>Ga0182018_10003247_pt1 | contig 14882 bp, 8 predicted proteins | sample 812P2MmetaG_FD_120490 | JGI IMG/M metagenome (GOLD analysis project Ga0182018, IMG submission 120490) | Permafrost microbial communities from Stordalen Mire, Sweden - 812P2M metaG | ecosystem: Environmental > Terrestrial > Soil > Wetlands > Permafrost | place: Sweden: Stordalen | collected...
ACCATCCCGGCACCCATCAGCCCGCCAGAGATGAACGTTTGGGCCGTCCAATTCTCCGATTCGAATGGGATCGTGCTCTCCGCCGCAGAGAATGGACGGGTGCATCTCTTTGCGATGCGCAATGGGGCCCTGCAACGACTCTCCACAGATGGCGATTCGGTGGAAGGACTTGCAACCCATGAGGGAAACAGTGTCGTTGTTCGCGAACGGAGGAACGACGGAACCTGGCGCTTGTATCGCTCGGATTCAACGGGCGAAGGCGAGAAGCAATTGACGTTTGGCGACTGCAATGCGTACGACCCTGCGTGGCTGGGAAAAAACAGACTGGTCTACATCAGCGATTGCGGCCGAGGCAAGGGGATGGGCGCGCTCGCGGAGATTGATATGGGAATCGCCACCAGTGCGGAGAAGAAGACATTAGCAGATATTCCGCGCACCCGGTGGCCACAAGGAGATTTACAAGAATGAATAGTGCTACCGGTCCAATTCCAGAAGGCTCTCCGGGCTGGGCACGCGCAACGGCCAGCGGCTACGCGCGTCCGCCGCTGACGGTGTTGGAGTTGCTGACTCTTCTCGGGCGACACTGGCGTTTTCTCGCCAAGGTGGCGTTGGCGGGAGCGGTCTGTGGACTGGCGCTCGCGTTTCTGTTGCCAGTGCGATACACAGCGGTAACGACGGTTCTTCCTACGGGGTCTTCGTCTTCGTTGGCATCCGCATTTGCAGCGCAGTCGGGCGAGTTGGGTCTGCTCGCAAATATTGCCGGGAGCAGTCTTGGATTCCACAATCCGGCCGAGGTCTGCCTGCTGATGTTAAGAAGCCGAAGCGTGGAAGACGCTGTGATTCAGCGCTTCCAACTGTTGCAGGAGTACCACAAGAAGCGGCTTTCGGACACCCGCCTTGCTCTGGAGCGCACCACATCGGTGACGCTGAATCTGAAGACGGGAATCATTGCAATTTCGGCGAAAGACCGCGACCCGGTACGCGCTGCCGAACTTGCGAATGGCTACGTTGACGAATTCAAGAAGTTTACCGGCTCGCTCGCAATCACTGAAGCGGGCCAGCGCCGCATGTTCTTTGAACAACAGCTTCTTGAAGCAACGGGCGACCTGAATCGGGCTGACGAAGAGTTTAGAAATACGCAGCAGCACACCGGGATGCTCGACCCCGCCAGCGCTACAAAGGCCGATCTTGAAAGCGCTGTTGCAATCCGCGATGAGATCGCGACTCGGGAAGTGCAGTTGCGCACAATGCTTTCCTATTCAACCGAGCAGAACCCTGCGGTGGTTCGCGCGCGACAGGAGGTCGCTGGGCTACAGACGCAACTCGCCGAATTGACCGGAAGCAAACACGATGTGGCAGACGACCCCCTTGTTCCCAAAGATAGAATCCCCGAAGCGGGATCTGAATACCTAAGGCGATTGCGCGACGTGAAGTACAACGAAGCTGTCGTTGCTGTGCTGGCCAAGCAACTGGAGATCGCGCGCCTTGACGAGGCCAGGCAAAGTCAAGCCGTCCAAGTTGTCGATATTGCAGTCACCCCAGACAAGCGTTCGTCGCCGCAACGGATGGTGATTCTGTTGTCAAGCACGATGCTCGCCCTCTGCGCGGCGAGCCTCTGGGTCATTTACACAATGAAGGAATCGACGGTTCCGTCCGGCCGATTCGCGGGAAGCGCAGTGGCAATTCTTCTTCTAATGTTGACGTCGGCTCCGGCCTTGCGCGCGCAGACACAGGAGCCGCAGGGGCAACCCACTGACTGTTTAGATAGCCAGAACAGCTCTTTGGAGGATCCGTGCTCCACACAGGACCAAAATGCGGCCAGATATCCTTCAGGGAACGCGACGCTGAACAACCGTATTGAAACTTCGACCGATTTGACGCGCGATGGGCGGGACAAGCGCGACGATCAAGACAGGGCCGCAAATCCAAATTCAAGAGATGGGAGCGTGCAACGAAATCTCCACGCGCAGCCCCCGCAACCGCAGACCGAGTTTGAACAGATGGTGGCAGACTCGGCTGGCCGGCCGCTTGTGGTCTTCGGCCGCTCCCTGTTCTCTCAGCCGCCAGAGACCTTTGCGCCTGTCAACGAGGTGCAGGTGCCAAGCGATTATATGATTGGCCCGGGCGATGAGTTGCGCATCCACATCTGGGGTCAGATCGATGCGGAATTACGCACGGAGGTTGATCGTTCAGGGCGGATATATATCCCAAAAGTGGGCGAGGTCGTAGTCACTGGAGTCCGCTATGGCGAGCTGGAGCACTATCTCAAGCAGGCCGTCGATCGCGTCTTCAAAGACTTCAGCCTGGCGGTTTCAATTGGCCGTCTTCACTCCATCCAGGTATTTGTAGTCGGGCAGGCAATGGCTCCCGGAGTTTATACCATCAGCTCTCTGAGCACCCTGATCAATGCCGTGTTTTCATCGGGAGGTCCGTCCCATCAGGGCTCGTTGCGTCACCTCCAGTTGCGGCGCGGCGACAGCGTTGTGAAAGAATTCGACTTGTATGACCTGCTGGTGAAGGGAGACAAGTCGCACGATGCTTCACTGCAATCCGGCGACGTGGTGTTCGTCCCAACCGTAGGGCCGCTGGTTGGAGTGACGGGCTCTGTGAATACGCCTGCCATTTATGAACTCAAAGACGACACCTCTCTCGGCAGCTTGATTGAGACGGCGGGTGGCCTTAACGTGCTGGCAGATGGTAGCAGAGCAACCATCGAGCGCATTGTCGACAACCAAGCGAGGACCGTGCTTGAATTTCCCCTCGACGCAGCCGGTCTTGCCTTCGCGGTCAAGGGCGGCGACATAATCCACATCTCCAGCATTGTTCCTCGCTTTGACAACACAATCACGCTACGCGGCTATGTTGCCAACCCCGGACGATTTCCATTTGCGCCCGGGATGCACGTGCGCGATCTGCTGCCCAACGCAAAAGCCCTTCTGCCACGCGAGTATTGGCTCAACCGCGCCAGCACCACCGACGCCCGTCAAACGGCGTATCCAGTGCGTACGCGCGATCAGAATCCGGCCGGGGCCGCGGCCATGCAACAGCCGCAGCCAGGCGCGCAATTGCAGCAGCAATCGCAATCGGGTTCCACACTCGCGAGCGCCAATCCGGCCCGCGAGGAAAGCATTTCGGAGTATTTCCAGAATCTTCGACGATCTGAAACCGTAACCGATCCTGAAGCGGACGAGTCGCGGAGCCAGGGCAGCAGCCCAAACCATCAATCGGACCAGTTGACGCGCGAATTGCTCAAGCTGGTTCCGGCAATCAACTGGCGGTATGCGCTCATTCAGCGCGTCGATGCCGCAACGCTGATGACGCAACTAGTCCCATTCGACCTTGGCAAGGCTGTTATCGACGGCGATCCGGTAAACAACGTGGCCCTTCAACCTGGCGACATTGTGACCGTGTTTTCAGAGCAGGACATTGTGGCGCCAGAGCAATCACAAACTCGTTATGTGAAGGTTGAGGGTGAGGTTTCGCACCCGGGAGTTTACGAACTTGCGGAGCAAGAGACGCTCAAAGATCTGGTCCAATTTGCCGGGGGACTGACCTCGAGAGCCTACCCCTATGGTTCACGCTTGACGCGAGAGTCAGCGCGGGTGGAGCAGCAAAAAGGGATTGACGAGATGGTACGCACTGCCGAAGCAGGGCTTCGCGCCTCCAAGGCATCTGCCGTCTCATCGGGTTCCGATGCAGGCTCACTTGCAGCCGGTGAGGCGGCCCAACAATCTCTGCTTGCCAGCCTAAGATCGATTCGCGCGACAGGCAGAGTCGTACTCGCAATGAGTCCAGACGCAAACAGTGTCGCAGGTTTTCCGGAAATGGCGTTGGAAGACGGTGATCGTATTGTTATTCCCGCTCGTTCCAACACCGTTACAGTCTCGGGCGCCGTCTACAACCCCGCCTCCTTTGTCTACGACGCGCAGCGAAAAGTCGGAGACTACTTGCAGCTCGCCGGCAAAGGGGCACTTAACTCGAATCAGAGCCACGCCTTCGTGCTCCGTGCGGATGGAACGGTCATCAGCCGGCAAGAAGCTCGCGGCGTTTTCCACTCGGGCTTTGACAATCTGCCTATGCATCCTGGTGACCAGATCGTAGTCCCGGAAAAGGTTGAGAACGGTGTGGCGCGCGCCATACGCGACTGGGGACAGTTAATTACGCCCCTGGCCCTTACCACGCTCGCCATATCCAATGCTGTGAACTGACGCGCAGTAGACAAAGAAGGAATCGATGTCCAGCCGATCCACCGCATTTCGCAAAGCATCAGCGCCGGTAATTCCAGGACTGGCATTAGTGCGCCGTCTGGAAGGGCCTGTCTCGACCGGTCCGGAGTCTTCGGCGCGTGCGCTTCCGCGTGTTTGCCTTTATGCATTGCCCGCGATTTGGGGAATGCTCACGCAGTTGTGGATGCGCATCGCAGGGGTGAACGACGCCCAATTTTCGGCGCATCTCCAATTTCTTCTGGTCTTCCTGTTCGCCTGGATCGCCGCAATCGAGTGCTTTCACACGGGCCAAATCGTGGGTACCAACCGCGAACACACCGGTGCGATGGCAATTCTGAAATCGGTTTGCAGCGCAGCTGGCGCCGCGCTGCTTCTGTTGTGGCTACTTGGACATCCCCTGCCGAGCGCGGCAAACTGTTTGATCGATTGTGCCGTGTTCCTGCTGGCGTCCATTGCCATCAAGCACGGGTTCCGTGCCATTGAGGGCGCGCACCGGTCGCCAACCCGTCTGCTATTGGCAGTCGCACGTGGATGTGACGATGTCGCTTCGTGGGAATACGTGCGGAGGGAGGCTTCGAGCCATTGCATCTCCGGCGCAATTGTCCTGGAGGATATCGATGCGTCCAATCTGGCAGTTGGCCCGCTCTCCACCAAGAACCTGGTAAGTGCAATTCGCCGGGAACGAGTGGATGGCGTACTCATCTCCGCTACACCTGATGTTGTGTCCAACCTCTCGCGGGAGATTGAATCCTGCGGTGGATTGGACACGCCGGTCCGATTTTTTATCGGCCTTCCAGGCAGCCAGCGCCTGCGCGATCCCGCTTCCAGTGCCGGGTGCCTTTACATATTGAATACGGGCGCCGAACCGACGAAGGCGGTGAACTACCGATTCTTAAAAAGGGCATTTGACATTGCGTTTTCTATAGTGGTGATCACCGCCGGCCTGCCTCTTTTTCTCCTCATCGCGTTGGCGATAAAAGTGAGTTCCAGTGGAACAATCTTCTTTGTCCAGGATCGAGTCGGATGGAACGGACGTGTGTTTCGAATGTACAAGTTTCGCACCATGCGCACAGCTCCCGTCCTGGACAGCGACACACTGTGGACGTCTGCAAACGATCCGCGCCGCACTCCAGTTGGCCAATTCCTTCGCAAGTATTCTCTTGACGAATTGCCGCAGTTCTTCAATGTGCTCAAAGGGGATATGAGCGTTGTCGGTCCGCGCCCCGAGCGGCCCTCCTTTGTGAGCAGCTTCAGACGGCAAATTGATGAATATCACCGCAGGCACCAACTGAGAGTTGGAATTACCGGATGGGCGCAGGTGAACGGGCTACGCGGCGACACGTGTATTCGTACGCGACTCTTGTATGACCTCTACTACCTGCAAAACTGGGGGCTGATTTTTGACCTTAGGATCATTCTGAGCACCGTGTTTTGCATGCTCAAAGGCAAAAATGCCTATTGAGTCCATCTTTGCCATCCATGCCTTTTAGAAAATGTCCGCGATGCATCTCCACTTTGCGTTACCATCCCGTCTTCGATTTCCAATAAAGGCTCGCTGCGAGTCTTTCCAGCCAGGACCGGCTTATTCCTATTCTTTGCCTGAGTAGCAACACCCGGGTGGTCGGCCATCCGCGCGCGACCGGCCTGTGGATTCAGAAAATGCTCCCTCCTGCTATCATCGTCGTTTCCAACGGAGCAGCCATGCGCAAGTTCATTCTCTCTTCCCTTCTCCTGACGTTCTCAAGCGCCGTTCTCCACGCCCAGCAGTACGACCTCGTACTTGAAGGCGGACGTGTCATGGATCCTGAGACTGGCATGGATGCCACGCGAAACGTCGGAATCCGCGACGGAAAGATTGTCCGCATCTCGTCCGAGTCGTTGAGCGCCCGCCGTGTGATTGATGCCAGCGGTTTGGTGGTCGCTCCTGGGTTCATCGACCTGCATCAGCACAGTCAGGACCTCGCAAGCCAGCGCGTCAAGGCACTTGATGGTGTTACTACCGCGCTCGAACTGGAGATCGGCGCGCCTGACGTCGCAGAGTTCCTGAAAGCTAAACAAGGCCGCTCGCTGATTCACTACGGCACCTCGGCGAGCCACGTGGCGGCGCGATCGCTCGTATTCGGCGCCCCGCTGCCGGTGACAGAGATTCTGCCAAAGAGCGGACCCGCAACACAGCAACCCGCCACGCCCGAACAAATTAACAAAATCCTGGAACGCCTGCGTGAGGAACTGGACGCTGGCGGCCTGGCCATCGGGATGGGCATCGAGTACACGCCCGGCGCATCCAGGTCGGAAGTGATCGACACCTTTCGCCTCGCCGCTGAACGGAGGCTGCCGGTCTACACACATGTGCGCAGCTCCGGGCGCGTCGAGCCCGGCTCCTCCATTGAGTCTGTCAGTGAAGTCATCGCCGCAGCCGCCATTACCGGCGCATCGTTACACATTGTGCATCTGAACAGCAGTTGCTCGCGCGACTCGCTGGAATGCCTCTCGATGATCGAAGGCGCGCGCGCCCGCGGCCTCGACGTCACCACCGAGGCGTATCCGTACACCGCCGGCATGACCGCCATCAACTCAGCAGTCTTCAACCCCGGCTGGCGGGAGAGGAAGGGAATCGACTATGGCAACCTCGTGCTTCCCGACACCGGAGAACACCTCACTAAAGAACGCTTTGATGCATTGCATAATTCCAGCGAGACACGCTTCGTGCTTGTATTCGGCTATCCGCAGGAGGTGCTCGACAAGGTGATTCCGAGCCCCCTGGTGATGATTGCCAGTGATGGCCTCGCAGGACATCCCCGTAACGCAGGAACGTACTCGCGTGTGCTGGCTCAATACGTACGCGGAAAGGGAACGATCACGCTCATGGATGCGCTACGCAAAATGAGCCTGATGCCGGCGGAGATGCTGGAACGTTCAACGCCGGCGGCAAGAGAAAAAGGCCGCTTGCAGGAAGGCGCTGACGCGGACATTGTCGTCTTCGATCCTGCAACCATCATCGACAACTCGACCTTCGAGAAGCCCATGGAGCCGAGCACGGGCGTGCACTATTTGCTGGTCGCGGGAACGTTGCTCGTCGACCAAGGCAGGCTCGTGCCGGATGTATTCCCAGGCCGCGCACTTGTGGGCCCCGGAAAGCGCACCGAATAGTGCGGCCAGCAACTTTGCGCAGCGAACGATCGACCCTGAATCACGATTTCCTGGCTCTGGAGGTTAACCTTGAGATCATAAGCACGCAGTTGATCGTTTCGCGTTTCCAGTCAACTCACCAGATCGACCCCTCGACACATGACGATAATCAACCAGACTCCTTCTTCCCACGTTGATCCGGATTCAGCCCTCGCACATTGGCTCCAAACAAGGCGCAAGGGCATTTTCGTTCTTGCAATGCTTGCAGCGGCATTCTGGACTGTCATCTATCTTCAATTCACCGTTGACGACGCATTCATCAGCTTCCGGTACGGCAAGAATCTGATCGAACACCATGTGTGGAATTGGAACGCTTTCGGCATCCACGAGGAAGCCTATACCAGCCTTGTCTACGCAGTGCTCTCCATTGTTCCAGCGCTCCTCCACATCTCTCCATCGCTTTTCTTCAAGTTGATTGGGTTGGCCTGCATCGGGGCCATCCTCTATCGCCTGCGCACGGCCGCCTCAAGCCAATTTGGATTCCTCCTGGGCGTAATCAGCGTCGCGGTCAATCCATGGTTCTGGCTGCATGCATATGCAGGGCTTGAAACTCCGCTCTATATCTTTCTGTTGCTCGAAATGGCGATTTGCGTCCACCGGGCGCCCAGCACATCCCCGTGGCGTGTCTACGCGCTGTTCCTGCTGCTTCCGCTCACGCGGCCGGAGGGCATCCTCTTTGCCTGCGTCGGGGTTGGCCTCTTCTGGATTCGCCGGGGCCCTGGCCGGAAGTTCTGGCTGTTTGCGGTCGCCCTGTCGCTCGGCGTCATCTACTTTCTTGCACGCTGGCACTACTTCCACCATCTGCTGCCCAATCCCTATTACCTCAAGCTTGCGCACACCGACTGGAGCCGCACGCGCACAAACCTCTTGAATAACCTGAATGAATCCAAGGGATATTTTCTGGTGTTGCTCCTGATTGGGCTTTTGGCTCGCAAGCACTACACGCGCATCTTTGCTTCATGCGGATTCCTCCTGCTCTTGTTGCTTTACGCGCCGCACGACATGCAGATGAACTACGCCGACCGATTCTACTTCCAGGTAGCCTGTCCGTTTCTCCTGTTCTTTTTCATCGCGGAAGACCTAGTTTCCCTGGCGCGAGTAGCTTCGATCGTCGCGGCAATCTTTCTTTTTTCCATCAACATTCCATACCTGATGACCGCGCTCAACTACTTTCCCTTTCGCACGCAGGCGGATATCGATCTGGCCCAACGGTTGACTCCGTTTGCAATGAACCACACTGTTCTCACTCCGAACGCGGGCGCAATTCCTTATTACTCCGACTGGCTTGCTTATGATTTCTTCGGGCTTGGCACGTATCGGATTGGTCCAGACAAGCTCACTCTGTCTTTCTTGAATGAGATCCATCCAGACCTCATTCTCGTCGAGAGCACTGAGCCTGGCCTCAAAGACTTCTGGAGCCTCGGCACATACCCAAACAAGTCGATTGAGATTGAATTCCTCAAGGAGTCGAGCGAGTACGAATACGTTGGCGAATCAGGCTGCCGGGGGCTTTATAACGTGGAGTTCCTGCGCAAGGATACCCCTCAACACAATCAGATAGTTCGCGCTCTACAGCAGAACATTCAAACCTCCTCAAAATCGAGCCATTCGTGGAAGGACCTACTTTTGCAGCGCTACGTCCGCTGGAAGGATTGATATTTAAGAGGAATAGCAAGAGAGTGCAAACGCAGGGGCCGGACGGGATTCAAGCTTCAGGCGGTGGAGCAGCTCCACGCAGCATTCGGTTCATTGGCTCGGAGTACCAGCGCGCGACGCACGCGCCGAGCGGGACGCACAGCAGGACCTCAGCGCCAATCCAAACCAGCGGCGAACCACGCTCAACCCTTACATAGAGTGCGGTCATCCACACAACGATAAACTGATGCGTAAGGTACACCTCGTAGCTTCGCCTGCCGAACCAGCGTATCGGCTTGCTCCACACACGGCCTCTGCGCCCACGAAGAACGGTCGCCAAAATAAACAGACAGGTCCCCAGCGCAAGTACCGAGTCTTCAGCGCCGCTGCGGCCCAGCAGGCTCGCCCCATTCCAAGCCGGCCTCAGGATGATTGGAAGCATGATCAGAACAGCGACAATCTGCAGTATCGATAGAAAATATGAATCGCGGTGAATCCGGTTTGTCCGCTGCAATCGATCTGTGACCAGTGCCGTAAGGCATCCGAGGGCAATGCTGCTCATTCCGCCCAGATAAGAGTCGCTCTGCCAGATTGGGTTTGCCGTCCAGGCAGCGCGCGCGAACGGCCCCATGGCGAAAAGGCCGAGAAGAAGCAAAGCAAAGACCGGCATTCCGCGCCGCCAGCGCAGCAACAGAGTGCAAGCGAGCGGGAAGAACAGATAAAACATCTCTTCGATTGAAAGCGACCAGAGTACATCCCAGTTAGCAGGCAAATATCCATGCACCGCCTCCAGCCAGTTCAAGTGGAATGTAAGTGCGGCAACGAGCGCCCGCGGGAGAGTTGCGCAGGTGCTGGGAATACGAAACCCCGGAACGTGAATCAGGTGCAATAAACTCAACACGGCCAGTAAGAGAAGCAATAGCGGGGCTATCCTCGCAAAGCGAATGCGGTAAAAAGCAGGGGGACGCATTCTAGCGAGCGAGCCGAAGCGGCGAAGCGAACTGATCGTTATGAGAAACCCTGATATCGAAAAGAATGCCGTGACACCGTTGCCGCCATTGTCAAAAAGAACGAGGAAGAGCCAGTGAGGGACCAGGTTTTCGATGGAAATAGAATTGTTGAAGAGCATGCGGAGCTGTCCGTGGAGCAGCACCACGGAGATGATGGAAAATCCCCGCAGGACGTCTATTCCATCAAAGCGCAGCGTTGCGGCGGGTTCGGCATAGCGCTCCGGTTGCGTGTTGCGTGGCATGAGAGTCCTTGAGAGCAGTTGTGGAATCTGGCGGACACAATCCTGTTCCTGTGGAGGCTACAAACTTTCTGGACTCCCTTTGCTTTTACTGAGCCGTCCTCAGTCCCAACGCTCGCGCTATAGCGGAATCCGGCACGATTTCGCCGTCCTTTCGGGTGACGAGCCCGAAGTTACCGCTCCAATCCCACATCGCCCAACCGATTCCCTGTTTCTCCAGGCCGGTGCGCACATCCTCCAGATAGCGCGCCCGTGAATCTGCAGGGGTCGTGTCTCGATAGGCACCAAATTCGTTGCATAGCACGGGAACATGGCGTTCGCGGCCCCAATCGGCGGCAAAGGCGAGGCGCTGGCTGATTCCTGTCCGATTCCAGCCACCTGCGCCGTAAAGGTAGAGCCTGTAGCGCGCCTTATCGCCAGATATGGATTTAAGTCTTTGCGCGATCAACTCCGGAGTGGCAGGGTAGGGAATGTTCTTGTAATAAGGAAAATCTGACTCCGCCCAGGTTGCTCCCTGATGAGTGAACGGATACGGGTCATAGAAATGAAAGGTATAGATGATATTCGGATCGGGCAATGCTTCCGTATCAAGCAAGTCTTCCAGGCCATCCCAATTGGCGCCGGACGCAAGGATGGTGTGTTGCTGGTCGATTTGACGAATAGCCCTTACCACCTGATCCTGAATCCCGATCCATCTGTACCGATCCTGCACCTTCGGTTCATTGATAAGTTCGAAGAAAAAACGATCCGGATTGCGTCCTGCGAAATGTTTAGACAAGGCCTGCCATAGGAGGATGAACTGTTTGACGCCTTCCTGTGTCCCGAGTTGATCCTTGTAACTGTCAGTTGGGAACACAACGAAGTCGATGGCGAGTCCCGCACTTTGGACCATATCGAGTGCGCCGTCAAGGCGCTTCCACATCTGTTCGTTTCCGGGGGAAACAGAGCCGTCCTGCATAAGCAGTGCCGGGTCAAACGGGAATCGGACGTAATTGATTCCCATGGCACGCATAACTCGCAGGTCGGTAATGGTGACGTATGTCGAAGTGTGCTTGAGTGAATAATCGATCGAGCCTCCAAACCAGCTCGAGGTGTTCATGCCTCGAGTCAGGGTCGCGGCGCGCCGAAACACAGCTACGCTCCCCTCTACCTTGCGCTGAACGACCGGCGGTCGAGTGCCCGGCTCTGGGCGCGCCGCGGCATAGAGCAGCAGCGCACACAACACCGCCGCGTGCCGCAGCGCGGTTCCGGTCATAGCCACGCTCCAACCCTTACGATTGCCATCAAGATCCGCAATTCCTTCCTATTTGGTTTCGCTAAGCCCTCGCTCGTCTACGCGATTCTACAGATCACAAAACTTCTAGACAATGATTCGTCGAGGGAGAATCCGCTCCGTTGAATCGATCAGTAACTGATAGAGAAACGGCGTGCGAGCCGCAAGAGCGCAGATTTGAAGCCCGGCTTTGGCGAGCGGGGTGCGAGCGAGCCAACATATGCGTCGAGGTAAGCCGTGATATCGGAACAGAGCGAACCACCAAACCGCGGGTTGATTTCAAAAATGACTGGCCTCCCGTCGACTACCTTGTAGTCGATGCAGGCAGTGCCTTCGAATTCGAGCCGGGAGAGCATCTCTGAAAACAAATCAAGAAAGATGCAACTGCGCATGAACCCGGAGTGCAAAGGCGAATCATTGACCCCGTTGACGAGAGCGCCCGCGGCCATTTTGTGAACGTATGTGGATACATACCGAATTTGACCCCGAACACGCAAAATGTGCGTGGCGAATTCAACCTCGCCCGGCACGAGTTCCTGCGAGAACCAGTCGTCGTCGTTCGGGTTGAGGTCGCTTTCGTCTTGAGGCCCATTCACGATGCGACAATGCATGCCCCACCAGCCGCGCCGCTTCTTCCATACATAGGGATACGGCGCACCGGCAGATCTCAGGCGCGGAACGAACTCTCCAAATCCCTCAGCCGCTAGAAACTGGGAAAGGTTCAGCTTGTCGTCGCAGAGGGACACAACCTGCGTAGACGGATGAAGGAATTTCGTTCCCCACAACCGTGGATGACGCTTCAATGGCCCGTAGTGGCTGAGTTGCAGAGGAATAACCGCGTCAAACTCAGACAAACGGGCTCGCGATAAGTCAAGAAAGCTTGCCGCATATCGCGCGCCCAGGTGCGGACGAATCAACTTCTCCCAATTGGGGCAGTCGCCAAAAACCACACGCACAGGGATTTCGGCTGCGTTCAAATCCTCTACCGGCCGCGGACTCCCCAATTTGCTCATGGCACAGAACCCTCAATCCACGTTGCGCGATGGACGTGGCTAGTTCAGGACCGGACGATAGATCGAATCCAGAGCTGCCTCGACATTCGCGACAGTATGATTCCGGAAAACCCATTCATAGGCGGAGCCGACCATCCGATCGCGCATCGCATGATCCGTCATCAATGTCGCACATGCTCTCGCCATGGCCTCCGGTTCATCCGCAAGGAGCAACTGCTCCCCGTCCTTCACGGCCAACCCCTCCGCGCCAAGGTGAGTAGAAACCACCGGGCGACGGTAACTGAAAGCTTCAAGGATCTTGATGCGAGTACCGCTTCCCACGCGGAGCGGAACAATGCAGAGATTCGCCTTCTCGTAGAACGGAGCCACAGCCGGCACATTTGGATGAATCGTCACCGAAGGATTCTGGGCAAGCTGTGTCACCCGGCGCGGCGGGTCAGCTCCTACCACGCGAAGAGTTACAGAACCATTTGTCATCTCCTGGACGATGGGCAGAACTTGCTCGACGAAGTAACAAATGCCATCGGCGTTTGGGGCATAGTAGAGGGCGCCCACAAAGAGAATGTTAGCCTCAGGGGTTCGCTCGAAATGGACTGCGCGAACCTCTGAGTTATCCGGAATGTCTATCGCATTTGGCAGATGGTGTACGGCGATGCGTGGATATCGAGCCTGAACCACGGAACAATCGTCGATGCCGGCCAGGCAGATGGCATTGAACCTGGGCGCCATCATCTTCTCCAGCATCCGCAAATGCACCTCGTGTGCTCTCCCGTTCTTCACCGCCTCCACGTCGCTATCCTGCTCCATACGGTCCAACACGCGCGCGCCGCGGGTGCACTCATCGTCGTCGAGATCCAGTACCAGGTAAGGATGTGCGCCTTTCATGCTTGCCAAGACGCCCACGGCCACTCGCGCCATCACGAGCTTGAAGGTATGAATGGCGACAAAATCGACGCCCGGGAAAAATCTATCCAACAGAGTCGAGGTATCGACATCTCCTTGTACATTTGGCAATTCAGCATATGAGGCCGCGCGGTTGAGCAGGAATGAAGGTCTTCCTGAACCCCATGACCAATTGTTGAAGTTCAGCACGTGCACTCGAAAGCGCTTCCTCAGGGCTTCGAGCGTCATCGCGGCTCGCAACATCGAACCAGTGCCGAGCGGGCTGGGCATGGAGGGCGTGATGAACAAAAGGTTGGGCAGACTCATATCGTTCGATCGGAAATCGGGCCGGAAGGGTCGTAGCGCACTGACCAGTCAAGTTTGGGCCGGACAACGGCGTTGATGTAGTCGGTGTAGACGCCGCGCGCCGTCGATCCGTCCGCGCCTTCTGTCACCAGGAATCGCACCGCATCGGGGGCATTGAAATGGTCTCGCTTCGGCGCCAGCGACGTCATTGCTGCCGTGATGGTCATGGTTCCTTCGGCCAGCAGATCCCCAGGGACGCGCACGCTTGCGAGATAAAAGCCAGGCTGGCGTGGCCGTCCATGGCTCGGCGTGCCCGAGTCTGTGGACCAGAGCACGGTGGTCCCCCATTCGTTGCTGATGGTGACAGAAGGAAACAGGATGACGTCCCCGGCAAAGACCTCGAACTCCATGTCAATGTCGAGAGGTTCGTCAACGGCGATATTGGTTCGAGTCTCTCCCGATCTGTCGCGCACGCGGATGCAAATAAGACGCGCGACATCGTCGCCTGGCGCATCGGCGCGGGAATCCCAGACGCGTTCGCCGGCGCAGGTTGTATTGCCGAGAAGATAGCTTGCCATCACGTCGCCCACCGCGCCCTGGCTGACAAGCTTGCCATGATCGAGCAGGATGGCGCGGCTGCACAGGCGGGCGATGGCCACCGTGTTGTGCGAGACGAAGACGACGCCTTGTCCATCGCGCCCCAGCTTCCTCAGCCGTTCAAGGCACTTTTTCTGGAACTCCGCATCGCCCACGGCCAGGACTTCGTCCACCAGCAGAATGTCGGGCTGGAGATGCGCAGCTACGGCAAAAGCCAACCGCATGTACATACCGCTGGAGTAAACGCGCACCGGCGCGTCAAGGAAGGCTCCCACACCTGAAAAATCGACGATTTCGTCGAAGCACCGTCGAATCTCACTGTCTTTGAGGCCCAGGATTGCCGCACTCAGAAATACATTCTCCCGCCCCGTCAGATCGGGATGAAATCCCACTCCAACTTCGAGCAGGCTGCCCACGCGCCCTCGCAGCACGGCGCGGCCGGAGGTCGGCCGGATCACGCGTGACAGGATCTTGAGCAGAGTCGATTTTCCCGCGCCATTGCTGCCCAGGAT
>Ga0182018_10003248_pt1 | contig 14881 bp, 12 predicted proteins | sample 812P2MmetaG_FD_120490 | JGI IMG/M metagenome (GOLD analysis project Ga0182018, IMG submission 120490) | Permafrost microbial communities from Stordalen Mire, Sweden - 812P2M metaG | ecosystem: Environmental > Terrestrial > Soil > Wetlands > Permafrost | place: Sweden: Stordalen | collected...
CCGCTGGCGCCTTGCCATCGCGCGCGCGATACCCACTGGGTGGATTGGCTGGCGGCTGCGGAGCACGGTAGCCGGGCGGAGTGGCTAATGGCTTGGGCGGCGAACGAGAAGGACTCCATTACACTGGCGCAAATCATCGCGCGAACCGGATGGACCGAGCCCGAAGCCCGGGAGACGGCTGCGGCACTCGAGAAAGCGGGCACGCTGCGAGTGGTGAGCCAACAGCCGCTGAGCGTCGCCGCAACGGCGGCGATTGCCGGCCGGGCGAGCAGCTTGCGCGCGCTAATGGAAGAATTCCACCGGGCGAATCCCCTGCTGCCTGGCATTCCCCGGGAAGACCTCCGGGGCAAGATTCGCGGGTTGGGACGGGAGACTTTCGCGGTTGCGTTGGGCGATCTTGTGGCTGCGAAATCGGTGGATGTGGCGGGAGATTTGGTCCGGCTGGCGGGGAGGGAAGTGGCGCTCTCGCCGGAGGAATTGAAGGCCAGGGGGCAGATCGAGCGTGCGTTTGAATCGGCGGGCCTTGCCGCGCCAGGGGTTGAAGAGGTGCTCGCGAAGCTAGCTATCGAAAGGCCCCGGGCTCGGAAGGTCTTGCAGATTCTGCTGCGCGAAAAAGCTCTAGTGAAGGTGACCGAGGACCTGATCGTGCATCCCAAGGCAATCGCCGGGCTGCGGGAACTGTTGCAGAAGCACCGCCGGGAGCATGGCGAGCGGCTGACTATCGTCGCTTTTAAGGAATTGACGCGGGTAAGCCGCAAGTATGCGATTCCCCTGCTGGAGTACCTGGACCGGGAACGGCTGACCCGCCGGGTAGGGGATGAGCGTGTTATAGTATAAAGAGTGATCGCTGTGAGTCTGGCGTCGCTGTTTCTCCAAATTTAGGCTCGAAGAGCAGGTGTGTTGCATGGGTGAAATGAGTCCGATTCACTGGATGATCGTAGCTGTGGTGGTCCTTGTCCTTTTTGGCGGGCGCAAGATTCCAGAAGTGATGCGCGGTTTGGGACAGGGGATCAAGGAATTCAAGGAAGGGATGCGCAGTGGAGAGTCGGTAACCACACCGCCGCCATCGGCTCCGACGCAGGCTTCTACTGTTGCGCCGCCCGCAGTTGCTCCTCCCTTCGAAGAAAAGAAGTAACGCCGCCAGCGGCCCGATCATTGACCTGTAAATGAAACGATCGGGACTGATCTGGGGCGCGTGCGGGCTATGGGTCCTTCCCCGGGATCCAGCCTGTGCGGATTAGTGGGCGGATATCGCGGGATCAAAAATCGCGTAGAGTTTGGTACACCCGCGCCAGCGGCAGTCCCATTACGTTGAAGTAACAACCATTGATGCGCCGGACGAAGCGCCCGGCCCGGCCCTGGATTCCGTAGCCGCCCGCTTTATCGTTGCCATCGCCCGACGCGGCATACTCTTCGATTTCTTGATCCGCCAGCGTTGCGAATTCCACTTGGGTGATCTCCTCGAAAAACTTTTCCGCGCCATCGGGTATTCGGACGATCGCTACGCCGGTGTGAACTTCGTGCGCTTTTCCGCTGAGGCGGCGGAGCATTTCGCGGGTGCGGGATTCGGTTTCGGGTTTGCCCAGGATCTCAAGTCCGGAGACGACTACGGTATCCGCGCCGATTACGAAGCCGGAATATTCGGGGTCTTCGGCTTGGATCGCGGTTGCCGCGGCGCGCACCTTCTCGCGGGCTAGGCGTTGAACGTAGGCTTTGGGAAGCTCGTTGGGGTGGTGGGATTCGTCGATGTAGGGAGCGCGGACTTCGAAGAGGAAGCCAGCGTCGCGGAGGATTTGCGCGCGGCGGGGCGATCCGGAAGCTAGCCAGATTTTCATGTCAGGCAAATCCGTGCGGCGAAAAGTGGTGGACGTGGTGTTCGCATTTTTGGTGACCGATGTTCTAGTGGATTGGCTCCGCAGCGCTGGGATTCGCTGTGCCACAACGGCGGCGCTACAAAACTAGATGACAACGGATTCCTGATATTCGCCGAAGGTGCGGCGGAGCGCGTCGGAGATTTCGCCGACGGTGGCATAGGATTCGACGGCCTGCAAGATTGCGGGCATTAGATTTTCACCACTCTGCGCGCGGCGTTCCACTTCTGCGATTGCGGCCTGGCACTTTGCGGCGTCGCGCCGGGCGCGGACCGCTCGCACCCGCGCTACCTGGGCGCTTTCGATCTGCGGATCGACGCGCATGGTGGGAATCGGCTTTTCGTCTTCGACGGTGAAACGATTGACGCCTACTACCACTTGGTCGCCGCGCTCGACGGCCTGCTGATATTCGAAGGCGGCTTTCTGGATTTCCCCCTGCACGTAGCCGAGTTCGATGGCCCGGATCATGCCGCCCATGGCGTCGATGCGCTGGATATATTCCATGGCGCCGGCCTCGATTTCATCGGTGAGTTTTTCGATGACGTAGGAGCCCGCGGTGGGATCGGCGGTGTGCACCACGCCGGTTTCGTGGGCGATGATTTGCTGGGTGCGCAGGGCCAGCAGCGCGGCGTTCTCGGTGGGCAGGGCCAGGGCTTCGTCCATGCCATTGGCGTGCAGCGACTGGCAACCTCCCAGCACCGCGCCCAGCGCCTGCAGCGCGACGCGCACCAGATTATTTTCGGGCTGCTGCGCGGTGAGCGACGATCCGGCGGTCTGAGCATGAAAGCGCAGCATCATCGAGCGGGGATCGCGGGCGCCAAAGCGGTCACGCATCAGGCGCGCCCACAATCGGCGAGCGGCGCGGAACTTGGCGATCTGCGCGAGCAATTCGTTATGCGCGTTAAAGAAAAAAGAGAGCTGCGGAGCGAAAGCGTCCACCTTAAGGCCCGCGGCGAGGGACGCATCGACGTAAGCGATGCCGTCCGCCAGGGTGAACGCCACTTCCTGCACTTCGGTGGAACCAGCCTCGCGGATGTGATAACCGGAAATCGAGATCACATTCCAATTGGGTATCTCCGCCGCGCACCACGCGAAAATATCGGTGACGATGCGCATCGCCGGGCGCACCGGATAGATGTAAGTGCCGCGGGCGATGTATTCCTTCAAGATGTCGTTCTGAATGGTGCCCGCCAGGCGGCGCAGGTCCGCGCCCTGCTGCTTGGCAACGGCGACGTACAGCGCCAGCAGAATCGAGGCGGTGGAATTGATGGTCATGGAGGTGGAAACGCGGTCCAGCGGAATGGAATCGAGCAGGGTTTGCATGTCATCGAGTGAATCGATGGCCACGCCGACCTTCCCCACTTCGCCCAGCGCCGAGGGGGAATCGGAGTCCATGCCAATTTGCGTGGGCAAATCGAAAGCGACGCTAAGGCCGGTCTGGCCGCGATCGAGCAGATAGCGATAGCGCTGGTTGGATTCGGCGGCGGTGCCGAATCCGGCGTACTGGCGCATGGTCCACAGGCGGCCGCGATACATGGTGGGGTAGACGCCGCGGGTGAAAGGGAACTGGCCCGGATATCCGAGGGCGTCTTCGGCATTCCAATCGCCCAAGTCGGCCGGAGAAACCACAGCAGCGACGGGGAGTCCGGAGGAGGTGGCGGCCCTCGGTTCAGTTGGGGCGCTTTTCGTTGCGGCCGACGATGGAATTTTTTCAGACATAGATCAAATTTCGATTCTCGCGCATCTAACGTACTTTACGCGCACTTCGGAATGCGGTTATCGCGAACGCGGCCATCATCAGTGCGTAGCCGGCGGCCAGCGCCAGCAGCCACGGTGCCCGCGCGTGATGCCATTGCCGCCAAACCGCGATGACGCCGGAGAGCGCAAACATGGCGAAAAGCACGCCGGTGGACTCATGGAAGAACTGGCGCAGCGCTTTCCACAGCGCACGCAGGAATATCCGGGCCGATTTCCAGAGCAGCGGAAGAGAAATCATGGCAATGTTCCGGGTCCAATTCTATTACAATCGGCCATCCGGAGTGGGGCAATTGGCGGTCCGGAGCGGTCTGAGGCTGGAAGGGGCCGCGCAGGGGCAGGAAACAGGCAGGTAACTGGCGCGAGAACGTCCAGAATGTGAAGCTTGAAACGGTCTGGAACCAGCCATAGAATTGTAAGACAACTCCGCCACAGGAGGTGGCACCTTGCAGCTTGACGATCATCTGAAACAGCTTTTGCGTGAATTGGGCCACGCAATCAACGATACCGTGTCTGACTCCGAGCGAATCGCCGACGCGATTACCAGCGTGCGTACCGCTGGTTTCGATATCGTGCTGAAGCTGGACGCGACTATCGGGCTGGCTCGGCGCGGCGCCACCGACGATCCGCGGCTGACGGTGCAAGACCGCAACTTCCTGGAATCGCTGCACATCCGGGTGGATCAGGAAGTGGCGGAAGAGGAATCGCAAACGAAAGTGGAAATCACGCCGCAAGACGTGAAGTTTCTGAAGTCACTCAAGATCTCTCTCGATGAAGCTGTTTAGCAAATTCGCGATCGCCGCGGCGGTGATTGCCGCGTTGCCGCTGTGCCCACTGCGGGCACAGATCGACACGGTGAAGCCGGTCACCACCCGAACCATCACGACGGTGAAGGTGGTGAAGCCCAAGTGGCGGCAGTGGAACGTGATCGCGGCAAGCAACAGCAGCATGATCGTTCGCGATCCGCAGAGCGAGCGCACGGTGGTCACCTTCACGTATTCCGATAAAGTTCGCGACAAGATGCAGAAGATTATCGACAATGGCGGCTATCAGTACGGCGACAAGGTAAGGATCCACCACGTCGAAGGTCAAACCCTCGCGCTGGACTTGAAGGGCAGGCCTTCCAGGCCGCAGTAGCGCGGTCGCGAAGAAAACCTGCACCTCTAGAACTGAAGGGCTCAGCACGAACCCCTGCACCAACCAGCACCCCAACTACTGTAGCCACCTGCTGCACTTTTCCCCGTGTTAGGATTTCGAAATATGGTGCGCGCCCCTGCTGTTGTTGGACGATTTTATCCCTCCGATCCGCGCGAGCTGGCGAAGCAGGTGGATGGGTGCGTTTCGCCTTCGACGCCGAAGGAAAAAGTTGCCGCGATTGCTTGTGTGGTGCCGCATGCCGGATACATGTATTCGGGCACGGTGGCCGGGAGCGTCTACGGCGCGCTGCAACTTACTAAGCGGGTGGTGCTGTTTGGTCCGCGGCATTATCCGCGCGGGGAATCGCTGGCGATTCTGACGGAAGGGGAATGGAAGACGCCGCTGGGACTCGTGCGCGTGGATGCGGAGCTGGCGTTGGAACTGCGACACGCGTTTCCGCGATTGCGGGACGACGCTGTAGCACACCAAGCCGAGCACTCGCTCGAGGTGCAGCTTCCTTTCCTGCAGAGGCTGCTGGGGGACTTCACGTTTGTGCCGGTGGTGATCGGCACCGATCGCTTTGCGGTGCTGGAGGAGTTGGGAACTGCGCTGGCGCAGGTATTGGCGGCGCAGACGGAGCCGGTGCTGATGATTGCCAGTTCGGATATGAATCACTACGAAAGCGATGGCATCACCCGGGAAAAAGACCGCCTGGCAATCGAGCGGATTCTGGCGCTGGATCCACGCGGGCTGTGGGACACCGTTCGCGACCGAGGTATTTCCATGTGCGGATACGCGCCTACGGTGGCGATTTTGACGGCGGCGAAGTTGCTGGGGGCAACGCGCGCGGAGGTGGTGGCTTATGCGACTTCTGGGGACGTTACGGGCGATTATGATGAGGTGGTGGGATACGCGGGGATGGTGATTCGGTGATTTGGTTGGTGGAGCGTAAGGGCAAAACGTGAACCGAAAACGTAAACCAAGAACGTAAACCAAAAAATTAAACCGAAAACGTAAAGGCGTTGGGGCCGGGGTAGCGCCTTCGGCGCTTCATGGAGTTGAACACCCACCCTTCCCGTCTGCCTTCGCGCAAAAGCGGCGCTACGGCAGACGGAAAGAGTGGGGCACCCAGCGAGACAAGTCTTCGCCGCAAAGCATTTCACGTGGTGGTTTGAGTTCCCACTTCTGAGCCCGACGCCGATTTTCCGTCATCATTTTGCACACGGGTCCACGGCAGAAAATGCCCCGGTGCTTGCCACGCTTTCTTCAGCGATGGATAGACGAAGACGGTGACCAAGGCGACGCAAAGCCCAATGAACCAGTTCATGATCGTTGCACCCAACCGCGTTGTTGGCGTGGGCACTGAAAGCGGCAGCTGAAGTTTGGCTCCGAGGTTTTCAGCCATCGCCCAGCAGGCCTTCGGCAACGTTGTAAAGTTCTGGTTCAGCCCGCCCTCGAGGGATTGTAGCCAAGCGCCGAAGATCATCCAGATGAACACCGAGGCCAGCGCTACGGAGATGATTCGCATGTAATTTCCGGCCAGCCTGCGGCCTCGAGGATGCAATAGTCCGGCCGTGCACACAAGAAGTAGGGCCGACAGTATCAATATGCGAACCGCCGCCTCTTTTCGGATTCGCAATTTCCAGAGATATTGCATCGCGTTTAGGTCCACATGATCCAGCAATGGATCCCGAACGCGAGTACCGAGTAATGTCAGCGCTGATGGCTCGATGACAAGGGTGGAACCTCCTGGCGGGACTGGAGATTCGATATTGGCATCGATGCCCGCCTCATAGTTGCCTGCAAGGACACGTTGCAAATGTGTTTCAAGGTCCCTCTGGTTATGACTGAGCATGTCCGCTAGCGATGCGATGTCGTCGCCGTCGACGCCGTCGCGTGCCAGGAGGAGTGTCTCGACGCCAACAGTAAAGATTCCCGCTCCCAATTCCTGGTAATCCATGTTTTGAAGAGAGGTCTCGATGTACATGCCGTTATTCACGAGAGAGTCCATGGACTGTTCATCTAATCCGAGAAGGCGTATCTCAAGGTTCTTGTTCGCCAGCACGCCGGCGATCTCTCTTGTCGGCGCGACCGACGTACGGAAAACTGCATCCAGCTCTCCACTCCGCAGGAGTTGCTGAGCCTTCGCGAACGTTATTTCTGGTTTGCCATACTCCAAGCTCTCCGCTTCTTTTCTTGTCTTTCCCGAGGCCTGCAGCACCATCAAGGCGGACAGGTGGCTCCCGCTGTTGGTTGCTCCCATCCACACGCTGTTTGGGCGTTGCAAACCAGCAGGAGAGGTTACGTAGAGGTGAGGCCGCATCAAGATTTGAACTTTCTCAGCGAATAGCGGGGCGATCAGTTTGCTCTTCGATTGCCTGTTGAATGGCGGCTCCACAAACCATGCGAGATGCGCGGCGTCGCTTTGCACCAATGCGAAATCAGCTTTGCCCGCATCCAGCGCATTGATGTTGTCGACAGATCCGTTGGAGGTGCGGCAAGCGATTTTTAAGCCTTTGTGCGCGGCAGCGATCGTTAGGGCCCGGCCGTCTTGCGCGTAATAGTCGCCTTTTGGTCCGGTCCAAAGTTTGTAAGCCTCGTGGGCCTCGTCTTTAGGGCTTGTGGTGCACGGACCGTCTTGGGCCCGCACGGCTGGTGTCGCAAGAAGAACGAAGAGAACAACCAAGCGTAAAGGGTGATTCCGGCGCACTGTGACCTCCGAACGACACCTGCAAGGGGCCCGGTAACTCGCACGCCATATACATGCTAAAGCAATATAGCGAAAGGGTTCGCAGCCCGCAAGCAACTTATCGGCTGCGGACGCGAAAGTTCATCGAGGGCCTGCCGCGACGCCCTGGAAGGAATACGTGCGCGACACCCGCTGTAGCATCCGAGAGAAACGCGCGCGGAACCGGTGGCTTATGCGACTTCTGGCGACGTTAGCGGCGATTACGATGCGTTGTGCGATATGCGGGGATGGTGGTTCGGCGAGTTGGTCGGGCGGAAGCGTAAGGCCAAAACGTAAACCAAAAACGTAAAGACGTTGGAGCCGGGGTAGCGCCTTCGGCGCTTCATGGAGTTGAACACCCACCCTTTCCGTGTGCCTTCGCGCAAAGGCGGCGCTGCGGCAGACGGAAAGAGTGGGGCACCTGGAAGAGCAGGAAGCGTAAAGCAAAACCGCAAGGCAAAACCGCAAGGCAAAACCGCAAAGCTAAACCGGGCGTACAACACGGAAGGTTTTTGTTTGGCGGCTGCACAAGCCTAGTTGACGGCGCTACGAACCGCTCGCAGGGGTGGGTTTGCTCGCGTTTTGCGTTTCGGACACTTAGGGAATGGAGTTTTTTTTCGATACGATCGCTGGCTACGAACCAATTAGGGATGGAGTTGTTGCTGCATTTTTGGGCTGGGAGATTTGGGAATGGGATGTTTTTCCGGCACGAGTGCCGGCGCTACGAACCGCGATACGCCCACAGTCGATAATTTGCTTGATATCCAAGAGAGAATCTACGAATGAACGCAGCTTACGGCTGGGAAGAGCGGATGCGGTTGGCTAGATTTTTTGCGCGGTCTCTGGCGATGGCCAGGTATTTTTCGTTGGCGGCTAGTTGATCGAGCGGCAGGAGGAGGCGCTGCGGCTCGGGGAAAACTTTGTTGTTGTAGTCGGTCTCCAGGTGTTCGAGGACGTCGTTGACGCCTAGGGGATCGTAGTGCATGGCGCGGGTGAGGCTGCTCAGGTCGTTCTGCTGGCGCGCCAACCCTTCGAAGACGTCGAGCAACTGGGTGGCGGCGGCGTCGGCGGTGAAATTGAAGTGGGTTTCGTAAGTCTCGCTGCCCTTCTGGTACAGGAAGGTTTTCTCACCGAGGTTGGCGATGCGGCGCTTGGTGTCCAGATTCACGCCATTGAAATCGTGGAGCTGGCCGGCGAGCTGAAATATTTTCGCGACCAGCTGGGGGCTGAGCTCGAATGTTTCGGGGGCAGCGTCTTCGTCGAGCTGGCGGATGTCCGCGGAAGCCTGGCCGGTCTGAGCGATCTTGATTTCGATAAACTCCGGAAAACTCAGCTTAAAAACTTTGCGGAAAGTAATCGTTGCGGGATCGGCGGCCGGAACCGCGGCCAGGGTGGCAGCGCAGATACAGAGGCAAAGGCAAAGGAGCGCGACGGCCGGGATGCGGGCAAACATGGGTCTCATTGCAATTCTTGGATGCGGACGGGACGCCCGGAGGTTCGGTGAATTTTGAACGAGCCATCCACACGCGGCGGCTGAGGCGCGCGTGGCACGCGTGGTAGTTGGGCGGTAGAGGCGGCGAGCCGTTCGCGCGACCTGGATAGGAATGCGTGGCACAAAGCGACGGCCAGAGCGTCGGAAGCGTCGGCGGGCTCGGGGCGCTCGCGCAATCCGAGCGTGGCGCTCACCATCTGCTGCACCTGGTCCTTGGAAGCGGCGCCGTATCCGGCGACGCACGCCTTTACTTCCCGCGGAGAATAACTGTGCGAAGGGATGCTGGCCTGGGCCGCGGCGAGCAGGACTACGCCGCGAACTTCGGCGAGCTGGATAGCGGTGCGCACGTTGAGCGCGGTGAAAACCGATTCGACCGCGACCGCGTCCGGAGAAAATTCCTCGACCAGGCTTTCGATCAGGGCATGAATCTCGCGCAGACGGGCACCCAGGCTGGATTGCCGCGGCAAGCGCAACGCTCCATAACGAACCAGGCGGGCCACACTTCCTTCCACTTCCACGATCCCGTAGCCGGTGGGGCCGGCTAGCGCGGGGTCAACACCCAGCACGCGAAGCTTGCGGACGATGGTTTGGGTCAGCAAAGGCATTTGATTCCGCACAAGTGTACGTGCCGGGCAAAACAAAGGGGAAGCGTTATTTGCGGGGCGTTTCCCGGGCGGAACCGGGACGGGTTGGGTCGAAGGAGCACGCCGGGGCTATCTGCAACGCACCGTTCGCACTTAAGGATTACGTCTGGGTACCGTTTAATTTCAGGGCGGATACCGCTTTGGCGGTATGGGGCTGGGGGCTGGCCAGGGGTATAAGACATTGGCCCGGCCGTATGGGCGCCGCTGTGCGCTTGCGACCGCTAGCTGCGTACGGCGCCAATTTCAGGCCGCAATATTTTTACGGCGTAATACTCTCAAAATCGAACTGAGGAGTTAGCTCATGAGATTTGGACCATTCCTGGTGATCGCGCTGCTTTTGGCAATCGTTTGGGCTGGGAGTTTCCTGATGTTTCACGTCGCTAGCGGATTAATTCACTTGTTGCTGCTATTCGCGATTATTTCATTTGTGATTCATCTGTTTAGCGGGTCGAAGACGGCGTAGCTTTCGGTAGAGCGCGCATATATCCGAGATCGAGAAGGCTTGTCGTCTTGTTTTTTTCGCCACGAGTGGCGGTGATAGGACGGCAACGGCGAGAGAACCCACGTGTGAAGGCGACACGTGGGGCACCCAGGCGCCTTCGGCGGACCACTGCAACGGCAACTGCAACGTCAGCGGCCACGCAGACAGGAATGTCTGCCCCACTCTAGAGCGACCACTGCAAAACTGAGTAGGACTTGGCGGGCAGCTCGACGCGGGTGCGGCCTCCGGTTGTGGATGGCTTGTCTAGGGTGCGCGGGGTGACCTTTTTGGGCGCGTCGAAGCTGTTGGAGGCTTTTAGGTCGTCGCCGGTTAGGACCAAGGAGCTGGCTACGCTGGACGGGGCCAGGTCTTCCCACACGATTTCGACTTGGTGAGATTTTTCTAGATCGCGATTGAAGAGGAAGACGGCTACCTTTCCCGCATCTTTGTCGTAGGTGCTCACTGCGTCCAGGTACGGCACGGCCTCCATTCCGGGAACGTCGTAGGTCGGGGATTCGACCACCGGATTCAAAACGGCGCCTTTGGCAAACTGCAGGGCCCAACTGTACGGATAATAGATGGTCTGTTCGTAGAGGCCGTTGGCGTTGGTCATGATTGGGGCGATGACGTTGATGAGCTGGGCCAGGCACGCCAGCTTCACGCGATCCGCATTGCGCAGCAGGGTGTTGATGATGCCGCCGACCAGAAGCGCGTCTTCCAGGTTGTAGATTTCTTCCAGCAGGTGAGGAGCTTCTTGTTCGTGGCCGGTCATGGCGTCGCCGCTGCGGGCGCGATACCACACGTTCCATTCGTCGAAAGAGAGCCACAGTTTTTTCGGCGATCGTTTGTGGCCGCGGACCATATCGCATACCGCGGCAGTTTCCGCGATCTGGCGATCCACGGTGAGATTCAGCGCGAAATATTTTGCCGAGCCGCCTCCGGTTTCTTCCGGGGTATTGCCTACGTAGCGATGGAGAGAGAGTCCATCGACGTACTCATAGCAATTTTCCAGCACTTGGCGGTCCCATTCGAGATAGGTGGGCATCAACGGGCCGCTCGATCCGCAAGCGATCAGCGTGAGCGACGGATCGACGTAGCGCATTTGACGCGCCGCATCGGCCGCTTTGTAACCGTACTCGGTGGCGGTCATATGCCCGATCTGCCAGGGTCCGTCCATTTCGTTCCCCAGGCACCAGTTCTTCACTTTGTAGGGGTCGGCAATGCCGTGCTTGCGGCGCAGATCGCTCCACTGGGTTCCTTTGTCGACGTTGCAATATTCGACCAGGGCCGCGGCCTGCTCGGCGGTTCCGGTTCCCAGATTCATTCCCATCAAGGGTAAAGTGCCAGCCAGTTTGCACCAGGCCATGAACTCGTCGGTGCCAAACTGATTGTTGTCGAGGGTGTTCCAGGCTTTGTCCAGAACGTGGGGACGATCTTGCTTGGGACCGACGCCATCGAGCCAATTGTAGCCGGAGACGAAGTTGCCGCCAGGGTAACGAATGATCGGGACTCCGAGTTTGCGAACTTCGTCCAGCACGTCTTTGCGGAAGCCGTTGGCGTCCGAAAGCTTTGAGCCCGGATCGTAGACGCCTTCGTAAATGGCGCGGCCGAGGTGCTCGAGGAAGGAACCGAAGAGATTGCGGTCAATGGGGGCGATGGTGCGCCGTGAATCGAGGTACACGCGGATGGGCGCGCCAGGATTTGTTTGCGCCGACAGCAATTTTCCGAACATCAGCTCGGCGGAGCCGGCCAATCCAGCGGTGGCGGTCTGTTGCAAGAAGCGGCGTCTGGGGATGGAAAACATTGCGGTGTGCCTCCGGTGGTTTGGCGTCTGTTGCTTGAATTTGTGGCGATCCAACAGCGCATCCGCTCCGCAGAGCGAAGAGATCATTTTGCGGAAACGATTGCTGGCCGGGCTCGCGATGATGTGGCTCTCGCGCGAACCCGCGCATGCCCACACAAAACGCCGGTATTGTGACACTTTTCCGGGCAGCAGCATCAAGTTTTTTTCTGGGGTGGATTGAGAGGGTAGGTTCATCGATTTCGTTGGTCGTTTTGCGGCGAGCAATCGTTTTCTCAGATCTGGCGGTGAAGCGAATCCACGACGCGAAGGGCGCCGCATCCGGACAACATTCAGACCGTAGAACCGTGCTTCAAAAACCAGAACGTTCGCCCGGCGTTTGGAGCACCCACGTCCCACCTCGCCAGGCTAAACGCCCCCCTTCCCAAAACCCGGGAAGAGTGGGGCACCCGGAAAAGATTAAGAGCGTATAACCGTACAACCGTGAAGCCGCTGCCGCTTAGAGCAAACAGAGAAGCCAAACCACTGATGGGTGCGTCTAAAAGGTACTGAACAAACTGCGCGCGGTACTCGTATAAGAAAGCGAAGGAGCGACTCGCTCATGAAAGACGTCCGTTACGCGTTACGGCAATTTTTCAACGCCCCGGTGTTCACGGCTACCGCCGTTTTGACTCTGGCGCTGGGAATCGGCGCGACCACCGCTATCTTTACGCTGGTCCACGCCGTGTTGCTGAACTCGCTGCCGGTGGCTAAGCCGGGCGAACTCTATCGCGTTGGCGACGTGGAGAATTGCTGCATAAACGGCGGCCTGCAGGACGATTGGACGCTGTTTTCTTGCGACAAATACAGGAAATTCCGCGACAACACGCCCGGCTTCGTCGAACTCGCGGCGTTCCAATCCGGAGGCACCCTGGTGGGAGTGCGCCTCAGCGGGACCAGCCAGCCGGCGCAGTCTTTGCGGAGTGAACTCGTATCCGGAAACTACTTCGCGATGTTTGGCGTGGGCCCTTATGCGGGGCGGGTGATCACCCCGCAGGACGATCGCAAGGGCGCCGATCCCGTCGCGGTGATCAGCTATCGCGCCTGGCAACAAAAATTCGGGGGCGATCCGTCGGTGATTGGCGGGGCCGTCACCATGAACGGCCAGCCTTTCACGATTGTCGGAGTGACGCCGGCGCGCTTCTTCGGCGACCGGCTGGAGAACCCGGCCGCGTTTTGGATTCCGATCGCGGACGAACCGCTGGTGAACGGCGCGGGCAGCATCGTCGATTTCCCGCAGCAGGATTGGCTGGACATTATCGGGCGGATCACACCAAGCGCTGATCCCAAGCAAATCGAAGCGCACCTGCAAGTGGAGCTGCAGCAGTGGCTGTTGGACCCGATCGCCAAACTGGAGCCGGCCGAGCGAGCGCTGGTGCCGAAGCAAACGCTGCACCTCTCGCCCGGCGGCGCGGGAGTGCAAATGCTGCGCGACGAATACCAGTCCGGGCTGCACTTGCTGATGTGGATTTCCGCGCTGGTGCTGGTGATCGCGTGCGCCAACGTGGCCAACTTGATGCTGGTGCGCGCCACCAACCGCAAGCTGCAGACTTCAATCCGAGCCGCGCTGGGCGCGTCACCGTCGCGGCAGATACGCCAGGTGCTGACGGAGAGCGCGGTGCTGGCGGTAGTTGGCGGGATCGCCGGGGTGGCGATCGCGTATGCGGGGACGCGGATCATTCTGCGGCTGGCGTTTCAAGAAACGTACGTCGCGATCCATACCTCGCCGTCCTTGCCGGTGCTCGGATTTACGTTCGCGGTGGCGCTGCTCACCGGGATTTTGTTCGGCGTGGCCCCGGCATGGATGACGGCTAAGGCTGCTCCGGCCGATGCGCTGCGCGGGGCCGGGCGGTCCACGGGGCGCGGGGGCGGATGGACGCAAAAATCGCTGGTGGTGGCCCAGGCGGCGCTGTCGCTGGTGTTGCTGTCCGCCGCGGGATTGCTGACGCAGAGCTTGCGCAACATGCATAGCCAAAAGTTTGGCTTTGAAACCGCGAACTGCTACATCCTGCACATCGATCCGCAGATGGCCGGATACAAACCCGCGCAGCTTGACGCCCTATATCGCGCGCTGCACGATTCACTCGCCGCGATCCCAGGTGTGGGGCGGGTGAGTTTTTCGATCTATAGCCCGATGGAAGGCGACAACTGGGGTGAGAACATTTTCATCGAGGGACAGGCGCCTCCCGAACCCGATTCCAATCGGAACAATGCGTCCTGGGTGCGGGTGAGCGACGGCTACTTTGAGACCATTGGCACCAAAATCATTCAGGGGCGCCCGATCGGCGATCAGGACTCGGCCATTTCACAACACGTCGCGGTGGTGAACCAGACGTTTGCGAAGACATTTTTCAAGGAAGACAATCCGATTGGACATCATTTCGGCGATTACGACATGAAACATGCCGGAGAATTCGAGATCGTCGGCGTCACTGAGGACACCCAGTACCGCGACCCCACCTATGAAAAGAAGCCCATGTTTTTTCTGGCGGCCCCGCAACGCGTGTCTTACGATGATCCGCGTTTTCTGAGCTTTGAAGATCGCAATCACTACTTGGGCGCCATCGAGCTGAAAACGCGCGGCACGGTGCCGGGGCTCGAGCCACAAGTACGAAGCGTAATCGGCGGGGTGAACCCAGACCTGGCGATCATCGATTTCCGGTCTTTCGCGGATCAGGTGGAAGGCAACTTTACTCAGCAGGCGATGATCGCCAAGCTCACTTCGCTGTTTGGATTCCTGGCACTGGTACTGGCGTCGATCGGGCTGTATGGCGTCACCGCTTATTCCGTGGAGCGGCGCACCAACGAAATTGGGATTCGCATGGCTTTGGGCGCGAATCGAACGAACGTTTTGAAGCTGGTTCTGCGGGGAGCGCTGGCGCAGATGGCGATCGCGCTGGCGATTGGCATTCCGGTGACGATTGCGGCCGGGC
>Ga0182018_10003249_pt1 | contig 14881 bp, 14 predicted proteins | sample 812P2MmetaG_FD_120490 | JGI IMG/M metagenome (GOLD analysis project Ga0182018, IMG submission 120490) | Permafrost microbial communities from Stordalen Mire, Sweden - 812P2M metaG | ecosystem: Environmental > Terrestrial > Soil > Wetlands > Permafrost | place: Sweden: Stordalen | collected...
AGATCCATCCCGGCGCGCGTCTCGGCCGCCGTCTCTTTATCGACCACGGCATGGGGGTCGTGATCGGCGAGACCGCCATCGTGGGCGACGACGTCACCCTCTATCAGGGTGTCACCCTCGGCGGCACCGGCAACGCCCACGGCAAGCGGCATCCGACGCTGCGCGATGGCGTATTCGTCGGCGACAACGCAAATATTCTGGGCGATATTGTGATTGGAGAGAACTCGCGCGTGGGCGCCGGTTCGGTCGTCGTGCGCGACGTGCCGCCGGATTCGACGGTCGTCGGCGTCCCCGCGCATATCGTCTACCAGGGCGGCAAACGCGTGCTCATCACCGACCCGCACGAGATCAACGACCCACTCTCCGACGTCATCATCGCGCTGGCAGAGGAGGTGAAGCGCCTGAAGACGCGCCTGGAAAAGCTGGACGGCGAACTGCATCCGGCCAACGGGCAGGAACCCGCGAATGTCTTCGAAGCCGAACAGGAGGAGCGCGCCCAGTACCGCAGCGAGCAGGCTTCGCGGCCCGATGTTGTGAATATGGGCGAGGGCATCTAGCTCCCGAGCAGGCTATTGCGTAACCCGCCCCATCACATCCGTCCCCGCCGCCAGCGGCTTTTCGACGACGTGCCAAAGGTCGCCAGCCTGATCGACAACGACCGCCAGCACGGGTACCTCGATACGCGTCCCGCTGCGTGCAATGGCTTGCAACACCCCCACATCGCCCACGGCAAACTCCGTCCGGTCGAGCGTCATCTGCCAGCGCGCTACCGCGCCCACACGCGACTCCATCCGTATGTCCGTCACCACTGCGGAGAACTCCGTGCGCGCGCTCTGGCTCAATGCGCCATCTCCGCAAACATCTCCATCTCCCGCTTGCTGCCCACGATGAATGGGGTCCGCTGGTGGATCGCCTCCGGCTTGACATCGAGGATCCGTTGCTTCCCGTCCGACGCCATCCCGCCCGCCTGCTCCACGATGAACGCCAGCGGGTTCGCCTCGTAGAGCAGGCGCAGCTTTCCTTTCGGCTGCGGCCTGGTGGGCGGATAGAGGAAGACGCCGCCCTTGAGCAGGGTGCGATGAAAGTCCGCCACCAGGCTGCCGATGTAGCGCGAACTGTAAGGCTGCCCCAAGCCGCCCGTGCGCAGCCGGTCCACGTAGGCGCGATACTCTTGGGGCCACTGCTCCGCGTTGGCCTCGTTCACACTGTAATACTTGCCCTGCTCCGGCATCTTCATATGTTCATTGCTCAGCACGTAGGCGCCGATCCTCGGGTCGAGCGTAAACCCATGCACGCCGTGACCTGTGGTGTACACCAGCACGGTGGACGGGCCGTAGACAACGTAGCCCGCGGCGACCTGGGTGAAGCCAGCTTGCAGGACAGAGGGCTGGAGGTCGGTGCTGTGGTCGGAGTCCAGCCGGCGCAGGACGCTGAAGATGGTGCCGACGTTGACGTTGACGTCGATGTTCGACGAGCCGTCCAGCGGGTCGAAGACGATAATGTACTTGCCTGTCTCCAGGCTGCGCCCAAAGGTCACCGGCTCCTGGTCCTCTTCGCTAACCAGCGCCGCCACCGAGTCGCGCAGGCCCAGACAGTGCAAGAGCGCCTGGTTCGCATAGACGTCGAGCTTCTGCTGCTCCTCGCCCTGCACGTTCACCAGGCCGTAGTCCCCCAGCGTGTCGCTCAACCCGCCGAGGCGGATTCGCGCCTCAATCATCTTGGTCGCCAGCGTAAGCCCGCTCAGCAGCCAGCTGAACTTGCCGCTGGCCTCGCTGATCTCTGCCTGTTGCAGCAATATATGTTGCTGCACTGTGGTAATCATCGCCCACCCCTCCCGAACAGCAGTTAATGCAGTGCTCCATAGTACCTAGAATTCGCAGTTCATTCCCGCCAGCCGGGCAACGACCTAGGTGAGGTCGTCCGTGTCGAAGCTAGGCACCTTGCGCCCCAATGCCAAGAGGTCGCGGCGCCCTCCCACCAGGCCTTCGACCACGGCGTTCAGCTCTTCTTCGGAGCCGGCGTCGGCGGTGGCGACCATCTCACCCAACGCCTCCGGCCCGGGCAGGCTCTCGAGCAGCACCGTACAGTGCGCCATTGCGACGTGGTCGAGGCCGAGGCCCTCGGGCGTCTTGGCCTTGATGCCCACCTCGCCCGGCTGGATGCCGAGCAGCTCGGCTACCCTTTCGCGAAGTTCTCCTGCAATGGGCACAATCTTCGGTCGCGCCATCACGAGCACGGTGTCGATGTTGACGATGCGGTAGCCGGCGGTCGCGACCTCCTCCAGCGCCGTCTTCAGGAAGACGCTGGAGGCCGCGCCCTTCCAGCGCGGATCGCTGGGCGGAAAGAACGTGCCTATATCGCCCGCCGAAACGGCGCCCAGCAGCGCATCTGTAATTGCGTGCAGCAGCACATCGCCATCCGAGTGGCCTGCGAGCCCTTCGCTGTGGTCGATCGCGAGGCCGCCGATGATCAGCGGCACGCCCGCCTTGAAGGCGTGCGAGTCGAACCCATAGCCGATGCGCATACTCATCGCCCGGCCCCCAGGTAGAACTCCGCCAGCTCCAGGTCGCCGGGCTGGGTGATTTTGAAGTTGCGCGGCGATCCCTGGACTACGGCCACCTCGATTCCGGCGCGCTCCAGAAGGCTGGCCTCGTCGGTACCGGCGAACTCGTCCGCCTCGGCCTCGGCGAAGGCGCGGCGCAGCAGGCCGCAGCGCGCCCCCTGCGGGGTCTGCGCTTGCACAATTCTCTCGCGCGGGATGGTTGCGGTGACGATTGCGCCGTGCGCGGTCCGCTCAACCTGCTTGATGGTATCCACGGCCGGCAGCCCCACAATCGCCGCGCCGTGCTCGACCACTGCGTCGATGGTGCGGTCGATCGTCGCCGGATCGATCAGCGGTCGCGCGGCGTCGTGCACCAGCACCACATCGTCCTCCGCGCATCCGGTTTCGGCAACCAGCAGGGTGAGCGCATTACTCACTGACTGCTGGCGGTTGTCGCCGCCCTCGACGACATGGACAGCTGCCAGCCCGAACTCGACCAGCAGCATGCGCACACGGTCGATCTCCGTCTGGCGGACCGCGACATACACCGCCGCGACGCGCTGGACTGCGAGGAACGCGCGCAGGCAGTGCACCAGCACGGGGACCCCGGCGATGGAGATAAACTGCTTCGGCGTTGCAGTGGAGGCGCCGACGCCGCTCGCGCTCTGGGACATACGCGTCCCAATACCAGCCGCCGGAAGAATGACAAACACACGCATAGCTCACGAAGTATAACAAGGCGACGGGCGCACTGGACCGACGCCCCCGGACGCCGCAGGGCAGTACCATGAAGTCTCGATGGCTTCCCTTGCGCCCACGCTCAACCGCGAACACATCCGTCCCGGGGACCGCATCTGCGCCGCCGTCTCCGGGGGTGCGGACTCGGTCGCGCTGCTGCTGCTGCTGCACGCGGCAAATGCTGCACCGCGCAATGCGCTAGGGGTGGGACTGTCGGCGGTGCATGTGCATCACGGCCTACGCGGCGACGAGGCCGACGCCGACCTCGCCTTCGTGGAGGCGCTCTGCCTGCGCCTCGAGGTGCCGCTACAGGTCCACCGAGCGAGCGTGCCCGAGCGCCTCGCAGCCAGCCGCGCGGCGGGGCGGGCGGAGACGACGGAAGAGGCCGCGCGCAATCTCCGCTATGAGTGCTTCGCTTCCCTAATTGCGCAGGGCCACGCCGACTCCGTCCTGACGGCGCACACCCTGGACGACCAGGCCGAGACGGTCCTAATGAAGCTGCTGCGCGGCGCGTGGACCGAGGGCCTGAGCGGCATCCATCCGGTCGTCTGCATCGAACCGCAGACCTCGGCCGCATCCGCCCGCAGGCACGGCAAGATCCTGCGGCCCCTGCTCGCCGTCCGACGCGGCGAGCTGATTGCCTACATCGAATCCCGGAACCAGCCCTGGCGCACCGACAGCACAAACGCCGACGAGGCCTTTACACGCAATCGCATCCGCCACCAACTGATGCCCATCCTTCGCGAGTACAACCCAGCGATCGACCAGGCGCTGGCTAATCTGGCCGAGCTCGCCCGCGAGGACGAGGCGCGCTGGCAATCCGAGCTGGGCCGAATTCTGCCCCAGCTCCTGCTACCCGGCAGGCCGGTTCGCGGAGGCGGGCGCGCCGTCGCCACAACCCCCGGAGACGCCTCCGTCGCCATAGAACTAGACCGCCTGCGCGGGCTGGATCCCGCGCTGCGCAGCCGCGTGCTGCGCGCCGCAGCCCGCCATCTCGGCGTCCGCCTCACCTTCGACGAGACCTCACGCCTGCTCGCACTGGCGGCAGTCGTCCCGGCCTCTCAGGCAGCGGGTCCCATGGTCTCAGCACGCACCGGCTCGGCTCTTCATCTCTCCGGCCAGCTGCGCGCAGAGCGCTCCGCCCGCGAGATCTGCCTCTACCGCATCGTGCAGTCTCCAAAGGACATCTGACCCGCGCCGCAGCCTGTCAGATTGCTGGATTTAGCCACCGAACGTGCTTCCGCGGAATGGGACAAAGGTTGCAGAGTTACCGCCATACCCTGGCTGCTTAATTCTGCAAAAATCCAACCGGCTGAGAGTAGAATCGACCTAGCTAAACACGCTGGGCTGGGTCAGGGTGCGGTTCCGCCAAGCCTGGAATCGTTCAACCCCTGTGGGCGTCTAATATTCAGCAACTGGGGGAAGCAGCACGCGCCAGGCAGGCACTTTGTCCGCGCACCGTAGTGTCGTCCCGTCGTATTGGTCTGGAAGATGAGGGAACGCAATTGAACTCGACCGTGAAACAACTTCTTTGGGTACTGATGATTGGCGCATGTTGCGTCATGCTGTGGCAGTTCGTCGGCAAGAACATGGGCGGGCCGCACGATGCCACGCCCAGCTATAGCGACGTGCTGAACAGCGCCGAGAACGGAAAAGTCAAGAGTGTGACCATCGACGGCACAACGTTGTCGGGCAACTACACCAACAACGACGCATTCCATACCACCATTCCGGCCAACGATCCGGAGATGTTCACAATCTTCCGCGCCCATGGCGTCAACATCACCAACAAGGACCAGAACTCCAACTTCTGGGTTTCCACCCTGATCAACATCGCCCCCTTCGCGCTCCTGCTCGGGCTGTGGTTCTTCCTTCTGCGCCAGATGCAATCCGGCGGCAACAAGGCGATGAGCTTTGGCAAGAGCCGTGCGCGCCTGCTCTCCATGCAGCAGAAGAAGATCACCTTCAAGGATGTGGCCGGCGTCGATGAGGCCAAGGAAGAGCTGAAGGAGATCATCGAGTTCCTGCGCGAGGCGCAGAAGTTCCAGCGGCTCGGCGGGCGCATCCCCAAGGGCGTTCTGCTGGTCGGGCCTCCGGGCACCGGCAAGACCCTTCTCGCCCGCGCCGTCGCTGGCGAGGCCAACGTTCCCTTCTTCTCCATCTCTGGCTCGGACTTCGTCGAGATGTTTGTCGGCGTGGGCGCAAGCCGCGTGCGCGACCTGTTTGAGCAGGGCAAGAAGAACGCGCCGTGCATCATCTTCATCGACGAGATCGATGCCGTAGGACGTCACCGCGGCGCAGGCCTCGGAGGCGGACATGACGAGCGCGAGCAGACCCTCAACCAGCTGCTCGTCGAGATGGACGGCTTTGAGTCCAACGACGGCGTCATCCTGATCGCCGCCACCAACCGGCCCGACGTGCTGGATCCGGCTTTGCTACGCCCCGGACGTTTCGACCGCCGCGTCATCGTGGATCGCCCCGACATTCGTGGCCGCGAAGAGGTTCTGCGCGTCCACTCCAAGAAAGTTCCCATGGCGGAGGACGTCAACCTCAACATCCTGGCCCGCGGCACCCCGGGCTTCTCCGGCGCCGACCTAGCCAACATGGTCAACGAGGCTGCTCTGACCGCCGCGCGCTACAACCGCAAATCGGTCCACATGTTCGACTTTGAAGTCGCCAAGGACAAGGTGCTGATGGGCGCGGAGCGCAAGTCCATGCTGCTCTCCGACGACGACAAAAAGGATACGGCGTACCACGAGGCCGGCCACGTGCTGGTCGCCGCCAAGCGCAACCACTCTGATCCGCTGCACAAGGTCACCATCATCCCGCGCGGCATGGCGCTGGGCGTGACGATGCACCTGCCGGAAGAGGACAAGCATACCGTCACCAAGGACTATCTCGACACCCAGCTCGCCATCCTGATGGGCGGCCGCTGCGCCGAGGAGATCTTCATGAACCGCAAGACCACCGGCGCCGGCAATGACATCGTCCGCGCCACCGAACTGGCGCGCAAGATGGTCTGCGAGTATGGCATGAGCGACCTCGGCCCGCTGACCTACGGCAAGAAGGAGCAGGAGGTCTTCCTGGGCCGCGATATCGCTCAGGCGCGCGACTACTCCGACGACACCGCCAAGCAGATTGACGTTGCCGTGCGCGCCTTCGTCGATGAGGGCTATAAATCGGCTTACAGCATCCTGCAGGAGAACGCCGACATTATGCATCGCATGGCGGCCGCTCTGTTGGAGCGCGAGACCCTCGACAAGTCCGAGATCGACCTGCTGATCGAGGGTAAAGAGCTGCCACCCTTCAAATCGCCGCTGGCCTACGCCGACCCCGGCCCGGGAGACGGACAGAAGGTCGTCAAGCCCGAACCCGGACAGCCCGGCCGCAAGCCCGGCTTCCCCGAAGGCCAGCCTTCGCCCGCGTAATCCGCACTACGAATAAGAGAGATGAGGCGGCCTTCTGGTCGCCTTATCAATTTAAGTTAGGTCTTAATACAGGTCACGAAAGGAAAGCTATGTTGACCCGTCCCGCGCTCCTGCTGCGCATCGAAGAGGCCTGCCTACTCATCGCGGCGCTGCTGCTCTATGCGCACCTGCACTTCAGCTGGCTGCTCTTTGCCGTGCTCTTTCTCGCGCCCGACCTCTTCATGCTTGGCTACCTCGCCAATCCGCGGGCCGGTGCGGCCATTTACAACCTCGGGCATGTGGTCTTCGCCCCGCTTGCCCTCTTCGCGCTGGCTTACTCTGCAAACCGCCCACGTCTGACCGCGATCTCCATCATTTGGTTCAGCCACATCGCCTTCGACCGGCTGCTGGGCTATGGGTTGAAATATCCGACCCACTTCAAAGACACCCATCTTCAACATGTGGCCTGATGCGACAATAGGGCAGACGCATGCACCCGCCGCCCCACGCCCTCCGCTGCCATCTGCCCCGTGTGCCTCTCATTCTCTCCGCGACCCTGTTCCTCCTCGCCCCGCTGGCCGGCTGCGGCTATCACGCGGCCGGCGCTGCCACGCACATTCCCGCCAACGTCCACACCCTCGCGGTGCCGGTCTTCGCTACGCACGCGCAGGCCTACCACACAGAAATGGCCCTCACCCAGGCCGTCGTCCGCGAGCTGAACACGCGCACCCGCTACCGCGTCCTCACCGACTCCAGCCCCGACCCGGACGCCACCCTCAGCGGCACCGTCCTCACCCAGACCTCCGTCCCGCTCACCTACGATTCAACGTCCGGCGAGACCTCCAGCTATCTGGTCACCATCACCGTCAAGGTGGTGCTGACTTCGCGCGACGGCCGCGTCCTCTATCGCAACGACGCGCTCTCCTACCGGGAGCAGTACCAGTCCCCGCAGGACCTCACCGGCTTCATCCGCGAGGACACGCCCGCCGTCAGCCGCCTCGCGCGCGATTTCGCCCAGGCCCTGGTCGGCGATATGCTGGAGTCCTTCTGATGCCCGCGCCCCAGCTTAAGTCCTTTGCGTCTGTAGACCGCTTCCTTGCGGAGATCGCCTCGCCGGCGACGCTGCGGGCGGGCTATGTTCTGCTGGGCGATGAGGCATTTCTCTACCAGCGATGCAGGCAGGGTGTGCTGGCCGCGCTCGCACCGCCCGAGATGCGGGACTTCTCGTTGCACGATCTGGACCTGGCGGAGACCAGCATCTTCGAGGTGCTCGACCGCGCACAGACGCCCTCCCTCATGGCGCCGTTTCAGGTGCTGTTTGTGCGCGGCCTGAAGGCGCTGTACGGGCGCGGGAGCAAGAAGGCCGAGTTCGAGGCGATCGATGGGTACTTCCGCTCGCCAAACCCGCAGGCGGTGCTGCTGTTCGTCGCCGACCACCTGCGCATCCCGACCGATCTGCGCCGGATGGACTACCAGGATAAGGAACGCTACGACCGTATCCGCGAGACGCTGGGCGACTGGTGCGGCTTTGTGGAGCTCGCCCGCGTCAGCGAGGACGATGCGGTGCGCTGGGTCGCGGGGTCGGCCGATGCGCGCGGCATCCGCTTCGATCCCGATGCGGCGCGGGAGCTGGCGGATGCGCTGGGCGCGGACATGATGATGATCGCCAGCGAGTTTGAGAAGCTATGCCTCTATACCGACGGCAGGAGCCGCGTCACGCTGGGCGACGTGGAGACGATGGTGCTGGCGGCAAAGCAAAGGTCGCTGTATGAGCTCACGGACGCCATCTCCCAGCGCGACCGCACGCGCGCGCTGCTGCTGCTGCATGGGCTGCTCAACGCCTCTGACGGCGGAGAGGACGCGGCCATCGGCCACCTCTACATGCTCGCCAAAACCTTTCGCCAGATGCTGATCATCCTGGAGAAGAACGTGCGCGACTCGCGGGCGATCTGGGCCGTCCTGTGGCAGGGCTTCCGCATGCCGCCGTTTGCGGCGGAGGACCTGATCCGTCAGGCCAGGCGGTACAAGTCGCGGCGGGAGCTGACGAGGGCGTTGCGGCTGGTGGCGAAGGCGGACCTGGAGCTGCGCAGCTCGCCGGCCAATAAGCTGCTGGTGTTGGAACGGCTGGTTCTGGCCCTCGCCACGGAACCCACCGCGTCAATTGCATTCACTCCAACGCACCAATTCGCGATGGAACTCTGATTCGACCAAATCCCGGGCAGGCCCTGCGATCCCTGCTTCAGTTACCATCGAGTTTGCCCATGCCCGACCCAGCCCCCGCTCCGACCCGCGTACGTATCGCGCCTTCGCCGACGGGCGACCCGCACGTCGGCACAGCATACATTGGCCTGCTCAACTTTCTCTTTGCGCGCCAGCGCGGTGGCCAATTCGTATTGCGTATTGAGGATACCGACCGCTCGCGGTTCGTCTCCAGCTCGGAGGCGATGATCTTCGACGCGCTGCGCTGGCTCGGCCTCACATGGGACGAGGGGCCCGACGTCGGCGGGCCATACGGCCCATATAGACAATCCGAACGCACGGAGATCTACCGCAAGCATGTGCAGCAGCTGCTCGCCAGCGGCCACGCCTACCGCAGCTTCGAGACCGCCGAAGAGCTCGAAGCCATGCGCAAGTCGCAGCTCGCCGCCAAGCTGCCGCCCCGCTACAACGGCGCCCACCGCGAGCTGCCGCAGGCGCAGATTGACGCCTTCCTCGCCGAAGGCCGCCCCTTCGTCATCCGGCTGAAAGTGCCGGCGGACGGCGAAACTGCCTTCCGCGATGAGCTGCGCGGCGCGGTCACGTTCTCCCACAGTAACGTGGACGACCAGGTGCTGCTGAAGTCCGACGGCTTCCCCACCTACCACCTCGCCAACGTGGTCGACGACCACCTGATGCGCATCACCGACGTGATCCGCGCCGAGGAGTGGATCTCGTCGACGCCGAAACACGTGCTGCTCTACAAGGCCTTCGGCTGGGAACTGCCGCGCTTCTGGCACATGCCGCTGCTGCGCAGTCTGGACAAGAGCAAGATCTCCAAGCGCAAGAACCCCGTCTCGCTCGTCTACTATCGCGACTCCGGCTACCTGCCGCAGGCGCTGCTGAACTTCCTTGGCCTGATGGGCGGCGGCATGCCGGCCGGCGGCACAGGCACGGGCGACGACAAGGCTGCCAATCTCGCGGCGGAGATTTTCACGCTGGAGCAGATGCTGGAGCGGTTTGTGTTTGAAAAGATCTCGCTGGGCGGGCCGGTCTTCGACCTCACCAAGCTCAAATGGCTCAACGGCGAATACATCCGCGCGCTGACGCCGGAGGCCTTTTTCGAAGCGCTGCGTAGCTCCCTCTTCTCAGACAGCTACCTGCGCGCCATCGCCCCGCTGGTACAGACGCGCATCGAGACCCTAGCCCAGTTCGGTGATCTCGCCGACTTTTTCTTCAAGGACGAGGTAATGCCCACGCAGGAGGTTTTCCTCCCCAAAAAGCGCACCCTTGAAGAGACGCTCGCCTTCGCCGCTGAGCAGCTCACCCTGCTCGAAGCCACGCCCTTCACCCTCGAAGACATGGAACCCGTGCTCAAGAAACTTGGCGAAGAAAAGGGCTGGTCCGTCAAAGAGAACTTCATGCTGCTGCGGGCGATCCTGACGGGCAAGACGGCGAGCCCGCCGCTGCTCGAATCGCTAATCGTCTTCGGCAAGGCGCGGTCGCTGGACCGCATCCGCCGCTTCCTCGACGCGCAGAGGAGACTAGCCACATCTCACAAGCCCGATGCGTTGAAGGCGGTTCCTTAGGTAGAGGGACCGAAGTTCCGACTTGACGAGCAGTGAAAGCGCTAGCTCGCCCGGACTGCCAGCACGATCACCTTGCGCTGCGCCGGCACCACCGCCAGGCCAAGCTGCTCCTGCATCAACTTGAACAGCTCCTGCTGGTCGCGATAGCTGCCGATCCGGAAGTCGTAGCTGCCTGTGAGGTTTGTATCGTCCACCAGCAGGCGGTCAAGATTCGGCTCCAGCGTCCGGCCAAACTCGGAGATGCTCTCCGCGGCCGCGACAATTCCGTTGATCGTGACCACGCCCGCGCACTCTTTGCCCAGATAGGTAATATGCTGAAGGTCGTCGGCCTCGGGCCCCAACCCTGCGCCAGATTCATCTGCGCTGGATTCATCCAGCGAAACACGCTTCAGCAGACCATCGTTGCTCACGCGCCGCATAGGAGGGTTATGCCGATGCAGCCCTGGCCCCGGCCCATTCGGTACGGTCAGCACATACACGTCCATCGACCGGCTCTCCGGCGTAATTGCCAGGCGAAACTTCTTCTGCAGCGCCTCCTGCAGTAGGCGCTGCATCGCCTCCGGATCTACGTCCTCCGGCAGCGCCAGCAACATGTCATAGCGCGCGCTGGACTTAGCATCGCTGCGGAGGTCGACCCGCCGGGCGTCCACGTCCCACACCAGCGCGATCAGCGTCTTCAGATCGAACCCGCGCGCACTCCAGTGGTCCGGCCCGGACTCGAGCAGCGTAGTATTCGGCGCAAGCGTGCTGGGCGCAATGCGCACCTCGTAGGAGGGATGGACATCTTCTTTGAGTGCGGGGTGGAGAGGCGCCAGATGGGAGGAGCTACCCTGTGCTACCGCGGTCGCGGCCAGTCCCCACGCCAGACTGAAGCTCAACCGCGCGGAGATAGGGGCCCATTTCATAGCTTACTTCTCAATTTCCACATGGGGTACCCGAATCGGCAATAACACTTTCGGACCATGCCGCCGCGGAACAAGCGTGCCATTCGACGGCCGGACGACTTTTGGCAGTCTTCAAACCTCTTATCGGCAGTCTTCGTCCTTTTGTTCAGCGTCTTTTTCTGGATCGCCCCCCACGCAACGCGGCCAGCCAAATTCGTCTAGCCTAGAAAGATGAAGGCCCGCAAGAAGCCGCCCTTAGAGGTTGACAATTCCGCGGATGTCGAACCCCTCGACCTCCCGGCCTGGCTACGCGCCCTGCCCAAGGTCGAGCTCCACCTGCATCTGGAAGGGACTGTTGAGCCTGAGACGCTGGTCGCGCTGAGCCAGCGACATGACCCGCAGCCTCTGACCCTCGCCGACGCCCGCCGCCTCTACACCTACAAGAACTTCCTCGGCTTCATGGACTCCTTCAAGGCCATGAGCGAGCGCCTGCGCACACCGGACGACTACGAGCTGATTACCTACAACATGGTCCGCGCGCTCGCCGCCCAGGGCGTGGTCCACGCCGAGGTCTACATCTCCTTCGGCATTATCTTCTACTGGAAGCGCGCCGACGTCGAACCTTACATGGCCGCCATCGAACGCGGCCGCCTGCGCGGCGAGCGCGAGTTCGGCACCACCATCTACTGGCTCATCGACGCTGTCCGTCATTTCGGAGCCGAGGAAGGCGCGCGCGTCTTTCGCAAAGCCGCCGAGCTGCGCGAGCAATACCCCTCGATCGTCGGCATCGGCATCGGCGGCGACGAGGCCCGTGGCCCCGCATCCTTATTCAAGGAGAGCTACGCCGAGGCCAAGGCCGCAGGCCTGCGCCTCACCGCCCACGCGGGCGAGTCCGGAGGCCCTATCGATGGCCCCGCCAGCATCTGGGCCGCGCTCAACATCGGCGCCGAACGCATCGGGCACGGCCTGGCGGCGCAACACGACGAGGAGCTCCTCCACGTCCTCGCCGAGCGCCAGGTGCCGATTGAGATCAATGTCACCTCCAACATCCGCACGGGATGCTGCGCGACCTTCGACGAGCATCCCCTGCGCGGCTACTTCGACTCGGGCCTGATGGTCACGCTCAACTCCGACGACCCGCCCATGTTCGGATCCAACCTGCTCAGCGAATACATTCTCGCGCACGAGCGCTACGGCTTTACGCTAGAGCAGCTGCGGGAGCTCGCCGCCAACGCCGTCGAAGCCAGCTTCCTTCCACCCACCCGCAAACTCGCCCTCCTCGCGCGCGTCGAGCAGTACCGCTAGCGGCGCTCCATGGCCACCGCAATAGAGACAACTTGTGGGCCGAGGATGAGCTCGGCATCTACCCTCGCGTCGTCTCGAATAGGAACCACCCGCGCCGCTGGGTCTGGTCGATCCAGTTCTCCAACAGGCTCGTCGTCGCCACGTCACCCGCGTCGTCGCAGAGGTCGTGCGCCGCGCGCATGCGCAGCACCAGCGCCTTCTCGTCCTCATGCAGCTCGCTCAGCATGTCCTCCGCCGTCACGTAGTCGGCGTCATTGTCCGGAATGCGCTGCAGCCGCGCGATGTGCCCGATCGACCGGATGGTCGTCCCGCCGATCTTGCGCACGCGCTCCGCAATGTCGTCCGTCATCGCGAATATCTGGTCCCCGTGGTCATCCAGCAGCAGATGGTAGTCGCGGAAGTGCGGCCCGCTCATGTGCCAGTGAAAGTTCTTGGTCTTCAGGTAGAGGCTGAAGACATCGGCCAGCAGCGCATTCAGCGCTCCGGAGATGTCCTTCACCGCCTTGGGATCGATATCGGATGGGGTGCTGAGCGGCGCCTTCTGACGCGCAACAAGTTGAGCTTTGGTTGACATAGCTTTGTCCCTTTCAATCGCTTTGAGGTATCGGCCCAGACGTACAGTCTATGCACAATGCTTCGATGGCGACAATCGCCAACGAACCAGAGAATCCAGGGAGAATGCTTCAAGCTGGAAATCCGTCGCGCACGCTAATCCGTCGCCTTGGGGGCAAAATAGCCGGTCTGTGTGCGTACATGGTACCTGGGATCATTGGCCTGCAGGTAGATGGTGCGGAAGGCCCCATCCTGCTTGAAGTCCGCCGGCCGGTACTCCAGCAGATACTGGCTGCGCAGCTCTTCCTCAATGCTGGTGAAGCCGTTCGCCACATCTTCGATGCGCACCGGATAGAAAGCCTGCCCGCCGGTCGCGGTGGCGATCGCCTGCAGCACATCGTCGCCCTTGTCCTTGCTCGGGCTGACGTTGGTGCTGATGGTGTACACGATTGTCTCCGCGCGCTGGCACTCCTTGATCGCGTCCGACTCCAGCGCGTGGCTGTAGTTGTCATCGCCATCCGAGACCAGAATGATCGCCTTGCGCACCGCGCCGGACTCGCGCAGGGTCAGCATCTGGTCGCGGCACGTCCGGTAGAGCGAATCGAACAGCGCGGTTCCACCGCCTGGTCGCAACTTGTGGATGCCCTGGCTCAGCAGGTCGATGTTGTTGGTAAATCCCTGCGCCAGGTCCGTCTCCACGTCGAAGCCTTCCACAAAAGCGCGGTCGTTCCGGTGCAGCACCTGCAGCAGAAATGTGATGGCCGAGTCCTGCTCGAAGGGAAAGCGTCCGCGGATGGAGCTGCTGGTGTCCAGCATGATGCCAACCCGCAGCGGCAGGTCAGTCTGCTGGATGAAATGCAGCACCGCCTCGGGAGGGCGGCCGTCGTCCAGCAGCCCAAAGCTCGATTGACTGAGGCCAGTAACGAAGTGACCCTTCTTGTCCGTGACCGCAAAGACCAGGTCCACCTCGTTGACCTGCATCCTGATCGTGGGCGCCTCCTGGTCCTGGGTCGGCTGGCTGGATGCAGCCGGCGTCTGCGCGCCCTGAGCTGGCGGCGTCTGCGCAGAAGCGACCTGCGCCGTCAGGACAAATAAAAGTACCGATAGATAGATGCCTGCGGTCGCTCCAGACAAGCGCATCGCGACCCTGCGGAAGATGAAATTCGGATCAGTCACTAGGTCGATTCTACTCATCTACTCAACTCACACTCGCTCCGTCCTCAGCCGTGCCATTAACTCCTCAAGCTCCAGCGGCAGCGGCGCATCCACCGCAATCGTCTTGCCGGTCTGGGGATGCGTGAACCCAAGGTGCGCTGCATGAAGAAAATTTCGCTCCAGCGCAATGCTGTTCTCCTTGGTTGGACGTTCCATCTCCCGGTTTCGTACCGCGAGCGAGATCAATCGCGGCGCGCCATACAGCGTATCTCCCACAACGGGATGCCCCAGCGACTGCAAGTGCACGCGTATCTGGTGCGTCCGTCCCGTCTCAATCCGCACCTCCACCAGCGTGAACGCGCCATACGCGGTCGCCAGCCGCTCCATCACTTTGATGTGCGAGACCGCGCTGCGCCCATCCGCGCGCCGCGTCGTCATCCGCGTGCGCCTCGCTAAATCACGCGCAATCGCCAGGCTCACCGTGATCTTGTCCTTCGCCAGATTGCCATGCAC
>Ga0182018_10003250_pt1 | contig 14878 bp, 18 predicted proteins | sample 812P2MmetaG_FD_120490 | JGI IMG/M metagenome (GOLD analysis project Ga0182018, IMG submission 120490) | Permafrost microbial communities from Stordalen Mire, Sweden - 812P2M metaG | ecosystem: Environmental > Terrestrial > Soil > Wetlands > Permafrost | place: Sweden: Stordalen | collected...
CGCACGTGGGAGTCCACGAGCACGACGAGGTAGTCGCATACTCGCTCCAGATCGGAAACGAGGTGGGAGGAGAGCACGACGCTGACCCCATGCTCGGCAACAACCTCCATCAGGCTCTGGAGGAATTCACGCCGGGCCAGCGGGTCCAGGCTGGCTACTGGTTCGTCGAGCAGAAGAAGCTCCGGCCGCTTGGCGATCGCCAAGGTGAGGGCGAGCTGAGCCCGCTGGCCACCCGAGAGCGACCCGGCACGCTGCTTTGGGTCCAGACCTAGCTGGTCAATCCGTTGAGTGGCGACCTCGTCGTCCCAGTCCGGGTTGAGCCACGAGCCCATATGAAGATGCTGGGCGATGGAGAGTCTGGCGTAGGCGGGCGTATCCTGCGCTACGAAGCCGACCTTTCCGAGTTGTGCCGGGCTGCTGGCCGGAGCATCACCGAGGACGGCGATGCTGCCCGTGGTCGGAGCGAGCAGCCCGACCGCCAGTTGCAACATGGTGGTCTTGCCCGCCCCATTGGGGCCTACAAGACCGACGACGTTGCCAGCTGGGATGGACAACGTGCAATCGTGGAGAGCCCAGCGCCGGCCGTACTGCTTGCCGAGTCCCATGGTCTCAAGAACCGCAGTCACGCCACACCCTCAGCAAAGACGTTGCGGATTGCGGTTCGATAGATCGCCTCGATGTCATCCGAGTCGAGACCAGCTGCCCGTGCCGCAAGGAGCAACTTGGACATCTGGGAAAGGAATCGGGCCAAGGCAACCTCATCGCGCCCTGGAAGTGTTTGAACCACGAAGGTGCCCATGCCCGGGCGGGCCCGCACAAGCCCTTCGCGTTCGAGGTCCCGATAGGCCTTGAGCACGGTGTTGGGATTGATAGCCAACTTGGCCACTACCTGCTGGGCCGTCGGAAGCTGGTCGCCCGGCTCGAGCATGCCGAGGCGAAGGGCCTGATGCACCTGCTGGACCAGCTGGAGGTAGGTGGCAACCCCCGACGCGGGGTCGAGTTGGAACTCGATCATCAGAACCCTTCCACTAAGTAATTAGTGGAAGCATGACATCAGACGCACGGGATTGCAAGGGAAGGATCTAGCAGCGATTCCAGTACAGGGCTTGTTGGCAGTGCTCAGCACGATTGGCCTAGCCCCAAATGTCGGGCTTGAAGGGCAAGCAAGCGCCCCATTCGCCGGTTGTTGGTGGCTACAACTACGCTCCCATTCCGACCGCTCGGTATCCGGCATCACCCCACGCCCCGTGCCCGGCCAGTAGTCGTTCGGCATACGGGAATCACTTGCAGGCCGGTGGCGGACGAGCGGAGCGGTGGCTCTGCTCGCGAGAGGCTGCAATTCCGGCAGTCGGACCGCGAACGCGTGCCGCGAGCCGAACGGGGCGATCCTTGGACACCGTGGTCTAAACGCGATTGGGGGCAGTTTGCGATCGACCCGCAATCAGAACACCTTGCGACTGGTTGGGAGAGCGGCCTCGCGTCCGCTATTGGTGCCGGATCCCAGCGCGGCGGGATCACTCCATTCAGAGACCTTGTCCGTCGCCTGGTCGAACCTCATTAGGGAGCAGAGGGACGAGGACCTGGGCATCGGGACTTCCCCATCCAGTAACGGGATCCCAACCCGGCACCGCCTGATAGCCGGTGATCAGGCCCGCAGCAGTGAGTACCGAGTTGTCTCCCGCCACCACGTCGTGAAACGCATCGTCGTAGCTGGCGCTGAGGCTGATCCGATAGAGAGCGGCGTTCACGAAACCGAGGTGATGTCCTGCCTCTTGGTCCGCGAGAGCAACCACGGCCGCCCAGAGGGGCGTGGCTGCACTCGTGCCTTGGGCGGCGTCGACCGTGTAGTTCTGGCCGCCGTCCATCGTGGCCAACGCCATACCGCCTGCCGGGTCCGCATCGGCAGAAACATCCGGCACGCCGCGCATAGCGCCGATTCCGGTGACCCCGTCCTGGTAGCTCGGCCGCGCGTAGAGTTGGGAGAAGCCCCCAGCCGAGGCGTCATCGTCGCCGGGAGCGACCACGGTGTTCCAGGCCATCTCGCCGAGGTACCTACCGGTCGTCGTATTCGCGTCGAGGCTCGTGCCGCCGACGCCCAGTACAAGCGGGTCCGAAGCCGGGAGGCTGACCTGCTTGGGAGGTCCTTCGTCGCTGACCACGCCGGAGTCGCCCGACGATGCCACCACCGTTATGTGGTCGTCGCGGGCCGCTTGGAGAGCGGTGTGCAAGCTGGTCACCTCACCATGGGTGAAGAGAGGCTCCCCGTGGCTGCCGCTGATGGAAACCACGGCCGCACCCTGGGCAACGGCGACGTGCAGCACGCCCGTCAGCGCAGCGGTGAAGTTCGCGGTGTTCGCGGTGGCATTGGGCGGGACCAACACGACGACGATGGCAGCGTCCGGAGCAATCGCATGAACGATCTCGGTATCCTCGACTTCCTCGCCCAGGGCAAGGTAAGGCGATGTGGCACCAGCGATGCTCGTCACGACACGCAACGTCGGAGCAGGAAGATTGAACAGGCGATCGAAGCGTGCAAAATCCTGGCGGATGTCGGTATAGGAGCCTGAAGACGCCGGCAGCTTCGCCGCAAGCTCAGGCATCACGACGGTCTCGTCACGACCATCAATCCCGCGATCGATCAAATGCTGCACGCCGTAGGCGACGCGGATCTGCTGCGGCGTGTAGCAGGCAGCCGGCGGCTGGCGGCAATCGAACACAGCGTGGCCCGACTGACTGGCCGCCTTCTCGCTGGCGCTGGCCGCCGCAGACCCACCCACCACGACACACGCGGCCACACACCCAGCGGCTGCCCACGCGGCAAGCAACTCGCGAGTCCGGGAATGCGGCCTCCACTTGCGCGTGACGTTGGCGCTTAGCAGCCGGCTGGCCCATCGCAAGGGCCACCGGTCGATCTGGTTTGTGGTCATCATTCTCCTCGGTGACAGGTGCCGCCCACCAAGCGCCGTCGACGTTCGATGAACAAATCGAGGACTCATTGGCTCTGCCGTCCTCAACGGATGGCGGGTACACATCATCATGAAGTGTCTTGGCCGCCACGTCGTCGCGCTGAGGTATCGAATGCGCACTGTTCGGAAGCACTCTGCCCTCTTCGCCCGTCATCCTTCCGGCGTGACGAAGATGCACTCCCCCAATCAGGAGCTTGTGACGAGTCCCGACTCGTATGCGATGACGACCAGCTGCGTGCGATCCCGCGCGCCGAGCTTCGCAAGAACCCGACCCACGTGGGCCTTCACGGTAGGCATGCTGATGTGCAACATCTCGGCTAGTTCGGAGTTCGATAGACCGCGCGCGATGTGCACCAGGACCTCCCGCTCGCGCTCCGTGAGCTGATCGAGATCGCATCGCCGCTTCATCGGCGACGGGAGCTGACTGGCAAAGTGATCGATCAGTCGACGAGTGACGCTCGGTGCAAGGAGTGCCTCTCCGTCTGCCACGATCCGGATCGCGCCGAGCAGTTCGTCAAGAGGGCGCCGCTTTAGCGCGAAGCCGCTGGCGCCGGCACGGATCGCCTCGAAGACGTACTCGTCGAGGTCGAAGGTGGTGAGCATCAACACGTGGGGGGTATCGTGGCGCAGGGAGGTGATCGTGCGAGTGGCCTCGATCCCATCCATGACCGGCATCCGGACGTCCATGACGACGACATCCGGTGACAATTGCAGGGCGAGGCGGACGGCCTCGGCGCCGTCGGCGGCTTCTCCGACGACCTCCATGTCGTCCTCGGCATCGATGACCGAGCGGAACGCACTGCGCAACAGCGCCTCATCGTCGACGATGAGCACCCGGATCGTCACGAGGCGCGCCTGCGGGGGATGCGGGCCGCCACACGGAAGCCCTGGTCCGGAAGCGGTTCGGCAGTGAGCGAACCGCCGAACGCGCCGACCCGTTCTTGCATTCCGGCGATCCCGTGTCCTCGTTCGACCGCGCCTTCGGACCGTGCGCCCACGGACCCGGGCCCGTCGTCCACGACCTCGACCCGGACCTCGTCCGTGGACACGGTGAGGCCGACCGATGCCCGAGCGCCGGGGGCGTACTTCACCACGTTGGTGAGCGCCTCTTGCACGATGCGGAAGATCGAAAGCTCAAGCGCAGGTGAAAATGAGCAGTCGGTGCTCGGCGAGCAAAGCTCCACCCCGACCCCGGCGGCGCGGACCGAATCGAGGAGGTCATCAAGGTCCGCCAATCCCGGCGTCGGAGACAGTCCCTCTGGCGTGGAGGCGCCAGCCCGGAGGAGGCCAAGCATGACGTCGAGCTCGTCTTGGGCAGTACGTCCCGCTGACTCGATTGACTCGAGGGCTCCGGCTACGTCCTCGGGCCGCTTCGCAAGGAGGCGGCGCGCCGCCCCCGCCTGTACAGTGATGACTGCGAGTGCGTGGGCGACAACGTCGTGGAGCTCTCGTGCGATACGGATGCGCTCGTCTTGGATAGCCAGTAACGCCTGCTGCTCTCTTGCCGCGCTCTCGTGCGCCGCGACGCGCCGCGAGTAGGAAACCTGGTCCGCGATGACCCAAGCCACGACGATGGGGAGGATGCCCGCCAGAGCGTCCAGGGCGGCACCACTATGCCCGTGGGCGATCACGCCGACAGAGAGCGACGCTCCGAGGGTCGCAGCTGTCGCCCCAAGTGCAATGGCCGCCACGCGACGGGATAGCTGAGCGGTGACGGAATACGCGGCGAGTCCGAGCATCACGCCGTACGGAAAGGGGGAGCGCCCCAAGGCCAGCAGCGCGGCGACGCTGCAGGCCGTCGCCAAAAGAGCCACCAGCGGCCACTGCCTGCGGAACGCGATCGGCATGCTCGCCAGCAGGCCGAGGGCGATGTCGAGTGGTCCTCGTGGGGATGCAAACGGTCGAAAGGCGAAGGTTAACGCGATGATGCCCACCAGCGCCACGAGTCCATCGAGCGCCATCCATCGCTGGCGTGTGCTCAAAGCGGCGAGCAAACGGGGTCGAGCGGCGGTTGAATCATCGGTCGACATTGACTTGACCGTAGCGACGGAATGCTTCGGGTGCATCAGTCTCCGGTATCAGGAGCGAGTAGTCCTCAGGATACAAGGCAGGTTGCCCTAGTTCGGAGGTTCACACAGGAGCTCCGAACTGTTGGAGACCGCATCGCGACGACCACTTGTTAGCCACCCCTGCGAAGCGTCCCCAAAAGTTCACGCCGGATCGGCCCTCGGGCTATCCCCATGGTGCGGTATGGGCGGGTTAGCGCGGCGTTAGCAGTTGGATCCGCCACGCCAACTCTCAGCGTCCCCGAGGGGATCGGTGACCGGACGTCGCCGGGCAGCTCAGGGATCCGGGTCGCCGCCTTCACGATTGCGGTGGCTCGGTGAGGGGTAGTCCACGGCGGGGGACGGGGGCGGAGTGGACGATGGAAGTGGTGGTGCGGCCGTAGGGGGTGAAGCGGTCGAGCACGGCTTCGAGGTCGTCGATGGAGCGCAGGTAGAGGGTCATGAAGTAGCAGTCCTCGCCCGTGATCCGGTAGCACTCGGTGATCTCCGTGATCGCCCTGGCCGTCTCTGGGATCCGCGGTAGGTCCCGGGTGGCGGGGCTCACCCTGACGATGGCACAGATGGCGTAGCCCAAGGCGCGGGGGTCGACCTCGGCCCGGTAGGAGACCACGCCGGACTCCTCCAGGCGGCGGAGCCGGTCGGCGATCGCCGGGGCCGACAGTCCCACCCGCCGGCCTAGCTCGGCGGTCCTGATCCTGGCGTCGGCCGTCAGCTCCCCGAGGATGGCCCGATCCACCTCGCCGAGAGGAACGAAGGTAGGACGCCTGAGATTTCTCTGTTCCGACGGAGAACGCGGCTCTCTTCCGTTCCTCTCATCTTCCCTGGTGGATTTCACTTTCATAGTGTGACCCTGTGGCTCCAGGCACGCAAGCAGGCACGAGCCGGCGGGGCGAAGGCATCGTCGAGCGGGTCCCGCCCACCTCGTACTTTCTGGTGAGCGCGGTGTTCCACTACCTGGGCCCATCCCTGGCCGTGCTGCTCTTCGCCCAGGTCGACGTCCTCGGCGTGGCGTGGTTCCGCATCGCCACCGCCGCGGTCGTTTTCGCCCTCTGGCGCCGGCCGTGGCGGATGGTCCGGCGCCTGTCGGTCCCCCAACGCTGGACCCTGGTCGGCCTCGGTGCCCTTCTTGCCGGCATGAACATCGCGTTCTACCTGGCCATCGACCGCCTCCCCCTTGCCACCGTGTCGGCCATCGAGTTCCTCGGCACCGTCGTCGTCGCCACCGTCGGGGTGCGGTCCCGGCGCAACGTGGCCGCCCTGGCGATCACCGTCGGGGGAGTCGGCGCCCTCAGCGACGTCGTCCTGGTCGCCCACCCCCTCGGGTTGGTGCTGGCGTTCGCCAACTGCGCCGGGTTCATGGCCTACGTCGTGCTGGGCCATCGCATCGCCAACGCCCGACCCCAGGGCAGCGACCGGCGAGGAACCATGGACGGCATCGACCAACTCGGCGCCGCCATGATCGTCGCCGCCGTGGTGGCCACCCCCATCGCCTTGGGCGGGGCGCTCCCCACCTTTGCCCACCCGATCCTCGTCCTCGCCGGGATCGGGGTCGGCATCTGCTCGTCGGTCATCCCCTACGTGACCGACCAGCTGGCCATGGCCCGTCTCCCAAGGGCCACCTTCGCCCTCATGCTCGCCCTCCTCCCCGCCGCTGCCACCGTCATCGGTCTTGTCGTCCTCGGCCAGGTCCCCACCGTCACCGACTTCATCGGCATCGGCCTGGTCATCGCCGGCCTGGCCCTGCACCAACCGGCCGACGACGACCCACACTCCCGACCGAGCGACTCGCCCCATAGCTTTTCTTCGACGGCATGGAGGGGTTCTGCCAGAGCCATCCCAAAGGAGCGCCGAGAGCTATGACCTTCCCACCAACCGATCCCGATGAGCTCCCATCGGTGCTGAGGGGCAACGGGCAGCGTTCGACGTCCCACAAGACGTGGCCTATTTCAACACGGCCAACCTCAACCCGATGCTCCACGCCGTCCGCGGCGCCGGCAACGAGGCGCTGAAGCGTAGGAGCCGGCCGTGGACGATCACCGCCCAGGACTGGTTCGCAGACGTCGAACGAGTGCGCGGGCTGTTCGCGCAGCTCGTCGGCGGCGAGCCAGACGGTGTGGAGCTGATCCCGGCGACGAGCTACGGCTTCGCTGTCGCGGCACGCAACGTGGAGGTGTCAAGCGGCGAATGGATCCTCGTTCTCGCCGAGGAGTGCCCCTCGGGCGTCTACACCTGGCAGGCCGTGGCGCGCCGCACCGGCGCCGAGCTGCTCATGGTGCACAACGACGCTGGGCGCAGCGACACAGTGCAAACCTGGACCGAGGCGATCCTCGCCGCTCTCGACGAGCGAGTCGCGCTCGTCAGCGTGCCGAACGTCCACTGGACCGACGGAGCCCTGATCGATCTGCTCGCCGTGGCGGCACTGAGCTCGGCGTCCGACTGGTCATCGACGTGCACGAAGCCCTCTTCTGGGTGTGCTCGACGCCACCATCGTGATCTTCTCGCTTGGGGGGCGCCGGGCTCTACCTGGGCCTGTCGGCCCTGTCGTGGGGGGGTCGGGGACTCCTCGCCGGATTGACCGGATGGCTCTTCAGCGTCGGGGTCCGAGATCACGCGCTGAGCGTCATGTGGTTGGGCATTACCGGCGTCGGAGTCCTCGGCGCGGGCCGCCATGCGGCTCGCGCGAGCCTCCTTTATCAGCGCAGGTTTATCCAGACGAACCGGTGCGCCGCTGTGATCGACCCCTCCAGGGCAAGTGTGGGCGATACGACAACGAAGGAGAACTATGGAATACGTACGGCTGGGATCATCGGGGCTTGAGGTCTCACGGATCGGTCTCGGCATGATGAGCTACGGTGACCCGTCCCTGCAGCCGTGGGCCCTGCGGGAAGACGAGGCCGAACCCATCGTCCGCTGCGCGGTCGAAGCCGGCGTCACGCTCTTCGACACCGCTGACATGTACTCAGCCGGCGCTGGCGAGGAGATCACCGGTCGCCTGCTCGCCAAGATGTTCGCCCACCGGGACGATTACGTCTTGGCGACCAAGGTCTACTACCCGACGGGGCCAGGACCAAACGACCAAGGGCTCTCCCGCAAGCACCTCCTTTCCGCCATCGACGCCTCGTTGCGTCGCCTCGGCACGGACTACATCGACCTCTACCAGCTCCACCGGTTCGACTCGTGCACCCCGGTCGAAGAGACCGTGCAGGCGCTCGACGACCTCGTCCGAGCCGGCAAGGTGCGCTACGTCGGTGCCTCGGCCATGTACGCCTGACAGTTCGCCAAGCTGCAGCACTGCGCCAGGGCGAACGGCTCGGCCGAATTCGTGTCGATGCAGAACCGCTACAACCTCGTCAACCGGGAGGACGAGCGGGAACTCATCCCCATGTGCTTGGACATGGGCGTCGGGATGCTCCCCTACAGTCCCCTCGCCAGAGGGCTTCTCGCCGGGACGAGGGAGCGAAGCGGTGAACGGCACACGACGCGGGCGACTACGGCGAGTGCCGACCGACCCAATGACTTCGACGTCCAAGACGCTCTGCGCGACGTGGCGCGACGGCTCGGCCTCTCGCCAGCTCGCGTCGCGTTGGCGTGGCTTCTCGATAAGCCAGGGATCTGTGGACCGATCGTCGGTGCCACCGCGGGCAGCCACATCGAAGACGCCATCGCTGCGATCGACATGAAGCTCAGCGAGGATGACCTATCGGTGCTTGAACTTCCCTACGTGCCACGGCTCATGAGCGACTATTCGTGAATCAGCTGCGGTGAAGCCGAGGGGGCACCCCAGCCGAACCCATGTTTGTCCCGACAGGGGATGGGCTAGCGGATATCGGCAGTGTGGATCGAGCCTTCGCGGTTGGGCTTGTGGTCGCACGCGTTTGACGACGTTCGCGGCGCCCGGTCCCAACAAGTGCCTTGCAGTCCGTCCCACGTCGTCTCAGACTGTCGCAGCCGATTCGTCATGGTGGCCGATTGACCAGCTGATTTAAGACAAAGTGCGACACGATGCCAGACGCCGCAACGACTTGACCAGGACTTTTAATCCCAAGGTGCCGGGATCGAGACCCGGGCGGCCCACCCAGACGTCCAGCTCAGCGCCTCGAGCTTGCGAACACATCTCCAAATTCGGGAACTTCCGTCCCAACACCATGCGCGGTCTCGCACTATTGCGGGGTCAAACAATACGGAGCGGCTTTTGGCGTCGCCGTCGGTCCCAGCATGTAAACGAGGTCTGATGGTGACGGTGCCAGTGCCGCCTACAATTGCTGCTGACATGTCGAACCCGAACTCCGAGACTCCACAGGAACAGAGCCTTGAACTGGCGGTAGTCTCGTTGCTCGAGCGCGCTCGGCCCTTGCCTCCGCATGAGGAGATGGTCATAGAGGATCTCACGCCTGACGAAGGTGAAGAGTTCCTTGCCGCGCTCAAGGCGTGACGGCCCAACCAATTCGCGGCCCGATCGTGATCGATACCGATGTGTTCGGGGCTGATCTGATTCCCGGGTCACGTCTGGCTGAGCTCTACGAGCCCATCATCGTTGGTCGGCCTGCCTTCATCTCATTCCAGACGGCTGCCGAGCTTCGTTACGGGGCGCTCTTGCGTGGGTGGGGGGCTGCACGAATGCTCAAACTGGAATCGAGGGTCGAGTTTGCCGAAATCGTTCACAGCGGCCCCGAGCTCATCATGACGTATGCCCTACTCCGCGTTGCTTGCCAAAGGATTGGACATGAAGGCCGTCGTTTTGGAGGGCGGCCCATCCTCGACCGCTGACCTGGTCTCCGTCGTCGGCTCCTTCCCAGCTGAACTCAACACCGGAGGGGCTGGTCGCCGCCCTCCGCCAGTCAATCCAGCCGGTGACAGCGATGAACCCGAATCGGCCTGTGTGATCAAGGCTGAACTCGATGAACGCCGGAGCCACCAGGTCGAGTGCTTCTCGGTCCCAAAGATCCATTTCCAGGATCCTCCATCGGCCGGTCAGGTCGACGGTGTCTCCAAGGGATTCCCTTGCTTGACTCGCCACCACCGGGGAGACGGTATGTCCGGATTCCACTTCCTGGAGCGCATCGGTCAGTACTTCGAATGCGGCTTGCAGGCGCCTTTGGCGGCGCCGGGCGGTCTCGTGATTCGCGTTGGCGGCGACGAATCCGAGCAAGTAGTCGAGCCCTTCGGCACCGGCGGTGAGGACGATGCCATCGCTCGAGCTGCGCATCTGGAACACGAGGCGCTCACACTCCATGTCGAGGAACATCAGCCCCCGCAGCGTGGCGGCCAGCTCGTCGGTCACGAGCGTCTCAAGCCACGACTGATCGTCCGACAAGGAGCCAGGCTGCCTGAGGTCGTACGGTGAGTCCTCCCATCCGCTGATGACGCCCTCGTCGCCGCAGGCAGTACAACGCCACTCGATCGGCGCGGGAAGATCCGCACGAAACACTGCAATGCGCCCTTCACAGGGTCGATTGGCGGGTCGACGCCGACAGGTCAGAGCACTGACCCATGATGCGCCCGCGTTGCCGGCAGTCGCCGATCGAACGACGAACCCCAAATGCTCGGCCATCTTCCGGGCTGGACCAGGTGCCTCGTCCGAGATGTCGAGGAAATGGCGCAGATCGGACACGAACATCGACAGAAGACCCTACAGGGCCTTGTTTACGTCGCATCTACAAATGGGGACACCTTCGGTCGCTTCCGACAGCCGACGAGGCAATAGCGAGCGAGCATCTCCCATCCGATCACGTTGGAGCGGCTCTTTGTCCCAACAAGTGCGTTGCACTACGTCTCACGTCGTCTCAGCTTGTCGCAGCAGAATCATCATGCCAGCCCTTTGACCAGCCGTTTTGCGACAGCGTGCGACTCAGTGCCACACGCCGCAACGACTTGACCAGGACTTTTAATCCCAAGGTGCCGGGATCGAGACCCGGGCGGCCCACCAGCACACAGGCGATAAACGGCTGCATAGCACCTTCCCAAAATCCTCGATCCCAACACTCGTCCCAACTTTGGTTGGGACTGGGTCGAGGCGAGGGACCGAGCGATGGCTGGCAGTTTGACGAAGCGACCAGACAAAGCACCGGATGCTTTTGAGCTTCGGGTGTGTCTGGGACGAGACCCTTCCGTCCGAACTCGCCACATGAGCAAGCTCTTTCACAGCTCAACCGACTCCCATTGCGTCGCTGGCCGGTACCAGATGGGACGCAATATTGGCTGTGGCTCTGCCCGGGTAGTTGAGAACTGTCGCTGGAGGCCCCCAAGGCAATTGAGCGGACCACCGGCCAACGGGTCAGACTGTATCCGGCACGGAACCGGCCTGAGCTGACAGTAGCCAGGAGGAGGCGGAGGGCCCGATGACAGACATCATGAACCCATCGTTCATCGACTCGTCGCTCGAGTCGCGTGCCGTTACCTTTGAAAACCCAACCGGTGCTCGCGGAGCCGGCGGCAAGAGCGCTGGTGGTCGAAAAGGCGCCCCCAGTCGAGTGATCGGGGCGGGTGAGCGCGTGGTGCTCGCTGACATCGAGGGTCCTGGGGTACTCCGGCACCTCTGGATGACCGTGCTCCCTGCCCCACCCGAGCGACTGCGGGCGCTCTGGATCGAGGTGTTCTATGACGGTGCCGACGAGCCGAGCATCTCGGTGCCCTTGCTCGACTTCTTCTGCCTGCCACATGGGCGGACCGCTCCATTCGCGTCGGCCCTCGTTACCGCGAACGAGGGTCGGGGTCTTAACAGCACGATCCCTTTACCCTTCGCACGTCACGTTCGTCTTGAGCTCACGAACGGTTCTGATGCATCGACTGTGCTGTACTACCAGGTCGACTACACCCTGGAGCCGGCCATGCCTAGCGGAAGTGGGTACCTTCACGTCTCGTTCCGGAGGGAAAACCCGACCCGGCTGCAGTCCGATCTGGTCATCACTGAAGGGCTGGTCGGCCCAGGGCGCTTTCTCGGATGCAGCCTTGGCATTCGAATCCTCGACGAGGGCATCTGGTATGGGGAGGGAGAGGTGAAGGTGTTCCTCGACGGCGATACGTCCCACCCAACCATCTGCGGCACCGGACTCGAGGACTATGTCGGCAGCGCCTGGGGCATGGGACGCCATGCCGCCCCATACGGCGGGTGCACCCTCGATGTCCGCGCCCCCGAAGCGATCGGCTCGCGCTCACAGCCCGACTTCGTCGGGATGTACCGATGGCACGTCCCCGATCCGATCATGTACGCGACCGACCTGAAGGTGACGGTCCAGCAAATCGGGGGTGTGCTATTTCTCCCCGGCCAAGAGGCCGACATGGCAGCGATCGAAGAGAGCGGGAGGCTCGCCGGCGAAGGTTGGCAACGCATTGCCGACGGCACACTCATCTTCGGCATCGTGGAGCGGGTCGACGACGCCTGCGCAACCGCGTACGTCTATTGCCGCGAGCCACAGACGGTGGAGCGACTCGATGTTGCTAAGGCCGTGGTCGACCTCGCGCGCCGATCCTACGAGGCCGTCGATCCGATGGAAGCGCTTGCGGTCTCGGCACCCTGACACCGCAGAAAGATGTTCAGCGCAGAAACCGTCGGAAAATTCGGTGTAGCGAGTTGGGTGAAATTGCCTGAGGCGCTGGTCGCAGCGCCGATCATCTGATGCCCTCCGCCGGCGCGTCGGGCACGTCGCCGCCGAGGAGCGGCCAGGCCAAGGGCGTCACGTCGCTCGCGATCACGGCGCCCAGCGCGATGCCGGCCCGTTCGACCGATGGATGCGGGTAGGGACCCTCGCCCCGCGTCGACCCGTCTGCGAAGTAGATCGCGGTATGCACCCGACGGATAGAACCCGTCGTGTTCGGTCTGGCCAAGTGGAAAGTGAGGCCGTGATGGAAGCTGACCGAGCCAGCTGGCACCTCAACCCAGACAGGCTCTATTTCTTCGAGCTCGCGGCGCGCCAGCGGATTCTCACCCGTGCCGGTAAAGATGTCGACGTACTCGAACAGGCCGAGCCGGTGGTTCACAGGTAGCCCATGGCGCCATTCGCCAGCGTCGAGCCGTTGAAGGGGGTCCATGCCGTGATCGTGTCCGTTTCGAGGATGGGCCAGTAGGGGTGGTCTTGGTGAGGGTCGGTCTCCCGCCCGCCCGCCTCCTTGTAGAGCGCCTGGTCGTGCCGGCTATTCCCAGGGCATCCACGGGTCACACTGACACGGCGATGATGTGGAACGGCATGTCAACCCCCTAGCGAGACTTGTTTTCACTGGTTTTCGACCGCGACGCACCAGAGGTGCGGCGCCTGAATGTTCTTGAGCAGTCGGAGGGGCCCCGCTGTCAACACGGAGCGCCCGCAGCCTGAAGGGTGAGGACGAACGGTGTTGACAGCGGGGTGGAGGCTGCTACTCGTCTCCCCGTGCGGAGGGCGGAGGCGGTCGGGCGAGCCATCGACGACGCGCCGGAGCGCAGTGGATCGGAGAACCGCCACGATGATGTACGCGTGTCGAAATCGCAGTAAAGCCATTCGCAGGTGGTTGCCTCTGAATCGGGGCGCCCGTGACATCGCCACGAAGAGCGATGGTGGGCACAACGCCGGCGAGGATCGGATCTGCTGCGGCGGTGCTCCGGCGCGTCGTGGAGGGCTCGAACAGACGCGGCGCCGATCGCGCGCTGGCCGACGGGAAGATCATCGTGTTCAGACCTCGGCCACCATCTCGGCCCAGAGGAACCCGGCGAGCTCACGGGCGATGGCGGCAGCCACCACGGAGCGCACGTTCTTGTGTTCGGCCAGTTGTCGGAACCTCCTCGACAACCGCACCTGCGCGGCCCACGAACGGGCCACGGTTTCGGGCGGCACGCCTTGTTGACGCTCTTTGATGCCGACGCCGATGTTGGGGCTGTGCTGGTAGGCCCAGGCCGCTTCGCAGAGTTGACCTCGCAGGTGAGCGTTTCCGGCCCGGGTGATCGAGCCCCGGCGCTGGGTGAGGCCGGTTGAGTTCTCCCCTGGCACAAGACCGGTGAAGCTCATGAACGGTCGCGCCCTTGGGAAGCGGCGCCAGTCGAACACCTCGGCGGCCAGACAGAGCGCGCCGATTCTCGTCACGCCCCGATAGGCGCCCAGGCGCTGCACTTGATCACCGAAAGGGTCTTTCTCGCACCACGGCAAAAGATCGGCCTCGACCGACTCGAGCGCGGTGTCGCGCAGCTTCACCGTGGCCAGATAGTGCGAGTACGTAGTGGCGATGGCAGGGTCGTCGAAGGACAAGGTGGCGAGCCACCGCCGGTGACGCTCGGTCCACGGTGACCCTCCGCGCCACACCACGCTGTGGCGGAGCAGGAACCCGCTCAGTCGATTGCGGGCCCGGGTGAGGTCTTGGACCATGTCGCCGCGTGTCCGGCACAGATCGCGCACTCCTTCTTGAGCCGGCGTGGGGATGGCGATCGGGGTCAGCTGGCCGGCCCGGTGCAACCCCGCCAGTCGCCGGGCATCTCGGCGGTCGGTCTTCACCCGATCACCAGAACCCTTCGGGATGAGCGACGGTGCCACCACGTCGCAGCGCACCCCCATCGAGGCCAAGAGGCGCTGGAGGTCATAACCGGTGGGGCCCGCTTCGTAACAGGCCCAGATCCCCTTGGGGCGACCGATCCGCTTGACCAGGCGTCGGACCGAATCGGCGTCGTGGAAGATCTTGTCGACCTCGGCGGCGTCACGGTCAGGGGCGAGGACCGCCACGGCGATCGAGTCCTTTGACACATCCATCCCCAGGTGGATGAACTCACGGTGGGCAATACTGGACACGGCTGGCTCCTTCCTTCCGTATGTCAGCTCCATTCACTGCACAAGTGAATGATCCACGTAAATGCGGATGCCGGAGGAGCCGGCCGTTCCATACTGAATC
>Ga0182018_10003251_pt1 | contig 14868 bp, 6 predicted proteins | sample 812P2MmetaG_FD_120490 | JGI IMG/M metagenome (GOLD analysis project Ga0182018, IMG submission 120490) | Permafrost microbial communities from Stordalen Mire, Sweden - 812P2M metaG | ecosystem: Environmental > Terrestrial > Soil > Wetlands > Permafrost | place: Sweden: Stordalen | collected...
ACTTGCCAGTTGTGGCTCAGGTCGATGGGGGCGAAATTTGTAACGGTCGCCCGCACTTTTCCTGGCTGAGCGCGATCGGCGAAGACCACTACGCGCGATTCATAGGGAGCTAGAGTCATTTTCAGCACGGGACCGCTGCCGGCGGCGCGCGAACTCGTTCCGCTGAACGGATCCCACCATTCGGCCCCGCGTCTTTCGGTGCGGAAGGCAGCGGTGAAGTTGTACGGGCGATTGCCAGTGTTCGCGAGGAAGTAGATGTCCGCCTCGGGAAGCCGGCGATGAATGAACCCCACTTCCGGCGTCGCTGGATCGAGCGTAACATCGGGCTTCAGAAATGCGGCGATCGCTGCGCCCAGATCGGAAGGGTTCGCGACCAGCTTTGCGGTTTTCGCATCCGGTGCGAAAAGTTCGTGGGAAGTCTGCCGGACTGCGGCGGAATCTCGAGGCGATTCCAAAAACCCAGGAGCGCGCGAAGGTAGACTCCGTGTGGCAAGGACGACTCCCCCCCCTCGCGCGTAGTCCGCGATCCTGCGATAGGTGGCCAGCGGCAGGCGCTCGATGTTGGGGATCACCAGAATTGGGTAGTGAATGCCAACACGATCGATGGCCGCCGAGTCGATGAAGTCGAAGTTGTAGCCCGCGTCGAGGATCGCGGGCACAAGTTCCGGCCCCAGCAGATCGGGCATCTGATCGCTGACGGTTGCCTCGCCCGGACGGAACCGGGCCTGAGCGTCCTCCTCCGGCAGCAAAACAGCAACGTCGTTGGCGGGCGTTCCCTGGCGCAGCAGCCAGCTCATACGGGTCAGATAGCTGGTCACCTCCGGCATCAAGATCCACCAGGGATTGTGGTTGCTGAAGACGGCCGCGGCGTAAAAGGAATATCCGGGCTCGCCCGCCGACGGTGGCGAGTATGGCCAGCCGTGGCCCATCAGCTGGTTAATGCCCTGCAGGAAAAACGTGTCCGCCTCGGCCTTCATATCCAGCGGCGTCGCGCGGAAGGCGGGCGAATGCAACCAGGTCCAGGTTTCCGACGAGGTGATCGGCCGGCCGTAGACGTGGCTGGCCGACGTCCCCCAGCGCGTGTAGGAAAACGACCCGTGCCACTGCGAGCCTTCGCCCTCGGGCAAATCGACGCGGGAGTTGCTGGAGAGCGTGACAGCGGGGATGCCGTAACTCTGCGACCGAAACTGCGTGCGGTGCGCGCGTGCCCAGGTAATGATCGCGCCAAGATAGTTCTGGTCGATCAGTTCCGCCAGCGTGCGGCCCCAGTCGTAACGCAGGTCGACAGCCTCCGGCCCGGTTCCGTCGATCATTTCCGGCAGGTGTGGAGTTAAATCGTAACCGCGGCGGTTGCGAAATTCGGTGAGGAAGTCCGGGGTCCAGTCGGATTCATACACTTCGAGGCTGTCGCTGAAGACTGAATAAGGAGGATGGTCTCCAAAAGCGCGCACCAGCGGCTCCGCGACGTTCTTCAGGTGGTCCTGAACCGCCTGCGCGCTGAAGTGGTCGATCACAAAACCCTCGGCGCCATATGCCGGGCGCTTTACCTGCTGTCCTGTACGGCTCGAGATGAAGAACAGCGCAACCTGAGGCCCGCTCAGTCCCGAGGGCAAGATAAGCCGCTCGTTGCTGATCCGCTCAATTCGCTGCGCGTGATTCGCATCGAAATGCTCGGCTGTTCCCGCTGCGACGAACGCCGCCAGCAACTTCTCGCCGTTCTCGGTAGAGGGCACCGCAACAGAATGCTCATCTGCAGACACGGGAACATTCACGATGCGCAGGCGCCCCGCCGATTCAGTCACGGGAACCCAGGCTCCGCCGTAAGGCCAGCCGCTGCCGAGCGTGATGCTGACGCGCATGCCGAGGCTGCGGCCGGTTTCCGCAGCGAAGCCGACCATCTTCAGGAATTCCGGCGAGAGGAATTTGTCATTTCGGAACCCGGACGGTGGATCGTCGAGCGCCAGGGGATAGACGGGCTGAATCTCCACACCGCCAATGCCGCCAGCCTTCATCGTTTGCAGTTCGCGCGCGAGTTCGTCGGGTTCGACGGCAGGTCCGAACCACCACCAGCGCATCATCGGGCGAGCGTCGGCCGGAGGTGCCTCGAAGCCGCGGCGCAGAGCGACGAGCGAATCGCCGAATGCTGCGATCGGAGATGTCGCCTCGCTGCTTTGCTGGCTTGAAGCGGAGTAAACCAGCATGAGGCAGGCGGCCATTGCGCAGCCGATGATTCGAAGGAAGCCAGTCATCACCAGGTAAAATCCCGACAGCGGTCCATCCTACGCCGCCTGCGCGCTCGAGGGGGAAGCCGCGAGCAACGCGGCCAATCACCGGAAAGTTACGATCCCTCCGGCGGCTTTGATGATGGACGATCCGTCGCTTGCCTGGACCGTGACTCCTTTGCCGGAGACGTCAGCGTTGCTGATTGCCAGGCCGTGTTGCGCTTCGATTCTGACGTTCTTCAGAATGACACCGCGAATTGGCGCCTCAGGCAATCCTGCGATGGCGCCGGCCGAAACGATATCCGTGGCTGTTACATTTTCCAGCGCGATGTCGTGAAAATGAGGCGTCAGCCGGGTGACGGGCTGCGCCGGATCCGGATCGGGCGGCAGGATCTTCGGATAGTACTCACTGATGATGATGGCATTCTTGACGTTCTTCATGTCGATATCGCGGAAGGTCAGCGAACTCACGTCGTTGCCGCGATCGCGATTGGCCTTGATGCGGATGCCATTGTCTGTTCCGTCAAAGTGAATGCGCTCGGCGCGAATGTTTTGCGCGCCGCCGGCGATCTCGCTGCCGATCGAGAGGCCGTGTCCATGCAGAAACGTGCAATCGGTAATGGTGATGTCGCGGCTGGGATCGTCAGGGCCCTCCGAGTTGGCCTTTCCTGATTTGATGGCAACGTTATCGTCACCGACATCCGCGTAGACATGATCGATGAGGACGTGGGACGAGGAGAACGGATCGATGGCGTCGGTGTTAGGCGAATGCTGAGGGGCCAGAACCTTGATATTCCGAATTGTCACGTCATCCGAGTAGTAGGGAACCACTTGCCACATCGGCGAATTCTGAATGGTCACCCCTTCCACGAGCACGTGTCGGCAGTGGTCGAAGACAACCAGCCGCGGCCTCGTGTGGTCAGACCCCATAACGCCGTGATCGCCGAATGTGCGAGCCTCCTGCCACCAGCTTTCTCCGGCTCCGTCGATCACACCTTCGCCGGTGATGGACACGTTCGTCGCGTCGGTCGCGCTGACCAGGGACTGCCGGCCGGGCGCGCGAAACTCGGTTTTGGCGGGAAAGTCCTGGTGATCGGAAGAGCCGAGCAGCGTCGTGCCCTTGTCGAGTTCGAGAGTGATGTTGCTCTTCAGGACGATGGGCGCGCTCAGCCAAGTCCCTGCACTGAGCTTCACTGTGCCGCCGCCACGCTGTTCGCAGGCATCGATGGCTGCTTGTATTGCGGCGGTGTCTTTGGAAACGCCATCCACCTTCGCACCGTAAGAATGCGGATCGCAGGTTGTAGATGGCGACGGGGCGCTCGCCGAAGACGTCATCGACACAGCCGTCAACGCGAGCCCCGCAAGCAGCCATGAGAAAAGCGATTTGGATCGGGGCAACAAGTTTCCTCACCGGCGAGCAGATCGGATTGCGAAGCCTAATGATACGCTGGAACCGGCTCAGTGGTCATACCACTGGAGCTCAGAACCAGGTTGCAACCGGGACATTATTTCTGCAAGGATCGTGCCGCTATGAATTCTTTCCAGTCCAATCGTCGAGATCTTCTTCGCTTCAGCGCCCTGGGTTTGGGAGCGGTCGTCGGCTCCGCATTGCACGAAGCGCACGCTGCTTCTCACGCGCCTTCTTCCGTCTCGGGACCGGGAATCTTCGACGTCCGTACGTATGGCGCGGTTGGAGACGGCAAAGCGATCGATTCGCCTGCCATCAACAAAGCCATCGAAGCGGCCGCGGCTGCAGGTGGGGGCACGGTGGTCTTCCCCGCGGGAACATGGCTGAGCTTCTCGATTCGCCTGAAGAGTCACATTGGGCTCTACCTTGCGCAGGGCGCGACCATCGTCGCCGCGGATTCGCCGCTTCCCGGCGGCGCCACCGGATACAACGGCGGGACCTACGATGCCGCAGAGCCGAATGCTCCGTGGGAGGACTACCAGGATTACGGTCACAATCACTGGCACAATTCGCTGATCTGGGGCGAAGGCATCACCGATATCAGCATCACCGGGCCGGGCACGATCTACGGCAAGGGTCTCAGCTTTGGCGCCAACCGCATGGCGCGCGGAAATTACCCCATCTATGTCGCAGAGCAGGCCGGCGTGGGCAACAAGAGCGTCGCGCTGAAGAATTGCCACAATGTCCGGCTGCGCGATTTTTCTATCCTGAAAGGCGGCCACTTCGGGCTCCTGCTTACGGGCGTCGACAACCTGACCATCGACAACCTCACCATCGACACTGATCGCGATGGAATGGACATCGACTGCTGCCGCAACGTCCACGTATCGAACTGCACGGTCAACTCGCCCTGGGACGACGGGATTTGCCCGAAGAGCAGTTATGCCCTGGGCTACGCCAGAGCGACCGAAAATGTGACGATCACCAACTGCTACGTGACCGGCGATTATGAGTTGGGCAGCGTTCTCGACGGAACCTTTAAACGATTTGCCCCGGATGTGCGCGTGGGACGTACGGGACGCATAAAATGCGGGACCGAGTCGAACGGCGGATTCAAAAACATCACCATTTCCAACTGCGTTTTCGACGCCTGCAATGGGCTTGCGCTGGAGAGCGAAGACGGCGCGCTCTGCGAAGACATCGCGATTTCGAACATCACCATGCGCGACATCGTGACCGGGCCCATCTTCGTGCGGCTGGGTGCTCGCCTGCGCGGCCCGACGGAAGCGACCAAAGTCGGCACGATGCGGCGCATCCTCATCAGTAATCTGACGAGTTACAACGCGGCCTCCAGGCTCTGCTCCATCCTCAGTGGGATTCCCGGCTACGCGATCGAGGACGTCAAGCTCTCCGATATTTACCAACATTCACTCGGCGGCGCATCGCAGGATGCCGTTGCCCTTCGGCCGCCGGAATTCGAAAACAAGTATCCAGATCCCGGTATGTTCGGCCCCATGCCTTCTCAGGGATTCTTCCTTCGCCATATCCGGAATCTCGAGGTCAGCCATGTGGAGGTCGCCGCGGCGTCACCTGATCCGCGTCCCAGCTTCTACCTGACCGGCGTGGATCGCGCCGACTTCATCGCCGTTACCGCGCCGAAGGGAGTTTCCGCGTTCCATCTGGATCAAGTGACGGATCTGCGCATTCTGGTGAGCCGCGCCGCAAAGGATACGCAGCTGGACAATGCCGACAATCAGACGCTGTGACCGGATAGCGGCGGCTGGATATCCATTGCCCGCAGTCGCCCCTCAAATCCGCATATCGATTCGATGCGTGGTCTGACCAACCAGCCGCGCGGGCACCTCTTCGATGAGGGCCAGGGGATGAGGCGGACGGCGTATTGGTGACACGATTGCGGACAAGGAAGGAGTTCCCGCGAGGACTGGAAACGATTGCAGACGGGTTGACACCTGGCGGCGCCCCTGCCCGCTTTTGAGTTGTTCCACGAACAAAGGATGAATCGGCAAAGCCAAGAAACAAGAGGCCCTGGCGTAGGGTCGCGGGCCGCGCTGGGCCGCCGACAATCGCCCACCGCACCCGTTCCGTCAATCCCCTCGAAGGATCGGCCCGCGGTTGCCTCTTGACAGGTCCATTCTGGGTCCACGATACTGGTGCGGTTTTTGAGCACAGGTCAGACCTCTTCACACAGAAAACGCAATCGGCAGTTCTTTGGAGGCTTCTATGAGGAGCACACGTTCCAACCCAATGGCAATCCTCGGGCGCTGGTTGGGCGCCCTTTGTCTCGCGACGCTGGTGCTGTTCGCCACCCAGGGCAAGGCGCAGATCGCCGGAACCGCCAACGTACAGGGCACCGTACTGGATGCCTCCGGAGCCGTCGTCCAGAATGCGGCGATCACGATCACCGATACAGCAACGCAGGTACAGCACCACAACAGGAGCGACGGCGCCGGAGTCTATGCCTTCCCCGGCCTGCCTACGGGCACCTATACACTTCGTGTCGTTGCCAGCGGGTTCAAGACTTACGAGCAAACGAATATCGTGCTCGAAGTCGGCAGCAGCATCGCTGTCAATGCCAGTCTTCAGGTAGGGGCGGCGAGCACTGAGGTGCAGGTCCATTCGGAAGGTCTGGCCCTGCAGACCGAGGACCCCTCGTTCAAGCAGACCGTCGACGAGAAGGACATTACGGAAATGCCGCTGAACTCCACCAGCCGGCAGATCACGGGTTTGCTGACCGTTTCCGGAGGATCGAGTACCGCGCCCGGCAACGACTTTACGGGCAGCAAGTACTCCTACCAGACCATCTCCATTTCCATCGCCGGAGGCAACGGGAACACTACCCTGTGGCGTCTGGATGGCGGCGATAACCAGGACTACATGGCCAACGGCAACCTCCCCTTCCCGTTCCCCGATGCGGTCAGCCAGTTCAGCGTGGAGTCCACCGTGCTCGGCGCCGGAGACGGTGAGCATACGGGCGGCTACGTGAACGCCGTCACTCGCTCCGGGACCAATACCTACCATGGCACAGCGTTCGAGTTCATCCGCAACAACTACCTCGACGCGACGAACTTCTATTCGGTCTCGCCGGATACCTTGCACCAGAATGAGTACGGCGGCACCTTCGGCGGCAGAATCATTCGCGACAAACTTTTTGCGTTCGCGGGGTACCAGCACCTGAAGGCCGATCAAAGCCAGTCCAGCACAGAAGCCTTTGTACCGACCGCAGCGAACCTGGCCGGCGATTTTTCGGTGACCGACGGAACCACCTGCGAATCATCGGGGAAATTTGTGCAACTGAAGGACCCTCTGACCGGCGCAACCCTGCCGGGTGACAAATACGCGTCTCCCCCCGCTTTCATCGCGCAATCGCTGGCGCTGGACAAATACCTGCCTGCCATCAACCCCGCGGTGGATACAAACAATTGCGGACTGGTCTCCTACTCCATCCCCTCGCAGACGTCTGACAATGAGTTTGTCACCAGGGTCGACTACACCATGAACTCGAAGAACAGCCTCTTTGGCCGCTACTTCATCGACGGCTATCAGGCCCCGGCCTTCTTCTCTCCCAGCAACATCCTCATCACCACGCAGTCCGGGAACATCGAGCGGACGCAGTCTTTCACGCTCGGCTGGATTGACTCTTTCACTCCGAACACGGTCAACGCGGCCCATGCCACCGTTCTGCGGCGCGTCGACAACCGCGGTTACAATGCCGGCGATATCAACGCGGCGAAACTCGGCGTCAACATCTCTCAGCCCATACCCAACGGCCTGCAAATCACGGAAGGCAAGTTCACCATCGGAGGCGGGACCAACTCGGTGGCCCACTTCAACGACAACACCCTGGCCATCGACGATGACGTCACCATGGTGCGCGGAAAGCATCAGATCATCTGGGGCGGAGAATGGGTGCAGAACGAGTTGAATATCTCCAACGGATACGAGTCCAACGGCACATTCACTTTTAACGGTGAATACAGCGGAAGCGGGCCGAACGGAGGCAGCGTTATCGGCGACCAAAGCCTCGACTTCCTGTGGGGGACGCTGAGCGCCTTCCAGCAGAGCAAACAGGAGCAGAACGCGCTGCGTGGACCGATTCCCAGCCTCTATGGGCAGGACACATTCCACGCCACGCCACGCCTGACCCTGGTGGCTGGGCTGCGCTGGGGACCGAATTTCATGCCCGTGGACTACTTCAACCGCGGCAGCGTTTTCAACTACAGCGATTTCCTCGACAACACCATCAGCACCGTCTACCCCAATGCCCCCGCCGGGATCTTGTTCTACGGCGACAGCGGTGTGCCCAGGGGGTTCACGCAGAACTCGCCGTGGCAGTTTTCTCCCAACCTCGGTGTGTCCTGGGATCCTTTCGGCACGGGTAAGACAGTCATCCGCGCGGGCGCCGAGCTGGCTTATGACAAACCCAATTTCTTCACCGGCCAGCGCACCAACCAGAACCCGCCGTTTGCCACCGCCATCAGCAATACTCAGACGTCGGCCACCGGACCTTTGTCCTTCGGCGCTCCCTGGTCGGTGGGTTCCATCACCACCAGTCCATTTCCACAACCGATCATCCCCACTCCTTCAGAAGCGGTCTTCTACGCCCAGTCCCAGTACATTGTGATGCCCAGCCAGTTCCACCCGGCCTACACCATCCAGTGGACACTCAGCGTTCAGCATGACTTCAGCCATGGCTGGCAGGCCCAGGTTGACTACATCGGGAACAGGACCGTGCATGATCCGATGGGCACGCCTCTGAGCCCGGCCGTCTTCATCCCCGGAGTATGGGGAGCCGGAGGCACCGGCTGCGCCGGCATTGTGACCACAGGACCGGCCGCAGTAAAGCCAGGAGCAGCCGGAACCAACTGCTCTACCACCAAGAACGAGAACTCTCGTTTTGCGCTGACGATTGCGAATCCCGCTCAGGGCAACCAGATCATAGGCGGCGGCGCCGGCTCGGTCACCGTTAATGACGTGGGCTACGCCAGCTACAACGGTATGGTGGCCACACTCCAGCATCGACTCTCAGCAACCTTCAGCCTGTTGGCAAACTATACCTGGTCGAAGTGCCTGGATCTCGCCGACGGCCAGGGTGATATTGCCGCGGGCCTCTATCAGAATCCCAACAATCCCAGGGGGGACTGGGGCCCGTGCGGCTTCGACTATCGCGATATCGAAAACTTCGTCATTGTTGCGCGCAGCAACTTTAACGATCTCCCTCGCGCCGAGCGGTTGCTCATCGACAACTGGGAATTTGCTCCGTTGGTGCACATCACCACCGGGGCCGCCGTCAATGTAACTTCGGGAGTGGATAACTCCCTCACCGACGAGGCCCAGGATCGCCCGAATCTGGTCGCCGGAACTAGTCCTTATGCTGAAGTGAAATTCTCCCGGGCCAGCGGCGAATCGAACCGTGAATACCTCAACCCGGCCGCCTTCGCTCAGGTGACCGCGCCGTGCGGTGCGAGTACGAATGGATGCGCCGAAGTGGGAACGTTCGGCGATGTCAGCCGGAACGCATTCCGGACGCCGCCTTACTTCCAGTTCGATGCTCAGGTTTCGCGGTTGTTTCCGGTTCACGAACGGCTGAATCTGGATCTCCGGCTGGAAGCCTTCAATGTGCTGAACCACCCGGATTTCGGCAGCCCAACAGCCAGCTTGTCGTCATCGACCTTTGGCCAGATCTCATCGACCGCCGGGGGCAACGCCGCCAGAGTCTTTCAGGGGAGCGTGAAGCTCATCTTCTAGACCGGCTCCTGGAACGCGAGGTGATGCCAACGTCGCCTCGCGCCGCCCAGCCCGATTTGCTGCTGTCCAAAGATTCGCGCGGAGAAACGAACCAGGACCAACGGAGGCCGCAATCTCTCTGCGCGTCGGAAGGCACTTTCATGCCTGGGGAAGCGGCAGAGGCCCCGTTCTCGCGCTGATCGGGTTGGTGCTGGGAGTGCCCTGCGCTTAGATCCTGACCAGGACGATGAGCGATTTGCAGCACGGAACGAGCGCCGCCGATCCGCTGAGCCTGCTCGCTGCGATCATGCTGCTGGCGCTGATCGCGCCGCTCGCGACTATCATTCCCGCCTGGCGCGCGTCGCGTGCCCAGCCTATGGTCTCTCTGCAATACGAATGAAGACTCGTGCCGGAACTCAGGGAGACTCGCCGAGACTCCCTGGGCTCCGTTGATCTAGAGAGCAATGATCGTGAAAGTCTCCGTGCTCTTGATTCCGACGGCATTCGTGTACGTAACCACGTAGACATCGAAGCCCAGACTCAGCGGAATATTGTTGATCTGCCGCGAGGTTGACGTGTAACCACTGGGACCGATCCAGCTCCATGAACCGCCGGTGAGTGGTTGCGGACCCAGGTTCACCGAGTTCCCCAGGAACACGATGATAGTGTTGCCCGAGACCCACGCTTCATTTCCCACCTGGATATAAGGAGTGATCGGGGTGGGAGCGATGCCGATCGTAAAGGTCTGCGTGCTCGTCACGCCAGCCGGATTGGTGTACGTAGCCACGAAAACGTTCGTGGCCGAAGTCAGCGGAATGCTGTTGATCTGCCGCGAGGTGGAAGTGAACCCGCCTGGCCCGGTCCAGCTCCATGAACCGCCAGTCAGCGGCTGCGGGCCCAGATTCACCAGATCGGTGAGTTGCACGGTGGCGCTGGTGGTCGTCTGCCAGGCTCCTCCGTTCACCTCGAGATAAGGAGTAATGGCGGTCGGAGCCACAGTGATCGTGAATGTCTCCGTGCTCTTGGCGCCAGCCGGATTGGTGTAAGTCGCCACGTAGATGTTGGTGGGCAAAGTCAGCGGGATGCCGTTGATCTGCCGCGACGTGGAAGTGTAACCATTGGGACCGGTCCAGCTCCATGAACCGCCGGTGAGCGGTTGCGGACCGAGGTTCACCGAGTCGCTGAATTGCGCCGTGACGCTGGCGGTTGTCTGCCAGGCTCCGCCGTTCACCTCGATGTAAGGAATGATCGGGGTGGGAGGGCCGATCGCCGTGACGCTGACGGATCCCACCACCGTGGTGTAATCCGTGATGTCAGTCGGCGTAAAGGTCACGCTCTGCGAAGAAGACCCCAAAGGTGGAACCGTTGTCGGCGTGGTGAAGGCAAAACCGCCGGGCACGGATGCCACGCCCCCCGTCAGCGTTGACGAGGCCAGAGTCTGCCCAACCGTGATGGCGCTGGCTGCCGGCCACGTCGACACCGTCGGCGTCACCTTGCTGATCGCCATCTGTCCCGTGGTGGAACTCGGCGCAAACGCTCCTCCGATGTCCGAGTAGCTGATGCTGACGGAATACGTGTTCGCCGCCAGATGCTGAGGCAGCGGGTACGGCACCGTGGCAACTCCACCGCTGCTCACCGTCCCCGTCACCGTGGGTACGGCGCCCGACGAGTACACGACCGTGAAACTGACCTGCCCCGCGGTCACCGGCTTTCCGCCGCTCAGAACCGTCGCCGACAAGCTCACGCTGGTACTCAGCGTTGTTGCCGAAGCGGCGGCGGGTGTGATCGAAGTGGCCGCGCCCTGGGGTACAACCGTGAGCTGAGCCGGACCGGCGGTCAGCGTATCCGCGCCTACGACCGGAATGCTTACCGAAAGCGTGTCTGTCGGTGCACTGGGTTGGTTGACTACAAGAGCGAAGCTCGCGCCTGCGCCGCCGGCGGTTGTTGAGGTCAGCCCAGTAGCCGTTCCTGTTCCGCTGAAGCTCAGCGTTACCGGCACGCCGCCGATGTTCTGGCCGTTTTCCATCACCGATACGATCACCGGCGGAGCTGTGCCTGGCGTGTTCGCGTTGGCGACGTAGGGCGCTCCAACAAACTGCGCCGAGGTGTAATTCGTCTGCACCGCGCCGGCATCGACGCACGGAGCCGTTGCCGAATATCCCGTATACGTGGTGTTCTCGTTGGCAAATCCGCGCTGGTCGGTAGTCACGAACACCGGAATCAAGGCCGCAGAGCCACCGCAGATCGCCGAACTCCCAGGTTGCGGCAGGACGGTCTGCGTTGGGCCGCCATAGGAACCCAGCGCCGCAAGCTTCGTAGCCCCGACGACGTTGCCATTGCCGGTTGCCGGGCATCCTGTGCCCGAGCACTCGGTAGTGGCATCGAGGATGCTGTTCGTCACCGCCAGCGCACCGCTGTTGTAGATGCCGCTGCCCGTGCCGGTATTGCCCGCGAAGGTGCTGTTGACCGCCTTCAATGCGGCGCCGCTGGCGTTGTAGATTCCTCCGCTCGCGCTGGCGGTATTGCCTGCGACGGTGCTGTAGGTCATCGTCAGCACGCCTGTGTTGTAGATCGCGCTGCCGCTGGCTGCTTTGTTCGCCGCGAATGTGCTGTTGCTCACCAGCATCGAGCCGCCGTTGTTGATGGCGCCGCCGTTGGATGTGGCCGAGTTGCTGCTCACGACGCTGTTGCTGAGGGTCAGCGTTCCACCCGTGTTGTCGATGCCACCACCGGATGCGGTCGTTTTCCCGCCGGTGAGGGTCAGCCCGGAGATGTCGACGGTCCCTCCAGCGATATTCAAGATTGGATAAGTGAGGGCCCCCGAAACCGACAGCAGATTGGCTCCCGGGCCCACAATGTCGACGCTGCCCGCCGTGCTGATGCTGGGAAGAGATCCGCCCAGAGTGATGGTGCCGCTCAGGCCGGAAGCAAAGTCGATATCGCCGTTGCCATCCGCCAAAGCGGCATTGATCGCGTCGCGCAGCGTGCAGGTCGCTCCGCAAGTCGTAATGGTCGCCCCGGCATCATCCGCGGCGGTGTTCACCGTCAGATAGTTCGCCTGTACAGATCCAGCATCGGCCAGACCTGCTCCGCACGAGATGTCCACTCCAAAGCCACGCTGGTCGGCGCCAGGAAAGTTCGATGACGAGCTGACGCAGTGCGCCGCGCTTCCGGGCAGTGGTGGCATGGTTGGCGTCGGCCCGCCATAGTATCCCAGCGAAGCCAGTTTCAGATTCGCCAGTGTCGCAACGACGTTGCCATTTTGGCCGTTCACCGGGCAATCGCTCGGAGTGGCCGTGGTGACGCAAGCCGCGCCCGTCGTGGGAACGTCCAAAATGCTGTTGCTAACCGCCATCGTCGTCGGCGGGGAAAGCGCCTGATTGCCGTCGTTGTAGATCGATGTGCCGTCATTGGGCCCAAATACCGCCGTGTTGGCCACGAAGGTGCTGTTCTTCACGGTAAGCGTCCCGCTGGTGAAGGTCACGGCCCCGGAAAACGCTGCATAATTCCCCGTGAAAAGGCTGTCCGTGATCGACAAGCCGCTGAGACTGTAGACGGCGCTGCCGTCGTTCGCAATGTTGCCCTCGAACGTGCTGCCTTTGATGTTCAGTGTGCCGATGTTGGTGATGGCGCCGCCCAGACCGTTGTCGGATGTCGTGTTCTGGGAATAATTGCCGATAAAGAGGCAGTCATTCACGGTCAGCGATCCGTTGTTGTTCAGGATCGCTGCGCCCTCGCCCGCCAGAGACGGCTGCCCGGTGGTGTTGTTCGCGAAGACCATGTGATCCACGGTCAGCGTTGCCCCGACGTTGTATATGGCCCCGCCGTAAGACGGCATCAGCCCGGTGGCCACTACTGTGTTGTTCGCATTGGCCAGAGTCAGCCCGGAAATCGTCACCGTCGTCGCGGCCGTGCCGGACACATAGAACTGCTGATACCCGCCCGAGATGGTCAGTGCATTCGCGCCCGGGCCCACGATGTTGGTGCTGGTCGTGATAATGGGCAACACGAAATTCAGCATGTTGGTGCCCTTCACTGAGAAGTTGATGGTGCTGCCGGGATCGGCCAGCGCCGCGGTAATCGCGTCGCGCAGCGAGCAGCTGGAACCGGTCCCGTTGGCCGGGCAGTGCGAGGCGGTCCCGGTGAGCGTAGTCGGCGTGCCGCTGTAGTCGTCCGTGTTCACGGTCACCGTGTAGGTGTCCGACGCAAAGGCCGAGGTCGCCGGCGCCAGACACAGCGGTGCGACCCAAATGCAGTTGGCCAGGAAAGCGGAGAAGATGCGGAAGCGCGTGGAACAGCGACTGGAATTCAGAGAACCATTGGCAGACATATCGGGAGCCCTCGGCAACTGGAATTAGTGTGTTGCCGCCCGTCAGCTCGCGGGCGGTGTATAGATTTCCCTCCGGCGTGCAGAGGAAGCGCCGGCAAATGCCGGCACAACGCTTTCAAAAAGAGGAATGCTTCGAAGTACCTTAGTGTGCAATCCGGTGCGGGTCAACGAATCTTTGGTCGCCTCGCTGAGGGCACTGCGGAACCCCAATTTAGGTCACTTTGGTGGGAGTTACTGGTGGGCCATACGGAACCTGAGAAGCCCTTTGTCTGCTTGCCGGCGCCATCAGATTTGTATTCGCAATGCAGGCCGATGGTTTCTTCGGGTGTCACTGTGGGGGGAGAGGCGCATGGCCTCAATGGGGGAGTCGAGCGGGGATGCTCGCTGGCGCAATAATCAAATCGTAACGAAAATTGTTCCGTCCTCAACCACAAGTTCGATGCCCGCGGCCCTGGCAGCTTCCTGAAGTGCCGCATTCAGCATGACCACCGGATCGGCGCTCACCTCCAGCCGGCGCATCAGGCCTTCGCCCTTCTTGCCGCCCGCGGAGAGCACGATTTTCAGGCCGCGCCGCTTGCACTTGACAGGTGTCCCGTCTTCCAGCTTCACGTTCATCGGCTTGATGTACGCATCGACGTAGTGAACGCCAATGCCGGACTTGTCGTCGGTGTGCTGTGGAAGCTTGTCCAGGGCCGCCGCGTTGACTTCGCAAAGTTTGACTTTCACGCCGGGCTCCGCTGGAGTTCCATTCGCTTCGATTCCAGAAACTCGTCCATGACTTTTCTGAACGCGCGGATGTGCTCCGGCGTACTGCCGCAGCAGGCGCCGACGATATTCGCGCCCGCCTCGAGCAGCGGCATCAGACCCTGCACCATCTGATCCGGCGTCTCGTCGTAAACCACCTTCATGTTCACCAGTCTGGGTTGTCCGGCATTCGGCTGCACCATCACCGGGAGACTGGTCGCGCTCTTGTAGCGCTCCACCGCGGTCAGCGCGCGCTGCATGTCCATGCGGGTGCCGCAGTTGAGTGCCACGATGTGCGCGCCGTGCTCCTCCATGAAGGCGGCCGCCCGTTCGGGTTCGATCCCCATCATGGTGCGGAAGGTCGAGCCGTCGAGCGTAACGTCGTAGGCCATCGATCCGATAATGCATGGCGCGCCCGC
>Ga0182018_10003252_pt1 | contig 14866 bp, 10 predicted proteins | sample 812P2MmetaG_FD_120490 | JGI IMG/M metagenome (GOLD analysis project Ga0182018, IMG submission 120490) | Permafrost microbial communities from Stordalen Mire, Sweden - 812P2M metaG | ecosystem: Environmental > Terrestrial > Soil > Wetlands > Permafrost | place: Sweden: Stordalen | collected...
GACGCCGGCGTCCACCTTCACCTGACCGCCGTCCGCACCCGGCAAGGGCCCGATGGTCGCGTCGTCAAAGGGGATACCGCACGGGGGAACCAGGCAGAGCCCGGAGTCGTCCGACCCGCCCTCGAGGTCGGACCCGCCGGAGCTGCTGCCGCCTGCAGGGAATCCGCTGTTCTTCACACCGCCACAGCTCGTGCTGGCCACGGTTGCGGCCAGTAGGGCAGCGAACCCGAAGGAGGCGACCGCACCCCCGCTGTTCCACTTGGATCGCATGTCGTGGCCTCGTCAGTTAATAGCGGCGATGATGTCCGGCTCGGTCGAGTTGGCCGGGTAGTAGTCTCCCATGTAGATGCACATGATGTTGCTCTTCGCCGAGTCGCCAAAGGTGAGCGTCATGCCCGTGTCGTTGTAGTAACTGCACGACCAGGTGATGCTCTGGCTCGACGTCATGGGAATGACGGGATCGTGCAGGAAGAGCGGCGGCGAGCTCCAGTCCGTCGAGGAGTAGAAGACGTTGTTGTTGGTGCTCGCGGTGAAGCCGAGCGCCCACTGGTGCATGTGGCTGATCGACGCGTAGAGGCTGTAGGTGCTGGGGAGGGACGGATCGCCGTTCCACGTGCCGGTCGTGGGGACGGGGCTCGACATGGCCACGGGGCTTGGCACCGACAGCGACGTCTGGTTCAGGAAGATCGTGCCGACGTACGTCTTGACCACGCCGGGCTTGGCCGTCTTGATAGCGATCGACACGCTCGGGCTGATCGCCTCCGACGTCGTGTTCAGATAGTGGATATTGACCATGAGCGAGTTGGCCGCCACGAGCGGATAACCCATCGGCGATCCGTCGGACGCCGTCGGGTAGTTCACGGTCCAGTCAGGCTGCTGCGACAGGAACGGGAACGGATGAAACTCGAGGCCGCCGCCGGGACACGGGGCGAGCTTGCCGATGTTGGCGGCGTAGACGACCGAGAGCCCGGTCGTGTCGGGATCCATGTTGAAGAGGAAAAAGTGGTGAGAGCCCACGCTCATCGTGCCGTGCATCGAGATGATGTCGGCGTTGGCGCCGTACGGGTTGGCGAAGACCTGGCACATGAAGACCTCGGCCCCCGCAGCCACGGTGAATGGGTCCGCCGTGAGGGTTATGATCTGCTCGACGTCGCCGTCGGGGATGTTGGCGTCCGCGTAGACCCCCGGACCGCCGCCGTCGGGCGTGCCTCCGCTGCTGCTCGCCCCGCTGCTGCCGCCGCCGCTCGAGCCGCCCGTGCTGCTGCCGACTATGCCGCTGCTGCTGGCGCCGCTTCCGCCGCTGCCGCTGCTCGCGTACGCGCCGCTGCTGCTGGCTCCTGCGCCGCTCGACCCGCCAGAGTTCTCGCTCGGAAAGCCCTGGGTGCTATTCCCGCTGCTGCAAGCCAGCAGCAGTGCACTCGCGATAGTCACGACAAAAGCCTTCGTGTGCATTTCGATCCTCCGTCCGGGGCTGCTCTGGCCTCACCGGCATACCGTGCGTCACACTCACCTGCACACGCCTTGCTGACGTCGCGGAGTGTGGCCCGGGTTGCGCAGTGACGTGTCGAAGCGAAGCGACAAGACCAATAGTCAATAGGTGTAAGAACTATTGCGCCTGAGCGGCCGCCTGTCCACGTACATCGGCGCGTAATATCGAATAAATCCCCTCCCACCGGATACACGCATGCCTGACGGCATACTACATTTGATCATGTCGGCTTCATCGGGCCGCGCTCCTCGACGCGCAGAGTGCGCAGGCTCGCGCGCTCGACGTATATGCGTGCGCACAAAGTCCGGCTGGTGCGACCGCTCGAGACAGGACGCGACGCGTCAATTCTGGTGGGGTCTGTGGCCGATCGAGCGCTGGACCTCGCCCGTCCTTTTCGCGTCTCGCGGCCACACGGCGCCCCGGGCCCGCAGATCCTCGACGGTGTCGTAGAGCGTCGCGTTGGGATCTCGCGCGGTCCAGCCGAGCTCACGCGCCGCCTTGCTCGAGTCGAGGTACCAAAAGCATTGCGCCATTTCGACAGCAACCGGATTGGGTCCCGCACGCAATCCGACCTTCGCCGCAGCACGGTCGAGAAGCGCGGCCCCCTCACGCGCGATCGCGCGGGAGCGCGGCATCGGTAGCCATGGTGAGTCCACGCCCGATATCCGAGCGACCCGAGCGAAGAAGTCGCGAACAGTCAGGTTGCAGCCGCCGATTAGATATCGGTGGCCCGGGCGGCCTCGCTCCATCGCGAGGCGCATGGCTTCCGCGGCGTCGCGCACGTCGACGAAGGAGAGTCCGCCCGCCGGCACCGCCGGTACGCCGCCCTCGAGCAGGAGCCGGACGTCTTCCGTCGACGATGAGTTCAGGTCCCCGGGACCCAGGAGAAGGCTCGGGTTGACGGAGATGACCTCGAGACCGTGACCGTTGCGCTCGAGAGCGGCGCGCTCGGCGAAGAGCTTGGCCCGGTAGTACGGCCAGCGCGAGATGATCCCGACGGGCGCGGGGTCGTCTTCGGTTCCCACGTGGTCTCCGTCGTCACTCACGGCCACGGTGCCGCTGCTCGACGCGACGACGACACGCTTGACCCCCGCTTTCCGGGAGGCGTCGATGACCGTCTTCGTGCCAAGAACGTGCAACCGGTAGAGCATCTCGGCATCCGCCGGATCGCGCGAGACCTTGCCCGCACAGTGGAACACGCTGCCGCAGCCCTCGGCCGCCTCCCGCACGCGATCCGCGTCGAGTACGTCTCCACCCGTCGAGCGGGAAAACGGCACGATCTCGTAGCCGGAGGTCTCGAGGGCTCGCACGAGGTGAGTCCCGAGGAACCCGGTCGCTCCGGTGACGAGAGCCCTCATGATCGGCAGTCGAGCTGAAATACCTTCTGGAACGTCATCAGGAGCGCCACGTCATTGGACTTGATCGCGCCCGACACGAAGTCCGCGGGACTCGGAACGTACGCCTCACGCACGATCTTCGTGAAAAGCTCAGGGCTGGTCTTGAGCACGCAGTCCGCCTGTCCGCCTTCGGGCTTGCCCGGACGCACGTCGCAGGCTCGCGCGTCGACGCGAACGGTCCACTTCGCGAGGTCTTCGTTGCCGAGGGACACGTAGTAGCTCAACGGCCGCTCGACCTCGCCGGCACGGAACTTCGCGGAAAGCTCCGCGAAGAGCTTCACGAGCGGGTTCTCTCGCTCGGGCGCCAGGTCCGCACGCTCGCGGGTGCTCGCCAGGTCGAGCACTTGGCCGTCGCGAAGGGCGAGGACCGCCTCGCGCGCCAGACGGGCCACCTCGCGGGCAGCGTCCGACGGGGTCATTCCCTGGGTCAGGCGGCGGAGATCGCCGACGCACAGAGGGGGCCCGATGCGCGCAAGGACCTCGCGGTGCGTCGGGAGCGCGGCTCCCTTGGGCATCGCGAGCTGCGTCCCACCGAGGAAGACCGGGAGGATGTCCACCCCGTGCACGAGCGCGAGGTGGCCCACGAGCGGCTTGAACTCGAGGATCTCGCCGCCGGAGCTGCGCGTGCCCTCAGGGAACACGAGGACCGTCTTGCCGAGCTCGATGACGTCGCTCGCCTGACGGATCGTTTGCCGGAGCGAGGCCTTCCGGTCGATCGGCTTGAGGTTCGTCAGGTTCTCGAAGAACGCGCGCTTCACGCCGCTACCGAAGAAGTAGTCCTGGGCGGCGAGAGAGACGATGTCCTCGCCGTACGTCCCGAGCGCGTGCCGAACGAGCCCCATGTCGAGGTGGCTCGAGTGGTTGGCGACGACGATGACGTTGCGGTTGTGCGGAACGTACGCGCGGCCCAGAACGCGCGGCTTCATGACGTCGCCGTAGAAGATGTCCTGCAGCTTTCCGATGAGGGCCTTGCCGGCAGCCTGGATCGGCTGCGGCAAGACGACGGTGACCTCGGGAAGACGAGGACCGGGGGAGGCCGAACCATGCCGCGGCCGCGACTCGATGGATCGCACGAGCTCCGTGACGTCCAGAACGGTGAGACACGCCTGCAGCCTCTGGGGGTCCACCGCCCCGAAGCGTGTCTCGATGCCTTCGAGCAGCTCGGTGAGCATGAGGGAGTCGAACCCGAGCTCACCACGCAGGGTCGCTCCGGACGTCACCTGACCGATCGGCACCCCCGCTGCCGCGGCGATCGCGACGCAGACGGGGTCTTGGTCCGAGACAGCCTCCCCCGCCTGCCCGCTCGCGACCATCACGCGCGTGAGGATCGCGCGCACGTCGTCGCGTTTGACCTTGCGCGTCGCCGTCCTCGGGAGCGCGGCCTCGTACAGATGGACGATGGACGGACGTAGACCTGGGGGAAGGTCCTCGATCGCAGCGCGAAGGGCGGCGCGCGCACGCTCGTTGTGCTCCAGGCGATCGCCGCCACCGGCCTCGGGGACGGCCAGGCACGCGAGGCGCTCGCTGCCGCGCACCTCGACGCCGACGACGGCCAGCTCCGCGACGTGCGATACGGCGCCGAGACGCTTCTCGACGTCGTCGGGGTAGACGTTTTCTCCCGTCGCCGAGATGACGACGTCCTTGAGACGTCCGACGATCTCGAGCCTTCCCTTGCGGTCGATGCGCCCGAGGTCTCCCGTGTGGAGCCACCCCTCGGCGTCGATCGCGCGGCGTGTCGCGTCGCCGTCGGTGTAGCCGATCATGACGTTCGGCCCCCGCGCGATGACCTCGCCCACGCCTTGCTCGTCGGGGTCCGAAATCTTCAGCTCGACACCAGGCACCGGTTTGCCCACGCCGGGCTCGAGGCGCTTGCCCGGCCGCGTGACCGTGAGCACGGGCGCCGCCTCGGTCAGCCCGTAACCTTCCGTGAGGCGGAGGCCGAACCCGGCGAAACGTTCGAGCGTCTCTCGCGGCAGCGCCGCGCCCCCCGAGATGAGCCAGCGAACCTTGCCTCCCATCCGCTCGTGGACGGCGCCGAAGAGAACCTGGCCGGCGTCGAGACCGACGTTCGCCGAGAGCCAGCGGTTCACCTCTCCCGCCATGTCGAACGCCGCGCGGGCGAGCGGTCCGCGGCTGTCCACCTGCTGGAGGATGCGTCGCTCGAGCAGCTGCCAGAGGGCCGGGACGCCCACCATCGCCGCGGCGCGCGACTCTCGAAGTCCATCGGCAATACGGTCGCCCGTCAGCTCTCCGACGTAGACGACCCGGGCACCGCGCGAGAGCGGCAAGAGCAGGCCGCACGTGAACTCGAAGGTGTGGTGAAGCGGCAATACGCTGAGCACCGCGTCGCCTCGAGAGAGGGGAAAGATGGGTGCGAGGGCCGCCGCGAGGGAAGTGAAGTTGGCGTGCGTGAGCATCACGCCCTTCGGCCGCCCCGTCGTTCCGCTGGTGTAGATGAGGCTCGCGACGTCGTCCGGCAGGACGTCGACCCCCTGCCCTTCTCCGCCGGCGGAGAGGGGAGCCTCGGCGAACTCCGCGAAGGCGAGGACCTCGAGCGCGGTCAGCTCCGGGTGCGCCGCGGCGACCTCGTCGCGGGCCTTCACGGTGTCGTCCCACACGACGACGCGGGCGCCGCTCTCGAGCAGCACGCCGGCCCAGCCGAGGGCGTCGAGGGCTGGATCGACCGGTACGGCCGTCGCGCCGGCCCGCAGGATCCCGAAGTACGCGATGGCCCATTCGGGCCCGTTCTCCGCGGCGAGCGCCACGCGGTCGCCCTTCTCGACCCCGAGCGCCGCCAGGCGCGCCGCCGCGCAGACCGAGCGCACCTTCACGTCCCGGAACGTCGTCCGGGTCAGCCCCTCGTCGGTCATCCGCTGCAGGGCCAGCGCGAGGTCGTGCCGCTCGGCCATCTCGTCGACGAGGGACACGAGGGTCGCGTGGGCGGCGAGCGGCTTGGGCTCCTTCTTCAGCCGCTTGTCCATCTCCGGCATGATCCGCGTCTCGATCGCCGGCATGTGGACGTTCATCATCCAGTCCGCCCAGTCGAGCGACTCCGGGGCCCAGGGCAGTTTCTTCTTGTCGTCCTCGGAGGCCCGCGCGAACGCGGCCCGCGTGTTCGAGCAATCGAAGGGGCCGTTCATCCTCGAGCTGAAGGGCTCGAACAGCTGGAGGATCTCGGCGATCTTGGACTCGCGCCGGGCGACGTCCTCGAGCGCCCTCGCGGTGGGCGCGAGAGCGTGCGAGGTCTTCTTCATGAGCGAGGCGACCTCGCGCGCGACCGCGGCGATCGCCGGAGGACCGGTGAGATCGAAGCGGCCGCGGCCGACGAAGCTCGGCTCGACGCGGGCCTGCAGCGCGTCGAGGATGGGGTTCCCCGTCCCCTTTCGCTGGTAGTACTTGCGCTTGTAGATGCCGACGAGCTCGCCGAAGCGCTGCGCGGTGCACGGGTTCACGTCGCTCGCCCCGTACTGGTAGACGGGCGCCGCCGAGCCCTCGAGCAGCTCCGCGAAGGCGAGGATCATCCCCGCGACGACGTAGTCGGTGGGGATGAGGTCGAGCGGAACGTGCTTCGCGAGGACGTGAACCTGGCCCTTGAGCATCAAGTAAAGGAGAGGCGCGCTCGTCGTGACGCCCTCGTTGTACGTGCGCACGGGAAAGTCGAGGCACGACTCGCAGCACGCCGGCCGGGCGATGGTGAACGGGAGGCCGCTCGACGCGATCACCTGCTCGCCGATGGCCTTGGTGTACGTGTAGATGTTGGGCCAGCCCCAATGGGTGGCCCGGTCGAGGCCGGCCTCGACGAGGCGCGTCGTGACGAATTTGCGCTTCACGCGCGCGAGCTCGACGTCGTAGGCCTCGCCGTGAACGGGCTCTCCGCGAGCGAGCAAGTTCTTGCGAGCCGCGTCGGCGAACTCGCTCTGGCGGAAGGCGTCGTCGGCCCGGTGATTGGCCTGTGCGATCAGATCGAGGCACTCGGCGATCTCGCGCTCGGGTTTCCACGAGTCGACCCCGAGCTCGTCGGCGCGGGGGAACGGGAAAACCCGCGGGTCCTCCTCGAGGATCGGGCCCTTGCGCGTGCCGGCGACGTAGCACGTGCTCGTGTGAAAGACGGGCACGTCGCCGAGCGCGCGCGCCAGCCCGACGAGGTTCTGAGCGCCGAACGCGTTCGCGTGGAGAGCATCGTCGAGCGCGGGGTTGAAGTCGACGACGCCGGCGACGTTGACGACCGCGTGGATGGTGCCCCGGAGCTCGCGCACGAGCGCGTCCTCGAGCCCGCAAAGGGGATGGCCCATGTCGCCGTCGATCGGAACGATCTTGTCCCGCAGGAAGGCCTCGAACCCGGCTCCATGCGACCGCCTCAGCGGCTCGAGCGCCTCGCTGAGCGCCGTCTCGCTCCAGAATCGCGCCTCGGGCGTCCCCTTCCCCTTGGGGCGCACGACGAGAAAGACCCGACCCACGTTGGGATAGCGGTCGACGAGCATCGCCCAGAAGAGCTTCCCGAGAAACCCGGTGCCCCCGAAGACGACGATGCGCGTGCCCTCAACGACGCGCGAGACGTCGAGCGTGCCTTCGCCCATCCCGTCTCTCACAACGCCATGTCCGCCATCACGATGGGCGGGATGTGGAGCATCGTTATCTCGGGGTCGCGCCGGCCGCCGCTGGCCATCGCGAGGGCCTCGGCGAAGGTTCGCGCCGTCTCCCAGCCGAGGAGCTTGGGCACGTAGTCGTTGTCGGCCCCCACGACGATGACCCGACCGAGGTGCTGGCGACCCGCCTCGCCCCAGTACCACATGTAAAACGGGTGAGCGGGGTGGTAGGCGTGCCCCTTTCTGTACATCTCGACGTACGCGGGGTTGTTGGCGAACTTCTCCTCGAATTCCTTGTGCATGACCACGGCGTCGCGCGTCTGCGGCAATACGTCGTGGAAGAAGTCGACGTACGGCGCGTGGTGCTCCTTGTCGAACTGGTCGGTGCAAGGGTGGAAGATGATCATCGCGCCACCCTTCCGGACGACCGGCGCCCCCTTGTAGAGATTGAACAGATACCCTTGTGCCATCACCTGGACGAGGAGCGGGTTCAGAAAGGAGTTCACGTTGTACGGGCTGATGTAAGGGATGCCCGCCACGAGGATGTCCGCCTGCCCCTCTAGCGGCACGAGGTACTGGGCGGAGCACCGCTCGAGGGTCCGCTCGTGCACGGCCTCGCACTCGCCGGCGAAGACGCCCGTGACCCCGTAGGGCGATGGAACGCGCTGGAAGATGGCTTGCCGCGCGGACTGCGGGAGCTTGGAGAGCGTGAACGCGAGCCCCTTGTACGCGGCCCGGTCGGCCCCCGACCAGTCGTCCTCGTTTCTGTGGAGCATCTCGAGGGGGCGATCGAACATGCGGTTGTTGAGCGTCGTCTCGATGTGAAAGACGTTGAGCGCCTTCTCGACCAGGCGACCCATCCGCTCGACGCTGGTGGCGAGCGCGCTCTTCGACGGGTCCATGTACGACCAGCACTCGCGCATCACGTGGGGGTTGTGGTTCGCCCGGAGGCTCCTGTACCCGCACAGGCCGATGGCGACCGATTTGTGCCCCCCGTCCATCGGGACGAGGTTCACGTTGACGTAGATGAGGAGGTCGGACTCGACCGCCCGCCGATTGAGCTCGACGACCTCGCCGTGGTCGGTCGCACCGACCAGCTTCATCCCCTTCGGGTCTTCGGCGTCATGGTTGTAGAGGCGATCGGGCCAGTAGGCGTCGTAGATGCGGTCGCCGACGGCGTGGCGGACCTCTTCGCCCGTCATCCTCCTGTGGATCGACGTCGCGATGATGATCTCGACGTCCTCGACGCCGTGGTCCGCGAGCATCTGCAGAACGATCGTGAGCACGCGTTCGCGCGCGTCGGGCCGGCGCATCGGCGGCAACGGGAGCGAAATGTCGTCGATGGCGATGACCACCTTCATCCCCGGACGCAGCTTCGCGTGGAGGGGGTCGCAGTTGAGCGGATGGTTCAGCGCGTAGCGGATCGCCGCGTCGACGTCCTTGAGGGGCTCGATGGGTGGTCGCGGGTAAACGACGCGCGTCCCCGCCGGCAAATCGATCTCGAGGAGCCTGTCGCCGCTGAAGACGACGCGCGGGCCGCTCCGCTTGTCGAGCGTGACCACGAGGGGATGGCTGCTGCCGCGAGCCCTGCCCGAGCGGATCGCGAGCGCGGAGGAGGAGCGTGTAGTCATGGGAGGCGCTCCAGGAGGTCCGACATGGCGGGCCGCTCGCCCAGGTGGATGACGGGCCAGGCATAGGTCCGCGCCAGCTTTCCGAGGCGCAGATCCGGGTTGACGACGCACGGGTGACCGACCACCGACAGCATCGGCACGTCCGAGTAGCTATCGGAATAGGCGAAGCACTCGTCCAGGTCCTGCCCGCGGCTCCGGGCCCACTCGCGTACGAGGCGAGCCTTCTCCGGGCCCGCCACGATCGGGCGGAGCAGCTTGCCCGTGGCATAGCCGTCCTGGAATTCGAGGCGGTTGGCGATGACGGCGGTCGCACCGACGTGCGCGGCTAGACGCTCCATCAGCACGTCCAGCGCCCCGGACACGAGAACGACGTCGTGCCCTTGCGACAGGCAACGCTGCACGAGGTCGCGAGCGCCGGGGTAGAGGGCTCGCCGCATCGACGCGTCGAAGGCCTCGTCGGCCAGGATATGGAGGCGATCGCGCGAGATCCCCTTGTAGACCGCGAAGAGGAGCTCGTTGAAGCGCCGCCGGTCGATCATCTCTGCGAGCACCATCCGGGGGGCCCCGGCCGCGGCCCTAGCCAGCGATAGCACGCTCCGCAGAGGGTTCGGCTGGTTGGCGAGGTAGAAGGCCGTCGGATGCAGCAGGTTCGTCCGGACGAGCGTGCCGTCCACGTCGAAGAAACTGGCGGGCACGACAGGACGGCTTTGTCCTAGGCTGGCGTACCTGTCAACGTCCTTCGCACCGATGACCGACCGCGATTCCCGTGCCGCCCCGGATCTGGACCTCCTCGAAATGGGGCAGGCGTCCCTCACGCGCCTGGAACGAGCGCAGATCCGCTTCGTGCGTGCGACCCTGCGTCCGGGCAAGCTCGACCGTGGGATTCGTCTCCTACAACGGACCGCCGGGCAGTGGTGGATCCGGGCGGCCATCGCAAAACTGCGCCGGGTGCACGGCTTCGACCGGCTGCCCCCCTGGGACCCCGGCTCCAGCCTCGTCCTGGTCGCGAACCACCGGTCGTTCTTCGACCTGTACGTGACGGCCGCCGAGCTCGTCGCGCGCGGGCTGCCCCAACGAATCCTTTTTCCCGTGCGGTCCACGTTCTTCTACGACCACCCGCTCGGACCCGCGGTCAACGGCGTGATGAGCTTCTTCGCGATGTACCCGCCTATTTTCCGCGACAAGAGGCGGGCGGCTCTCAACCTGGCGAGCCTGGACGAGGTGGCCACTCTCCTCCGGCGCGGCGGCTTCTTCGTGGGGCTTCATCCCGAGGGCACGCGAAAGAAGGACGACGACCCCTACACGCTCCTGCCACCCCAGACTGGCGTCGGGCGGGTCATACGCAAGGCGCGGGTCCCCGTCGTGCCGGTGTTCATCAACGGGCTGGGGAACGATCTGCCAAAGCAGATCGCGGACGGAATCCGGGGCACCGGACGGCCGATCCACGTCGTCTACGGCGCTCCGATCGCCTTCGGCGACCTGCTCGGCGCGCCCGAGAGCCCGCGCACCCACAAGCGAATCGCGGAGCGATGCCTCGAGGCCATCACGGATCTGGGCCAGGAGGAGAAGGCGATCCGGGCGAGGGACGGCCTTCCGGTCGGGGCGCGGTAAGGCGCGCCACTTCCTTCGCGATTGCCGGCAGCTGGGGGTCGGTCTTCGGAGCGGCCGCGAGATATTTCTTCCATGCGGTCGCCGTTCGGGCGCACATCTCCGGCGTATCGATTCCCTGCCTCCCGAGCGCGAGCGCGAGGTTCTTGTAGAAGTGCGCAGGCGGTGCGGGATCGTCCTCGACCGTACCTTGCAGGATGTCGGCCGCGACCTCGATGTACCTCCTCCGCGAGGGATCGGCCCCCGCGACGTTCAGGAGCTGCGCGGCCCGGGACTGACGGACCTCCCAGTAGTCGCCCCACACGATGTCTTCCCATGACCCGGGCGGGTGCGGCTGGCCCCGGAAGTCGATCCGAGGCAGGGCGTCCTCGCTGTCGTGGATCCACTCGTCGACGTTGACCGGTTGAGTGCCGGGACGAACGATCTCGCACAGGCCGAAGGGCCATCGCCCGTACGTCGTGTCCGACGACGTATCGCCCGGCTTGAGCGATCCGCAGACGAGGATCGGAGCGCGGGCGATGTTCGCGTCGAAGAGCTGCTTGACGACGAAGCCGTCGGACGCGCCGGGCATGTAGCGCGGTCCCGGAATGACGACGTCGGGATGGTGCGCTGCGATGTGCGGCCTGTACCAGGCGAAGCCGAGCAGCTCCACGTCCACGACGCTCACGTCGGGCCGCCGGCCCTCGCTGAGCTGGAGATACCGCACCGTGTTGGTGATGAGCTCTCCTCGCGTGAGCATGAGCGCCCCGGGCGGGGCGGCGCGGAGGATCTCGGCCCCGTACTGTCTCACGAGCGTACTCTCGCGACGGTCCATATCGCGAAAGCGCAGGGCAGGCAGGAGCAGCAGCGCCGCGCCGCCCAGGGCCGCCGGGACCGCGCGGTGCCACCTTCGACCTAGCTCGGCGACGCCGGCGCCGCACAGAATGAAGACGAAGATGTCCGGCTGCTGCCAGAAGCGAGAGACGATCTCCTTGTACGGCGAACGGGTCACGGGGAGGTTGCCGAGGACGACGACGACCGCCACCGAGAGAACCGGCGCGGCGAGGGTCGCCACGCCGAGCGCACGCCGTCGCGCGGACAAGGCGATCGCGAGTACTCCCAACCCCGCCAGCAGCAGCCCCCACGGGCCGACCTGCGACCACAAGTCACGAGCCCATGCGGCAGCCGTCTCGCCGGCGGCCGCCCCCTCGGCAATCCCCGTCGCGGCGAGCTGGAACGTGCCGTACTCGCGCCGCAGGACGTGCGTCCAGAACCCGGACCACGTGTCCGCCACTCCCCATGTCACCGGCGACGACCCAGCCGCCGCGAAGGGCAAGTAGACGTAGGGGAGCAATCCGGCGCCAAAGGCCGCGACCAGCAGGCCCGCCTCCCCGACCGTCGGAGGATTGGACCGCCCGCGCCATGCCGCCCACGCGGCCAGAGGGACGATCGTGAACAGGATCGTGTGGTGGTTGGAGAGCCCGAGGCCCGCGACGAACGCCGCGAGGAGGAGATACCGTCGCTCGCTCTTCCGGTCGTAGAGGACCGCGAGGGCAAAGAGCGACGCGTTCGCGAGGTTGTTGAGGGCGAAGACCTCCGCGCAGGTCGCGTAGCGCCAGACGGAGGGGGAGAAGGCAAAGAGCGCGGCGGTCGTCGCAGCGGCCCCTCGCGACGCCGTCCAGAGGGCGACCGCGAGATAGAGCAGCGCCGCGGCCGAGGCGTCGCAGACGGCCGAGAGGAGGTTCACGCGCCACGCGAGGCTGCCGCCGACGGGCAAGTGCACGAAGAGCCTTCCGAGCAGCGCGTAGAGCGGGTAGCCCGGCGGATGAATGACCCCGCCCGACGCGACCGCGCCAACGAGCTCGCCGCTGTCGCCCCCGGCGACGTCCGGCCACAGCGTGAGCGAATAGACGGTGAGCACTCCCGCCGCGATGGCCACGGCAATCGCCGCGTCGACGCGGGACGGGATTGCGGGCCCGCTGCTCACCGCGCCGGTTTCGTCGCCACCGAGCTCGGTCGCGACAGCAGCCGCTCGCTCCACGCCTTCACGTTGGCGGGCACCTCGACCTCCATGAGCGGCAGGAACTCGAGGAACGGCACGTAGCAAAGGTCTGCCAGCGTGTACTTCTCGGCCACGAGGTACGCCTTTCCGGCGAGCTCCCGGTCGAGAATCGCGAAGTGTCTGCCTATCTCCTTGGAGGCTTTCGCCATCTCCTCGCGTCGCCACGACGCCTCCGGGACGAAGCGCTTGGCGAAGATGATGACGCCTGCCTGCCGCGTCAGCTGCAGATCGCACAACTTCATGTTCATCGAGACGAGTGCCCGCTGCCGGATGTCGGGCGGCACGAGCGCGACCGGCCCGGGGTATTTGGCTTCGAGGTATTCGAGGATCGCCGTCGATTCGTAGAGCACTAGATCGTCGTCGACGAGCGTGGGGACGCGTCCGTACGGGTTGAGTGAGACGTACGGTTCAGCCTTGTGAGCGCGAGCGACGATGTCGACCTCGACGAGCTCCACGTCGATCTTCTTCTCGAGCAGAGCGATGCGAACCCTGCGGGAGAAGGTCGAGAACGGGTGCTGGTGGAGCTTCATCATCGCGCCCACGTTTACCATGGCTCGCGGCCGGTCGTCAGTCCCCGGAGTCTCCCGTCCCGGCGTCGCCGCCGTGGTGGTAAGTCGCCCGATGTTGACGCCGACTCGCGGCGGGGCCAGAAAGGCGGGGGAGGCGCCCGTGAAGCAGTACCTGGATCTCGTTCGCGCCGTCCTCACGAAGGGCACGCGCAAGCCCAACCGGACGGGCGTCGACACGATCTCGACGTTCAACGAAAATTGCGAGATCGATTTGCGCGAGGGCTTCCCTCTCCTGACGACGAAAGAGATCTCCTGGAAGAACATCGTCGTCGAAAACCTCTGGTTCTTGAGCGGCGACACGCACATCGGCCTCCTCAAGAAGCACGGCTGCAAGTTCTGGGACCCGTGGGCGGACGAGGACGGCCGCGTGCCGAGCGCCTACGGCAACTTCTGGCGGCATTTCCCCATCCACGGCGATGGGCGCGGCGCGTTCAACGACCAGATCGCGTGGGTCCTCGATGAGCTGAAGCGAAACCCGATGAGCCGCCGCCTGGTCGTGTCGGCGTGGGCCCCGGGCAACGCGCAGACTTCGAAACTACCCCCCTGCCATCTGCTCTTCGCGTTCAACGTCCAGGTGGACGAGCGGGGCGACCCCCTCCTCTGCCTGCATCTCACCCAGCGCAGCGCGGACGTGGCGCTCGGCGTCCCCTACAACATCGCCGGCTACGCGTTCCTGCTGGAGCTCTTCTCGCGGATGACAGGCATTCGCGCCGGCATCTTCGGCCACACGCTCATCGACGCGCACATCTACACGAGCAAACCCGACGGCTCGATGGCCGAATACGACCACGTGCCGGGCCTCGAGAAGCAGCTCGAGCGAGCTCCCCGGCCTCTACCCAGGCTCGTGATCGACCCCGCGATCCGTTCGCTCGACGACCTGAAGCCGCTCCTCGACGCCGACACCGAGACGCTGATGAAGCGCTTCGTGCTCGAAGGCTACTTGCCTCACCCTCCCATCCCCTTCAAGGTCGCGGTGTAGATGCGCGGGATGATCTACGCGGTGTCCCCGGAGGGAGTGATTGGCGTGGACAACAAGATCCCCTGGCATTACGCCGGCGATTTCCGGCGATTCAAGCGAGTCACGATGGGGGCCACGGTCGTGATGGGCCGAAGGACGTTCGAGTCGCTGGGGAAGCCCCTGCCCGGACGGCGCAACATGGTCGTGACGCGCGGCGCGATGAATACGCCCGGGGTCGAGTCCGTCCCCAGCCTGGCGGAGGCGTTCGCGAAAGCGGGGGACGCCAACGTGTGGCTCATCGGAGGCGCGCGCATCTACGAGGAGGGCATGAAGTACGCCGACGTGATCGACGTGACCTACGTCCCCGATCGCGTGGATGCCCCTGGCGCCGTGCGCGCGCCGCCGATCGACGAACGGGTCTTCGACCCCGGTCCACTCCTCCCTCACGAGGACGAGCCGCGGCTGACGAGGCGGGTCTACACGAGGAGGACGGCATGAGGATCGCGAGCCTGGTCCTCGTGGCGATGGTGGCGTGCGGGAAGGACGCGACCTCGACCTCGACCTCGACCTCGACCTCGACCTCGACC
>Ga0182018_10003253_pt1 | contig 14862 bp, 14 predicted proteins | sample 812P2MmetaG_FD_120490 | JGI IMG/M metagenome (GOLD analysis project Ga0182018, IMG submission 120490) | Permafrost microbial communities from Stordalen Mire, Sweden - 812P2M metaG | ecosystem: Environmental > Terrestrial > Soil > Wetlands > Permafrost | place: Sweden: Stordalen | collected...
GGACGCTACGTCGCCTTCCAGATGGCCGGAGGTCGCCATCCCACGGCAGATGTTCCAAGAGATTTTGCGGTTGATCGCGGAACTACGGCCGCAGCCAGCGCCAGCGTGAGGCGCGCGATTGTCATGCGTTCACGAGCAATCGACGGGAGGAGTGCGCCCAAATGCCAGGGAAAATGGCCAGATCAGCCCCGACCACCGTTCGGGCTGCCCGATGCGCTGATGGCCGTCCTCACCTCGCGGCTGTCTTGCAGGAAGGCCGGAAATACGCGAATATTCACGCCAGATCGGGAGTCATCTGGGGAATCCCGGTCTAATAGTCGAACACGCTTGCTGAAGCACCCTATATGCGCTCGTCAATCAAGACCCTCGCGAAGAACGTTTTGTCAAAGGAATCGCGTATTTTATTGCGTCGCGCGTACTTCTTTGGAATGAGGTATCATTGCAGTGTATGCAACAATAGCATTAGAACCATGTTAAATTCCGAGTACCATTTTCCTGTATTAAAGGAATTAGACGTGATTGGTGGCGAGACAATTCCTTTTGATATTTGTCCTATATGTTTCTCTAATAGTCGAACACGCTTGTTATACGCATACTTACTAAAGGAGATTAAAATCGAGAATCTCACTTCTCGAATTAGTGTGCTGCACATTGCCCCTGAATATGGGATTTTATCTAAATTGCGGACGCACGCTATAGATTACATTGCAGTTGATATTAGCCCACAGGAGTATAACGACATAGGTGGTGGAGTGACGTATTGTGACATCACAGCTATCGACTACCCAGACAAACGATTTGATCTGATAATATGTAGTCACGTATTGGAGCATGTTCCTGATGATCGTCTAGCAATAAAGGAATTATTTAGAGTACTTAAGACTAATGGAACAGCGATTCTACAGGTCCCGATAAGCGGATCACTTCAACAAACAGTTGAAGACCCCTATCTGACGGACCCGCGGGAGCGTGAGCGGCGTTTCGGTCAACACGATCATGTTAGAATTTACGGTGCGGATTATACGACCCGCCTCCGTGAGGGCGGATTCGTGATCGAGACCTTCGATCCGACGAGTCGATGGGGCGAAGCCGTGCTTAATGAGTTACGTTTAAATCGGCGCGAAAAAATTTTTCTCGGAAGAAAATGAGCTTAGTTCGTTTTCAACCGACCGGCGACACTCGTCGCGAGTTCCTGTTGATACCAACACCGCTTTCCAAGCGTAAGCGCTGTGGCGATCACACTTGATCTGAGCCCCGAGAACTCCTCCAAAAAGGGTAAAGTCAATCGCCTGGAAGGGGATGGACATGAAGCCGAGCCGGTTCACGGAAGAGCAGATCATCGGGATTTTGCGGGCTTGTTGAGGTTTGACACCGTGCTCGGGCTACCCGCGTACCCCTAGCGCCTTATAATGTGTTCCACACGCCGGACCGAAATGCTCGCCAGATAAATCTCGATCAACGCTTCCTCAATCGACCTCTCCCGTCGCCGATAGCGCTCAATGATCGCCGTATCAAAGGGTCGGTCCGACGGCCCAAGTTATGCAGCTTACCGTAACGGAAAGGCGGGATAATGGGGCTTCCGCACCGGCAAAATCTGCCCTAGAATCTCCACCTGTCGGCAGTCGATTTTGACTAGCGTACGGGGTAATACATGGGTGCAACAATCTCTATCGGGATCGTTGACACCAAGGGCTTCATCAATGCCAAGAACGCCGGGGCCGGCATTTCCATCACCGGCAGTAGCGGCGGCGGGAGCTTCCCCGGTCAGACGGTCACGGTCACGCTGAATGGCAAGACCTACACCGGCAAGATCGCGAGCAACGGGACCTGGACTGTAAGCGTCGAGGCGGGGGACCTGGCCGCTCTCACCGAGAGCGAGAGCTATACTGTCACGGCGAGCGCAACCGACAAGAGCGGCAACGCCGCCGCGACGACATCGAGCGTCACGGTTGACGAGAAGACAGCACCGCAGCCGGTCGCGCATGAATATGTTGCTCCACGCAACGAGGATGAAGCAAAGCTGACGCAAGTATGGGAAATGCTTTTTGGGCTACCGCGCGTTGGCGTAAAGGACGACTTCTTTCAACTGGGGGGGCAGCGGTTGATCGCCGCACAACTGGTTTCCGAAGTAGAAAAGAGATTTGGTACCACGATTGACGTGTCGACCTTGCTTGTCGCGCCGACGATTGAACAGCTTGCGTTGCGGCTTTGTAAAGCATCATCTGATGCTTCGAGTATTGTTCCACTGCGGACATCTGGCGACAAGATTCCGTTATTTTGCTTTCATGGCGGTGGCGGCCACCTGTTGGAATATCGCGAGATGGCGAACATCATGCCGGATGATCAGCCGTTCTACGGCGTGCGTCCTCCGGATCTGGACGGGGCTCAACAGTTAATGAGCGTGGAGGAGCTCGCGGAACGTTATTTATGCAAGATTCGCGAGGTTCAAAAGAACGGACCTTATCATTTGTGTGGGTTGTCCTTTGGCGGATTGCTGGCCTACGAGGTGGCGACGAAGCTTGCCGGCGAAGGGGAAAAAATCGGGCTTCTGGCATTAATCGATACGGGCAACCCCGCCTATTATCGCAATCTGTCGTTTGCGAAGTCGTTGAGGTTCGTTATCGATACAATCGCTGCTCGATCAGATAAATATATGCGCGGCTTGACGCGCGGCGATATTGCCGCAATTGGGAAATATATTCGCGAGTTTTTTGCAAGAAGATTAGATGCGTTCCGCTGGAATGCGAACCGGTGGGTATCGCGTGCAGCGGGTCGTCCGATGCCAAAGGCCGCGCGTGACAACCTGCGTATGTTTGGTGCTGTCGGCAACGCATACTCTCCGAAAAGCTTTTCGGGACGGCTAACGCTCTTTCGGGCTAAGGGCGGGGCGGTGGAATACCGCCATGACCCAGCACTCGGATGGGACGCGGTCGTGCAGGGCGGTGTTGATGTCCTTATGGTTCAAGGTGACCACCTTTCAATTATGGAAAAGCCCAACGTAGCCGATCTTGTCAGCCAATTGAGCGGTTTATTGAACCGGGATGATGATGTACAAAATGGAACGTCTCCGGATCGGACCGCTTTGCCATCCGGAGCCCGCTGAAAGTTTCCCAAAAAGCTTCGCAAAAAGCGCTGCCTAAGCAGACAACCAGCGTGAGAACGTTAAAATTGATGATATTGCCGCTCTCGCCAGTGCATCGGCGTTTGTCTGTCCGCTGGGTGGCGGGCGAACTAAGCTCGAAACATCCAACCGGTATCAATAGCCTTAGAACCGTAAGCCTTAGAAACGTATCTGCACATGGCCGCCGTGCAGGCACGGTTCTGCTTGCCTTCTGGTCTCGTCCAGGCTTGCATTGCGGTCAGCCTGCCGCCCTCTTCCGCCCAATCGCGCAACTCTTGTTCTGGAACATTACGGCTGTTGTGTTATGCGCGACCAAATATCTGCAAGCCGCGAGTCAAAAGCGCAAGTGCATAAAATTCAAGCAAGCCCCTTTCCTTGCGGTACTTAGCGTGCGTTCGACGCCACGCCTCGCGCACGGAACTCATTTGGTCCGGATTTGTCGAACGCATCAGCGACGAGTTGCCTATACGATAACGCAACACAACCTTATCCATGAAATATGTCCCAAACATCCTAATGGCGCGGACGTGAAACTCTCCATCTTCCATCAGGCGCATCTCGGGATCAAAGCCGCCGAGTTGGACAACGCATTCACGGCGTAAAACCGACGCGCTACAAACAAGCAGTACGCTCTCGAACAACATTCGCCCCACGAATGCCCACCTCGGACCGAAATTCTGGCACGCGGCGGCCCTTCGCGCGGCATTAGTAAAAAATTGTTGCTCATGCTTCAATTGCGCTGTTGTGCAATTGCCGAATGGCTCAATTCGTCCAAAGATCATTCCTACCTCAGAATGCTCGGAAAAGGCTTCCTTGACGGCAGCGTAGTGCCCTTCGGGCACAATATCGTCGTCGTCAAGAAAATGGACGAACATTCCTTTCGCTTGCGGCCAAGCCAAATTGCGAACAACACTGGGAACTCCTCCCGTGGGGCTCGGATTTTTCAAATATGTCACGCGCGGATCATTTAGCGCATCAATCACCTCGCGAGCAGAACCTTCAAGACTATCATCAACGACAATGACTTCAACGCTCACCTCGCGCTGAGAAAGCACGCTAGTCACCGCGTCTCGCAGTTCTCTCGGACGCCGACAGGTAGGAATGATAACAGAGAACTCAACCGACATATTGGGTTACGTAAGGTCCGAACTAGCGTTGGCGATGAACGAGTATGAGCTGGCGAGTCATCAATAGCGGCTTTCGCAAGCGCATCGCGGTCATGCGCGACCCACCCCGGGCTCGACATCAGTGACTACGTGCTCGACGAGCAGCGGCGGCTCGTGGAGATAACGGGTCGCACGACGCTTGGCGGCAATATCGCGCCAGACAAGATCAACCTCTTCTGGTTTGAGACCGGTGACACGCGCCACCTCTTCGGCTGGAACTCGGTTGATAAGGCCGTATAGGCAGAGATCCATGAGCTGATAGGGCAGCGAGAAATAAAATTCCTCCTGAGTCTGCTCCAGCGACCAAGTGTCGGTTGTTGGCGGGCGACGCCTAATCTCCTCAGGCACGCCGAGATGTTCAGCAATCTGATAGACTTGACTCTTAAAGAGATGGGCGATCGGCTTCAAATCCGCGGCACCATCGCCGTTCTTGACGAAGAAGCCCTGGTCATATTCGAGCCGATTAGGCGTGCCGGCGACGACATAATTCAGACGATCGGCGTGATAGTATTCTATCTGCTTGCGCGTGCGTTGCTTCATATTAGAAGCGGCGATAATTCCGTGATAAACATCGAGCGGCATGCGCAATCGCTGCGTTTGGCCGTCAGGCGATTGAACCACCAATGTCGTGATGTTGTAGCCCGTATTCCGTAACACGTTAGAAAGGGCCACCTTGCAGCGCCAAGCCGGACCAAATTCCGGAACGATCCGACGAATGAATTCGTCGCGACGCTCGTAGCAGCCTGAAGCCGCAAGAATCGGCTCGACGTCCTCAACCATGCTGCGGATTTCTAGGGCATCGGCCACCTGCCGTCCGAGCCGCAGACTTTCGGAATCGGAATCCTTCTCCGGCATAAGCACTGCGACCACGTGGTCGCGTCCGAGTGCGGCTACACATAGCGCCGCAGTCACGCTGCTATCGATGCCACCGGAAAGACCGACTACGACGCCGCGACGCCGCAGTTGCCGTAGGACCTGATCGCGGACCACGCCGGCGATGCGGCTTGTCTCTTCAGCCGGATCGAGCCGAAGCACAGCAGCACTAAACATAGACCCTGCCAGAGCGAGCCGGTCGCGGTCGACGAAATCGTCGCTTTTATTACCGATATTGCTCATAACGCGGACTCCGAGATCTCGGCTGCGACAAGGCGCCGGCTAATCTTGCCGTTCTCCGCCTTCGGCAGCGTATCGCGAAATTCGATGGTTTTCGGCACCATGAAATCCTCCAATAGCCGGGCGCAATGACGTATAATAATTTGGGCTGTGATTCCGCTATCACGCTCGACCGCAACGACTGCCTTGATCGCCATTCCGACGATCGGATCGGGCACTCCGACAACCACCGCCTCTCGTATACCCGGCAATAGGTAAAGGACATTCTCGACTTCTAAGGGACTGACCTTCTCGCCGCGAGATTTGATAATGTCGTCCCTGCGCCCCACAAAATAGAGATACCCTTCCTCATCCATTCGAAAGAGATCTCCGGTGTAGAGGACCTTTTCCCACGGATAGGGGCCGGGCCGCAGTGCTTGATCGGTTGCGGCTGGGTTCTCCCAATAACCTTTCATGACGTGCGAGCCACGAATCACGAGCTCACCGGTGACGCCGGGCGCGCAGCGGTTGCCGTCGTTGTCGACCACGTAAGCCTCAGTATTCGGAATTGCGATTCCGACTGAGCCAGGACGTTTCCGCAGCTCGCTGGGCGGCAGCCACGTGCATCGTTTGCACTCGGTCAGACCGTACATCGAATAAAGCCGCGCTTGAGGAAACAACTCCTGTAGACGCTCGATATGAGCGGGCGGCAAAGCTGCCGCCGTGTTGGTGATGTAACGCAGATGCGGGAAAGCGTCCCCACGAAAATCCCGCATTTGCAGGATAATCGACGCCATGGTGGGAACAATTGGCAGCCCGGTGACACGCTCCGCCACCATCTTATCGAAGATCTGCTGTGGAAACGCGAAGGACTTTTCCAGCACCACCGTGGCGCCGACCATAGCGGCCATCAGGATCTGATATAGGCCGTAGTCGAAGGAGATCGGCAGCACGTTGAGAATGATATCGTCGCTGGTAATTTCCAGATAGGTAGCAATTGACGTTGCCGCCGCCACGATGTTTTGATGAGTCATCATCACGCCCTTGGGGAACCCGGTCGAACCCGACGTGTAGATGAGCATCGCAAGCTCGAGGTCAATTCCGGCGTGAGCCGATGGCAACGTAGTGCCGGATGCCGCCGCGAGCACTTCTTCGAGCCGCACTGCGCCTCGCATGGTCAGGGGCCCCTCGCCGCCGGCAACGATTGTCAGCAAAATCGACGGGGCGTCCGCCAGCGCCGCGGTCACCACGGGAAGCAAACGTTCCTGGGTCAGTATTGCGACCGCGCGGCAATTATTAATCACGTAAGCGAGTTTGCTAGCTTTGGTCGATGGGTTAACCGGGGTGAATATTGCTCCGGCCTTCAACACTGCGAAAATGCCAACCACAGCTTCCCAGGAATTATCTGCGAAAATTGCGACCCGTTCGCCGCGCGACACACCGCCGTGTGATAGGGCATGGGCTAGCCGATCGGATGCCGCGTCAAGTTCACCGTAGGTCATACGTTTAGCGTTCGCGACAAGCGCAACTTTGTCGCCACGGACGGCGGCAGATCTTCGAACGAATTGCTCTACACGCATAACAATCCACCTTCAGTCAGCTATTGAGCTCGGCGTCACTGTCTGCGGGGATTTTTCATTAGCTTTAGCTCGCTTCGCGGTTACGTAGGAGGTGATTGCAACGACCGAATCTAGATTCTCAGGAACGATCTCTGCGTCAAGAATCTGAATGTCAAACTTAGATTCTAAAAATCCTACAAGCTCCAGAATTCCAGTTGAATCGATTAAACCGGCCTCGCGCAGTGACTCATCATCTTTCAGCGAGGTTGATTCTTCGACAAACAGATAATTGTTCTCGATGAATTCGCGAATTTTTAGTTTTATGTCGTCCTGCATAGTGCCTCCTAACTCTAATGATTGGCAGCGGTAAGCGATTCAACGGGCGACACGGCTGCACCTGAGGGTTTTGTAAACTCGCGATGCCATAGCTGCGCAGAAAGGATTCCGACAAATGCCGCATTGTCGCGAAAGCCGATGGACGGCTGGCTTTGACATTTGTTGGCGAGCTTTGCGACAGCTTTCGCATCGAAATACCCGACGTCCTCAATGGTGGCCCGCGACAGCATGGTTGAGACATAGTCCGGCGCTGGGGAAGCGAAGAATGATTGACTGTCCGGTGCCCGATATGGCTGTTTTGGTCGACTTCCGATGCGATGAGGCAACATTTGATACGTGGCTTCACGAAGGATGTGCTTCTCGCGCAACCCTCGAAGCTTGAGCTTGGGAGGAATCCGCGCCGCGAACTCCACTACCCGGTGGTCGAGAAACGGAAAACGAGTTTCAACGGCGTGTGCCATAGCGACCCGGTCGCCTTGGGAGGAAAGGATGAAGCTGGGAAGCAGATGGGCTGTTTCAAGATATTGCGCCTGAGACAGCGGATCCCAGCGGGCGAATTCGGCGGGAAGGCTCGACCGCAGCTCGGCAAGCGCGTCATAGTCCCGAATCTCGCGCCGCAAGTCGCTGGAAAAGAAAATTTTGCTACCCATAGTGGTCCGGAATCGAGGCAGGTGCGAGAATAGTGGATCCTGCAACTCGGCAAGTCCTGAGGCAAAAAATGATTCGAGGTATTTTTGCGATTGCCCCTTCAGTCCCGGCAAGTAAGGATAAAGTCGACGGAACAATATTGGTCGGAAGCGTGAATTCGGCTGACGCGCGCAGAAACGGCGAACCTTGGCTTCCTTAAAGATATCATAACCGGCTAGTACTTCGTCGGCACCCTCGCCAGTCAGTACTACCTTGTAACCATGGTCGCGAACGAGCTTTGATAGAGCGAATAAAGGGGCGGGTGAAGTACGCAAGATGGGACACTCCGTGTGTTTGATCACATCCGGAAATGCCCGCGCGATACTCTGCCCGCCAACCTTAATCGATACATGCTCTGTGTGCAGAGCCCTAGCCATTTCGTTCTGGTAGTCGCTCTCGTCGAATTCCGGCGAGTCAAACGTGACGGAGAATGTGCCAAGACGATCGGGAACGATGCTCTTAACCACTGCAGCGACGATCGATGAATCGAGACCCCCGCTCAAATACGCACCGACCGACACGTCCGAACGCAGACGAATTCGCGTCGCGTCGAGAAGTAGATCACTTAGCTCTTCGGCAATATCGCGTTCGCTCCGACCGTCGAGCGAGTCTTCGCCGAGTTCAGGATAGTCGAGGTTCCAATAGCGACGTATCGCGACTCCATCGGCATCCGCAATGAGTACGTGTGCCGGCGGAAGTTCAAAAATTTGCTTGAATGGAGTGCGCGGCGCCAGCGGAAACCATAACGTAAAAATCTGGTCAAGCGCGATGGGATCCAGCGTTGCGACGATCCCCGGAACTTCGAGCAGCGCCTTGATTTCCGAAGCAAACACCAGCGAGGAACCGCGTTGTGCATAGAAAAGGGGCCTGACACCCATACGGTCCCGCGCCAGCACCAAACGTTTGCACCGGCTGTCCCACAATGCAAAAGCAAAATCGCCGTTAAATCGCTTGACGCAATCGGAACCCATCTCCTCATAGAGATGCAAGATGACCTCGGTATCAGAGTGAGTTGCGAAACGATGTCCACGCGCAATAAGCTCCTGGCGCAATTCAACATAATTAAATATCTCGCCATTGAAGCTGAGGAAGACCGTCCGATCGGCATTAGCCATCGGCTGGTGACCGGTAACGAGATCAATAATACTCAGTCGTGCGTGACCGAGCCCCGCTCTATCATCGACAAAAAGACCCTGCTCGTCGGGGCCTCGATGCGAAATGGCAGAGATCATACGCTGGAGCAGCACGCGCGGAGCTACTGACCGATCAGGTATCCCCATAAACCCCGCAATGCCACACATAGATTACGGCTTTCTCGGTAATCCGGCAGTGACCCCTCGCGCAGCTAGACGCGAGCTAAAAGTGCTAAGCGCATAGCTATCTTCCAATGGACGCAGCAGCACTCTAGGGGTTCGGTTTTTGCGACTATTTTGTACCAGACTTATTGCCGACTGACCATGGATTCTTGAGGTATGGTAAAGTGTCATAGGGAGCAAACTAGCTATCCAAAGCCAAATAAAGCAAGGGTTTAACGGGTGGTATTTCGAGGCAGGACCTGGGTAGGTGCGGCAATTTATTTTTGATCAGGTTTGCAGCGACGGAACCGCTAGACCGCAGGCACACAGGTCGCAATAGAGACCTCTGTTCCGTTCGATTAGGCAACACTTGTAAGCCGCAATTTCATCGGCAGAACGATTCCTAGACCGGATAGCTTTTTTAGGAGGGACAGCTGTCGAGTTACCCCCACAGCTCAGGATGCGGGATTCTCAACCGGTTGCGGCGATTCACATCCGTGTCTCGCCAACAGGAAAAGAAAGCGCGGAATTCCAATTAGATAGCGCCGGGCAAGACGTCGCGGTTCGGTCATCAATCGGAAACTCCACTCAAGACCCGTGCGCTGCATCCAACGCGGCGCTTGTCGCTTGAGTTTGGCATGAAAATCGAATGCCGCACCTACGCCCATCAACATGCAGCCTCTTAGAAGGGGAGCATTCGCCTGCATCCAAAGTTCCTGCTTTGGCGTGCCGAGACCGACCCAAACGATGTCCGCACGCGCTGCACGAATTCTTTCAACGTCGTCCAGGTTGGCGGAATGGCTCGGTTCACGGATGGGAGGCGAATAGCGCCCGCAGATTTTCAACCCAGGAAACGTTCGCAGCAACTCGTCGGCCAACTTGTCGATTACCGCCTCGGTGCTCCCAAAAAGATAATGTCGAAGTCCGGTGTGTTCCGAAATTCGACAAAATTCGAGCATGAAGTCCGGACCGTAGACGCGTCCAACCCAGTCGAAGCCTTTGAGGCGCGCCAGCCATACGAGCGGCATCCCATCGGGCGCGATCAAAGCTGCGTTTTGATGAGCGCGAAGCAACAAGGGATCATCATTCGCGCCGACGATTCCGTTCATATCGCGAAAAATGCAATATCCACCTTCTCGCGAGCGGTAACGCCGCCCAACCTCTTCGCACGCCATCTGCATATTAAGCAGACTTACCGGTACTCCGGCCACTTTAAAACGATCGATAGCATCCATGCGTTAAGACCATGCGGAAAGCGACATTACCCACTCGGAAAGCTGAAATGTCAGCGAACGCTGGTCCTGATGCCCAGCTGTCCAAAACAACATTCCATATGATGTGGGCATACGCAAATGATTATCCATTGCAATGACCGCTTAGCTGATCGCATGGTCAACGTGATGCAGACCTTGCAGATTTGCCAAACCGACTGGCGGGACGTCGAGGGTGATGCGCTAACAATATTAATGAAATGCTTTTTGTGCTGCGGGTTCCGTATGGTATCATTTACGCATGAAACCGATACGTAAAGCAGTTTTTCCTGTCGCCGGCCTCGGCACGCGCTTTCTGCCAGCGACTAAGGCAATGCCCAAAGAGATGCTGCCGGTCGTTGACCGGCCCCTGATTCAGCACGTGGTCGATGAAGCCCGCGAAGCTGGAATTGAGCACTTCATCTTCGTCACAGGGCGCAATAAACATATCATTGAGGACCATTTCGATCGGCAAACTGAGCTGGAGAACGCGCTTCGCGTTCGCCAGAAAGATGAACTCATAGAGCTTTTGTCACGGGAGCTGCCACTTCCGGGAGCAACAAGCTTCACCCGACAGCAGGAGCCTCTTGGCCTCGGTCACGCCGTGTGGTGCGCGCGGGAATTGGTCGGACCTGAGCCATTTGCGCTGTTACTACCGGACGTGTTGATCCAGAACGCTCCCGGCTGCTTGACGCAAATGATAAAAGCTGCGGAGAATCTTGACAATGCGGCGAACATCATCGCTGTCGAAGAGGTAATCCGGGATCGCGTGTCCATGTATGGCGTTGTGGGAATAGGTGAGCGGAGGAACGGACTGTTCTCTGTTACTGATATGGTTGAAAAGCCAGCGCCGGAAAAGGCACCGTCGAACCTGATTATCACGGGCCGCTACATTCTGCAACCGGAGATATTTGATCTACTGGCCGAGCAGAAGTCTGGTGCAGGCGGCGAGATCCAATTGACCGATGCGATGATCGCCCTCGGTAAGACGCAGCCGTTTTACGGTCTAGAATTTTTGGGGCGCAGTTTCGACTGCGGCTCAAAGGTCGGATTCCTGACTGCGAATATCGCTTACGCGCTCGCCCGCCCCGATCTTGCACTGGCGTTGCGCGAAGCACTGCACGACCTTCTCCAATCCGGCTCGTCGCGGCAGTATGAAAGTCTGACAAAACGGCCTTCAAGGACTAAAGACGGCGCATCAGACCGAACCACGCGCCACCGCTCACCGTACCCGGCCAGTTTTTCGTGAAAAATCGGCGCCCCCGCGATCAACACCCCTGAGAATTTTCTCAAATGGTCGATCTGGGCCGATCGTCTGCGCAGCTATTTATACTCCGTTTTTCTAATCAAATATTGCAAATCCGGGAGACAAGTGCTGTTCGAACTGCGCTGGCGGGATTAAGATTACCTAAGGCGAAGAGCCAACCAAGGCCGGGTGACGTCGTGCAAAGGGACTGCCATTATGGGTAATATCTTGATGGCTTTTGCCACGGTTGCCGTGGCTGTTCAGATTCTTATTCTAACGGCAGTATCTCCGGCGGTCGCCATCAGCGCGGACCTCGCCAAAAAGTGCCAGGAGATGGCCATAAAGGCGCACCCCCCACAGCGGACCGGAAACAAACCATTTGCCCAAGCCGAAAGGGATTTTTTTAGCGCCTGCGTCGCAAAGAATGGACAGATGCAGGACAACGCCCCAGCAAGCCCTGCCCCTGCCAAACCTAATTAAGCGAAATAACCGGAACGCCACCTTGGCCCGGAAGACCCAATGAAAGCTGCTTGCAGGCGGTCTCATGGCTGCCGTTGTAAGGCCGAAGCCGATCACTCAAATCGAAAGAGCGCACCGCTCTTGGGGACGATTTTGGACGCGGCCAACAAACCTAAAGCGGCCATCGGCCGCCCGGACGCGCACCGCGCGCCTCCTAACTCATGTCACCCCCTCCCGTAAGATAGGCGGTGACAATGCCGACGTCCGCCTGCCGCGCCAACTCTTACTGGTTCCATCCCAGGAGGCCTCGTGCTGCCCTGCACTGTACTGCCGTGACTATCCGTGCAAGGTGCCAAAAATGAGTGATTTCCCACAATTCCATAAAAAATCGGTACTGGCCCCTTTCCGTCCCTTGCGGAATGAGTGGCTTTTCAGTGGCCCTTTTCAATTTTGGCATAAGCTTTGGCATAAGCGTTGCATAACTAATTGCGGCTAACTCGGCGCTGATTTGTCCCACAGCCCCTTACTTCTCCCTGCGTACAGCGCGAGATGGCCAGTCTACCCTAAACTAGGCCCTGAGCGAAAGTCGGGTCTCTTCTTGTTTGGCTGGCTGCCCAGCTTTCGCCAGCAAAAAACGAAAGAAGATTGCGCAAGCGACTGCGGCTGCTAGACTCATTTAGTGGGCATCGAGCGCGGCAGGTGCAACCCTGCGATATTCCTTGGTATGAGTATGAGCGCGGCTCGACAATATCAGATCGGCGACCAAGTTTCCTGCACATGTGGCGCGGTCTATGAGTTTGGGTTTGACGGGCGTCCTGTTCTCGGGAAGGACGACGCGCGGTGTCAGTTCTGCCCTATGATTCTAACCGCTTGGCCGCAGAGGCTGTCTTGGCGCCCGGTGAAGTGGCCATACGCTTGGGGAAAACCAGCGACGCCGACAAATTCACCAAAATCAAACTGACCCATTACGAAGCCGGGGTGCTGGCCGGCTTCGACCCTCAGTGGCCGGTTTTGGGACGAACAGTGGCCGGTTATGAAAAAATGTCTCGACGGGTGTGGAACGACGCCCTTGAAACAGCGTTGATTGACGGCAAAGCGGGCGAAAAGGCCAGCCTATGAGTCAGAAGGTTTGCAAAATGCTAAGTCACGCACATTGTCGGCACCGTGCAGAAATGTTGCGCGTTGCATTGATCACGACAACCGACCCTATTGCCGCCTTTCGGCTGAGAAAATTCGTAGAAAAATACAAGATTCTTGCACAGCACTCGGACAGAATAGATCGACTAACCCGAACCGTTGAGCAGGAAATACTTGGCGCATTAAGCAGGAAAATACGCGCCGCCGAAAAACCGATTTGAGTAACGATAGGCCGCCTCATGTGTGGATGGCCCCCGTCATGCAAGAGCTTTTTGCGTGAAGGGCAGAGGTCGGTTGCGGCTGCCTTCGAGCAATTCCAGCCGGCTGAGACGGGCCATCGCCACTGAAACGGTTTGCTGCCTCTTACGTGAGGCCGAGCGATGCAACCCAACACCGTCGGCAACACGGATTTCAACCTAAAGCCGAGCGACATACAACGTGTTAAGGCAGGCGAAGCCCTAATAATTCGGGTGCTGCGACTAAGCCAAGCACCTCCACACGGCGCATGGCAAGCCCAGGATTTGGCAAACGCTATTGGTCCGCGTCTAAAATCGCGGTCGTGATCGCCTCCGAGCGCGGGGCGACCGAGCGGGCGCCCTTCGCGCGTTTGAACATCGCATTCCTCTCAGATCAGCCTCAAACATTTCTGTGGGGAACCGCCGGCCTTGTGCTGCACATCACATTCCTACTCATCAAACGACCATAGCGTCATCAGATCGCCGGGAATTGGAGGCAGCCATGAGCATCACGAATATGAGTGCTGTGCCCTATGCGATCGCGACCGCGTCGCGAGAAGGTATCAGCGTTATTGTCACGCAATGGCATCGCGCTTGGCCTTTGGCAGGCCTAGCTCTTGCGCTGATTGTCAACGTAGCCTTGATCGGCCTTCTGGGGTACGGCCTTTTCAAGCTCTTTTAGGGGGGATGGCCGCTTCGGTGGCCTTCCCGCTCACGATCAGATCATCGGAAACGGCAGGGTAGCGGAACGCGTGGTCGCGGGCGGCGGCTACCTCACGACGGGTCAATTGACGATGATGTCAATGCACCGACGCGCGACAGTACGGATTGCACCTCCGCACGTGGCGGTTCGTCGAATTCAGCGATGGCGCGATTGACTTCTGTAATCGAGTGTCGGCCGTTAGCATCGGTTGCGGCTATCACACCTGCAGGACTAGCGAGATACAAAGCCTACACGCTCGATTTGCGTTCCGTCCACCCATTCCGGCTTTGGTCCAGCGGCGCGTGACGCATTGGGGATTGTTCCTTGCTATGCGTGGCCAGCCACTATCAGCTCAGAAGGGGCGTGCGGAACGCGGTTCGCTCACAACATGGCGGCCATAGGTGGCAAGGCTGCGAGTTGGCGTAAGTATCGGCTACGTCGAGGCGGAACCCGCGTTGCACTCTACGCGTTTTATTGCCGGACGCGGACGATTTTTACCCCCGTACTAGGCCTTGTAAGGTATTCCGCGTCTAAGCCCCGCCTTAGCCGGCGGGGCTTTCGAGCATCGCCTCGCA
>Ga0182018_10003255_pt1 | contig 14859 bp, 14 predicted proteins | sample 812P2MmetaG_FD_120490 | JGI IMG/M metagenome (GOLD analysis project Ga0182018, IMG submission 120490) | Permafrost microbial communities from Stordalen Mire, Sweden - 812P2M metaG | ecosystem: Environmental > Terrestrial > Soil > Wetlands > Permafrost | place: Sweden: Stordalen | collected...
CGGTGGGGCTTCCGGCTCGGCCGCCTGCACTGTTTGCGTCGGTGTTGCTGTCGAATCCGCCACTGTTACTTTCCTCCCAAATAATCTTTGTAGCTTTGCCCCGCTCCCAGGGCCCGCGCCAGGCTCAGCTTGGCCACATTGTGCCGGTAAAGGCTGGCCACATACTGGCCGTTTGCCTGGGCAACCGACTGCTCAGCCTGGCTCACCGCCAGGTTGTCGCTCACGCCGTTGGCATAGCGCTCCTGCGCTTCCTTCAATGCTTCATTAGAAAGGTCTACGGTGGAACGCGCCACTTCTACTTGCTTCTGCGATGAAGCGATGTCAAGCAGCGCATCGCGCACATCGGCGTCCACCTGCGCGTTCTTGTCGCTCAACTCGGCGCGCTGAAGATCGAGTTGCGCCTGCGCCTGATCGGCCACGCCGCGCAGCGCAAACTCAGCGAACACGGGTACGGTGAGGGTCCCGGTCGCATTGCCCGTGCCATGCGAGTGCCCCAGTGTCGGCCCGATGTCGCCGTAGTCGCCGTTGAAGGTGATCTTTGGCAGCCGGTCGGCCGTGGCCTGCTTTCGCTGTTCCTCGGCGGCCTTGGTCATCTCCACCATCGCTGCCAGGTCCTTGCGGTTGGCATGGGCCTGGGCAATCGTCGTGTCCACATCCAACTGGTCAAAAGCCGCGTAGGGCGCTTTGTCCGTCAGATTGAACTTCTGGTCCAACGGCAGTCCGATGGTCCGAGCCAGCGCGAGCTTGTCTTTTTCAAGGGAGTTCCTGGCCACGATCAACTGCTGGTCCAGGGTTTGGGAATCGACGCGCGCGCGCAGTTCATCGAGCAGCGGCGCGGTACCGGCCTGATGATTGGCTTTCGCCTGATCGAGCGAGACCTTTGCCGTAGCGACCTGCGCCTCTACGCTTTCCACTTCGGTCTCATCTGCGATCACCAGCAGATACGCATTGCCAACCGTGAGCACTACCAGGTCGCGGGCGTCATCGGCCGAGAGCTGCGTGGCGTTGAAGTTATGGCGCGCGGCCAGATAGCCGCGCAGCGATGCCACGTCTACCAGCGACCAGTTGAGCGTTGCACGGACATCTGTGTAGCCGAATGGACCGATCACCTTGGGAAAACCGGAGAACCGCAGGCCTTCGGCGGCCAGGTCCACCTGGGTTACGGTCTCTTTGCCGCTGGCGTCAATTTCAGGCAACAGATTCTGCAGGTCGCTCATGCGCGCGCCCCGAGCCGAGGCGCTCTGCGTGCCGCTCAGGATCACGCCGAGATTGTTCTTCAGGCCGCGCTGCATGGCATCGTCGAGCGAAAGGTCCAGTACACCGCCAGTCGCCTGCCCGCTCACCACGCTGCCCTGAAAGCTCTGCGCATTGGGCCCGGCTGCCTGCGGCGGCTGAAGGCCGATTGCCTGCTGCGCCATGGCGCCGGGCGCTGCCCAGATGGCCGCGAGACCGACCAGCGCTGCGAGACCGCGAGGCGGACGCGCCGCCATTACGGTGCGAAATTCGAGATTTGATGAGAATTCAGGTGAGATCAAGGTTGTTCAACTCACAGAGGTGCGAAGTCGCCCTAAATTTACCCTTGCCAGGCGCTTCTGCATGAAGATGTTCGCTCTTAATGGATGCCGAAACCGGCCAGAAGGGTTCGTAAATGGATTGTATCGAACTGGCACAGGAAAACCTGTGACCGGGCCGACAGGAGTGGGGGCTTTCTGGCCCCGAAATCGGGCCTGGGCCTGCGCAGGAACTCCAGACCGTACGGGAGGAAGTTTCAGGCCCGCGCCGAGGCCTGGATCATCTGCGAGGCCAGCGAGCAGAGCCCCTGCCTGAAGAGCTCGCGCACCGCTTCTGGAGTCCAGCCCTCGGCACGAGGTCCGCCGTGAGCGGCCAGCATCCCGGCGGTTTCAGCGGCCGTAAAACCCGCCACCGCCCGCAGCACGAAGATGGTCCGCAAGGCTCCCGGAAGGCTGTTCAACCAGGTACGAACCCGTTCGCGGTCAGGACCCGCCATCATCCGCTCCAGCTCTTCGCGCGAAACGCCCGCCGCATCGCCTACCGAATCCAGGTCGTCGTCCTCGATACATGTGGCTACATGCTCCAGGCCTTGGGGAGCATCGAGGCTGTTCGCATCGCGCCGGGCCAGCAAGTCCAGAGCCGCCTCGCACAGAGCGCGTCGCGAGCTCTGGCGAGCGACAGTCGCGTCCGAACAGGAAGCCACATCTGCGGTGGCAATGGCCGTTTCCACCAAACGCACACTGTCTTCTCCTTCGCCCACCAGCATCGAGGCCATGGTGTAAAGGCCGGCGGCAATCTTATGGATCAGGTCATCCATGCCACGGGCGTCCATGCCTTCGAATGCTTTGGCGACAGTCGCTTCGTCTTTTTGCCTGCCGTCGAGCAATCCCCTGACCCGGTCATTAAACTCCTCGGCACACTCAGGGATTGGCTGCGGCGGAATCAGGCTACTCTGGGGGGATGCAGCTTGCTGCGGCATAAAGTCGACTCCTCACATGGGGTCTTCAGGCGCGCTGTCTGAGCTTTTATCCTCAACCTATCGCGCCGGGGAGTCAACTTTCGACGGAGTCTACGGCAAGCAAATACGGCGGGCCTTACTCTCTGCGGAAAGACTCCGCGGATTCGAGGCTTTGTATCAGGGCATGGCTTCAGCCGTGCCGATAAGGCTGACAATATGAGCCGGGCTTTAGCCCCTGCAAATCTTGGCCTCAACGAAAACGCAACCTGAAGTCCATTATGGAACGCCCGGACTGGACCTCCGCCCGAACCACAACAACGAGGCAACCACGAGTCCACAAAGCGCTCCGGCCATCGCGCTGCCCACCGTAACCAATGGCCAGCCAGGCCCGGAGGGCTTGAGCGGAAGGGTTGGAGCGTCCTGAACTCGAAATGTGAGGTATGGGTCGGGGGAAGCCTCTGCCGCTGTCAGGTTGCGGCTCACAAACTGACTCACCAGGTCCCCATCAACCCGCTGCGCAATCTTTGGGTCGGAGTATTTGAAGTCGACGGTGAGGTTCCGCACTTCAGACGCTTCAGAACCACTCACTGTGGCGGAGTGAAATGAAATGGCTTTTTCCATCCTGGTGACCAGCTGGTCGGGTGACGCGTGATCCCGTTCATCTGGATAAAGGTTATGCCTTTCGATGACCTCCGCGAGCGACTCGCGATTCAAAGTGCTCTTGAAAAGATCGTCGATCAACAACTGCGCTGCGTTGTCTGTTCCATAGATTTCAACTTTTGCAGAAGAGTCATACTCGGCAGGCCCGGATGGGATGATGTGGAGGGTTGGAGCCTCCGGAACAAAAAGCATGTGATGTGGGCCGTCAGGGTGGGCCATTGCCATCTTAAAGTCGTCTTGCAAGAACATACGCACCAGGTCTGCATTTACCTCCTGAGCGACTTTCGGGTCGGAATACTTGAAGTCGAGCGCGAGGTTCCGCGCTGGGGGGTTGCCCATGACGGAGTGAAGCGCAATCGCGTTTTCCATCGTGGTGACCAACTCATCGAGAGACTCATGACGCCGCTCGCGTGGATAGAGGTTGTATTTTTGGATGACGGCAGTCAGCGACTCGCGGCTCAAAATTACCCTGGAAATACCATCGATCGCAGACAGCGCCGCACTGTCGCTTCCATAGATTTCAATTTTTGTTGAAGAGTCATATTGGGCGGGCTTGAGGAAGGCGCCAATCGACGCCAATCCCAACCCAGCAACCGCGCTGACCGCAACAATCTTGCCGAAGTTCCAGGTCGTCATCTGCATGCTCATTGCTCCTAGAAACACGTCCAGGGCTTGCCGTGCCGACGGTCGGACATCTTCAAGCAGGGCATCAAACTCTGCGCCATAGCGCGCGCGCCAGCTTGCCGGATAAAGCCTCGCAAGATTCCTCACAATGGATTTCATGTGTGTTTGAGCCTCCGCTGACCGGTGCGAACAAGACGCTCAAGCTCAGCCAGCTGGTCGCGCAAATACTCGCGGCCTGCGCCGGTGATCGTATACGGCTGGCGGCGATCCACCGGGTCGACCGGGCGAATCCAGCCGCGCTGCTCCAGGCGCGTAATTGCGCCATACAGAGTTCCGGCGCCGAGCCGGACTCCTGCGAAACGCTCTATGTCTTCCATCATGGCGTAACCGTGCTTATCGCCGTCCGCAAGGCTTGAAAGGACGAGCAAGGGCGGGCTGAGGTAGCTATTACTTTTCACGTAATATACCGTATGACGTAATAGCTTCGCTGTCAAGCATTATTCATCGGACCGTAAACCTCAAACCATGCAGCTACCGCCCCAGAACCTGTAGACTTCCAACACGGTGCCCTTGACCGGAGCGCATGGCTAAAACTTCCCCAAAACAGAAGCTTTTCAACGGCCGGGACCACTCCTGGATGCAGTTCAACCGGCGTGTGCTCGAAGAGGCCGAAGACCCCACGAACCCGCTGCTTGAGCGGGTGAAGTTTCTGGCCATTACGGGCTCCAATTTGGATGAATACGTTGAGATTCGCCAGGCTGGGCTGATGCAGCGCATTGAAGACGGGTATGAGGAGCGCGGCTATGACGGCCTGCGCCCGGACGAGTCGCTCGCCGCGCTCACGGCCGAGATTCACGACTTCGTTGCGGCGCAATATCGCTGCTGGAACGAGCAACTCGTCCCCGAGCTGCGCAAGAATGGCATACGCCTGCTGGAATGGACAGAACTCTCAGAAGACCAGCGCGCCTTTGCGCAGAACTACTTCCAGCGCGACGTGGACCCTCTGCTGACGCCCGTCTCGATTGACCCGGCACATCCGTTCCCCCGCGTGCTCAACAAGGCGCTTTGCCTGGCGCTGCTGCTCAGGGCCAAGCGGCGCAGTTCCGGGCCACAGGTGCTGGGCGTGGTCACCGTTCCACGTGCTTTGCCTCGATTCGTACGCCTGCCTTCGCCCGACGGCGGCTTCGACTACCTGCTGCTCCAGGACCTGATCGCGCAGAATCTTGGCGGCATGTATCGCGGCTACGCGGTGCTCGCGCACGCCGCCTTCCGCGTCACCCGCAACTCCAATCTCTATTTTGAAGAAGAGGAAGCGCGGTCGCTTCTGGAGACCATCCGGTTTGAGTTGCATAACCGGCGCAAGGGCGACGCTGTCCGCCTCGAGATTGAAGCCGGAGCGGATGCCGAGATCGTGGAACGGCTGCGGGTGAACTTCGAGCTCGACCCCGACCAGGTCTTTCGCTGCGACGGGCCAGTGAATCTGTCGCGCCTGATGTTCCTTGCGGGCGACGTCAGCCGCCCGGAACTCAAGTTCGTTCCCTTTACGCCCAAGCCGCTCCATATCAGCCGCAAGTCCGCCAACGTCTTCGACGAGTTGCGCCAGCGCGACATTCTGCTCCATCACCCTTACGACTCCTACGATCCGGTTGTCGAGTTCATCGAGCTGGGCGCAAAGGACCCCGCCGTTCTGACCATCAAGCAGACGCTCTACCGCACCAGCAACGACTCGCCGATGTTCCAGTCGCTGATCGAGGCGGGAGCCAGCAAGGAAGCGACACTGGTGGTCGAGCTGATGGCGCGCTTCGATGAAGCTTCGAACATTCGCTGGGCGCGCTCAATGGAAGACGCCGGCGTGCAAGTTTTTCACGGCGTGGTCGGGCTGAAGACCCATTGCAAGCTGGCCTTGCTGGTGCGCCACGACGAAGACGGCGTCACCCGCCGGTATTGCCACCTCGGCACGGGCAACTACAACCCCGTCACCGCCCGGTTCTACACCGACCTCAGCCTGCTGACCGCGGACCCACAGATCACCGAAAAGGTCCACATGGTGTTCAACTATCTGACGGCTCACGCCGAAATCGACGACTACAGCCCGCTGCTCGTTGCGCCGCTCACCATGGCGGAGAGCTTCCTCCGGCTCATTCGCCGCGAGCAGGAACATGCCCAGGCAGGCCGCCCGGCCCACATCATCGCCAAGATGAACGCACTGCTCGAGCCTTCAGTCATCGAAGCCCTCTACGCGGCTTCGCAGGCCGGTGTGCAGATCGACTTGATCGTGCGCGGCCTTTCCATCCTGCGGCCCGGCGTGAAGGGAATGTCGGAAAACATCCGCGTGCGGTCCATCGTCGGGCGCTTCCTTGAGCACTCGCGCATCTACCACTTTGCCAACGGCGGCAGCAGCGAGATCTATTTGGGCTCAGCCGACTGGATGCCCCGCAACCTCTTCGAGCGCTGCGAAGTAGTCTTCCCGGTGAAAGACGCAGCGGCGCTCGATCGCATTCACACCGAGATTCTGCCTGCATTGATGGCCGATACCACCAAGGCGCGGCTGCAGCAGCCTGATGGCACTTACCTTCGCGCCAGCAAGGTCCTCAAGGACGCGCCTGCTTTCTCCAGTCAGGAGTTTCTCACGCAACTGGCCGAAGGGAAGGTCGATCTCGATGCAATTCCCGGTCCGGCCGTCTGGAGCCAGTTCGCCGCGCCTGTTGCTGCCTCGTCCGTCGCCGCAAAGGTTCGCGCACGGACTGCTGCAAAGAAGGCCACTGCGGCCGACTGAATTTTAGATTCGTGCGCCCAACTAGCCTACTGCCACGGCAGCGATACTGAGACTTGGCAAGGTAAGGCCCTCAGTCCGTGTTATCTTCATCGATCTTCGCGAATAGCTCCGACAGCGAAAGGTAGATCGGCGAGCCCGCCACCTCAAATCGCTCCTTGCCTACCCAGTTTCGGTCGCTCAGATCCCAGCCGGAACGCGTTTGCGGGTCCACGACCCAGAGGTTTGGCACGCCGAAGTCGCGGAGGTTATTCAACCTCGCCTCGATGCGGGAGCGGCGATCCTGGGGCGACAGAATCTCGATGGCGATCAACTGGGGCCTGGCAAAGACCTGCTCAATGGGCGCTTCGCGGGAAAACACACATACGTCGGGAATCCGCACCCTCGTTGCTCCGACCCTCGTCCTCTGTTCCTGAATCGACCGGATGCGCCACTCACGTTCATGCAAGTAAAACCAAAAAACTATGGCCATCTGCACCACGTTATGATCGTACTCGCCCACGTTCCGGTCTTCCAGCACCCCATCGACATAGTCGACGTCCGGCCGATAGGAAGTGGTCAAATAGGTATCGATTGAAATTTGCGAAGTAGTCGCCATCTTCCCTCCCCTTTCCGGTCGCGTAATTATCCCAATCGTACTCCAGGCTGGATTCGTCGGTAGGCAAAATCAAAGACCAACGAACGCGCCCTTGCCTTGGCCCACCGCGATTGGAGAGGTGTACCAAAGTCACCTCGAATACACAAAGAATTCTTGCCCGGTTTGCACATAATTTCAAGCATTGCTGCTAGCCTACGGTTGCGTTCGGAGATCGCGAAAGCGGAACCAGAGTAGATGTACCCCGGAACCACCGCAGCCAAATGGCTTTTTTCCCTCCGGGGTCCCCGCGGACTGGTCGATGTCCGTGGGGTGGAAGTAAAAGCCACCCTCAAGGCTATTTGTCGGGCTATGCGTACTCTGATTCCGCTCTGGGCAGCCCTCCCCTGCAGTTTTGACAGCAGAAACCCTTTCCGATCTCCGGACGACCTACCAGGCGCGCTATGAAATCCTCAGCACCGATGACCTTTCAGGGCATTACGCCCCAGCACTACGCCGTCCTTCTTGCCAAAGCCAATGCAGCCGGCCTTGCATTGAGCGGAAATTCCGGCACCGCCTCGCGGCTCGGCGTGGAAGTCACCTGGAATTACACGCCTGAGTCGCGCCTGCTCGTCATCCAATTGCTTCGCACGCCGTTCTTCCTCAAGCCCGAAGAATTGACCGCCAAAATCGAGGCGCTTGTTCGGGAGACTGCCGACGTCGATCAACTTGAGCCGACAACCGCAGCGAACAAACTGGCCTGACTTATGACGTAAGCCGGCCCTCGCTTAAGCTCTCAATCCAGCCATCTCTTACAATCGGGACAGTGCTGCGGACCCTTCCCAACCTGCGCCCTATCCTGCACCCCATTGCCGATCCCATTTTGGACGGCCGGCCGCGCCTAAGTACGCTCGACGCGCCGCATCCGCTTGCCATCTGGCACATGGCCTCGCTCGACGCGCCAACCGTCGCCGTTCTGTGGACGCTCGGCTTTGGCTTTGCAGCGGGCGTGAGGCTGCCGCTGTGGGCTCCAGCTCTTGTTGGCCTTGTCACGTGGGCCGTCTACATCGGCGATCGCCTGCTTGATGCCCGCTCGGCTCTGGCCGCCAGGCAGCCGAGCCGCCTGCGCCATCGCCATCGGTTTCACTGGCGTAACCGCCGTCTGCTCGGCTCGCTGGCAATCGCTTCGGCCTCGGTCGCCTTGGGCCTCGTTGTTGTTTCTGTTCCAACAGCGGCGCGCGATCGCGGCGCAGCCCTCGGCCTCGCCACCATCGCCTACTTCTCCGGGGTGCATGCGCGCCGCAATCCGGGCTCGCGACTGGGCTCGCGGCTCGGCTGGCTGCCTACACCTGGCAAAATCGTTGAGCGCCTCCCCTTCAACCAGATCGGCAACGAAATCCTCGTCGCGGCGATATTTACTTGCGGCTGCATGTTGCCGGTTTGGCCGCGCGCCAGGCTGCTGCCCGCACCACTCTGGCCACTCGCAGTGGTTGCCGCATTCTTCATGCTGCTGGCCTGGCTCAACTACCATGCCATTGGCCGCTGGGAAGCCGGCGCACCCGCCGAACACATTACACTTGCCGGGTCGTTACTCGCGCTCACGGGCCTTGGACTTGCAGCGACCCTTCGGGCTGGCTTTCCTTCAGTCGCGGTCATCGTCGCCTCGGCGGCCGGCAGCGCCTTGCTGCTCGCGATCCTCAACCGGAATAGCATCCGGCTGACTCCGCTCGCACTGCGCGCGTCCGCGGACCTTGCATTGCTCCTTCCACAGGTCCTGTTCGTTTCTCTTGCTTTATTCGTTCCATGGCGAGCCCTCAGCCTTCATTTATGAATGCAGCGCCCGAGAATCACTCGCCTATGGGTTCCGTCGCGCCCAATTCCGCGCCCAACTTCGACCGCCTTGCCCGCGCCTACCGCTGGATGGAATGGGCGAGCTTCGGACCATTTCTCGGCCTCTGTCGAACCACCTTTCTGCCCCGTCTCACCCAATGCAGCAATGCTCTCGTCCTCGGCGACGGCGACGGCCGCTTCGCGGCCCGGCTGCTGCGCGCAAATCCACACATTCGAGTTCACGCCGTCGATGCGAGCCCTGCGATGCTCGCCACCCTTAGTCGCGCCTGCAGCTCAAACGCAATCCGCCTCACAATCGAGACCGCCGACCTGCGCGCCTGGCGGCCAGCGCCTGCCCCCACCGCACTCTATGACCTGGTCGTCACCCACTTCGTGCTCGACTGTCTTTCCGCTAGCGGAGTCCTGGCGCTTGCCCGGCTGATCAGGCCAAACGTCTCTCCGAATGCGTTGTGGGTTGTCTCGGAATTCGGTGTACCGCAGGGCTGGTTTGGCAGGCTCGTCGCCGCGACCATCGTGCGCGGACTCTACCTTGGCTTCGGGCTACTCACCGGACTGCAGGCGCGTGCCCTCCCCGACTACGCTTCCGCTCTCAGGACTGCCGGATTCATCTGCCTCGCCCGCCACACCCGTCTCGGCGGCCTGCTGGTGAGTGAACTCTGGGCTGCCGCGGGCCATTCGGATGCTGAATCGCCGGGCAAATTCTCCTGCATCCCTGGGGGAAAATAACAGGCCTCAATCCCGCCCCTGAATCTCGCTCCGGAGCCTCAAACCCACCAGATTGTTACAGTTGTGTTAACATCTCTCTTCTGGGTGAGCGGAAACGGGCCCCTGTATTTCCCGCCCATGCGATCGCTATGAATCTCTACCTCATGCGCCACGCCAATGCCGGCGTCCCGCGCGAAAGTCCAACTCTCGATGCCAAGCGAGCTCTCATCAAGGAGGGCAAGGATCAGTGCATGCTCATGGCGCGCATGCTCTCGGCCTTCAAGGTGCAGGTTGACGTTATCGTCGCCAGCCCGCTGAAGCGCGCTATGCAGACCGCCCAGATGATTGGCACTGAGCTTGGCTACGAAGGCACGGTCGAGGTGAGCCCCGCTCTCGGGCTGAACGGCAGCTATGCCGATTTTCAAAGGATGCTTTCGCGCTACGCCGACCGTGAAGGGGTGCTTGTGGTTGGCCACAACCCAAATCTCTTCCAGTTCCTCGGCCGCATGATTACCGGCAACGGCGGAGCCGCCATCCGCATGCGCAAAGGCTCCATCGCCCGCGTCGACATGGATCGCCACCCGGCGCTGCTGCGCTGGCTCATCGATCCGCGTATGGCACGAGCCATCTACGTGAGCACAGGCAAGAGCTCCCGCCCGAAGACCTCGCGGAAGTAGCCTGCCTCTTTGCACGGCGACCACAGCTCCAGCTCCGCACCTGTCCGGCCCGGCTTCAACTCCAGGTACACACGCTTGGGATAGATCTTCGCCACCACCCGGACCCGTCGCTGGCGCGGTCCTGATTGGCCGGCTTGCACGAGCGCGGCATCGCTGCTAAAAACGTCAAAGAAATAGACTCTGTGCACGGAACTTTTTGGCCACTCGGCGCATTACCAGTCGTGAAAGGGTCAGGCGGCGCTCAATGGACGACACGATCCCGACGGACGAGACGGTCCTGGCGACCGACAGGCAATCCGAATCGCAGGAATCAGACGAACAGCTCATGCTGGCCTTCGCCGCCGGCCAAGGCGAGGCATTCTCTGCTCTCTTTGAACGCTATAAGCAGCCGCTCTTCGGCTTCTTTCGCCGGCGTCTTGCCGATCCCGCACAGGCGGAGGAGCTGGCGCAGGAAACCTTCATCGCTGTTCTGCGTTCTGCCCCTCGCTATCAGCCCAGCGCCCTCTTTCGCACGTTTCTCTACGCCATCGCGTTCGGAATTCTCCGCGCCTATCGGCGCAAGGCCGCTTTTCGCGCCACATTCTTCGGCGAGCAGCCAGCGGGCCGCGAGCCTGCCAGCGAATCCGATCCCGTTATCGACCTGATGATGCGCGATGCGGTGTCCAGGCTCGACCGGACCGATCGAGAGGTGCTGCTGTTGCGCGAATTCGAAGAACTCAGCTACGCCGAAATCGCCGAGGTCCTCGCACTGCCATTGAACACAGTCCGTTCGCGGCTCTTCAGGGCCCGTACGGCGCTTCACGACCTGCTCGGAGCTCCGGCTCCATCACGACCAACCAACGCTCCCGCTGCGGAGGTGCGCGCATGATTGCTACCACTCATCCCGTCTCTCCAGAAGAAGTGATGGCGCTTGCCGATGGGGAACTTTCCGTCGCGGAGGCCTCGGCAGTTGCCGCGCACATCGCCGAATGCACTGAGTGCGCAGGCCTGGCCGCGCAGTTCGCCGCAACCTCGGTCGCGTTCGCAAAGTGGACAGTTCCAGCTGCTCCGCCGAGCCTGAATGCATCGGTTGCAACATCTATCGCAGAGGCAGGCGGCGGGAAGCAGGCAGCAACATCTGCTCGCGCCAAATTCCCTGGCGGCCGTCGCTGGTCGGTCGCGCAGTTGAGCGCGGTGGCTGCGGTGTTGTTGCTTTTCGCAGTCGGCATGACCATGCGCTACCAGAGCCGTTCGCGCGCAGTCTACTCCCAGCCGTTCGCCGCACAGAAAGCTCTCCCCACCGAATCGCGGAGTGCTGTCGGCGACTCCGTCAGCCTGCCGATGCCCGCGCCGCCGCCGCCGCCCACCGCAAATCAGCCCATGAATGGCAGACAGGTTGACCAACTCGTTGCGCTCGCGCCCGGGGTCGTCGCCGGCAACCTCGCCGAGCATCGCAGCCGCACTCCTCGTGCCGAAGCCCTGGAGGCAAAATCGAATGGGCTTGCGGCGCAAATCGCCCCCACAGCCGCTCCCATGATCGCGCACTCCGTTTCGCTCACAGTTCAGGTTCGCGACCTTGCCGCGTCCCGCGCAGCGCTTGATGCACTGCTCACGCGCCACCACGGGTACGCAGCACAACTCACGGTGAACACCGCAGAGGGCTCGCCGCGCAGCCTGCAGAGCTCTCTGCGCGTCCCGGACGCAAACCTGGCCGCAGCCATCGCCGAGATGCGCGCGCTGGGCCGCGTTGAAACCGAGAACCAGTCGGGCGAAGAGGTAACGCAGCAGCATGCCGACCTGGTCGCCCGCCTGCAGAACTCCCGCGAAACCGAGCAGCGCCTGCGCGAGCTGCTCGCCCAGCACACTGGGAAGATCGACGACATTCTCCAGGTGGAAGAAGAGATCTCCCGCGTCCGCGGCGAGATCGAGCAGATGGAGGCGGAGCAAAAAGTCCTCGAGCATCGCGTCGACTTCGCCACCATTGAATTGCAGCTCACCGAGCAGTATCGCGAACAGCTCAGCGAACAGTCCGCCTCTGTGCCGATGCAGATCCGCAACGCCTTCGTGGCAGGCCTGCGGCACGGCGCTGCAACGCTGCTTTGGATATTGCTGTTCCTCGAAGAGGCAGTCCCCACCACTCTCATCTGGCTCGCGATTCTCGGGGTTCCGGGATTCCTGCTCTGGCTGCGATATCGGCGGCTGGTCCGTCGACAGTAGCAGCAGTTCAGTCTAAGGCGGCCACGGTTTCAATATCCAATTCCGATCTGTGGAACGTCGTCTCACACCTGCTGATATCCTTCTTTCAATGGCATCTTCTTCATATTTTAGCCCTGATGTGACTCGCCATCGGCCTGCGCAGATACCTACTGTGTGGGCCACCTGGCTGCTCTTTCTTGCCGTTTTTTTCGCCGTCCAGATAGGGTCCCTCTTCACGCCGCCCCTGCTCGACGACGTGGACGCGGGGCACGCAGAGGCTGCCCAGCACGCCGTCGAAAGCGGCGACTGGGTTACGCTGAAGATCGACGGCATCCGCTACATTGAGAAACCACCGCTGCCTTACTGGGCGGTAGGCATTTGCTACAAGATCTTCGGCGAGAGCACGGCTTCCACTCACCTGCCAAACGCTCTGGCCATGCTGGGGCTTTGCTGGCTCGCGTGGGCCTGGGCGCGCCGTGCCTGGGGCGAGCGTGCAGGCCTCTATGCGGGCCTGGCCGTTCTAACTTCCATCGGTCCATTTCTTTTTACGCGCTTCTTTATTCCAGAGTCCTACTTTGCGCTGTTCATGCTTTGGGCGCTCTACGGGCTCATCACAGGCCTTGAACTGAGCAAGCCAAACCGCTTCTACTGGTGTGCCATCGGATTGGCGCTCGCCACTTTGACCAAGGGGCTTATGGCGCCGGTATTTTTCATTGGCGCGGCGGTGCCCTACCTGCTGCTCACTGGCCAGTGGCGCCGCTGGCGCGAGCTCAGGCTCTTCACCGGGACACTGCTCTTCCTTGCCATTGCCGCGCCATGGCACATCCTCTGCAGCCTGGCCAACCCCGATCAGGGCCTTGCCGTGGGCAACCACCCCACCATCGGCAACGTTCATGGCTTCTTTTATTTCTACTTCATCAACGAGCACGTCTTCCGCTTCTTCTCCTTGCGCTACCCGCACGACTACAACAAGCTGCCCTTCGCACTCTACTGGCTGCTCCAACTTCTCTGGCTCTTTCCGTGGAGCCTCTTCGTGCCGGCGGTTCTCGTGGTCGCATGGAAGACGCGCCGCAATTGGCTGCAGCACCTGGGCCGCGATGCCGGCCACACCGTCGACTTTTACATCGACAATGCCGCGCGCGAAGATGTGGCCAGCTACGTTGCCCATCTCAAGTTCCAGGTCCGGACCCTCTGGCTGCTGAGCCTGTACTCCGCCTTTACCTTGCTCTTCTTCTCGCTCTCATCCGGTCAGGAATACTACACCTTTCCGGTGTGGCCGGCGCTCCTCATTCTCATCGCCGCTGTCCTTGCGGCCATTGAAGAACAGCGCAAAGGAATGGATGACCAGCCGCTGCTATCTACCGGCTGGCTAACAGGGGCACAAGCGGTCTTTGCCGCGGTGGGCGTTCTTTCGGCTGCGGTCCTCGGCTGGGCCCTTTGGAACTCGCGCAACCTGCCCTTCGTCCCCGACATCGGCACCGTTCTCGCGCATCGCGGCGTCGGCGACTACACCCTTTCGATGTCCCACTTCTTCGACCTCACTGGAGCGTCGTTTGCCGCGCTCCGCCTGCCCGCCTTGATGGCCGCCATCGCGCTGCTCATCGGGCCGCCGGTCGGGTGGGGTCTACGCCTGAAACAGAAACATATCGCCGCAACCGTCAGCGTCGCGCTCACCTCGGCGGTCTTCCTCGTCGCCGCGCACATCGCCTTTGCGCGCTTTGCGCCAATGCTCAGTTCCAAGCCAATGGCCGACACCATTATGAACAAGGGCACTCCCGCCGACACCTTCATCATCTTCGGCGACCACTCGGATGCCTCTTCGGTCGACTTTTACACGCACCACTTCTTCAACGGGCGGCCGGCGCTGCTCGTATATCCGCGCTGCGGCCAGCACGGAGAGGGCTCGAGCTTGTTGTGGGGATCGTGCTACCCCGATGCTCCGGACATCTTTCTCAGCGAAGACAAGCTCGCAAAGATCTGGGGTACCGGTGAGCGACATTGGCTCTTCGCCCAGGACACCAACCAGCCAAAGGCCGAGAGCCTTCTCGCTGGCCGCTTGTATCTGGTGCAGAACGTGGCAGACAAGGCCCTGTGGACCGACCGGCCGCTGCCGTAGGCCGCCAAACGCAAACGCCGTATCCGTCGGGGTGAGACAACTGATGCCGGAAACTTTTGACGGTGCCGGCCTTCGACTTGTCTCAGAGTTGAGATCCTTACTCCGCTGCCCGCATCTTTCCGCCCGGCAGCAGCTTAAAGACTTTGCCGCGCCACAGAATTCGCCGGCCCCAGTAGCTTGCCGCCCAGAAGCAGAATCCCATCAGATCGCGGATCGGATAAAGCACCAGCAGTC
>Ga0182018_10003256_pt1 | contig 14855 bp, 9 predicted proteins | sample 812P2MmetaG_FD_120490 | JGI IMG/M metagenome (GOLD analysis project Ga0182018, IMG submission 120490) | Permafrost microbial communities from Stordalen Mire, Sweden - 812P2M metaG | ecosystem: Environmental > Terrestrial > Soil > Wetlands > Permafrost | place: Sweden: Stordalen | collected...
GGATTCTCTCCCCTCGACGACTCGCTGGCGTCGCCGCCGGGGACGTACGCTTTCAGTCCGTAGCCAGTCATCGCGTTGATCACGACATTGCCGCGAATCGCGCGATCTATGATTTCGCTCAGACGATCCTGCTGCGCTTGATTCTCAAAACCATTTGAGATCAGCCCGATCCGGCGTTCGCCGGGGAGTTGCGCCATGAGCTGGATCACGTTCTGCATCGCTCCAAGCGTGCGCTGGGCCAACCCGTCGCTTTCGGCCAAAATGCTTTGCGCGGACGCCCTGGCTTCGTCGGGCAATTGCGCCGCGACGCCCGGCGGGCAACTGCTCGGGGGGCCATCGCACAAGCATTGCGCGGTCATGTTGACGGCGGATTGCATTGCCTGCGGATCGTTGTCCAGAACGAGCTGGGCATGATAAGGCTTCAAATCAGGGCACTCGGCTCCCGACGCGCTTCTCGCAAGACGAAGTTTGGCGAGCGCCGTCTGAAGTTTGCCGGCGTCGGTTGTGAAGTCGATTTCCACTTGGCCGGACGGCGTGAAGATGCCGACGCGGTCGCCTGCGCTTATGGCCGTCGTCAGAAATTTCTGCGCTGCCTCGCGCGTGCGGATCAAATCCTCGTTCCGCAGATGGTAATCGTCGAAGAAAAGTGCGGTGTAGCGATCGCTCGAACCTGGCGCAGGCGGACTCGCGGACTGGGCACCCGCTGGAGCGGTGGCCGGCGTTCCCGCAGCCGCTGGCTGAGTCGCGCCTATCTCGGCGGAGAAAAAAGAAATCGCTTGCGGCTTGCCGTTATCGAAAATCTGGAAGTCGCCCTGGCCCAGGCCTGCCACCGCGTTGCCATGCCCATCGCGCACCACCACGCGCACCAAAATTAGATCGGTCTGAACACTGATGACAGACGGGGACGCTGCTGTCTGGGACGGCACGGGAGTAGTCGGCGCTTGCGCGGCGAGCAGCGCGAGACTGCACGCTGTAATCGCAACCCCGGCGAATGCGGCTCTTGCCGCACGAGCGCGCGGCAAGGTCCGGCCGCGAGTTTCTCCGCTCAACAATTTCGCCAAATCGGCCTCTCGATCTTTCACCGCCGCGCAGGACGCGGCGGAAGCCTCACCCGCGCTCGATGAGGTAGCGTTCGCCGGCCTCGGTCGGGAAAATTACCGCATCGGCTTCAGTGCTGAATGAAATCATCGAAGCGTCGCGGGCTTTCTTTACGCGCAGCGCGCCGGACCATGGTCTGGCGAGGCGCACCGGCTTGCCTTTTTCGCTGAGCAAGGAGATATGGGTGATCTCGCGGCCGTCGAACGCGGCGCTGACCAGGAAAGCTCCGGCGGCGCGAAGATTTTCAAAGCGGGCTGGTCCGAGATTCTGCACGTTGGGGAATAGATGCAGCGTGCCCGAATAACTCTGCAAGATGCATTCATTGAGCACGCCGGGCAGCGCGAAATTTTCCACCCAGACTCCCATGCGCATCATGAAATCAAAATCGGTGGAGTCGCCATAGCGTCCGCCGGATTGGCGCACGCGATCGTTGGCGATGCCATCGGGCAAAAGGCAGTAGGCCACCTGGCTCTTGAACCAATCGAGATCGAGCGTCCCCAGGCGCGCGCGAATCCACGGTTGGTACACGACGTCGTTGCCGCCTTCTAGTCGCACTGTGCTTGCCGTGCGGCGCGCGATCTCGATTTGCTCCTCGCGAAGGCCGACGCCAACCTGCTCGCCGGGGAACACCGGAGCCAGCGTGATCGGGATGTTGTAAATCCATTCCGCCGGCGCATCCACTACGTCAAGCCACACCTCGCCGTATGGACCTTTGATCTTCGGATAGGGCGCGAGATTGTCGGCAATCTCCTTCCACTGCGTGCGCTCGGTTTCGTCGGTCGCAAGAACCGTGGAGGCTTCGATCACCGCGCCGAGAAGAAACTGCGTGAGCGCCAAGTCCAGGATGCAATCTTTGTTCAAGCGGTAATCGACGGTGAAACCCCAGTTCTCCGAGGAAACCGTGGGGATGATATGGTATTTGCCGTCGCTGCCTTTCTGCACGAACGCCGCCAGGAATTGCGCGCCGGAGCGGAGCATGGGATACGCGCGGCGCAGATATTCAACATCCTGCGTATAGAGATATTCCCACCACAAACTTTGCAGCGACCAGGGAGTCTCACTGATCTGGTAGCCCCACGGCGGAACCGGATACGGATTGATCTGGCTGGGCACGGGAAACACCGAATGCGGAAAGTACGCGCCGGGCAAACCGAACTTTTCCTTCGCAGTTTTCTCGGACATGGCCATCATGTTTTGGCAAAGCTCGAAATAGGGAACGTGCTGTTCGACGTGGTTGCTGGAAAAGACGCCCCAGAAAACTTGCTGGCAGTTGTAATCCATGTGGTAGTCGCCGTGCCACGCCGTTCCGATACCGCCGGTGGACCAATTGCCGAAAAGGCCCGGCGCGGTGCTGCCCGGCCGCAAACAGCACGCGAGAAAATATTGATTGAGATACCAGATGCGCTCGAGATCCTGGTCGTCAAACTGAATGGCGGAACGCGACCAGAATTCTTTCCAGTTGGTCTCGCTGTCGCGGCGAATTTCATTGACGCCGAGTGCCGAGAGGCGCTCGACTTCCTTGCGGGCTTTCGCCAGCGTCTCTAACTCTTCACCGGCGTACGCGTAATTCTGGGTAATGATGATCGGCGCCTTGGGCTCGGTCGAAGCGGCAGCTTCGCGTTCGAGGCGCTCTCGCAAAATATCGCGCGGCGTCAAGACCTTAAGGTCCAGGCGAAAAGGCTGCGGCGCGCCAGCGATCAAATGAATTCCCGGCGGCTCGCGGAGGCCGAGCGTTCCGGGCAGCGTGGCGCCGGATTGCTTCAGCCGATCTTGGTTCTCCGCCACGCCTTGGATCGACCACGAACCGGCGACGCGGCCGCAAAGCGAAAAATTGCGATCGCGATCGGAACGCGGCGGCGACGGCAACTCCGGAGTAGGTCCGATAGCCGGAAAATATTGGAAGCATGAAAATTCTGCGAAACCGTCAGCCGTGCGGGCATCGATTTCCGGACGCGGGAGCGTGGAAGGTGTAACGTCCGACTCCGTAAAGCCGAATGGCGCGCTTGTCGTGTTATCGAGTTCCGGAACATAAATCACGGCGGAAAAAGGCGCGGGAGCGTCGGTAGTCACAGAAGTCAAACCCGTGGTCCAATCGACGAAGCAGGAAACCATCACAGTGCGCGAGGCTCCCGAAGCGTCGCTCACGGCAAGTTGCAGCGCATACTGACCATTCGATGGATCAAGCGTCTGCCGCAATGGCTGCGCCCAACGCGGATCCCAATGAATCCAAACCGTCCCGCAGGGCCACGGACGCGGCCAAGGTTTTCTGTAGGACGAAACCACTTTCTGCGTGTACTCGCGAAAGAAATCGATGTTGGTTTCAAGGTGCAATAGGTCGGGCCGGCCTTGCTTCTTGGCTTCTTCGCCCGCGCGGGCCCACATGTCCAGCACATCCTTGTATGGAAGGACATACTTTTCGATGTCTTCGCTCACGCGAATATCCCAGCAATCGCCTTTCCCGATGTGCAGGCCCAGCGCATCCGGCCGAACCACGGCGCACACGCCAACGTCTCCGTTTCCGAGAAGCATGCCTTCAAAGAAATTCGGCGTGGGCGGTGTGCTGACGAGTTGATGCCGGCGCGCGATGGCAAACGCGTCGAGCGATTCGCCAACCGGCACGACCGGGGCCGCATTTGCATTCAGCATCGAGCCGGCGACGCCGGCGACCGTGGAAGTTTGAATAAACTGCCTGCGGCTGATTTTCACTGGGCCTCCGGTCTTGACGCGGGCGCGATTGCGACTTTTGCCGGCCGCCAACGTACGTCAAGCGGCGTGTGAGTGCAACGATCTTTGCGGGGTTTCTGGTTCACGAGCGGATACGCGACCGCGCGTTAGCCAGGGCCCCTGAGGGATGGCCTTTGTGCAGTAACTTGCTTTGTGGCAAAATCTTACGGCGTTCGACTGGGGCGTGGTCCAATCGGTAGGGCACCGCACTGTTAATGCGGACGGTGAAGGTTCGAGTCCTTCCGCCCCAGCCATTCATTCCTTCCGCAGAGATCGAACGACGAGCGTTGACGAGTCTTGGTCAGGGCTTCTGGGTCGGAAGTCCTGCTTCGGTCCAACCGCGCCAGCCGCCATCCATCGAGATCACCTTGGTGTAGCCCATTTTTTGCAAATTGTCAGCCGCCAGCGCCGAGCGAAATCCGCCGCCGCAATAGAGCACCAGCGTCGCCGCGTGGTCCGGCACAGCTTGCTCGATATCGCGCTCGATGATCCCGCGTCCCATGTGCACGGCGCCGGGGATGTGGCCGCGCTCCCATTCGTTATCTTCGCGAACGTCGACGAGCAAGAATTTTTCGCCCGCGTCCATGCGGCGTTTCGTTTCGGCAACGTCCCACTCTTTCACGCGCTGTTTTGCGTCCGCCGTGATCTTCAGAAATCCTTCGCCGTGCTGATGCGCCATAGTTTCCCTCCGTGTGCCACCCGATATTTTCAACTTTCCTAGCTCATGTCCCGCCAGTTCGGTCCGGCCTTCACGTCCACGAGCAGCGGCACCGAGAGCGGATACGCCTGCTCCATCGCGTTCTTCACGAGCGGACGCAGGCGGTCGATTTCGTCGGCCGGCGTTTCAAACAACAGTTCGTCGTGAACCTGCAAGATCATTCGCGCGCGGAATCCGCCTTCGAGCAATTCCCGATGGATGCGAATCATCGCAATTTTAATCAGATCGGCGGCGGTGCCTTGCAGAGGCGTGTTCATCGCGGTGCGCTCGGCGAAACTTCGCATGTTGGGTTGCGCGGAAGTGATCTCCGGAATGGGACGCGTGCGGCCGAAGATTGTGCGCGAGACGCCGGTTCGGCGGGTTTCCTCGAGCAAACCATCCAGATATTTTTTCACGCCGCTGTAACGCGCAAAGTACGCGGCGATGAATTGCGCCGCTTCTTTTTGACCGATGCCGAGCTGTTGCGCGAGGCCGAACGCCGAAAGTCCGTAGATGATGCCGAAATTGATGATTTTTGCGGCGCGGCGATGCTCGGCGGTTTGCGCCATGGGGCCGACGCCGAAAACTTCCTGCGCGGTGCGCGAGTGGATGTCTTGGCCAGTGCGGAAGGCTTCGCTCAGCACCGGGTCGGCGGAGCAATGCGCCAGGATGCGCAGCTCGATCTGTGAATAATCGGCGGAGAGCAGCGACCAGCCGGGCTCGGCGGTGAACGCCGCGCGAATTTGGCGGCCCAATTCGCTGCGCACCGGAATGTTTTGAAGGTTGGGATCCGAGGAGCTCAGCCGGCCGGTGGCCGTGCCGGTTTGATTGAAGCTGGTGTGCACGCGGCCGGTGGATGGATCGACGAGCTTCGGCAGCGTGTCGGCGTAAGTGGATTTTAGTTTGGTGAGTTCGCGGTAATCGAGAACTTTGCGCGGCAGCTCGTGCAGCAGGGCCAGCTCTTCCAGAATCTCCGCGGCGGTCGAGCGGGCTTTCGCTTTGCCGCGGCGCGCCGCGGGTTGCAGATTCATTTTGTCGAAAAGGATTTCCGCAAGCTGCGCGGGCGAATTGACGTTGAACTCGGTTCCGGCGAGTTCCCAGATGCTACTTTCGAGCGCGCGGATTTCTTTCTCCATTTCGGCGGACATGGCTTCGAGCGCGCGCGGATCGACGTGAATGCCGATGCGCTCCATCGCGGCCAGCACCGGAGCCAGCGGCAGATCGATGTTGCGGTAAATCTCAGTGAGGCCGGCGCGCTCGACTTCTTCGGCGAGTAGCGGCGCCAAGTGCTGCAATTGATCGGCTCGTTCGCCCGCCGCGCCCGGGAGCGTGACGTTGCGGTGCCGCAAAACGACACTGGCGAGATCGTGTTTTCCGGTGGTGGGCCGCAGCAGATAGGAATAGAGCATGGTCGCGTGGCGAATTCCGGCGACGGGACCGGCGAGTAGCTCGATGAGCTTCGGATCGTGCACGATTTTCGGGCGCGCCGCGTCGGCAAGAAAGGGTTCGAGCGCGCGGCGCATTTCGCCCGGCTCGTCCCACCAAATCGCGCGCGAAACGCCGGCTGCGGGCGAAAGCTCGATGGCAGCAATGCGCGTGCCGAATCCTTCGGCCTCGCGTTCGCCGGGCGCGGGCTCAAGCCACACGGCGATTTCATTTTCTTTCGGCACGCTGGCGAAAAACTTTTCGATCGCCGCGGCGGAATCCAAACGCTCGGAATCTTGCGTGGCCGATGCGGAAGTGACCGACGCGGGCAATTCCTTGAGCAGCGAAGTAAAACCCAGCTCGGTATAGAGTTCGCGCAAGGCATTTGCGTCGGGTTCACGGCGCTCAAGTTCGTCGAGCGCGAGCGTAATGGGCGCGTCGCACGCGATCTGCGCGAGTTGCTTTGAGAGCAGCACTTGATCGCGGCTGTTTTGGAGCGCCTCGCGGTAGCGCTTGTTTTCAACCTTGTCGGCGGCGTCAAGCGCAGCCTCAGCCGAGCCGAATCGGCGAATGATTTCGCGCGCGCCTTTTTCGCCGATGCCTTTGGCGCCGGGAATGTTGTCGATCGAATCGCCCATCAGCGCCATCACGTCGACAACTTTCGCCGGCGGTACGCCCATCAGCTCTTCAACTTTGGCTTCGTCGACGACCACATCCGGTTTGGCCGCGCCCGATCCGGGGCGCAGCACGCGCACGCGCCCGCCGACCAGTTGCATCATGTCTTTGTCGCTGGTGATGATGGTCACGTCGAGCTTGCGCTTCTCTGCTTGGCGCGAAAGCGCGCCGATGATGTCGTCGGCTTCGTAGCCCTGCGCTTCGAGTACGGCCAGGCGCATGGCCTCGCAAACTTTTCGCACGTAGGGCAATTGCACGGCGAGATCTTCGGGCATCGGCGGGCGCTGCGCTTTGTATTCGGCGAAGAGTTTGTCGCGAAACGTCGGCCCGGAAACGTCGAAGGCCACGCCGATGTAGTCCGGCTCGTATTCTTTGATCAGGCGGCGCAGCATGTTGGAAAAAAGATACGGAACTTTTGTCGGTAGGCCCGCTGCGTTGCGCAGACGGTCCATAGGCGCGAAAAACGCGCGGAAGACGAAGCCCATCGCATCGATCAAGAACAGTTTCTTCGCGGGCTTCGCGGCCATGCGCGCGAGTATACCAAACGCTTGAACTGCGGTTTGGGCGCGCGGCAGGGCGGGCCGGCCGCTCTTGCCGGATGTGCTAAGGTAAACGGTCTAACCGGTGAGGTTTGCTACGTTTGGTTTAACGATGCCTACTTTCCGCAAAATCCCGAAGGCCGAAGCGGAGGAAACCCCTCCTACAATCGCCGATATTTTCGGCCCGAGCGGATTGCTCGAGCGCTGTCTGGGCGCGGGCTATGAACACCGCCGTTCGCAACTTGAGATGGCGGAGATTGTCGAAGAAGCGTTTCAGAACAAGCGGCACGCGCTGGTCGAAGCCGGCACGGGAACCGGCAAGACGCTTGCCTATCTGCTGCCGGCAATTCGCAGCGGACGACGCGTGGTGGTTTCGACGGCCACGAAATCGTTGCAGGAACAATTGTTCACCAAGGATGTTCCGTTTCTGCAAAAGTATTTCGCGCCGGAGCTGAAGGTCGCGGTGATGAAGGGCCGCGGGAATTTTCTGTGCCGGCAAAAGTTGTACGACATGGCCGATCAGCCCGTACTCAAGGGTTTGGACGAAGTGGATTGGTTCGCGCAAATGCGCGATTGGGAGAAGGTGACCGAGACCGGCGACCGCAACGAGCTGACGTTTCTGCCGGACGACGCGAGCATGTGGGGCAGACTCGATGCGCGGCGCGACGCTTGCTCGGGGCAAAAGTGCGCAGAGTTCAAGCGCTGTTTCGTCACCGCGATGCATCAGCGCGCGGCGGAAGCCGATTTGATTATCGTCAACCACCATCTGTTCTTCGCCGATCTCGCGTTGCGCGGCGACGATTTCGGAAGCATCCTGCCGGAATACGCCGCGGTGATTTTCGATGAAGCGCATGAGATCGAAGACGTGGCCAGCGATTATTTCGGCCGCGAAGTTTCAAACTATCGCTTTGAGGAGTTGGCGCGAGATGCCGATCTGGCGCTGCGTCTCGCGAACACCGGCGGAGCGACGCTACCGCGGCGTGTCGCGCGGCTTCGGGAGAAGGGGCGCAGTTTCTTCGAGACGTTTCCGCAGCGCGAAGGACGCTTTCCGTTCGATCCCAAACAGCGCGCGGCATTTCTCGAGCAAAATCGCGAAGCGTACGATGAATTCCTAGCTGCGATAAAATCCCTCGAATCGGAAATCGCCGCGCTAAGCGAAAAACCGGAGCCGGTGCTGCAAATGGCTCGGCGCGCGGCCGAATTGCGCAACGAATTGAAATTCCTGCTGGAGTCCGAAGAGCGCAACTTCGTCTATTGGTATGAGCGGCGCAACAAAGGCATTTTCCTCGCCGCCACGCCGATCGACGTCAGCGGAATTCTGCGCGAGCGTTTGTTCGAGCAGTTCGACACGATCGTGCTTACGTCCGCAACGCTCGCAGTCGGCGGACGTTTCGATTTCCTGAAGCAGCGTCTCGGAATTCCGTCCGGATCGGTCGAGCGCGTCTTGCCGCCGGAATTCGATTTCCGCCAGCAAGCGCTGCTCTACGTGCCGGAGCGGCTGCCCGACGTGCGCAACGCGGCGTTCGCGGAGAGCGCCGCCGAGGAAATCGCCCGCTTGCTCGAAATCTCGCGCGGTCGCGCGTTTTGCCTTTTCACGAGCTACAGCCAAATGAACGACGTTTGCGCGCGCGTTCGCACGAAAGTGGAATTTCCGTTGCTGGTGCAGGGCACGGCGCCACGCTCGACGCTGCTTGAGCGCTTTCGCATGACGCCCGGCGCGGTACTGTTTGCGACATCGAGTTTCTGGCAGGGCGTGGACGTTCCCGGCGAACAGTTATCGTGCGTCATCGTGGACCGCCTGCCGTTTGCCGTGCCTTCCGATCCGATCGTCGCCGCGCGCGTGCGTGCGCTCGAAGAGGATGGACGCAACGCATTCGCCGAATATCAGGTTCCGGAAGCCGTGCTGGCGCTGAAGCAGGGCTTCGGCAGGCTGATCCGTTCGCGCAGCGACCGCGGCGTGCTCTCGATCCTCGATAACCGCATCCATCGAATGGGCTATGGTAGAATTTTCTTAGAATCGCTGCCGGATTACGCCGTAACGCGGGACATCGCTGAAGTGGAGCGATTCATGTCCAGCGATTCGTGAGGCAGCCGGCCTGAAGCGCGAGCCGGGCGGCCGGCACTTCTTCCGCCGCGCTCCGAGGGAAACCAGTCCGCCGACCCCGGGCAACGTACGGATTCGAGGAACACCGATGTTTCAAGTTAGCGTCGACGAAACTTTTTCCGCGGGTCATGCGCTGCGCGGCTACAAGGGCAAGTGCGAAAATCCGCACGGCCACAATTACAAAGTGCGCGTGACGCTCGAAGGGCCCGAGCTTGATTCCATCGGCCTGCTTACCGATTTCACCAGCGTGAAGCGCGTGCTGCGCGAAATTATCGCCGGCGTGGACCACAAATTCCTGAACGACCAGGCGCCGTTCGACGCGATCAATCCCTCGGCGGAAAACATTGCCAAATATTTTTACGACGAGACCGCCGGGCAGGTGCGCGACCTCGGCTCCGGCGCGCGCATTGCGAGCATCACGGTTTGGGAGACCGATACAACCGCGGCCACCTACTGGCCGTAGTTTCTCGCCGCCATGAATCGCGCTTACCTTCTCGTGTTTATTCCGGCCATTTTGGCGGGAGCCGCCTACATTTTTGTCTTCCGGTATGTCGGAATCCCGTTTCGGCCGTTTCCACTGATCATGGCCATTGTTGGATTCTTGGCCATGATCGCGCTGGTGCGCGCTTACGAGCGCCGCAAGCAGCGCATGCGAGGGCGATGAACGTGGTCGTGAGCGAAATATTCCGCTCGATTCAAGGCGAGAGCACTTATGCCGGCTTGCCGTGCATTTTCGTGCGGCTAACGGGCTGCAATCTGCGCTGCGTGTGGTGCGATACGGCGTACGCGTTTTACGGCGGCGAGCGCCAGAGCGTGGAAGAAATTTTGGAACGCGTTCGAGTTCTCGCGCATCCTCAAGCTAGTGGCGAAGACAGCGGCGCGAATGCGTCGCCCGAGATTCCGCTGGTTGAATTGACTGGCGGCGAGCCGCTGCTGCAACCAGAAGTAGCGGTGCTGGCCGAGCGCTTGATTGCCGCCGGCTACACGGTGCTGGCGGAAACCAGCGGCGAGCGGGCCATCGATTTGCTGCCGCGCGAAGTTGTGAAGATCATGGATGTGAAGTGCCCGGATTCCGGCGAGTTCGGCACGTTTCGCGCCGCGAATCTCGATGCGCTGGGCCCGAAGGATGAAGTGAAGTTCGTGATCGCCAGCAGGCGCGATTACGAATTCGCGCGCGATTTCACGCGTCAGCACGGCTTAGATCGACGCGTGCGACAAGTGCTGCTATCGCCTGTGCACGCGGATCCGGCCGGCACTTGGCCCGGCCTTGACGCGCGCGAACTCGCCGAGTGGATTTTGGCGGACGCGTTGCCGGTGCGGCTTGGGCTGCAATTGCACAAATTCATCTGGCATCCCGCGACGCGCGGGGTTTAGCAAGCGCGGCGAAAGAAAAAAAGCCGGAAACAAAAAAATATAAAATGAGCGGCAAGCAAAAAGCGGTGGTGCTGTTGAGCGGAGGGATGGACTCCTGCGTCGTAGTGGCCATCGCACGCGAGACGCAGGACTTGGCGCTGCTCCACGTAAGCTATGGCCAGCGCACAGAACAGCGCGAGCGGCAGGCATTTGACGCGATCGCCGATTTCTACGGAGTGACCGAGAGGCTGGCGGTGCACTTCGAGCACTTTGCGCAGATCGGCGGCTCGGCCCTGACCGACACAAGCGTCGCTGTTCCAGAGGCGGATGCCTCCGCACCGGTTTCCGCCGAAGGCATTCCGGTGACGTACGTTCCCTTTCGCAACGCACATTTTCTTTCGGTGGCCGTGAGCTGGGCGGAAGTGATCGGCGCGTCGTCGATTTTCGTCGGCGCTGTCGCGGAGGATAGCTCTGGCTACCCGGATTGCCGGCCCGAGTATTACCGCGTCTTCGAGGAACTCGCGCGCGTCGGCACGCGTCCGGAGACGAATCTCGAAATCGTGACTCCGGTGATCGCCATGCGCAAAAGCGAGATTGTGCGGCGCGGGATCGAGCTCGGCGCGCCATTGGGGCTGACGTGGTCTTGCTATCAGTATGAGGACGCCGCGTGCGGGGTGTGCGATAGTTGCCGGCTGCGGCTGCGTGCATTTGCGGAAGCCGGCGAAGAGGACACTATCCCCTATCGCGTGCGAATTGGGCGATAATAGACGGGCTTCGATGAATCCAGCACGGGCGGATGGCAGGTCGTTTGGGAAGAGAAGAGAGGACGCGAACATGAGATTCAAAAAAATTCTGTGGATGGCGGTGGTGCTTGTGCTGCTGGTGGGGCCGGTGTCCGCCTGGCTGGGCGCCGGAGCCGCGGCGCAAGGCGACAATACAATGAGTGGCACGGTGTACGATGTGAACGGCAAAGCTTACCCGGGCGTCTCGTTGGTATTTACGAGCGAGGATAACGGGCATACTTTTACCGTCATCGTCGACGAAAAGGGCCACTATCACACGCCCTCGATGAACGCCGGCAACTATGACATCGACGTCAAGGACAAGGGCCAAATTGTTTTTAAGACCGGAGTGAAGATCTCCGGGGGCGGCGAGCAGTCTCTGGACATCAAGATTACGATCTCGGACGCGCAGAAGAAGGCCGAGGAAGAGCAGGCGGCCCAGGCCAAGGCATTTCAAAACCTGAAGGTCAATTTCGATGCCGGCGTAGTGGCCGCGACGCAAGCCGAGACTTTGCACGCCCAGATGGCGAAGGGCACCGGCGATCAAAGCGCGCTGCAGACTCAGATCGCACAAGCCGCCGAGACGGCTATTCAGGATTTCCAAATGGCGCTGCAGGGCATGAAAGATAACGACTCGAACCGTCACATCGTATTGTCACGCATCGCGGCCGCCTACGATCTTGAAGGCAAGCCCGATCAAGCCGTAACCTACTACCAGCAGGCTATCGCTCTCGAGCCCACCAACGCCGGGTACTACAACAATCTTGGGAACGCGCTGGCAGCGGAAGGCAAAATCGACGACGCCATGGCCGCGTACGCGAAATCCGCCGATCTCGACCCGACAAACGCCGCGGCCGCCTGGCGGAACGCCGGCGCCACGCTCTACAACGCCGGAAAAATGAAAGAGGCCGCCGAGCCGTTCCAAAAGTCTTTGGCGATCGACCCTAAGAATGCGCAGACCTGGTTCCTGCTCGGCCAATGCTTCATGAACACCATGGGCTCAAAACAGGAAGGCGACAAAATCATTCCCGTGATTCAGCCGGGCACCGTCGAAGCATTCCAAAAAGCGGTCGCGCTCGATCCGGGCGGGACCTGGGGCACGCAGGCGCAGCAGGATCTTGACGCGCTCCAGGCCATGGGTCTTGGGATCGATACCAAGGTCAGGAACACCACCAAGGGCAAAAGCTAGATTAAAAGCCGCCGCCGGCTGACATCGCGATTGCGCCACCAGAGGAATCTGGTGCAGAGTAGCAGCCCATGCGGTTGCGTCTAGCCAATCCTGCCGGGCGATGGATTCTCCTTCTCGCTGCCGTCTTGATCGCTGCGATCTTATGTGTGGAGGGCGGCAAGCACGCCCTCGCGATGTATTGGGCCCACTCTTCCGATCCCCAGGATTGGCAGCGCGCCGCCAAGCTTGAACCTTCCAACGCCGAGCACTGGTACATGCTGGGGCGCTACTGGCAACTCGATTTTGAAAATGAAGATTTGCCGCTCGCGATTTCCTATTACCGCCGCGCGATCGCGCTCGACCCGCAATCTCCCTACTACTGGCTGGATCTGGCGAGCACTTACGATGAGGCTGGCGACTCCGCCGCGGCCGAATCCGCCTACCTGACAGCAGAGGGCGACCATCCCATTTCCGGTGAAGCCGCCTGGCGCTACGGCAATTTTCTATTGGGGCAGGGCCGCTACGATCAAGGCTACGCGGAAATCCATCGCGCGTTGGTGTCTGAGCCTCAATGGGTGGATCTCGCGGTGTCGCGCACGTGGCGCAGCTCGCAGGACGTTCACGTGCTGCTCGATCGCGTTTTGCCGGACGATGCCAACATGCGGGTGCGGGCGCTGTTTTTCCTGGTAGCGCAGAAACAGCCGGACGCGGCGCTGGCCGTTTGGCAACGCATCGAGGGGCGCGGCGATCCCGTGGAACTTCCGCAGGTGTTTCCGCTTCTCGATCTCTTAATCGCGCAGGATCACATTCCCCAGGCCTGGCAGGTGTGGCAGCAGGCGCTCGCGTCTAACCGACTGCCTGCTGGCCTGGACGATGGCTCGCGCGTGACCGATGGCGGATTCGAGACCGAATTTGCCAATGGCGGCTTCGGCTGGAGATACCTGCCGCAGGCTGGAGCCGACGTGACTTTGGACACAAACGATGTTCACTCCGGCGCGCACGATCTTGAGATTGCGTTCGATGGTTCTACGAACGTCGATTTCGACGGCCTGTTTGAGTACGTTCCAGTCGAGCCGAGCACGCGATACCATTTTTCCGCGTACATGCGCGCGGAAAATCTGGTCAGCGATGGAAGCGTGCACTTCGAGCTGTCCGATCCCGTGCATGGGTACGCTCCCGTTTTCGTGACGCCAGGCGTCGAGGGCAGCGCGCCGTGGACCGCGGTCACGCTCGATTTCGAGACCGGCGCCGATACCAACGTATTGATCCTGCGCCTGCGACGTCCGGCTAGCCCGGTGTTGAGCAGGGTTGAAGGCACCGCCTGGGTGGACGATGTCTCGCTTGAACCGGTGGCGCCGCCGGCGGCCGCGCGATGAAGGGCATTCGCGTGGGCCTTTGCGCGCTGGTCGCGTTCGCCGTGCTCGCCCAGGGCACCACGGAAGCGTGGTCTGAGGGCGTGCTTGAAATCGGGGCGGGACTGTTGCTGGTCTGGTGGAGCGTCGCGGTTTTGCGCGGCGAATCGATCGAGGTGCGCGGGAACATTTTGCTTGCGCCCTTGATGGGCCTGTGGATTGTGGCCGTGGTGCAAAGTTTGCCGGGCATGAGCGCGTATGAATTTGCCACGCGTATCGAGTTGCTCAAAGGCTCTGCGGTATTGGTGCTGATTTTCCTGGCGGTGCAATCGTTCCGCACGGTTCAGGACTGGCGGGAGTTCCTCTGGTTTCTGTTGGCGCTGGGTTTTGTCACTTCGCTGCTCGGCATCGTGCAGCACTTCACGTTCAACGGGAAAATGTATTGGTTCCGCGAGATGAAGTACGGCGGAGTTCCCTTCGGCCCGTACGTGAATCGCAATCACTTCGCGGGATTTGTCGAATTGGTGGTGCCGCCGGGGCTGGCCGTGCTCGTGCTTCGCGGCGAGCGGCGCGATCTGTTGCCGATGGTCGCGGTCTTCACGCTGCTTCCGATCGGGGCTTTGTTCCTGGCGGCCTCGCGCGGAGGCATCATCGCTTTTGTTTGCGAGATAATTGTGCTCACCGCGCTCGTCGCGATGCGCCAGAAGGGATGGAAGACGCTGGCGGCGGGAGGCGTGTTGTTGCTCCTGGCCGCCGCGATGGTTGCCTGGATCGGCATCGGCAGTTCGCTCGCGCGCTTTGAGGAGTATCGCTCGCTTGAGGTGACCAAGGCGCGGCGCGTGGAGATGACCCGCGATTCCTGGAGAATTTTTCGCGACCATCCTTTGCAGGGCACCGGCTTCGGCACGCTGCAAGAAGTTTTTCCGAAGTACGAAACC
>Ga0182018_10003259_pt1 | contig 14844 bp, 14 predicted proteins | sample 812P2MmetaG_FD_120490 | JGI IMG/M metagenome (GOLD analysis project Ga0182018, IMG submission 120490) | Permafrost microbial communities from Stordalen Mire, Sweden - 812P2M metaG | ecosystem: Environmental > Terrestrial > Soil > Wetlands > Permafrost | place: Sweden: Stordalen | collected...
GAGTGGGCTCCCTTTGAAGCCGATGGGAGCCTGGGTACGGTTGGAACCACGGTGAAGCTCACCACGGTGGCAGCGCCCACGCCGCACGTTTCCGAAACAAGAGTGACGCGAGCCGACGCTTTCGAGGTGCTTGAGTACAAATGGGGCGACTACGATATGCGCTGGGAACTCGAAGCCTTTGGTAGCGGCACGCGCCTGACGCTGTGGACCAACATCGGTCGCCGCTTCATCTCAATGGGTGCTGCTGGGTGGCACATTTGTTTCGATGTTCTGGATCACCTTCTCAGCGGAACTCCCATCGGCCGCATCGCTGGTGGTGAGGCCATGAAGTTCGGCGGCTGGCAGCGGCTGAACGCGGAGTACGCAATGCAGTTCGGAATTGAAGCGCCCAACTGGCCGCCTCAGGCGGCTCAAGAGTCGTGAATCGAGGCGGATGAAGCGCGCATGGGCTCTCCGTTCGGCAACATCGAGGTGCGCGGTGCGCGAGAACAATCTCGTGTCTTACCCGTGGGCGGCCGATGGTCTCGAGAGTGTCGTCACTTGGACTCTCACCCCTTCGAGCATGGGGACCCACCTGCGCATGGACCAGTCGGGGCTTCCGGCCGGATCAGCAGCAGGCCCCACCGGGCGCCAACTACGGGTGGCAGGGGTTCTTGGCGGCCGTTGAGCGGGTCTTGGCGCGGATAGACTGAAATCTGCCGGCACAATTCAAAGCTAGGCCAGAGTAAATGATGCGGTGTCGCCGATAAATGGTGCACAAAGTTATCATGAAAGATGCCACCAAACGTTCGATTCTTCGCTGGATTCACATCGTCTTTAGCATTCCGATGCTCGGTTATATTTATAGTCCGTTTGAAGAAATTCCAAAGTACGCCGCCCGTGTTCGGTTTGTCGTCGTTCCTGTAATGCTCCTTTCGGGATCTTGGATGTGGAAAGGCCATGTCCTTCGACGACTTATTTCGAAGAGATCGGCTTAACAAGACGCTGCAGCGAACCGCTGCTGGCATGGCCGTTCCTTGCCAAAGTCAGCGCACCGGGCTGGCGTCAGTGCCTTTTTCACCGGCATCGGCCTAACAAGTATCCAACGCTGGGCCCTGTTTACGGAGTTGCGTAGCGCAAGCATTTGCGGATAGCGGAAATATGAAGCGGGTCGAGTTAAGATTAGCAGCGGTGGCGATATGGGCAAGTCTGGGAAGCTTTCACGCTGGAGTTCAATAAGATGAGACGGGACCAGCCGACGGCCCACCCCGACTACGGTTCGATTCGGAATCACAAAGCTCGATAAAATACAGCCTGTTACCGCGGATAGAAAGACTCAAATTTACCTTTCCCCCTAAAGGTTACCCAATAAAACTACTCGCATGAAAACGGGACAAGAATTCGAGGCATAAAGATCCAATGAATCCATCGGAACGTATTGACCAACTGATCGCAGAACTCAGAGACTGGCGTGGCAAAACGTTCGCCAGCATCCGCAAGAGCATCCTTGAGGCCGACCGGGAGATAATCGAGGAATGGAAGTGGATGGGAAGCCCAGTGTGGTCTCACGACGGAATAATCGCGGTCGCCAACGCCCACAAAGACAAGGTGAAGCTTACCTTTTCCCACGGGGCGAGCCTCCCAGATCCTGACAAGCTCTTCAACGCGGGCCTCGAAGGCAACGCGTGGCGAGCGGTCGATTTGTTCGAGGGCGATAAGATTAATGAGCGTGCTTTAAAAAATCTCGTCCGTGCCGCCGTTGATTACAATCAGATCAAATTGAAGAGGAAAGCGCCTGCGGGTACTCGAGCGAAAGTACATAAAAGTAAAAAGTGAGCGACAAGGTCGATGAGGCGGCCTTGAAGGATCTCATCCGCGCTGCAGTGGCGCTCAATCTCAAGGGCAAGAGCAAGCCGAAGCCCCGGCGAGCGAGCAGCAAGCGGGCCGACTCGCTTCATCGCAGGTCCCGGCCATATCTCCTCCCATAGGGGAAGAGCTTCGGCACCTGCCTCATACGCCAAGCAGTTCGGTATTGAAACGCCCAACTGGCCGCCTAAGGCGGCTCAAAAGTCGTGCATCGAGGGGATCGCAAAACAATGCACCAACCACGCTCGCGGAGGCGACCAAAATTCAATTCAGTTGAGGAATATTTAGCCTCTCTGGACCCTACGAAAGAAAGGACCCTCAGGTCTGTAATTGATTTGATTCTTACCCAATTTCCGGAGCTAGCGTCCAAAATTTCCTGGAACGTACCTACCATCCACCGGAATGGGAAGTATGTAGTTGGCGTTTGTGCCTACAAGCATCATCTAACATTTTCACCCTGGAGTTCTCGTGTAATTGAAGACTTTAAGGTGAGGTTGGGGAAGTTTGTCCTCTTTAAGAACTGCTTTCAGATCCCTGTCGATTGGGAAATCGATAGAGAATTAGTGAAGGATTTGGTCCGGGCCAGACTGTCCGAACTGGACTAAGAATAGGGAGAAGCGTCTGTCGGGGTTCAGGCTTGATAAACGTCGGGCTGAGACTCGAGAGCTGACTCAACGCGTCCATTCGTGCATCGACTACATCTCGAATCGTGCAGTCGAGCAGAAGTGCGCACTCATGCAAGCAACAACCGACAAGGCACTCAAACGCCGCAAGCTCTGGGACGTCTAGCTGCCTGCATCGCCGCCCTCGCACTGGCGATAGGTGGCGCTTGGTACATGCGATCTGGCAGGACAGCCCAGATCGATTCCGTCGCCGTGCTGCCCTTCACGAACGGTGGAGATGCCAACACCGAATATCTCAGCGACGGCATAACCGAATCATTGATCGGCAACCTCGCCCATGTACCACGGCTCACGTTTAAGTCCCGCAACTCTGTCTTTCGCTACAAAGGGCAGGATGTGGATGTGCAGAAGGTGGGCAACGAGCTAGGTGTAACGGCGCTGGTGATCGGGCGAGTGGTGCCGCGTGGAGATAACATCGAAGTGAGCGCCATGAGGATCCTCAGGCTCTCCTATGCGACAGGCCTTTCGGCTGGACCCGCGCTTTTAGTGTGAGGCAGCTCCCGACGGATCACGATTATGCGGCTCGACCCGCGAACATCAGACTGATCAACCGTCGAAAAAGCGACCTCGATCGCTACCCGCTCTACCTTCAAAAAGCCAATAACCGATGAAACCCAGCATCAACATCAACACCAGTCGAGGATAAAAATAGGGATTGACAGTTCACTTCATCTCAGGAGACGGTCGTGATGTCGAAAGACCCGCCCGGGTGGTCCAAGGGGCTAGGACCACGGAGAGCTACTGCTACGACTGCGTGCGCAATAGACTGAGTTTGCTTGGGATTACGCATGCATTCAAGTAACTCGTTTTGCAGAAATAGATGCAGCTCCCGTGGGCTCGATTCTTCAGGATCGAATCTTTGCTCGCTGGTCCTCATTCTATTTGCCTGTGCCGGGCTCGCGGGTTGCGGATCGATGCCTTCGTCAAGCCCGCCTTCTGGAAAAGGCTCGGTGCCGACGATCACTTCCTTTACGGCGGATCCGACAAGCATAATTTCCGGTACGAGCAGCACGCTGAGTTGGACAGCAGCAGGAGCGACGAGTATTGCCATCGCGCCCGGGACATTCACGTCTCCATCGGCAAGCGGTTCAACAAGCATGAGCCCAACGGCGACGACCACCTACACACTCACAGCAACCAATGTCGCTGGTTCGACCACGTCCACGCTAACCGTTACCGTAAACACGGCAGGCAAACCACTGATCAGCTCCTTCACAGCTGGCCCCACAAGTATCAGTTCGGGTTCCAACAGCACGCTGAGTTGGGCGACAACCGGGGCGACCAGCCTTGCTATCACGCCCGGGACATTTACGTCCACCTCCGCGAGTGGTTCGACGAGCGTGAGCCCAACGGCGACGACCATCTACACGCTGACCGCGACCAATGAATCCGGCTCGACCACAGCCACCGCAAAAGTCACGGTAACAGCGTCTGGCGGTCAATTAGCGATAACAACCACTTCGTGCCCAAGCGGCACACAAGGCGCGGCGTATGCGGGCTGCACAATAGTCGCCAGCGGTGGCTCTCCGCCATACACCTATTCCGTAAGCGCGGAGGCCAGCTTTCCTCCATTACCCGAGGGAATGTCTCTCAATCCAACGACGGGGAACATCAGCGGCGCACTGATCGGCGGTCAAGGCACCTACACGCCCGAATTTGCAGTTACGGACGCGACAAGCGCCCAGGCGACTCAGGACATCGGCATCGCCATCAGCGGCAGCAACGCCTTCCTCGCAAGCATTTTTCCGTCAACTTCTATCTTTCACCATCGAGTGGACGCATCCACGACCGGCTTGCCGGTAGATACTTCCCCCGCAGCGCCTATGTACAGTGGCTATTTGTCGGCAACGGTTAAGCCATTCTTCGGGAACAATTCGAATGCTCCCTTTCCGAATGGAATACCCGCTATTGAAGTTCCTTACAACCAGGCGGACGTATCGGTTACGACCACGCTATATCAATCCTACTTTCCCTCTGGTCCTATTCCAGCGAATGCTCCGGTGGAAGGCACCAGTCGCTCGACAGGAGACAGACACGTTCTGGTCTATGTGGAGGCGGGCGGTGGAAACGACCCTGCTCTTTACGAGATGTGGCAAGGAATATACGAAAGTGGTCCCTGGGCCGATTCCTCGAACGCACTTTGGCCCGACGTCTCTTCGAATACCCTGACACTGCAAGGGAAGGGAACTTCCGATGCCGCGGGACTTCCGGTGGCGCCGCTGCTCGCCAACGCCGACGAGGTAATCGGCACCGGCACTGCCAGCTCACCGAGCGGAACGATTCAGCATCCCATCCGTTTCACACTCAACCACATGTTGAACTACTGGGTCTGGCCTGCTACGGAAACAGCAGGCACCGGTAGCTGCACGGCTACCGGCGGGACGATTCCTGTGGAATCGGAGATTTCCGAGTCTTCTCCTCCCGAAAGCTGCACTATGTCCGGGCCCGCTGGCGAGATCTATCGACTAAAGGCTTCAGTCGCGACTCCCTCTTGCGCCTCCACGAGTCCGCAAGCGGCCATTATCATCGCCGCATTCCGAAACTATGGCATCATCCTGGCCGACAACGGAGATAGCGGGGGGCTGATCGGCACACCCGACGCTCGCTGGAACGATACCGATCTCGGGTGCCTTACAAGTCTCACCTTATCGGACTTCGAGCCCGTAAACGTCTCGAGCCTCATAGTCAGTAGTAACAGCGGGGCCACCAGCCATTAGCCAAACTGCTCGGCTGTTCGCGCACAGCTGATCGAATTAAAACAGCTATTTTCGCGTGGCCCGGACGGCCCTGCGGCGAATCACAGTTAGCTTTCGATGTGGGCGTCGAACACGCCGGTCTCGACTTGGCCGTGCCGCTTCACCTGTATAAACAAGCGATAGTTGCCTGGTTGAGGAAATGCATAGGGAAACGAAACTTCGTCCGTGATCGCGTGCATAGAGCTGTGGTCCATGAGCAATCCGGAGTCCTTCTGCGCAACCATAAGCGACGCCATCGGCACCGAACCGGCGGGATGGATGGGGGCGAAAACAGAGAATTCCGATCTCACAAACTCCGCATGACCTGCCATGCGCATGTAGGGTTCCAAATCGTGCGCCGGCTTGGGCTGCGTCTTCTACGCGGAAGCGTAGCCAGGAAACCAGGCCAACCCTTAAGGCCGCTCCATCCTGCTCCCAAACCATGCGACCGCCATCCTAGAACGGAGAGATACTCGTCGTGTGGCCGGAGGGTCCGAGGACTAAGGCATCCACGCCGGAATCGTCGCCGGAGAATGGTTCTCCTGTCACATTGGGCAAGTCGATTTCGCTGACCATGGTTTCCGGGAATCCGGAGCCGCGAACAATGTCGGCGAAAATTTTGTATTTACGCGGCGGAACTGACGGCAGCTTCAGAGTGAACGATCCGTCGCCAGCTGTCAAAATAGGTTAGCTGCTCGCCAAAACCGAAGAAGCGCTCGTCTGCCGACGACGCATAACGCAAATACAGCCGATTCTGTAACTGGTGCTCGAACTAAGCGAAATCATGGCTTTTGCCATAAACCACACGAAGCGGTACCGAGAAGGTATTCAGTGCGCGCGCAAGGCTTCAGAAATTGACTCGAGTTCTTTTCAGGACTCTTCATTTCGTCGGTGATGGATACGGACAATTTACCATGCAGCCAATAGGGGGCCGCTGGCCAGCATCGTAGGAGTGGTTAGCGACTTTCACGACACTGCCACCATGGTGGTTCCTGAGCCGAAGTCGCCCGTGTTGACCGGCACTGGTCTGCTGGGGGTGTGGATTAAGAAGAAAACAGCGCGCACAAAAAAAGTCTAAGCCTAGCCCTTTTCGACGTCGTCTCACGTCCTCGATTGGATCATGGGCAAACCGCCCTAAATGCCATGCAAGCTTCTTCCCCCATCGACTTGGGGCAAACTGCGTTCGTCGTCAATATCTCCTGCCTCTATCCGACGTACATATGCGGAGAGGCATAGTTGGCAGCTGGACAGGGCAGTGCCGCCGCCGCCGAGTTTCAGAAGATTCTCGACCACAGCGGCAACCTCGCAGGGAGCGGATGCCGAGGCCGCCCGTGTCAGGGCACTTGCTGCCCAGAAAGATTTCCTCACTCTGATGCGAACCCGCGCCATATCCGATGACCACTCGACCCCCGTACGTCGTGTGGAGCACCGGGGCCATGGCATGGAGGCGAGACGCGAGGTCCGGCACGCTTGCCGCCTTTCTAAAGCATGCGCGTCATATTTGAGCCACACGTCGGATACGCAAATAGCATGTGCTTCAAATCGGTGGCTCGCATCCCGGAACGGATGGCGAGCGCGAAGAGATTGATGACTTCACCGGCCTCGCTCCCTAGAATATGAGCGCCCAGAATGCGGTCCGTACCTTCTTCCACGAGCACTTTGTAGCCGGAATAGGTTTCCGCAACCCGCCGAGACGAATACCAGGTTGAGGTCATCTCGTTCTTGATCCTGAACTTAAGGTTTTGTTCACGTGCCCCCCGTTCACTGAGACCGACAGCGGCCAGCGGAGGGACCGTGAAGACGACCGACGGAATGCCGAGGTAATTTGGCTTCTGATGGTTCCCCTTCAAGAGGTTTGCGGCTACGATCAGCCCTTCATAGCTCGCCACAGGAGCCAGCGGTGAACCTCCACTGGCTGCGGCGTCTCCCGCCGCATACACAGCTGGACTCGACACACTTTGCAAGAATTCGTTGACTCGTACCCCCCGGTTCTCCCATTCGATCCCCGCAGCATCCAGATTCAGGTCGTTGATCTCGGGCACGCGACCCGCAGCATGCACAACCATATCCGTCTGAAACATGCCCGTCTTGCCAGAAGCCACTGCCCGGACAGTCAACTGAGCGGAGCTCTTTTCGATCCCTATCGCTTCGGTTCCCAGATGAACGTCAATGCCAAGTTCGCGACTTCGCTCGACGAGCTGATCAACGAGATCCGGGTCAAAAAGGGCGAGTGGACGCGGGCCACGGTGTAGGACTGTGATCTGCGATCCTACACGCGCCGCCACATGCGCAAACTCAAAGGCGATATACCCGCCTCCGATAAAGAGAATCCTGCGCGGGAGCTCCTCCAGTTCCAAGAACTGATCACTTGTTGTAAGGTGTTCAGCGCCGGGAATCTCCAATTCTGCCGGTACCTGCCCGGTCGCAATAACGACGTACCGTCCCACCAATGTCTCTTCCCCCACTTCTACTGTAGTTTGAGCAGCGAAGCGGGCCGTACCATGAAACGCTGCGACGCCGGCTTTCGCAAACCCGTCTTCGCGCCGTTTTGGAACAGGCTCAGTGAAAGAACGCTTGAAACGCATCAACTCGGGCCAATCAATCTGAAGCTTCTCGGCCTGAATTCCCTTTCCTTTCATTCGCCGAATCCAGTCAACGGATTCGGCAGCTCCGACGAGCACTTTCTTTGGGTCGCATCCTCGGAGAGCACACGTACCTCCGAACGGCCTCGAATCCACGATCGCAACCTGCCATCCCGCTTCGCCACAGCGCGCCGCCACCGCCGAGGAGGCTGATCCTGTTCCGATTGCGATCACGTCAAATTTTCTCGTCATACTTCCCTCAAGGCATTTTGCTTTCGGGCACGGACTCGTGAGTCGCAGCGATCACTCCTGGCCACGCCGGATAAGCATTGAACCATACGGTGACCGTCTCACCGATGCCATTTGTACTCCGGTACAGTCGGCCAACCGGGCAACTGTACTCGCCAAAATCAATTCGCACAAACTCAGCGTTACCGACCCGGGCGTTTACCCTTCTGGAGAGATTCGCACATTTTGCAGAACTAGATCAAAAGGGGAAGCATACTCATGCGTCATACGCAATCAACGGCTGCCAAAGGTGCACCCAGCGCAAGACCGGACCGTCGTGTTGGGAGTTTCTCTCCGAGAAAACGACGGGGACGGAAATCGCACACGGCGAACAGCAGTTCGTCGAAGCCATCTTTGTCCGCGATCGGAAGTCCAGATCATTTTTGTTATGCGGCGCGCGGAGCAGGGGCGGTACTCTCCTCGCGTTCTTCGGGGTCATGCCAGCCGCCCACGTCGATAGCCAAACCCGCCGATTCATGAGGTCCCCACGAGCCCGGTTCGTATTCTTCCAGGGTGGTTGCATTCCCGAGAATTGGGTCGACAATGGCCCAGGCAGCCTCCACCGCGTCTTCGCGAACGAACAGCATGCCATCTCCACGCATCGCATCCCCGAGCAGACGCTCATACGCATCAACCTCGTCCGCGGTGGGCTCCTCGACTACCGAAAGATGCGCGGGCTTGGAAACAAGTTCTTCGCCGGGGCGTTTCAGTCGGGCGCCGAGGCTAAGCGATATTTCTCCTGGACCGAGGCGGAAGCGGAAATGATTGCTCGATTCGCCCCCCAAAATGTCGAGAGGAGGCTTTCTGAGTTTGACCTGTACTTCGGTGGTCGTAACCGGCAGGCACTTTCCGGCGCGAATCAGGAATGGCACACCTGACCACCGCCATGACTGAATCTCCAGGCGCACCGCGGCAAACGTCTCCACTTTGGAATCAGGTGCGACACCTTTTTCATTCTTGTAGCCCTTGAACTGGCCTCGAACCAGATGCTTTGGATCCAACGGTGGAATGTTGCGGAATACTTTGACCTGTTCATCGCGGATCGCGTCGCAATACAGCCCAGTCGGAGGCTCCATGGCCAGAAAAGCTACAACCTGAAGCATGTGGTTCTCGACCACATCTCGGATCGCCCCGGTGGCGTCGTAAAACTGACCCCGGCCCTCGATGCCGAATTTTTCAGCCATCGTAATCTGCACACTCTCGATGTAATTCCGATTCCAGATCGGCTCCAGAAAGCTATTGGCGAAGCGAAAGAACAAAAGATTGAGGACTGCCTCTTTACCGAGGTAATGGTCGATCCGAAAGATTTTAGATTCCGGAAGAGCCGCATGGAGTGCGGCATTCAACTGCTGGGCCGAGGCAAGATCGTGTCCAAAGGGCTTCTCGACGATGACCCTCGCGTTCTTCATACAGTCCGATTTTGCGAGAGACTCGACGACGCTTGTAAAAAGAGTTGGAGGAATCGCCAGATAATGCGCCGGGCGGTTGGCTGAGCCGAGCGTCTTTTTCAATAGGTCGAAGGTCCCGGGTTTTTCATAATCGCCGCCGACATAGCGAATCAACTTCAGCAGCTTGAGCAGGGCTTCTTGATCGATGTTGTCGGCTTGCTGTTGGATGCTATCGCGCACGCGCTCTTTGAGATGTTCGTCCGTCCGCGCGGCCCTGGCAACGCCAATCACGGGCACGTCCAAGTGCCCGTGTCGGACCATATGGTAAAGGGCGGGGAAGATCTTTTTGTGGGCTAAGTCTCCCATGGCTCCGAACAGAACCAGAGCATCCGCTGGCATTGTCTCTTCCATGCTCTTTCCTGTCGCACATGCTTGTCTGAGATCTGGCATGCTTCTCCTAGTGTCGAATGGACCGACTCGCACCGTTCAAATCTGGCTCCCCAACGTTCGGTCCAGATTGAATGCAGCGCTGATGAGTGCTAAGTGTGTAAAAGCCTGCGGGAAATTGCCCAGCGCCTCGCCTTGCGGCCCTGTCTGTTCCGAGTAAAGTCCGAGATGGTTGGCGTATCCCAGCATACGTTCAAACAGCAACCTGGCACCGTCCAGCTTTTCAGGGAGTGCCAGACTCGCGCGCGTCAGCACCTCCACGAGCCAAAAAGAACACATGTTGAAAGTGCCTTCTTCTCCTGGGAGTCCATCAACGCGGGTCTGCGGCGGATAGCGGTATACAAGGCTGTCGCTGACGAGGCCACCCTCGGCTGGGTTTTCGAGGATGGCACTGATGGTGCTGAGCATCCGCGGATCAGTCGGAGCCATGAAGAAGACCAGCGGCATGATCAGAACTGATGCATCCAGATCTTCACTGCCATAGTATTGGGTAAAGGCGTGGCGTTTTTCGTTCCAGCCTCGGGTCATCACTTCTTCGTAGATGCGATCCCGCTCGCGCATCCACTTTGCGCGGTCAGCTGGAAGCGCGCGCTTGTCGGCAAGCCGGAGACCGCGATCCAACGCGACCCAGTTCATAACCTTCGAGTAAACGAAATGTTCCTGCCGATTGCGCATCTCCCAGATGCCGGCGTCAGGAAGCTGCCAGTTCTCGCAAATCCACTCAAGCCGAGTGCGGATCTTTACCCAAACGTCGTATGAGGTTGGACTCACGTACTTGTTGGCCAGGTATAGCGCGTCCATGAGCTCGCCGTAGATGTCTCCCTGGAACTGCGAAACCGCATCATTGCCGATGCGCACCGGTCCGGACCCTCGATACCCTTCCCAGTGATCCAACGTCTGCTCGGGAAGTTTGTTGTCGCCCGCGATGGTGAAGACGACCGCGCCGGGCTCTTTTGGATTGGCGTGCTTCGACGCGTAATCTTCGATCCAGTGCATGAAAGCAGCCGCCTCATCCTTGAAGCCGATCCGCAGAAACGCGTAAACCGTGAAGGCGGCATCGCGGATCCAGGTGTACCGGTAATCCCAGTTGCGAGTGCCTCCGATAACTTCTGGCAAGCTGGTGGTGGGGGCTGCAATGATCGCTCCGGTGGGCTCGAAGGTAAGAAGCTTTAGCGCCAAGGCTGATCTGTGCACCTGCTCCTGCCAGCGCCCGTGGTAAGTGCAGGAGGAGAGCCAGTTTTGCCAGAACCTCACAGTACCCCGCAGCAGGTCCTCAGCCTCTTTTTCGCACGGCGCACACGGCACAGCGCCCTCATCGCAGTCGTCCCTAAGAACGAAGACTTTTGATTCTCCTTCCGCAAGCACGAACTCGGCAGACACCCCGCCGCGCCCGTCATTCGTGAGCGGCACCGCAGTCGAAAGAGCCAAGGTCAAAATGCCCGACTTAAATGTCGCCCCGTTGGCATGTATCAGCGTGCTATGGGTCTGTCGTCCATAATCGAAAGCTGGGCGGCAAGTGACCGAAACGCGTACTGTTCCCCTGACGCAGCGGATGCGGCGGTATACATGGCGATACGCGGGCGATTCGGAGGGTAGCCCCACCGGCATGAAGTCTTCCAGTTCGGCGATTCCGTCTGCCAGTGTGAAGCGCGTAACCAAAACATTCGTGGAAGGCCAATAAAACTGCTTGTGCCGCACGCCGTCAGAGTCGGCGGCGATTTGGAAGCGGCCTCCCTTTTTGTCGTCCAAAAGCGCCCCGAAAATGCTGGGTGAATCGAAGTGTGGGTAACAGTACCAGTCGATCGAACCGTTTATGCCCACCAGGGCAACCGTACGCATGTTGCCGATGATTCCGTAATTTTCGATAGGCTGATACGACATCGTTTTGTGTTCCCTATGCTCCGAAAATGTTGATTCGGTCCCAACTGATATCCATATTCTCCGCAAACCCGCCAAGTTTTGCAAAGCCGATGGGCTGACAGATGACCCCGGCAAGCGTGCATACTAGGAACAGCAGGACGCATCATTGTGTCACCGGAATGATGAGGATTTGAACCTCGGATCCCCCAGGCCAAAACGTCGCCGCACAAATCTAAATGTTTCTGAAGTGCTCACTCTCGGGCAGCGTACTGACCTTCCGAACCTCGCGCCACTTTCACCTTCCTGATGCTTGGTGAATCGTCTTACGATACCAGGCTACCATTCCTTTAGGGTGCCAACGATCCCTCCATCTTGCAGAAAGCAAGCCGCAGGAAAGCAACCGCGAGACACCTGCCGGCGGTACCTCGCCCATGTAAGGATCAATCTCGCAACACTCGGGCTGGATCGGTACGCGTAGCGCGCCAGGCGGGCGGAAGACAAGCTGCGACTGAGGCGATCGTCATCACCGCCAGGGCCGACGCGAATGCCAGCGGGTCGTTCGGACTAACATTGTAGAGAAGCTTTCCGAATAATCGCGTCAATGCAAGTCCCGCAGCATGGCTCTTGGCGCCAGCATCGCAGCCCAAGCTCGCGGATGCTCTGCGCTACCCCATAAGACATCACGCCATACAGGCCGACGGCAGCGAGGAGAGGCGCCAATCCTCCTAAGATCGAAACCAAGTTTACGGCCACGAGTTGCGGCGAGGTTGAGCGGGCAGCGGAGAGACGATTCCAGTCGGCCGCCTCTTTTTCGAGTTGCTTCCGCCCGAGCTGCGTCAGAGAATAAAACCTGGCGCGACGGTTGTTTCCACTCGGATTCCAGTGAGCAGTAAGCCAACCTCGTTGTTCCAGCATGTGCAGCGCCGGGTAAAGAGAGCCATCGCTAACCGCTAGTACATCGCTCGACACTTGTTTCAGACGCTGACTAACGGCGCAGCCATTGAGCGGCTCCAACGCCAGTATTTCCAGGATCAGCATGTCCAGAGTCCCCTGAACAAGGTCCGAAGGCTTACTCAAGCAGTCTCCTCTCGGTTACCGAGTTACATTAAACCTTCACCTCTCTGGTTGGCAATGCGCATTTAGAAATCGGCGGACTTCCCGACAGTCGGCCATCCAGAAACAACTGAAGCGTCCGCAAGGGTTAGTACCGGGGGTAAGAGCTCAAGCCCCGTAGCTTGAATAGCAGGGAAGGAAGGAAACTGAGAATCCTGAAGCCGATTGACGAAGCCATCTAAGGATGGCGAGCGAGTCATGAACAGGTAACGCCCGGAAGAGTACTTTACTTCATGAATCTGGGGGCAGCTGGCATGAACAGTGGGGAGACAGCGATGGAGTTTTATCATCCGGCACTGTTCCATGGTCGTCTCGTGCTCGGATTGAAGGGCACGATGTCAGAAACGGAGGATGTGCAGTTCTGCTTCGTCGAGAAGAAGATCGAAGAGGTTCAGATCGTTTTCTTGCAATGGGGCCCTCCTTCGTTGCTTCGGAGTTGCCGTTCTCGCTTCGCAATGCAGCGAGGTGACTGCAGCGAGGTGACTTAAGGAGAGCTTCTGCGACGGCACGCGCGCGCAGCAAGTCTTCCACAGAGGCGAGGGTCGCTGCAGCAGGCGCAGAGCAGGTGCGCGGAGGCTGCAGATCGAAGGAAATTACACACATTTTGGGGGACGAGGGCCCAGACGATAGCGGCTTATCCGTTCTCCGTCGAGAAGAAGGATGCAGCCCTTACGTTTTCTTCATCGAATGGATCCAAACCCGCTGACGGGTGTTGAGCGTCACCGGCCGTTATGCCGACTACTCAGGCGTTGCGGTGGCTGAGGCCGCTGGAAATTGAGCGGCGTACTTTGCATAGAGTGCGCTGTATTGGACCTTGTGCTTAGATGGCCGGAAGACGATCGCCCTGGTATTTTCGAAGTATTTCTTGCTGTCTATAAGACCGCCGAGTAGAGCAGCTCCGACGGCAGAAGCTGAACTGAGTCTGAAGGCGTGCACAGGCCGTCCGAGAATATCTGCGAGTAATTGGGACTGCTGCGGGATTTCGGCCATCCATCCGGTGAGGCGCGCAGAGGACAAAGGCGCCTCCTCTTCGAAGAGCTCCAGGCAGCGTCGAATTTCGAAACACATGCCTTCAAGAAGCGCACGGGCAATCTTAGCGCCATCATGCCTCAGCGTCAGTCCGTTTATCATTCCCCTGAGGCTCGGGTTCCACAGAATCCCCTGTTCGCCGCGGGCGAGAAAGGGAGCGAAGAAAAGTCCGTCTGCACCGGGAGTCACGCGATAAGCGAGCTCCCAAATCGATTTCTTTGTGATCCTGCTCCCGCTTCGCAGCACACCTGCTGCCCACTCGCGTGCCGAGCCGCTCGCCAGCAAATCTGCCTCGCGGCCATACATGCCATCCGCCGCCAGCGGTGTAACAATGTATCTGCTCTGGCTATCGCATCGCGGCTCCGCATCACATTTCAGGATTACAGTACTCGAACCTGTGAGAAGCGTGGCAGTGTGCGAGTCTACTTTGCCACCACTGATGGCGTGAGCGCCGGCAACAGAATCGGCGCATCCGAGCACCACCGGCATACCCGGCTTGCCACCCAGTAATTGGCTCCCTCGCTTGCTAAGCGGTGCGCTGAATGAAGAACTCTTGATGCAAGGCAAGAGCTCGACAGGGACTCCCCAGAAATTGCACAGCTCCGGATCCCAGGCGTTGCTATGCAAGTTGTACAAGCCGTATCCGGTGGCGGTTGATGGATCCGTGGTTGCCAACCCAGTCAATGCATTGAAGACGAAATCTTTGGCGGAAAGGATAAGATTAGCCCTCTGCCGTCTCGACCGATAATGAAACTGGAACAACGGCGCCAGATAACGACCGTCAATGGGCGCTCCAGTTTTCAGGTAGATCTCACGGCGACGATGGTCATCGACTCTCTCGGTTACCCACGCATCTGCTCGGCTGTCTTGCCAC
>Ga0182018_10003260_pt1 | contig 14838 bp, 11 predicted proteins | sample 812P2MmetaG_FD_120490 | JGI IMG/M metagenome (GOLD analysis project Ga0182018, IMG submission 120490) | Permafrost microbial communities from Stordalen Mire, Sweden - 812P2M metaG | ecosystem: Environmental > Terrestrial > Soil > Wetlands > Permafrost | place: Sweden: Stordalen | collected...
CGTTCTCGCTTCTCGACGCCACGCGCAATCTACGGCTTTTCTTCGCCGTGTTCGATCTGCTGCTCGGAATTTTCGGCAGCCTCGCGCTCGCCGTTGCCACGCTCGGCATCATCAACACTCTCGTGATGGCCATCCTCGAGCGCCGCCGCGAAATTGGTGTGCTGAAGGCTCTCGGCGCGGCAGACGCTGACGTTCGCCAGCTTTTCTTTTTCGAGGCCGGAGTCATGGGATTCCTCGGCGGAATTTTCGGCGTCGGACTTGGCTGGTTTATCGGCCGCGCCGTCACCGTGGGAACGAATATTTATCTCAAACGCCAGAACCTTCCGCCTGCAAACGTGTTCTCAGTACCATGGTGGCTTGTGCTTGGCGCAATCGCGTTTGGTATTGTCGCGAGCCTTGCCGCTGGAATTTATCCCGCATCGCGCGCCGCTCGGCTCGATCCGGTCGAGGCCCTACGATATGAATAATTTTCGTCACGTTCTACCTTTCGCTCTGATAATCCTCGCACTGGCCTTCGCCGCTCCAGCTCACGCTGCGACCGGACGCGCCGAATGTCTTTCGATTCACAGCCAGGTTCTCGGCCAGCAGATTCCTTATTGCGTCCTTCTCCCTCCGAGCTACGATCACGAGGACACCCGGCGCTATCCCGTTCTTTATTTTCTCCACGGTCTCGGCGACAACGAGCAGATGTTCGTTCGCTCCGGCGGCTGGAGCATGACCGAAGATCTTTGGGAGCAAGGCCGCATGGGCGAGTATCTCGTCGTTACGCCCGCCGGAGATGCCAGCTTCTACATCAACTCGCGCGACGGCAGGCATCGCTATCAAGATTTCTTTCTCAACGAATTTCTGCCCTACATCGAGCATCGCTACCGGATTCGCGCCGAGCGCAATTCCCGCGGCATCGCTGGAATTTCGATGGGCGGTTACGGCGCGCTGCGATTTGCGTTTTTGCATCCCGAACTTTTTCGCTCCGTGAGCGCTCAAAGCCCCGCGCTGATTGACAAGTTGCCGGCGTTCACAATGCGCGACGCGCAAGATACAGTTCGCCTGCGGATGCTGGGCGAGGTTTTCGGCGAGCCTCCCGATCAGGCATTTTGGGATCGCAATAGCCCGATCACGCTCGCAAAGACGGCGGATGTCAAAGGTTTGAAAATTTACTTGGATTGCGGCTCAGACGATGATTACGGCTTCAATATAGGCGCAGAGGCATTGCACAAACAGCTCGCGTCCCGCGGAATCCCTCACGAATTTCATATCTATCCCGGCGGCCACAACTGGCCTTACTTCGCGGAGCATTTGCCCGCCGTACTCGAGTTTCACGCTCGCGCCATCGGCGCTACGCCACCCGCGAAAAAAACAAAATAACCATCCCGCGGACGTAAATTCGCTCTTGCTATCCACGAACCGCACCCCCGGACCGAAATCCGACATTGACTGCCGAGCGTGCCCCGAATATCAATTGAGCCCTGCCTGTCGTGGGCTATAATTCGCGCACCAATGGCCCTTGCTCCGGGAACCAAGCTTGGCCCGTACGAGATTCAGTCGCTGCTCGGTGCTGGCGGCATGGGCGAGGTATACCGCGCGCGTGATACGCGCCTTCAGCGCGACGTCGCCATTAAAGTCCTACCGAGCTCCCTGGCACAAGATCAGGACCGTTTGCGCCGTTTTGAGATCGAAGCCCGCGCCGTGGCCGCGCTCAATCATCCGAACTTGCTGACCGTCTTTGACGTGGGCACGGCTCCCGGTGCAGAAGGCGTTGATGACACCGGGGCGCCAAAGGTCACGGCAGGCTCGCCCTACATCGTTTCCGAGTTGCTGGAAGGTACGACGCTTCGCGAGCGTCTCTCCTCCGGTGCGTTACGCGAACGCAAAGCGCTCGATTGCGCCATCCAGATCGCGCGCGGTCTGGCAGCAGCGCACGAGCGTGGCATCGTGCATCGCGATCTCAAGCCAGACAATGTTTTCATCACCAACGACGGTCGCGCAAAAATCCTCGACTTCGGCCTCGCCAAACTCAGCGATGCTCCCACTACAGACGTGGACGCGACGCGAGACAGGGCTACGCAAGCGGGCGTAGTCATGGGCACGGTCGGGTATATGTCCCCCGAGCAAGTACGCGGAAAGCCTGCTGACGCGCGCAGCGATATTTTCAGTTTTGGCGCCGTTCTTTACGAAATGCTAGCGGGCCGCCGCGCGTTCCGAGGCGATAGCGCCGCCGATTTGATGAGCGCGATACTGAAAGAAGACCCGCCAGAGCTCGCCACGACAAATCAGGAGATCTCGCCTGCGCTCGATCACATCGTTCACCACTGCATGGAGAAAGATCCGCAACAGCGCTTTCAGTCCGTCGGCGACATTGCGTTTCAATTGAGTGAGATGAGCGGGATGCGGACGTCCTCGGGAGTCACTGCGATTGCCGAGGCTCCCGCAGCGCAAGCAAGCCGGACAGTTCTACGGCTTCCTTTACGAGCCTGGATGCTCGCGGCAATTGGCGCAGCGGTGCTGGCCCTGATCGTCGCAAGCACGTGGTTCTTCGCGCGAGCCACCGCGCATATCGTGCCGCCAAAATTCGTGCAGTTGAGCTTCCAGCAAGGCTTCGTTGACTCTGCGCGCTTCTTGCCCGATGGGCAGAGCATCATCTCCGCATCGCAATGGGGTTCGGAATCGAATCTAACGCTCTACACGGGACGACTCGATAGCCAGGGTCTGCGCCCCATGGGAGTAAAGGCGGATGAACTTGCGTCTGTCTCGAGTACTGGCGAGTTGCTCGTCATCCAGAATATTCAGCGTATCGGCCCTGGATATGCTCGAGTGGGCACGCTCGCGCGACTGCCTCTCGGAGGTGGTGCGCCGCGGCCGGTCATGGAGAACGTCCAATACGCCGATTGGGCGCCGGATGGCAAAGACTTTGCCGTGGTTCGCTTCATCCCCGAGAGCCATGCTTATCGACTCGAATATCCTGTGGGGAAAGTGCTGTACGAGACGAATGGCTGGTTGAGTCATCCGCGATTCTCACGTGACGGCAGAAGGATCGCGTTTCTCGATCACCCCGTTTTCGGCGACGATCAGGGCATGGTGGCAGTCACGGATCTAGAGGGGCACCGAAAACAACTCAGCGGCTCCTATGAATCCACTCAGGGATTGACTTGGTCTCCGAAGGGAGATGAGATCTGGTACAGCGCGATCGAGAACGGCGTCTATCGCTCTCTATTCGCAACAACTCTCGGCGGACGGGCGCGTCCTCTGCTCTCCGCTCCGGGAAACATTGATATTCAGGATGCGCTACCCGATGGCCGCGTGCTGCTCGCCGATGTGAACGAACGCCTGATTCTAATGGTTTCCACTCCGGACTACCCTCAAGGCCGCGACTTCACGTGGATGGATTGGGCCGTGTACATGCGCTTTTCGGCCGACAGTAAGCAGATTCTTTTCGGCGACGAGCACAGCGGTGCAAATTACGGGACCTTCCTCCGCAACCTGGATGGTTCACCCGCCGTGCGTCTCGGGGATGGCGACCCGCAGGATATCTCTGCTGACGGCAAATGGGCTGTCAGCGTTTTGCCGGTTGCTCCCAATCAGATTCTGCTCCTGCCTACGGGAACAGGTGAACCGCGGCAGATCACTCACTCAAAAATAAATCACATATTTGTTCGTTGGCTCCCGGATGGCCGTCTTTTCTTTGTCGGAAATGAATCCGGCCACCGCGAGCGCACTTACCTTCTCGACGTCGGCGGCAATGAGACGCCGCTCACACCGGAGGGGGTGAGAGCTTTCGCCGCGAGTGCCGATGGAAAGCGCCTCCTTGTCTACGATTCCGTCCACACGCAATTTCAGTTGTTTCCGCTGGACGGCGGCCAGCCGCAGGCGGTTCCTCAACTTCAGAAAGGCGACTCTCCGACTGACTTCACTCCTGATGGCGCTGCGGTTTTCGTCCAGCGCGGCGGCGAGCAAGGAGCAGTCGAGATCTGGAGGGTGGAGCTGGCAGGCACAAAACGAACCCTGATCCGCACCATCACCCTCACAGAAGCTCCATCAATCGCGGGAGGCCTGCACGCCACGGTCTCACGGGACGGAAAGAACTTCGCTTACATCTACAGTCGCATCATTTCAACGGAATACGTGGTCGAAGGTCTGCGCTAACTGCGACCGGTGACTCGGCCTGGCAGCATCGCGCAATTTGACGCGCCTTTACGGTTAGCAAATTTCTTGATCTTTTGATTAAGTCTCCCGTACGTTCAGACTGGCGATTCGGCTTTCTCGCCGAAGGAAACACGATGGGCTTCGGGTCCGGCCGCGATCACGACTGCACACACAGCCACCACGATTCCCGCGAAAATCGCCATCGCCATGCCATATCCAAAGCGATGGCTCATGACTGCCTCAATGTACGCGCTCGACGCCGCGAGCAATACGCCGACCTGATATGCGAACCCCGGGAAAAATCCGCGAAGACGATCCGGCGAGAGCTCATTGATATGCGCCGGAATTACGCCCCACGCCCCCTGCATCGTGAACTGCATCAGAAACGCGCCCGTTAGGATCAACGAAAGAGTCGGCGCGAAAACCCACAGCGGAATCACGAAAATTGCAGCGACGACCGAAATTACCATGGAGCGGCGGCGTCCGATGCGGTCCGATAGAAGCCCGACGGCCAAGCTGCCAAGAATTGCGCCGATCATTGAAACGATGGTGATAATGGCGGTCAGCTTCGGCGTGAAACCGCGCTGCTGTTGCAGGTACGTTGGATACAAATCCTGAGTGCCGTGCGATATAAAATTCATCATGGCCATCAAGAGCACGAGGTAGAGAAAGCGGGGTCCGTTCGCCCAAACTTCGCGGCCGTATTCTCTCCAATCGTGCCGCTCCGCTTTGCCCGCCACCCACACCTCGCTTTCCTTCACTTTCAAGCGAATGAATAGCGTCAGAAGCGCGGGTGCTCCGCCGAGGAAAAACAGGGCGCGCCAGCCCCAATGCGGAAACACCGTCCAGTAAGCGACCGCCGCCAGCAAATACCCGACAGCGTAACCCTCCTGCAGAAAGCCGGAGATAACGCCCCGCCATCGGGCTGGCACCGATTCCATCGCGAGCGATGCTCCTACGCCCCATTCGCCGCCCATGCCGATGCCGTAAATCAGCCGAAGGATTATAAAAACGGTATAGTTCGGCGCAAAGCCGGAAAGAACTTCAACGCCGGAGTACAACAGAATGTCGAGCATGAGCGGCATGCGCCGCCCGTAACGATCCGCGAGAAGTCCGAACACGAGCGCCCCAAGCGGCCGCGTGGCGAGGCTGGCGGTAATGGCCAGAGCGATTTGGGGTACGGTGCAATGAAATTCGCGGGCGATCGGTGCGAGGACGAACGCCAGAACGAAAAAATCAAAAGCATCGAGTGTCCAGCCAAGGAAGCCGGCGATCACGGCATTGCGCTGGTTGCTGCGCTCGGCGGAGGTGGCGTCCATCGTTTAGCCTGAGATGATTCTGTTCGCGCTGCTCCGACTCACTCGTTCGCACCGCAATATTTCGGACATAAAGCTCAGCGTGACGCCTGCTCGCGAAGATAAGCGTCAGTCTTGTTGATCCAGTCCGCGCGCGGCGGCGTAAAGATATCGAGATCGACCGTGTCTTCGAGCGCGAACGCTTCGTGAGGCATGTTGGGCGGGATGCAAAGCACTTCTCCGGCACGGACGACAATCTCGTCGCCATCAATCCCAAATTTGAGAGCGCCTTCAAGAATGTAAGTGATCTGTTCGTTTAGGTGGCTGTGCATTGGCACGTGGCTTCCCTTCTTCAGCAGCACGCGCGCCAGCATGACTCCTTCGCCAACCACAAATTGGCGCTGCAAGAGCGGATTCAGATTTTCGAGTTCGAGATCGTTCCAGCGGAAGTATTTCAGCTCAGACATGTCGATTGCTCCCACGTGCATCGCGAGCCGCGCGAATCTAACCGCGGAGAAACAAGTTCATCACGGGTGCTACTTCAGCGGCGGATAAAGCTTCGCCGCGTTGTCGTGCAAATAACCGTGGGCAAGCTCGAGCGCTCTCGCTTCCGTTACTTCGCCTTCCGCAACCATTTCGGCCAGCGCGGCCGCGAGCGCCTTTCGGGCGGAATTTACGCCGAACCAGAAAGTTACTTCAGCGCCCAAAGCATCATTGAATGGAAACGCGTCCGTGCCGAAGATGATCTTGTCGGGAAAAACTTCGAGCCATTGCCTTAGGGAATCTTTCAGCGCGGCCGGATACATGATCAGTTCCATAAACGAAGAATCTAGGTACACATTTTTCATCGCCGAAAGCCAGATCGCCTGGCGCTCGTAGGGATAGCAGCCGTGAAGCAGCACAAACGTCACACCGAGATAACGCGGATCGCGCAGCACATTTTCGAGCTGTAATCCGTTGCCGTTCCGCAGATTGTAATAATCGCCGATGCCGACGGCCGAATGAAAATGGACGGGCACGTGAAAGGCGAGCGCGCTATCGAGCAACCGGCGAAACACGTAATCTTCAAAAACGCGGTATTCATCGTTCGTCGGAATTCCGCCTGCGTGATACTTGCGATAAATCGGCTCGACCTCTTCGCGGCTTGGATCGCTGAAGTAAAGTGAACGGAAATACGCGGCTTCAAATTTCATCGCGACCCCGCCGCGCTTCTGATTGTCCGCAACGATGTTTCGAATGAGGGCTTCATAACCCGCGAGATCGCCCGGAAGGTTCGACACTCCCTCCTGTTTCATATAACGGAGAAGGACTCTTTCCTGCAGGTGAAGATAGAGCGCTTCATCCGAATCGCGTTTCTCGAGTTGGGTGTTATCGAACGGGAACAGAAGCGAATCGACGAAGAACACCCAACGAAATCGCGTTGGCTCGAGATAGTCCGGCATAGCCACGCGGTTCGCAAGAACGGTTTCGATCCCCACGCGATCGAGAATATTAGAAAAATATTTCGCTCCCTGCTGCTTCTTCATTTCCGTTGTTTTCGCTTCGAGCCACTTGCCGTGTTCGGGCGAGAAATCATCGAAGGGATAACCGAAGAGACCCTTGGCTGCGGCTGCCAGTTCAGGATTAGTCTCTCGGATGCGAAACGCTTCACTTTCACCTTCAGGAGCCGCCATGGCATCCACATCAGAATCGTCGGCAAACGCGGGATGCGCGTGATTATCAAATATCGGAATCTTTTGAATCTGTGGGAGTAAGCGTTCGTAAATTTCATGAACATCAGCTTCGCCTTTGGGCGGGAGCGGCGACGCTTGGGCACAGGTCCGAGGAGCACACGAAATTGATGCGAAAAAGAAAACGGCTGCAGTGATGGCGATACTCTTGGGCATTGCCGCTTGCGGGACGTTCATTCCGGCAGAATTCATTTCGAGTTCCTCCACACGCCTCGATGCTTTACAGAATCAAGGCCGGGGACTGCAAGAGCCCAGCATTATACCGAGGCCCAAGAGAGGAAATGCCAGAAACTGTGCGGGAATGTGAAGAGGTCTTGACTGAACCCCCCGGGTTAGCGCGCGCCGCTAAACCTCAACCTTGGGCGGCTCAGCAGCGGCGAGGTGGTGAGATCTCCGCTTGTTCTTTCCAGACGCTCCAAGAGGAAGTATTTCCCGGTACGGCCGGATGCTGAAAAAACGTTGCCGGCACGGATCGCAACGATACGCAGCAAATCCCAACATCCGCTTTACACGGTGCAAAGGTCCCTGAGTGATGTGGCGAGCCGAAATTCGATCGAGGTGAAGCATTCCGCAGCGGGGGCAATGTGCATAGAACAGGAGCGAGACCGGCACGATCCATGCATAAAAACGAGATTCGCAGGCCTTACAACGCCAGGGCCGGAGTCGAAATACGCCGAGAACAAAATCGGCCACGCCGCGGCGGCGTGATCTAGTGCACGACAAACTGTGGCACTGAGGACAGAGCAACTGGCTCCTTCCCGATTACGGGCGCCCTTGACCGGAATACAGAAAGAATAATTGAGAATGCTGTGAACTGCAAGCGCGGCACGGCTGCGGCGCCGGTTCAGTGTAAGATGGGTTGGGGGAAATATTTAATGCCTGATTACACAGCCGAGCATTCGCGCGCCGGAATCGACGCCAAATTACCAACGCTCGAAACCTGGCCAAATCATTTCCCCGGCTACGAGATCAAAATTCGTTTTCCAGAATACACATCGGTGTGCCCTAAGACGGAACTGCCCGATTACGGGGCAATCACAATCCGCTACGAACCCAAGCGCGTCTGCCTCGAGCTGAAGGCGCTTAAGATGTATCTCCTGGCCTACCGAAATCTCGGCATTTTCTACGAGAACGCGGTGAACCGCATGCTGCGTGACATCGTGGCGGCGACAAAACCCGCATGGTGCCGCGTCACCGGCGAGTTCACGCCACGTGGCGGATTGACTACCACAATAGAGGCAATTTTTCCGAAGGCACGGCGTACGCGATAGACTTCGCCTTACGCCTCGGCGATAATTGCGGCGTACCGCGCCCGATATCGAATTTCGCGCGAACGATTAGTTAGGAGGGGTCGATGGCCACGCCGTCACAATTTTCCGGACCACAATTTTCCGGATCAGGTGAACCACCTCACACGGAGGCTTCCGCACTTCCGCGCTGGGTATCCATTCTGTTCGGTGTCGCGTTTGTGCTGGTTGCCTATCTGATTTACGCGAGCGTTTCCGGACGCGAGGCTGTCCAAAAGGGCTTCGATGATTCGAACAAGCAGGTCCAGGCCCTGACGGCTTCGCTGGACAAGACCAACTCGCAGCTCACGGACCTTAAGGGTGAGATGGATGTCACCACCCAGAAGCTCGGTATCACTCAGGATGAACTGGCCCGCGCGCGTTCTCTGGCGCAAACGCTCCGCAAGGAGCAAAAAGAAAGCGATGCGCGCCTCTCCACGCAAATCGGCCAAGTGCAATCGGACACGGCGACTAAATTCGGCGAAGTTTCAACCGATCTCAGCTCAACGAAGAGCGACGTCGCAGCCACCAAGGCCGATCTCGATGCGACCAAGGCCAAGCTCTCGACCACAGTCGGCGACCTGGGCGTGCAGAGCGGCCTGATCGCGCGCAACCACGAAGAAGTCGAGGCATTGAAGCGCCTTGGCGAGCGCAATATCTACGAGTTCAAGGTTTCAAAATCCGGCAAGCTGCAGCATGTTGGACCGATTCAGATTGCGCTCCGCAAGGTGGACGCCAAGCACTTCAAGTACACGATGAACGTGCTCGCGGATGATAAGTCGATCGAGAAAAAGGACAAAACCGCAGGCGAGCCGGTGCAATTCTACGTTCACGGTTCCCGGACGCCTTACGAGATCGTCGTATTCGACGTTACCAAAGACCAGATCAGCGGCTATCTGAGCACGTCCAAAGAAGCGTCGGCGGCGCCTCCGAGCGCTCCTGCTGCGAGCACACCGCCGGGCAACTGAGAGCGGATTCGATTTTCGATGGCGTTAACTGGCACGCGGGAATTCTCGTCTGCGTAATTCTTTGCGGCGTCCTGAGCGGAAACCTATTCAGCACCCAGCTTGCAAACGCGCAAGACGCGCCGCCGTCCCCGCCACTGGTACAAGAGCCCCTCAAAGTGCAGGCGGAATTGGTCTTTCTGCAGGTAAGCGTGGAAGACGGACATGGCGTCTTTCGCGGCGATCTCGATCGCTGTCAGTTCCGCATCTTCGACAACGGCACCCTACAAGAGCTCGCGTTCTTCGACTCGGTTGATACTCCGGCCCGTGTCGCCGTTCTTCTCGAGACCAGCCCCGCCGTCTATTTGATCCAAAGCCAGCACATTGCGGCGGCCTACGCCCTTCTCGACGGTCTCTCACCAGATGACCAAATAGCGCTCACGACCTACGATTGGTCCGTCCGCGTGGCACTGGATTTTACGTCGGACAGGAACGCCGTCATTCGCGCGCTCGACGGCACGCAGTATTTTCTCGGCATGGGCAATTTGAATTTCTACGATGCCGTAAATTCCACACTCGCGTGGCTTCGGCCGACGCGCGGAAAGAAAGCCCTGGTCGTTCTCTCCACTGGTCTCGACTCCTCGTCCGAATCGCGATGGAACGCTCTTCAAACCGAACTTGAGAAGACCGATGTTTCCGCGTTCACCGTCGCGCTCGGCGGCGCCATCCGCAATTTCAAATCAAAGAAAGCTGCCCAAGGGCCGCAAGCAAGTTTCCAGCGCGCGGACGTTGCGTTGCGCGAAATTGCCAAGACTACCGGCGGTCAATCATACTTTCCGGCCACACTGGACGATTTCGTAAAAGCCTATCGCGAAATTTCTGCTCACCTAAGCCACCAGTACTTAATGGCCTACATTCCGCTATCCCATGACGGCCGGCTGCATTCGATTGAAGTTCAGGTGGTGAACGCACAGGGGCGGGTCCTGGCTGCTACTGGAGGAGTTACTGGCTCGGCCAACGGTTTTCGTATCTTCTCGCGTCAAAGTTATCTTTCACCAGATAAGTAGCGGTCGGATTGAGTACAATCGCCGGACGCCTCGCGTGTCGGCGGCGTATCATGATGCGGCACATGAAATAGTCCGGGATACCCATTCCAGGAGATTTGGATGAGGGCGGTACCAAAAAATAAATCGCGCGGGCGCATCGCAAAAGTCCTTTCGGCCGGGCTCGCGGCCTCCGTGCTGCTTTTCGGAGCGGCAGCGCAGGACAATCCGGCGAAGCCTGCGCCTCCGGCCGACGACACTCAGTTTCGGTTCGCGCATGGCGGGAATGTTGCGCAAGTGCCCATGGAAATTCAGGGCAACCAACTGCTCCTACCTATAGGAGTGAACCAATCGAAGCCGGCCATGTTTCTCCTGGCCACTTGCGCGCTACATTCGAGTATCGATCCCTCACCCTGGCTTCCAGCCGAGGGGAGCCCTCAGGCTCAAATCACGTTCAAGAACACTCTTCTCTCGATGCCTGACCTCGATTTGGGCATTCCGCAAATCGAGTCTCAGTCACTCGACAAAGTATCGTCTATCGTGGGGCGCCAGGTTCGCGGAATTATCGGCGCCGACATATTGAGCAAATTTGTAGTCGAGATTGAATACAATCGCTCCGCGATTCACTTCGACGATCCCGCAACATTCGAGTATTCCGGCAAAGGCGTAACTTTGCCGCTCTTCGTTCGCGACGGTATACCCAATATCCGCGCCAAACTCGCCATTCGCGGACACCGTACGTTCGAAGACGATTTTGAAATCCGCACCGAATTCAATGGCGCGATCGAAGTTTCAAAACCGATGGCCGCCGCGCACAAGTTGAAACTCGGGCATGTCAAAGGCTACTGGTTCCCCAACGTTGACGGCGGCAGAACCCTCACGGCGCGCGCCGAAATGTTGACGATCGGACCGTTCGCGATGGCGACGCCTCCCGTGTCGTTCCCTGACGTCGCCGGTTCCGAATCATTGGCACACGGCGGCGCCATCGGAAACGCAATTCTGAGCAAGTATCGCGTCATTCTGGATGTCCCCCACCAGCGAATCATTCTTGAATCAAACATGAGCTATCCGAACAACGTTGAGTTGGATACCAGCGGCGTCGCGCTGCTCGCCAAGGGGCCAAACCTGAAGACGTTTGAAGTTGCGGGAGTGACGCCGAAATCTCCGGGTGCGGCGGCGGGATTGCAAAAGGGCGACGTCATCGCCGGCATAGACAATCAACCGGCGGCGGATCTGACTCTCGTGGATGTGCGGAGCATGTTCGCTGACATCGACCACGAATACAAGCTAACCGTGCTGCGTGGCGACAAACCACTCGAAATGAAGCTACGAACTCGGCACTTACTCTGATTGTTCGACGAACCTAATTCGTTGGCTGAGCAGTAGATTCAGAGGATCGCAACGCGGTGGGCTTACTGGTAGTCTCGCATCGTGTCGGCCATCTTGCTGAGGCAGGCGTCCACGCGCGCGAACACGGTTCCCTCTTCGAACTTGCCGTTCGCTTCGCGCTTGCCCGCACGAACGCCGGTCAGAAGTCCGATTCCCTCGGCAACGGTTGTTACGGGATAAATGTGGAACTGGCCTTGCGCGACGGCTTCGATCAACTCGTCGCGGAGCATGAGATCTTCGACGTTCTCGCTGGGAATTAGCACCCCTTGTTTGCCCGTAAGCCCTTTGAGGCGGCAAACGTCGAAGAAGCCTTCGATCTTCTGGTTGACCCCGCCGATGGGCTGAACATCGCCCTGCTGATTCACCGATCCCGTAACGGCGAGTGCCTGCGAAATCGGCAGATCGGCAAGCGCGGACAGGAGCGCGTAAACCTCAGTCGAACTTGCGCTGTCGCCGTCCACGCCGGAATACGATTGCTCGAAACAGATGCTTGCCGAGAGCGAGAGCGGCTTGTCCTGCGCGAATGTGCCGCGCAGATATCCCGCAATAATCTGCATGCCCTTGTCGTGGAACCTGCCGCTGAGGTTCGATTCGCGCTCGATATTGATCAAGCCGGTTTTCCCGAGCGACACCGAAGCCGTGATGCGCGTCGGCTTTCCGAAGGCGTACCCGCCGATCTCGAGAACGGCGAGGCCGTTCACCTGCCCGACGCGAGCGCCGGTGGTATCAATGAAAATTTGGCGTTGCTCGATCATCTCGCGAATCTTGGTTTCAGTAAGGTTGTGGCGTTCGATTTTCGCGTCGAGCGCTTTCCGAACATGTTCGCTGGTGACCGTCGTGCACCCATTCTGTTGGCGTGCGAGATAGCACGCCTCGCGTGCGACGTCGGCGATTTCGAAGAACCGCGCCGTAATTTTCCCGCGACGCCCGGCGCAGCGCACTCCGTGTTCGAGCAGAGCTGCAACGGCGGTGCGATCGAACGGGCAAAGTCCTTCATCTTCCGTCAATTTGCGAAGCCGCCCGCTCAAATGCCTTATAACCTCGGCGCTCCAGCGCATTTCTTCATCGAACTCAACGCGCATCTTGAAAATCTTTCGGAAGTCTTCCTCAAAATCGTACAGAAGCTCGTACATCTCCCGGTCGCCGATGAGAATGATCTTCGCGTTCACGTTGATCGGCTCAGGCTTCAACGCCGCGGAAGAAAATGGAAAGAAAAGATCAACCGGTTGAATTTCGAGTTTTCCGTGATTGAGCGTGCGCTTTAGTGTTCGCCAGACACCAGGCTCCGTGAGCGTGTCAATCGCGTACATGATCAGGAATCCGCCGTCAGCGCGAAGGAGCGAACCGCCGCGAAGATCCATAAAATCCGAATTCCATCCGGCGCGGCTGTCATAACTGCGGTGCACGGTTCCGAAAAGATTCGCATACGTCGGCACAGTCTCAAAAATCACTGGGCAAGTATCGTGCTCGGAATGCGCGAGGATCACGTTCACGCCGTAAACGCGGAATGGATCGCGCTCTTGCCGCTCAATGCGCGGGCCACCTCCGCCTTCCGATGGCGGCTGCTCGTCCTCACCCTCGCGCTCCTTGAAGGGCTCGAGATTGTCGAGGATGTGGTGGCGAACTTCTTCGAGATACTCCGCCATTTGCTCGTCCGGGTATTTTTCCTTCAACTCCTCGATCACCCCGTCCACAAGCACCGATGCCGCTTCCTGCTCGAGATAACTCATCTCGCTCGCCAGTTCGCGCGAAAGCGAGAGTGTTTTTCGGTAGACGACAGTAAATTCCTGCCGGAACTGATCGTATTTGCGTTCGATGTCTTCGGCGGCAACGGTCTCGAGTTTTCCGTCCTGCACCAGCTTGGGAATCTCCTCAATGGGAACCATCTGGCCTTCGAGAACCGGAAAGATTTCCGGAAGAGCGACGGCGCCGACTTGCATGCGGCCAAGGGCAAATTGATCCCGCGCGATGCGGCGCGTGAAATCGTCCATCAATTCCTTTTCACGAACGGTGAAGCGCTCGACGATACGCGCTTTTTGTCGTTGGAAAGGCTCGCCCTCGAAGACCTGCGGTATCCGGCGCCGGAGAAATTCTATCCCCGACTCCATTTCCTTTTTGAAAGCGTTCGCCTGGCCTCGCGGAAGCGTGAGCAGGCGCGGGCGGTCGGCATTCTTGAAACTGTTCACGTAGCAGCGATCGGGCGCAAGCTCGCGCGCAGGATCGAGTTCTTCGACCATCCGCGTGACCATGCCGCCGCGGCTCGTCCCGGAAAGCCCGCAGATGAAAACGTTGTAGCCCGGGGCCGTCAATTCGACGCCCATTTGCAGGGCGCGAAGCGCGCGCTCCTGTCCCATTTCGCCGGCAACGAGCGGAGCCTCCGCGGTGGTCTCGAAGGGCACTAGCGACGCGTCGCATCGCCAGCGCAGCTTTTCCGGCGGCAAGCCGGACGGAATGGGTCCTTTTTTCTCGCTCATGGCGCGTTCCGAGGGTCGTACTCTAGCACGCCCCCGTTTGAGTGCCTAAGACGTTCGAGGTGCCGCGTGCCTTTTCGGTTCCGGGTGGGTGTAAATATCGAGGACACTCGCGGCGGTTGCGACAACGATCGGGCCGAGGATTACGCCAAGGATCCCGAATACGCTGATGCCGCCAAGAACACTGATGAAAATAACGAGAGCACTGAGATGCGCGCGACCGCTGATCAGCCAGGGGCGCAGCACGTTTTCGGCTATGGCCACAACTCCGGCGCACACGGCCACCAGAACGATTCCGCTGGTCGTGTGTCCCTGTGCAAAGAGCCATATCGCGGCCGGCACCCAGATGAGCGCAGAACCGACCACCGGGAGGATAGAGAACAGCGCCATCACCACGCCCCAGAACAGCGGAGCGTTAATACCCAATATCGCGAACATGGCGCCACCCACGAGGCCGTGCATTGCGGCGGTAGCCAGGCTCGAAATAACACTCGCGAATATCAGGTCATTGGCTTCGTCAATCATTCGTTCGCGGTGCTC
>Ga0182018_10003261_pt1 | contig 14835 bp, 15 predicted proteins | sample 812P2MmetaG_FD_120490 | JGI IMG/M metagenome (GOLD analysis project Ga0182018, IMG submission 120490) | Permafrost microbial communities from Stordalen Mire, Sweden - 812P2M metaG | ecosystem: Environmental > Terrestrial > Soil > Wetlands > Permafrost | place: Sweden: Stordalen | collected...
ACGGAGAGCAATCCGGCCACGCAAAGATTGGCCAGGAAAAACGCGCTGACGATGACCGGCACCTTGAGCGGACGACGCGCGGGCAGTCGGCGCTCGGCGAGATTGATGGGCAGCAGGAGCAGCAACGCCTGACCGGCCACCAGCACCGCGAGCCAGATCCAGTAGCCCCAGTTCTGATAAAGTTCCAGCGTTTCGTGAAAGCCCTTGTTGTCATTGTTTTTCCCCCAATTGCCGAAGGCTGCCAGCACAACCGGCGCAGTCAGGAGAATCAAGGCGAGCGCGTAAAGCAAGACAGTGAGGACGGCCCAGCGTTTCATGGTTTTAAGATTGAGTCAGAAAGTTAAACATCGCGCCAGTGAAATCGCCGCTAAAAATTTCAAGAAATTCGTTTTAGCGTCTTGCCAAAATTTTCCTTTCGCCGCAAAATGCGCTAAACAAGCATAACCAAGAGAGCAACATGAGCAAAGAGGCAAAACTGGAACTGGACGGGAACACTTATTCGCTGCCGACGCTGGAAGGCAGCGAGGGTGAAAAGGCCGTGGACATTTCATCGCTGCGCGCGGACACAGGCTACATCACGATTGACGACGGCTACGGCAACACGGGTTCGTGCGTCAGCAAAATCACCTTCATTGACGGCGACAAGGGCATCCTGCGTTATCGCGGAATTCCGATCGAGGAGCTGGCGGAGAAATCCAGTTTCATCGAGACGGCGTATCTCATCATCTACGGCGATCTGCCCAACCACGCGCAGTTGAGACGATTTTCGGATTTGCTGACGGATAATCAATTCCTGCACGAGGACATGAAGCATCACTTCGAGAGTTTTGCGAAGGGTGCGCACCCGATGGCGATCCTCTCGGCGATGATCAACGCGGCGAGTTGCTACGACGAACAATTGATGCGCTGGAAATGGGGACAGACGAAGGATTTTGACCTTTATGTCGCGAAACTGATTTCGCAGGTGCGGACGATCGCGGCGTATTCGTATCGCAAGTCGCGCGGGCTGCCGCTGATTTATCCCAAGCAAACCTACAAATACACGCCGAACTTTTTGCACATGCTGTTCTCAATGCCGTATGAGGACTTTGAACTGAAGCCGGAAGTGGTCAAGGCGCTTGATCTGATTTTTCTGCTGCACGCGGATCACGAGCAGAATTGCTCGACCTCGACGGTGCGCATGGTGGCGTCAAGTCAGGCAAATTTATTCGCGAGTTGCGCGGCGGGCGTGTGCGCGCTGTGGGGACCGTTGCACGGCGGCGCGAACCAGGCGGTGCTGGAGATGCTTGATGAAATCCATCGCTCTGGTGACGACGGCTCAAAATTCATCACGGCGGCGAAGGACAAGAACAGCGGCAAGAAGCTCATGGGCTTCGGCCACCGCGTTTATAAAAACCACGACCCGCGCGCCAAGATCATCAAGAAAGCCTGCGACGACGTTTTGTCCAAATTGCACATCAATGACCCGTTGCTGGACATCGCCAAGTGTTTGGAAGAAGCAGCGCTGAAGGATTCTTACTTTGTCGAAAGAAAACTTTATCCGAACGTGGATTTTTACAGCGGCATCATCATGCGCGCCATCGGGATTCCGATGGAGATGTTCACCGTGATTTTTGCGATTGGCCGGATGCCCGGCTGGATCGCGAATTACAAGGAAATCATGGAGGAACCGAAGAGCCGCATTTATCGTCCGCGCCAGATTTACACCGGGCGGACGGTCAATCATTACGTGCCGTTGGAAGAGCGCAAGTAACCGTTTGTTCATTTAACATTCACGAAGCCGGCGCGGTTGGCCGTCAAGGGAATGGAATTTGCTGTGTTTCGGGACTGATTCATTGGTTCATGAAAAAAATCCTGGTTATTGACGACGAAGAATGGTTGCGCGAGATGATTCAACTCGCCTTGAGCCGGCGCGGCTTCACCGTGGTTGAGGCTCCCAACGGCACGGAAGGCATCGAGCTGGCCCGCAAGGAACTGCCTGACCTCATCTTGTGCGACGTCAACATGGGCAAGGTGGACGGCTATCTGACGCTCGCCGCGCTGCGCACCGAGGCGCCGACCGCCGCCATCCCGTTCATCCTGATGACCGGCCTCGCCGATAACGCCGGCATGAGGCACGGCATGGAAATGGGCGCGGACGATTATCTGCCCAAACCGTTCACGATTGACGGACTTTACGCCGCCGTGGACGCGCGGCTGAAAAAATCGCAGACCGTCCGCGACGAGGCCGAGCGCAAACTCGCCCATCTCCGCGACAACATCAGCCTCATGCTGCCGCACGAAATGCGCACGCCGCTCAACGGCATCCTCTCCAACGCCGAACTGCTGGCCACTTCCGCCGCGACGCTCAAGCCGGGCGAAATCGCCGAGATGGGGCAGGAAATTTTCAAATCCAGCCAGCGGCTCGAACGATTGATCGAAAATTTTCTGATTTACGCGCAGCTCGAACTCATCGCCGCCGACCCAAAAAATGTCAACGCCCTGCGCATCGGGAAAACGGAACAGCCCGCGTCGCTGGTCAGCGAACTGGCCTCCGCCGAGGCCGTGGAAGCCGGACGCCAGAGTGATCTGACCATCGAGGCGGCGGATTTTTCCGTGCCGATGTCCGGGGAATATTTCGGCAAGGTTGTGACCGAACTGGTGCAGAACGCCTTCAAGTTTTCCGAGTCCGGCTCGGCGGTGCGCGTCACACTCGGCGAATCGTTCAACACGATTGTGTTTACCGTCAAGGACCACGGACGCGGTTTTTCCACCGGGCAAATCCAGCGCATCGGCGCTTACACGCAGTTCGACCGCAAAATGCAGGACGAGTCGGGCGTCGGCCTCGGCCTGACCATCGCCAGGCGGCTGGTGGAGTTGCACGGCGGCACGCTCACCATCGAAGGCGAAAAAGGCGCGGGCGCAACCGTCACCGCCAAGCTGCCGAAAACCAAGCCGGCCTGACCGTTTCTACGGCGACAATTTGCCGTAAAGAAAAACCAAACCGCGCCCGGCGGCTTCAGCCAGCAAAAACACCAGCGCGACTCCCAACACCGGCGCGAAATCCACGTTGCCCAGCCGCAGTGGAATTTTTTTCAACGGCGACAGCAGAGTTTGCGCCGTCGCGTTTACGTAACTCCAGACCGGATGTTTGCCGAAGTAGATGTAATTGTTCAGCAAATGCAGCGCCAGCACCGCACCGATGGGAAATCTCCAGACGAGATAACTGCCGAGGCCGATGAGCAGCGACGACTCGAAGCGGTGCGCCTCCGAAAATGGTCGTGGAATGATGGTCAGTTCGGCAAACAGCCAGCTTGCCAGCCACCACAGCAGCGTGGTGGCGACGAGCGGCAAAAAGATTTTCACCGGGCGAGACCAGCCGTCCACGCGGCCGAGCGGGATTTTCACCAGCCGGTGAACCGGTTCCGGCCCGGTCAAAATCGAAAACAGCAGCAGCCACAGGTAAAAAATTCCGAGCGCCACGCCGAAACTCAAAAACGAAAACAAAAGAATCCGCCAGAACAAATCACTGCGGAACCAAAGCACGGTGATCCCCAAATCCAGCTTGCCCGTCCAGATGGGTGAAAGCGCCGAACCGATCTGCCAGTAGAACAGCGCCCGCAGCACCAGCAATCCGCCGATGAACGCGAGCAGATGCCAGCGTCGCATCCGCGCCGGTTCCGCCCGCCGCAGCGTGCCGACCAGCGTCGCCGGCGTCCGTTTGGCCAATGGATCGAACCGCGCTGACCGCCAGCTCAACCACAGCAGCAGCCCGGCGAGGTTCAGGATGAAATCAACAATGCCCATGCGAATTCTGTTTCGTAGGAGTCGAGGCAACGACGCTCAAACTTCTTCCGTCAATTCAAATTGCGCTGACAAATCAGAGTCTCGTCACTTCGAGTCCTGCATCATTTTTAAAAGAGTTTCCGCCATCTCGCTCGGTGTGACGGAAATTCCGATGCCAGCAGTCTTGAACGCGGAAATTTTCGCTTCGGCAGTTCCTTTGCCGCTGCTGACAATCGCGCCCGCATGGCCCATTCGGCGTCCGGGCGGCGCGGTCGCGCCCGCGATGAATCCGGCGACGGGTTTCCTGCAATTCTTTTTGATCCACTCGGCGGCTTCTTCTTCCGCGCTGCCGCCGATTTCGCCAATCATGATGATGCCGGTCGTTTCCGGGTCGGCGTTGAAAAGTTTGATGACGTCGAGGTGCGACGTGCCGTTGACCGGATCACCGCCGATGCCGACGCAGGTGCTTTGGCCGACGCCGCGCGAAGTCAATTGCCAGACAGCTTCGTAAGTCAACGTGCCGCTACGCGAGACGACGCCGATGTTGCCTTTTTTGTGGATGTAGCCGGGCGCGATGCCGATGCGGCAGCCACCGTGGGAATCCTTGCCTTCGCCTGGCGTGACGACGCCGGGACAATTCGGTCCGATCAGCCGCGTCTTGGTGTTGCCTTGCAGCGCGCGTTTCACACGCACCATGTCGCGCACTGGAATTCCTTCCGTGATTGCAACGACAAGTTCAAGCCCGGCGTCCGCGCCTTCAAGAATCGCATCGGCGGCGAATGGCGGCGGAACGAAGACTGCGCTTGCGGTCGCACCGGTTTGTTTCACCGCATCGGCAACGGTGTCGAAAATCGGAACGCGTTTGCCGCCGTGCTCGAAAAATTGCCCGCCTTTGCCGGGCGTGACCCCGGCGACAATTTGCGTGCCGTAATCAATCGAAAGCTGCGCGTGCTTCGCGCCAAAGCTACCAGTGATGCCTTGGACGAGAACCTTGGTGTTGGGTGTTACGAGAATAGACATGGTAAATTGAATTACTTCGCTTTACGTTTGTGGATGCAAATCGTGTTGCCGTCGGGGTCGTAAATAAACGCCATGCGGCAGACAGGCGTGGGAAAAGGCTCGACCCGGAACTTCACGTCCTGTGCGCGCAAATGGGCGATGGCGGCATCAAAGTCCTCAACCTCCAAAGCCGCAGTGCAGCCGTCGGGGCTGGGATTCCAGCCGGTCATGCTGCCGATGGACAACGCATACGGCCCGAATTCGTATTCCACCCATTTGGCTTCCGGCAGTTCGGTGACGGTGCTGGGTTTCAAGCCCAGCGCACCCTCGTAAAACTTGCGGGCGCGCGGCATGTCAGTGACGGAATAACAACAAAACGCAATTTCGGTGACTTTGAGCATGACCAAGGCGGGATGTTAAATTTTAATTGCCATGCAACTCAACTCTTTTCCGAATCCGGCGCGATACGCGAATGCCAATCATGATTGCCGGTGGCGTGGATTAAGATTGCGAAGAAGATTAAGATGCCGGTTCGGATTTGACAGCGCGCGAAATGTTCGCAAAATATGAAACCGCTTTGGCTGCCAGAGTAGCTCAGGGGTAGAGCAGAGGACTCATAAGCCTTTGGTCGGGGGTTCAATTCCCTCCTCTGGCACCAGATTCAATGCCCGCGTCAGTTTTTTTTCTGCAGCGCTTCCGCTTCCTTGATCATCTGGGCAAGCAAGATTCCCAATCCTTGCGCGATGGAATCCGCGACGTTCAGGCTGGGATTGTGCTCGTTCCGCTCAATCAAACTGACCATTTAGCTTTTCGTTCTTCTGCAACTCACTTCTGATTTCCGTAAGGATTTCAAAATAATGCCACGCGGCGGGCGCGTTGGTTTCCTGATGATGATCGGGTTTCAAGATGAGATTGCCGGTGGCGAGCAGCACTTTTTGCACGTCGGGATTCTGCCGGACTTTTTCGCGCGTCGCGGCGACGATGAGTTTGTAAAAATCACTTTCTCCGGCGGCGTGGTATTCCATCGGCTTTCCCTCGAACGTGACCCAATCAATGCCCATCGTTTTCATGTTCGCTTCGGCGAGGTCGCCGGCATGCTTGGCGTTAAAGCTCGTGAGTTGCGAAACTTGTTCACGCGTGTAAATCCACGTCAGTCCGAGACTCCTTGCGGAGGGCCACCTTGCGCGCGGGTCGTCGGCGCTTTCGGGATATTTCATCATCTGCCAGAATCCTTCGAGGCTCGCGTAGCGTTTGCCGCGAAACGTGAACGGTGTCGTCGCGAAATTGGAAAGCAGGCCAAGCTCGTTGCGTTTGGAGAGGATGACTTCGCCCGGCGCGGCGGCCTGCGGCAGAATTTCCCACGCGGGCGCGCCGTTGGTGGGAACGGGCGTCCACCAATGCGCGGGATAATTCGACCGCGCCGCGAGCAGTTCCGCAGCGGAACGAGTGGCCGCGCCCGGCGAGCGGCAGCCTGCCACGAGCACCGCGAGGGCGGACACCAGAAATGAAAATCGCAAAAGGCTCCTTCGCATCACCGCAATCTAGAAAACCGCGCCCATTTGTCGAGGCGGAAGGAAAGTTTTGAACAACGAAGACGCGAAGGCGCAAAGTCAATCGGCTCCGTGCCTATGCGTCCTTGTTGTTAAAAAATCAGGGCTTCACTGTGACGTTGTCGAAGAGCGTGGAGTTCAGGGCGAAATTGTTGTGCGCGGTGAGGGCCAGGCCGATGGTGATGTTTTTGTTCAGCGCGTTCGTCATGCAGCCGACGCTGACCCAGTTCGAGCCGTCGGCGGAAGTGTAGCCATTGAAGACATCGCCGCTGCGCGTGAGCTTGATCCAGTGCGGGGGTTTCGCCTCCGGGCCGTCGGTGCTGGCGGTGGAGGTGTCCGCCGTCGCGCGTGATTGCAGCGTGGAGCCGCCCTGGCCGGTAAAACCCATGAAAACGTATTTCGAGCCGGCGGCATCATTTTCGCGCACCATGACGCCCGCCTTCGCCCACGGATCGGTGTATTGCAGGGAAACGACACGCGCGACGATGCTGCCGTCGCCCGCAAGCGGCCGGCTGGCGAAATGGAACGCGTCGGCGGTCTCCCAGATGTCGCTGCCGGAGGCAAGCAGGTTGAACCGGCCATTGAGAAAACTCGCCTCGCCGGAGACGCCCACGTTGCCGATGTCCGCGCTGCTCCAGCCTTTGGGCAGGTTCGCGCCGGTCGTGCGCAAATTGGAAATCCATTTGCCGACGACGACAACGGCCTTGTCGTCCACCAGATTTCGGGCGAGCGGCGGCATCTGGCCTTCGCCGGTGATGCTGATGCGGTGGAACAGGGTGGAGCGGTTCGTGGCGCCGGGAACGACGACGCGCGCGCCGGTGATGCCAAGCTGGTTGGCAACGGGGCCGTTGATGAGGCTCTGCTTTTTGAGCGGCGTGTCGAACCGGGCATCAAAGAACGCGCCCGCGCCGCCGGGCCGGTGGCACATTGCGCAGTTGGCGTCGAGATAGGAACGGACGCGCAACTGGAGCGCGGCGGAAGTGTTAGTGATGTTGACGAGGCGCGGATAACGGAAAATTTTCCGCCCGTCGAACGCGGCATCAAAAATTCCCACATGGCCGAGCGTGAGCAATTGGCTGGCAATGACGCCGTCCGGGTATTTGAAACTGCCGTTGAGCTGGCGCGTCTTGAGGCCAAGCACGCCGCCGGACGCCGGCGTGTGGCAAGTCAAACAATCCTGCCGTCCGGGATAAAACCACTTTTGCGTGCGCGTGCCGCTGGCGGTGACGATGGGGATGTCCTCGGAGATGCCCGTCGTGACCAGCTCCGCATCGCTGTCGTCCTCGCGCCATTTGTAGCTCGCGCCATAGACGTAGCCGTTTGTGTCGCGGACGAGGATGCGCGTTTCAAGACGGCGGAGAATTTGCGGATTCGTGTCATCCACCGGCAAATCAAATTGCTTCACAAAAACGGAGCCGGCGGGAAACGTCCATTCGCCGGTGGCGGCAAAACCGATGACCGTATTTGTCGGCAGCGTGAACCAGCGGGTTTTTACTGCGCCATCAGACCAGAGCGGCGAATTGACGGTGTAGGGAATGAGAAAATTCGCCGGCTGGAGACTGGTGAAGTCAGTGAACACACCGGTTTGCGAAAGCAAGTCTGGCAACGGAAGTTTTGGCGGCGGCGGGCCGCCGCGTTGCAGCGTATAAATGCGTCCGCCAATGCTGCTCATCTGGCAGAAATAAATTTCGCCGTCCGCGTCCGTGCCGAACGACGACAGGCCGGTGTAATCCGTGCCGGAATTTGGCCCGCTGCCTTTTGGCATCACGCAGAGCAGGTTTTTTTGGAAGGGTGTCGTGGTTTCGTCCATCGCCCAGACCGTGCGCATGATGTTGTCGCCGAAAATATATTTGCCGCCGAGGTCGGTGGTGAATTTTTTGCCGCGATAAACATAACCGCCGATGACCGCGCGCCCGTCGGTATGTGGATAGTCCAAAACCGGCCCGCGACTGATGCCGATGAACGGCGGTTTCATTTCGCCAAGCGTGCCTTCACAACGGTTCCATTGGAAATTCAAGCCAGACTCGCCGGGTTCGATCACGTCAATCTCCTCGCGCGAACTTTCGCCGACGTCGCCGATGAAAATTTTCCCGCTCGGCGCATCGTAGGTCATGCGATGCGGGCTGCGCAGGCCGAGGCAGTAAAATTCTTCGATCACGTTCGACTGGCCGATGAACGGATTGTCGTTCGGCACAAAATAATTCGCCGTGAAACCGCCCGTCGGCTGGCGCGGCGGCGCGTGGCTCACAACACCGCCACGGCAATCCACATCAATCCGAAAGACGCCGGAATATAAACTTTTATCAATGATCTGGTCGTTGTCGCCGACGGAATTGTCACCGTCCGTCCAGTAAAGAAACCCGTTCACCGGATGAAAGAACATTCCGCCACCGTGATGCCAGACGGTCTGGTTCGTGAGGTCCACGAAAATTTTCACCGAATCGGGAATGGCGACTCCATTCGCGTCAAGCGTGTAGCGTTCAAGGCGGTCGTGATAAGTGTCGGGCAAATTTGGAACCGGCCGCGTCGTCGGCGAACCGGCAACCGTGCCGGGCTTGACCCAGGTGTAATAGACAAAAATAAAATGATTAGTCGCGAAGCCCGGATGAAACGCGACGCCGAGCAGCCCGGAATCGTCCCATCCCTGACACTGGTTGCTGATGTCGAGAACGAGTTTTTTTTCCGTCGTGCCGGGAGAATTCTGAAATGTCCAGATGCGGCCTTCACGTTCCCAAACGCAGAGTTCATCCGTGCCTGGAACTGGCGTGAGGCCGACACTGTTGGTGAAAAGCAGATTGGTGAAGGCGACGACCGCCGACCAGTTGCCGGAAATGCCCGGCGCGACTTCAGGCATCACGCCGTTGAGAAACGCGCCGACGGACGGACGGCTGTTGAGGCCGTAGAATTTTTCGGAGACGACGGGTTTGGCACCAGCGGACAAAAAGAAACTGCCCGATAAAACAAGGGGCAGGAACCATTGGCGGTTTTGGTGAAACAACTTAATCACAACCGGGACGCGCATAAGATTCCCGTCAATGTTGGCGACGTCAAATTTTTTAGTGTGAATTCTTGTTCGAGGAACCTAGCCTGAAGCGATGTTTCGTCCCTGCATTGACCTGCATGAAGGCAAAGTGAAGCAAATCGTCGGCGGCACGCTCGGCGACGCCGGCTTGCGCACCAATTTTGTCTCCGAGAAATCCGCCGCGTGGTTCGCTGAACTTTACAAACGCGACGGGCTTTTCGGCGGCCACGTCATCATGCTCGGCACGGGAAATGAAAACGAAGCGCGCTCGGCTTTGAAAACTTTTCCCGGCGGACTGCAAATCGGCGGCGGAATCAATTCTGCAAACGCAAGCGGCTGGCTGGATGCCGGCGCATCGCACGTCATCGTCACCAGTTGGGTTTTCCGCGAAGGCCGCGTGGATTGGGAACGGCTTGGCGAACTGGTCGAGGCCATCGGCAAAGAACGGCTCGTGCTGGATTTGAGTTGTCGCAGGCGCGGCGAAAATTATTTCGTCGTCACTGACCGCTGGCAGAAATTCACGGAACTCGTCGTAAACGCGGAAACACTGCAAAAGTTTTCCGGCCACTGTGCGGAATTTTTGATTCACGCCGTGGACGTGGAAGGCTTGTGCCGTGGCATTGACCGCGAACTTGTCGAAAAGCTCGGCCAATGGTCGCCGATTCCGACGACTTACGCGGGCGGTGCAAATTCAATTTCCGATCTGGAAGCCGTCACGCAACTCGGCGGCGGAAAAGTTAATCTGACAATTGGTTCCGCGCTGGACATTTTTGGAGGCAGCGGCGTGAAATACGACGACTGTGTAAAATTCAACCGCCGCCAGAAATAATTCCAGCGGCGGCCGGCAATTCGGTAATTTAAGTTTAAGATTTGACCACTTCAATCTTGGTCGGCGTCATCATTTCCTTGCCCTTCTTTTCTTTGACCGTGCCGGTGACGGTTACTTTTTCGGGGTCGCCCTTGCAGATTGGATCGTGCGCGGCCTTGCTCACGTCATTTTGCTTCAGGTAATAATTCACCGTGTTCGTGCCTTGCATGACTTGCACGACGTTCTGGCACTCTTTGGTTTCATGCAGCGTGCATTTGGCGCAAACCATGTTGCCAGTGATGGCCACTTCATCTTTGTCCGCGGCGAGCACGCGCGGCGTCAATCCCGCCAGCATGATTCCGGCGGCCAGAGTTAAGGCAATTTTTTTCATAGGCTTTGGTTGTTTGTTCTACGGGAATATGACATCACGATTAATGATTTTGTTCAAGCAAATTAATTACGAAAATCAGCCGCTCTGCGCCGCAGCGAACAGTTCCGCAATGACGATTTGAAATTCCGGCACGAGCTTTTCCCCCAGCACTTCGCTGCCGGCGAGAATGCCCTTCAACTGCAAACCGAACTCCGTACAGTGATAAATCTCCACGTTGTCGTAGCGCGGGTCAACCATCCACAGGCGCGGCACGCGGATTTTTTCGTAGATTTCCTTTTTGACGACCGTGTCGGCGCGATGATCCTCGCGGCTGATGATCTCCACGGCCAGAAAAAGTTTGCCCGTCGCGGTCGTCATCAGCGCGAGGTCGGGACAGATGGCCGTCGTCCGCAGCACCTGGATTTTCGTGCGCGGCGCGAGCAATTGCGCGGTGGCGAGATTGCCCACGCTCGCGGTCATCGCCCGGTGCAGGCGGTCGCAGATCAATTCGTGCCGCTCGGTGGGGGCGGAACGCGGCAACGACGCGCCTTCGAGGATTTCCTCATACGGCTGGCTCATGGATTTAGTTTCAAGTTGAAGGTTGAAAGTTGCAAGTTCTCAATTTCGCCTATTGCTCGTTCGTGACATTGGATATATTAACCGGTGTTAGGATAATCAACGTTCGGCAAAAATGTGACTACACCGTTCTGGTTCGCACTATTAAATTCACACTGCTACGAGAAAGCAGGATTGACGCTTCCTTTTCTTGTTGGTGCGTCAGCTATTCATCGCGGCGCGGTCGCCCGCCCAGAGGATGCCAATCTAATAATTTCCGAGATGAATGAGATTCACTTTACTAACTACCTTTTTTACATCGCGGTTTGCACCTCTTTACAATCTCCTGTAATCACACTCGTTCATAATTACGGAAGCGGCGTGAAATTTTGTCTAAGCTCTGAATGGGGAAGCAACGACGAGGAGCGAACTAAAAGACTGTTGCATCATGCCGAAGAACCCATCCGCAGCGGGAAATTTTCTCGTATTCGTGAGGGGGATGTTCGCTCATGGAAACCATTCCAGGAAGACGATCTCGATCAAATCGATTCTGTCATTAAGACCCACTATGCTGAATCAGGTGCTTGAGCCAACTTTTCTTTTCAAAATCAAGACTTGCAAACGTCATCCCAACTGCTATTCTCTGTGTTCTTTTGAAACATTTATGGCAGTAAAAATTCGCATGAAACGGGTCGGCGCAAAAAACGCCCCCTATTTTCGCATCGTTGTCGCCGATGGCCGCAGCCCGCGCGACGGCAAGTGCATTGAAGAAATCGGCACTTATCAACCGCTGAAACCGGGCGAGAATTTCTCGCTCAAACTGGATCGCGCCCAATACTGGATCGGCAAGGGCGCCCAGCCGAGCGACACCGTCGCCAGCTTCATCAAGAAACTGGGCAAGACGGCTCCGGCTCCGGCTCCGGCAGCGGCTTAATTTTTTGGCGTCATGCAGGAGTTCCTCGAATACGTCGTGAAAGGACTCGTGCAAAATCCCGGCGCGGTGACGGTCACGCCGGTGGATCGCGCAGGCATGACGATTTATGAACTGCGTCTCGACCCGCAGGACGTCGGCAAAATCATCGGCCGGCAGGGTGTGACGATTAACGCGATCCGTTCTTTGCTGCTGGCCGGCAGCGCGAAAAAAGGTTTGCGCTGCTCGGTTGAGATTGTGGAAGACAAAAATAATTAAAAATGCATGATTAAAAATGTAAAATGATGGGCAGGCCGGGCGCTGACATTTTTAATTTTTAATTTTTAATTTTGCATTCGTGAAGATTGACGTGCTGACCTTGTTTCCGGCGATGTTCGCCGGGCCGCTTGATGAAAGCATCATCATGCGGGCGCGCAAAGCCGGGTTGCTGGATTTGCAAATCCACGACTTGCGCCAGTGGACGCATGACCGGCACAAGATTGTGGACGACCGCCCGTTTGGCGGCGGACCGGGGATGTTGCTGAAGCCGGAACCGATTTTTGAAGCGGTGGAAAGTTTGAAGCGTGAACAGACGAAAGTGATTCTACTTTCGCCTTCGGGAAGAAAGTTTGACCAGTCCATCGCACGGGATCTGGCGAAAGAAAAAGGTTTGCTGCTCGTCACGGGACATTACGAAGGCTTTGACGAGCGGGTGCGGGAAACGCTGGCGGATGACGAGTTGTCCATCGGCGATTATGTGCTGACGAACGGCGCGCTGCCCGCGATGGTGGTGATTGACGCGGTGGCGCGGCTGCTGCCCGGAGTTTTGGGCGACGACGAAAGTTCATATGACGAATCGTTCAGCCACGGATTGCTGGAATATCCGCAATACACGCGACCGGCGGAATTTCGCGGGATGAAGGTGCCGGACGTGTTGGTTTCCGGCAACCACGCCGAGATTGAAAAATGGCGGCGCGAACAGGCGAAGTTGCGCACGAAAGAAAAGCGGCCGGATTTGTTGAAATAAAATTTATAAAGCTATGAACCAGGCATTACAAAAAAAGATTGAATCGGAACAGTTTCGCAAAGATGACGCGAAGTTTGCCGTCGGCGACTCGGTCAAAGTGCATACCAAAGTCGTCGAAGGCGACAAGGAACGCATCCAGATCTTTGCGGGCGTTGTCATGGGCAAGCGCGGCACGGGTCTCAACGAAACCTTCATCGTCCGCCGCATCAGCTACGGCGAGGGCGTTGAACGCATCTTCCCGTTGCATTCGCCGCGCGTGGACAAAATCGAAGTTGAACGCCAAGGCTCGGTGCGCCGCGCCAAGCTAACCTACCTCCGCAAACGCCTCGGCAAAGGCGCGACGCTCGTAAATGAAAGGCAGGAAAAAGTTGTTGCTGAACCAGCGGTGAAGTAATTCCATAAATTAAAATTTCAAGGCGAGGCTCCGGCCTCGCTTTTTTGTTTTGCGCCAAATTTTATGCCGGGCAAAGGACAGAAAAAAATTGTTGACACTTTTTTGTTTTAATATCATTGTATCCGCATCCGTTGATTTGACGGACTCATGACGAGTGGTCGAGGGACTGGCCCGATGACACCACGGCAACCGATTGAACTTTGGTTTCAATGACAGGTGCCAATTCCAGCTCAAGCATCATCAGCTTGGGAAAAATGAGAAGAGCACAACCTTTTGTCGCCCCTTCTCCTCGTGAGTCGGGGCTTTTTTGTTGCCTCGAAATGTTCGTAGCGGCACGTCGGAAGACCGCCGCTGATTGAAAGAGTAATTACGGCGCTTTACCGAGACGCCGCTACGGAAAATATATTATGAGTGAACAACACGGTTTTATGAAGGCGCTCAAGTGCCGCGAATGCGCGCGCGAATATCCGCTCGAAGCAACGCACGTCTGCGAATTCGACTTCGGCCCGCTCGAAGTCGCCTATGACTACGACCGCATCAAAAAATCGCTCACGCGCGAAGTCATTGCATCGCGTCCGAAAACGATGTGGCGTTATCGCGAGCTTTTGCCCATCGCGGGCGAGCCGACCGTTGGCCCGCTCGTTGGCTTCACGCCGCTCGTCAAAGCGGACCGCCTCGCGAAGAAGCTCGGCATTCGCGAATTGTGGGTCAAAAACGACGCCGTGAATTACCCGACGCTATCGTTCAAAGACCGCGTCGTCAGCGTCGCTTTGAGCCGCGCGAAGGAACTGGGTTTTGAGACCGTCGCGTGCGCCTCGACTGGCAACCTCGCAAACTCCGTCGCCGCGAACGCGGCGAGCACCGGATTAAAATCCTACGTCTTCATCCCATCGGATTTGGAGCAGGGAAAAATTTTGAACTCGCTCATCTACGGCGCGAACGTCATTTGCATCAAAGGCCATTACGACGAAGTGAACCGTCTCTGCGCCGAGATCGCCGGCAAGTTCGGCTGGGCGTTTGTGAACGTCAACATGAGGCCGTATTACGCCGAAGGCTCCAAGAGCATGGCGTATGAGATCGCCGAGCAACTCGGCTGGCGGCTGCCGCAGCACACGATCGTGCCGATGGCGTCCGGCTCGTTGCTGACGAAAATCCACAAGGGCTACCAGGAATTTGTGAAGCTTGGTCTCGTCGCGAATTCCGAAACGCACATCCACGGCGCGCAGGCCACGGGCTGTTCGCCGATTTCCGTCGCGCAAAAAGCCGGACTCGATTTTTTCAAGCCGGTCAAGCCCGACACGATTGCGAAATCGCTCGCCATCGGCACGCCCGCCGACGGTTTTTACGCGCTCAAAGTGATGCGCGAAACCAACGCCGCGGCCGACGACGTGACCGACGACGAAATCCGCGACGCGATCAAACTGCTCGCCGAGAC
>Ga0182018_10003262_pt1 | contig 14834 bp, 17 predicted proteins | sample 812P2MmetaG_FD_120490 | JGI IMG/M metagenome (GOLD analysis project Ga0182018, IMG submission 120490) | Permafrost microbial communities from Stordalen Mire, Sweden - 812P2M metaG | ecosystem: Environmental > Terrestrial > Soil > Wetlands > Permafrost | place: Sweden: Stordalen | collected...
GCAGCCTAAGACGGCTGTTTGTGGCGCAAGGCTAGTCGCACTCAATCACGCTGTCCAATGAATTCTGGGCAGTCTGTTATTCCTGGGAGGAATAACAGAATTAAGTCAGAGTGATTCGGGCGGCAGCATTGTTGTCGCGACTCGTCGCAGAAATCTTCATCCACCTCTCGACAAGAGACATAGCAGTCATCGTTTCGCTAAGCTTTCGATTACTCACACGCCGTTTGCACGACTTGCGGCGATGGTCCGAATCGATACCGACATGGCCACGAGAAGGATCGCGCGAGTGGTGAATCAATGTCTCTTAGCTTTTTCTTAAAAAACGGGCATCCCCGTAAGTCACATGCTCTGAGCACGATTGCTTCCGCAATCTGAGAGTTCGAGGAGAGTTTAAGGTGAGAATCAGCGCCTTGCTATCTGTTATTCCCGACAGGAATAACGTTGTTCCGAAAAGTTATTGGACAGGGCGGCAGGACTGGGGTCAAGTTGGCTCAAGAGGTGATGTATGCCAGCCAATTCTACGATCCTGTTCCCAAGGTCATCTACTGAAGCTCCATCAACGCCAGTCACCGACCTGGACGCGGTCTCCAACGCTCAGCCCGAAAATCCAAAGAGAGTTCGTCACGCTGGGTACGGGCAAGAGGGGGATCCTCTGCTAACAGCGGAGGATGTCGCTCAGCGACTGAATGTCACAAAAGACTGGGTGTGGGACCACTCGTCACGCAAAGCCCCGTACCTTCCGGTTATTCGTATGGGTGATGGGACTCTCCGCTATCGGGCGAGTCGAATTGAAGAGTTCATCGACGAACGGGAACGCCTCACTCAAATCCGCCGAAAGCGCGCGTAAAATGGGTGCAGGCCCACTTGTTCCCCCGCAGAAACTGAGGAATGAATGGGTAAGTCGTATCAAAGGGGTTGGGTCGTTTCCCGTGGAAAGAAATGGTACGGGTACTTTCGCAAGACGGTATTCGATCCGACTACGAATCAGCAGAAAGGTGATGTCATCTCGGTAGTTCTCGGGCTGAAGTCGCAGATGAAAGCGTCTGAAGCACGAGAGGTACTGGAACGTGAAGTAACCAAGCAAACCGGACACTCCGGACCAAACGCCGGCAGAGTGATGAACGATAGCTCTGTCACGTTCGGATGGTTTGTTCGGAACCGCTTTTTCCCTCTCAAAGAGGCGCACTGGAAGGAGGAAACAGCAAAGGTGAAAAAACTCCTCATCCAAAGGGATCTCATCGATCCGTTCGATAAGACTCCTTTGGAGAATTTGGACAAGTTCACCCTGCAAGTGCACCTTAACAATCTGGCGAAAACTAGCTCCAAGGACAGAGTGCTTCAGATCAGGGCTTACCTCCGCGACATCTTCGCGGAGGCAGTGGATCAGGACTTCCTCGTCAAGGACCCAGCTCGAAAGGTCACGGTCCCGACCCAGTTGCGCGACACTGATCGGACGACCTTGACCTGGTGGCAGTTGCGAGGTGCGCTCTCAAAGCTAAATCTGAGAGACCGCATTCTCTTGGAACTTGACATGACGAATGCACTCCGTCCTGGCGAACTGTTCGCGCTTCGCTGGCAGTGTTTCAGCCACACCGAATGCACCATGCAGCTCGTGGAAACCGTATACAAAGGCAAAATCCGACCCTGGGGTAAGACTCGAAAGAGCTTGGGATCCGTGCACGTTCCGAAGGAACTGGCCGACGATCTGTGGCTCTGGAAGCAGCGATGCCCCAACCCGTCTCCGGACGCTTTCATCTTCCCGAACAAAAAAGGCGGGTTCATGGACAGCAACAACTACCGGAATCGGGTTCTGCACGGATTGGCGCAGGAACTTGAGTTGCCCAAGCTGACCTTCCAAGTGATCCGGCGGACGATTGCGACGCTGGCGCAAAAGAAGGGGACAGTGAAGGACATTCAAGGCGTGCTCAGGCACTCCCGCATCGCAACGACAACTGACGTTTACATGCAGGAGATTCCGGAGAGCGTGCAGAAGACGGTCGACGCCATCAGTGCCGAGCTTCGACTCCTTCCTAATTTGGAAGAGGTCACGCGCGGGACGAGCGTTTTGCTACCAAATGCTACCAAACTGAAAAGCGGGGTATCTGCAAGTAGTTGAAAATATGGTGGACCTGGTCGGGATCGAACCGACGACCTCTTCCATGCCATTTCTCATCTTCGGCTGTAACAGAGCGACACCAAAAAAGCGCGAGTGATACTGAGGGGCAGTGTTCATACGGGTCCGACGCATCTTCGCTGCCCCTCATGGCTACCAGAGCGACAGCACCCGACAGCGCCAGATACGGGCAGGGATGAAAGGGTTATGACACAACTCACGACACAAACACTCTGCCCGGTGGGGGCCTCTGTCAAGGGTGGGGGCCTGTCTGAGAGTACCCTCGCGCGATTGCCTAGACTCTCGCACACAGATTTTTGATTTTTTTCAATTTTTTTAGGGTTTGCGACGCCGTTTTTTAATAGCGAACAAACGGCGAATACTATACCATGGCCCGATGGACAGTGGCAGCGATATCAGACGCCGTGCGATGGGCGCAAGAAATCGTGCGGGAAATTGATTCGCGCTGGCCTACGAAATGATCCTGAGATTTCGTTACGGTTTGACGTAGTAGCTGGGCTATAATTCCCTCGATTTTCCGGCCCCTGAGATTTACCTCCCCAATCGAAAAAGGAACACCCATGCGCCTACACCTTGGTGGCACTCGAAAGGCGGGTTATGGACCACAATCTTTACTTAGAGGCTCTAACAAAACCCCTTTCCGCTCCAGACGACAGAAAGAACAGCCGGGATGCTCCTTCGGCTTCCCCTACTCGCCCTTGGCATTTGGAGTCACCCCCATACGCCGAACAAGATCCCCGAATCGCGGGTCCGAATGCAGCGAGTCAAGGGCATGATCGACATTCAAGAGCGTCCCAACAGCTCTTCGTCCGCTCTTCCTGCTGCGACATGCCGCTATGGTAGTGGGCTGTTTGAATTTGAAAGTAGCCCACTACCGCAGCTATTTGCAGCTTGACGGGGCAGCGGCCACTGGAGGACAATTGGGCGCGTTTTTGGGCACCTCTATCCTTTCTCCGTTGCCCGGAAACCTCATTTCCGTCCCGGCTTTTTACTTAAACATTCGGCCCCATCTGGAAACAAGGTTCGATTCCCTCGAAGGAGACACTCCCATGAAGCTCCGCATCGCTTGCGTGATATTTGGATTCTTGTCGTTGGTCCTGTCACTGGTGCAACTCACCTTTGCCCAGGCACCTATTGAAACTGCATCCGCCCTGCCTCGACTGGTCCGCTTTAGCGGTACGGTGAAGGACCTCAACAGCACTCCCCTGACTGGCGTGGTAGGCATAACGTTTGCTCTCTACTCCGAGCAAACCGGCGGCGCTGCCCTCTGGCTGGAGACGCAGAACGTAACCGCCGACAACAACGGCCACTATACGGCTCTGCTGGGATCGACCAAGCCCGACGGGCTGCCGGCTGAGTTGTTTACTTCCGAGCAGGTACGCTGGGTGGGAGTGCAGATTTCGGGACAAGCGGAGCAGCCACGCGTGCTGCTCGTAAGCGTGCCTTACGCACTGAAGGCTGTCGATGCCGACACGGTGGGTGGCATGCCGCCCAGTGCGTTCCTGCTGGCCAATTCGATGGCGGCCTCGGCAGCAAATCCGGGACAACCCAGCGCGGCAATTGCAAACAGCAATGCCCTCGCTCCCGCGGCGACGACGATCACCGGAAGCGGGACGACGGATTTCGTTCCGCTCTGGACGGGCACATCAACACTGGGCAATTCCGTCCTGTTTCAGTCTACTGCGAAGAGCATCGGCATCGGCAACACGACGCCCGCGGCGACGCTCGACGTGACCGGCAGTGGCATTTTCCGCGGCTTTTTGGAACTGCCCGCGACGGGGACAGCCACATCCACGACGGACTTCAATTCGCAGCCATTCGATTTTCTGGCCTCCTCGTTCAGCAGCTCGACTAAGGCCGCGGTGAATCAGCATTTCCGCTGGCAAGCGGAGCCAGTCGGGAACGACACGACGACTCCACTGGGCAAACTGAACTTGCTGTTTGCATCCGGCACGGGCACGCCTGCGGAGACGGGCCTCTCGATCAGCAACAAAGGCATCATCACCTTCGCGGCAGGCCAGACGCTTCCGGCGGTGACAGGCAACGAGAGCGTGACTGGCACGTTGAGCGTGGGCGATCAGTTGATTTCGAAAGTGGCGACCGGCACGGCGCCTTTGAAAGTAACCTCAACGACTCAGGTCGCGAACCTGAATGCCAGCCTGCTAGACGGCTTGTCGGCAAGTGCTTTTGCCCAGCTTGGCGCTGGGACGAACAGTTTCAGCGGCGTTATAAGCTCGCCATTCATAGAGACGAGCAATGAAACCGTCGTCGTAGAAGAAGGGAGCGGGTTCTACAACAGCGTGCGCATTAGCGGTGGCAGTGGGCCAGGAATAAGCGTCGCTAACATCGGTAGCAGTGGGCCAGCCATAATGGGTAACGCGACCGGTAACAGCGGTGAGACATTTGGGGTGTCAGGCTCCTCACTCAGCAATGCGGGTGTGGGCGTGCTTGGGACGGGTGTGAGCAGCAGCACGGAGGGTACCAGCTTCGGGGGGCTCGAGCCGATAGGTGTGTGGGGCGATACGGGCGTGAGTTATAGTTCGACTTCCGAACTCGCCTACGGTGTGCTTGGCACCGCCGATGACAATAACGCTGTTGTTGGGTATAATGACAGCCCTAGTGGTATAACCACCGCCTTGTTTGAAAATTTCGAGTCCGCCGCACCAAATAACCTAGTGCTCTGGACTCTGGGTCCTGGCATGTCGCCTCCAGGCATTTGCACGATCGACGTGAGTGGGAACCTGGGTTGCAATGGCACGAAGTCAGCCGTGGTGCCCGTAGACAGCGGTAACCGCCAGGTGGCACTCTACGCCGTGGAAGCACCTCAGAACTGGTTCGAGGACTTCGGCAGCGGGCAACTGGTTGCCGGTTCGGCAACGGTCCCGCTCGAGGCGACTTTCGCGCAGACGGTCAATACGGGCGCCGCTTACCACGTCTTCCTCACCCCGGAAGGCGACTGCGAGGGGCTCTACGTGGCCAACAAGACTGCGGAGGGGTTTGAAGTGCGTGAACTCAGGAGTGGGCGATCCAACGTGGCCTTTGATTACCGGATTGTGGCGTTACGCAAGGGGTACGAGGGTGTTCGCCTGGCGGACAAGACCGAGCAGTGGAAGCAGATGATGGCGCATGCCCCAAAGCGACGGGCGACGCCGGGCCCGAAGCTCCCTCTAGCCGCCAAGCCACCCAACTTGGCAGCGATCGGCGTGAAGCGGGCGAGCCTAGCGTCGCAGAAATAGGGTGGCTGGCGCAGATGCACGGCATCCAGGTGACACTGGCGAGCAGCCGGTCAGCCACCGGGTGGTCGTGAGTAATCGCGTTCCCTATTATAATCGCCCGAGCCGGGCCCATTTCTCGCGTCCTCTGCGAGAAGTGGGCAGGGCGGAATCCGCCACCACGCCGCCGCAATCCACACACGTCATGTGACACCTAACCTTGCGCCCCAAAATCGAGTTAGCCCATCATGGTCGAGGCGGAGACGGTACATCGAGCGGGTACGGCCCGGCGGGGGGCTCGGTATCGTTAGGCGGCACGACCAAGCTGGGCCTGAAGTCAGCGGCGCGTGGACATGCTCGAACGCGGGCACGGGCACCATTACGACGGCTGAGCCTGAAAGTGTCGGCGGCACGGCGCTCCTACAGTGATGAAGCGGGGCAAGAGGACCTCAAACGAGGCAGCTGGCCCGGCAGTTGGCCGCAGCGCAGAAGCAGACAGCGCCGCGGAATTAATGTTGCGGGCAGAAAGTTAACAGCAAAACCATCCCATCGCAGGTCGGAGTGGGGCCGAGCAGGCGAGAAAGGTCGTCCCTGCACGACCCATCAGGGACCAAGCAGCGGTCAACTTATGCATTGCTGGCAAAGCTAACTTCAACCCGCCACCCAATCGACTCGCAGGAAGTGCCAGCAGATCAGCGCACACCCCAAGGACAAGAATGCCTCGTGAATATCCGCTCGCTTTTCGTAGCGCACCCGCAGTCGCCGGAACTGGTTCAGCCAAGCGAAGGTCCGTTCGACCACCCATCGCCATCGCCCCAGTCCGCTGCCATGTTCGGTGTTGCGCTTCGCAAGAAAGGGGATGATGCGTCTGTCACGCAGACCTTGCCGGATTGACTCCGCGTCATAGCCACGGTCGCCTAGTACGCAATCAGGACGATGCCGTGGGCGTCCTCGCTCTCCCTGCAAGAATGGGATAGCGTCAACGAGTGCGAGGGCTTGCTGCGAGTCGTTACGATTGGCTCCAGTCAGTTGAATGGCGAGAGGAACCCCGCGACCGTCGCAGATTAGATGGCGCTTGCTGCCCAGCTTGGCCCGGTCGGTTGGATTCGGTCCCGTCTGGCGCCCCCAAAAACTGCTCGGATCGAACTGCCGTCCACGACCGCCCGTGACCAATCTATCTCCCCGCAGCGCGCCAGCCAGTCCAGCAAGGAGAAGTGGATCAGTTGCCAGATGCCTGCCTCTTGCCAGTCACGTAACCGCCGCCAGCAGCTCATGCCTGAACCACAACCCATCTCTTGCGGCAGCATCTCCCACGGAATACCACTGCGCAGGACGAATACAATGCCGGTGAGACATGCCCTGTCCGCTAAGCGCGGTCTTCCGCCTTTGGGCTTCGCATTGGCAACTGGGATAAACGGTTCAACCAGTTCCCACAACCGGTCAGGCAAGAGTTCGATGGCCATTGGACAACTCCCGTCCGTAAGGATGTTCTGACCCTTTCCACGGGTTGCTGGAGAAATGCGGTTTTGTTAGACGTTCTTTTAGATAACTCGAATGTTTTTATTGAGGGTCAGCGTGTTTATGCCGCCCGAAAAGCGGGAGGCCCGTTCTCTAACGACTGCACTCGCGTCGCCTCTGATCCCAGCACTGTTGGTACTCGCGCTGCCCCTGATCCTGGCACTGTTGGTACCGAGCATCTTCCTGGCGATTTCTCGCCAGACAATTCAAAAACTGATTCGTACCGTTTGTCGCATCGCACAATTCGTATTGTGAAGTCGGGCACACTGGCATGGAGCAGACCATCGAAACATGGCAGGAAGGCTGCGGGTTTTGCTGTGGTAACGGTTCGCGCGTCTGTGGTGCCGGAATCGGTAGACCTCGTTGCAAGTCGAACGCTCGTATGGCCGAATCGCGGTAGCGCGCTGCCTCACGCTTTTTGTGCAGCTTCTCGGAAATCTCAGCCAACTGCTCGTAATAGACGCCCAGCATTCCGAGATCAGTAGACACCTCATTAGACCCAGGCACTAGAGGATCGGGCGGCGGCGCATTCTTGAACCGTTCACGGAATATTTCGGCCGCCTTTTTTGTCGCCTCTTCAGCGTTCTTGTAATCGCCCAAATCAAAGTAAGCGCGACCTAACTTTCCCCAAGCGAGGCCGTCTGTGGGTTGGGCGCGAATAGCCTCTTTGGCATCCGTCACGGCATCCTGTGTACCTGCAAGTCTCTTGTTGCGCTCAGTGTCCAGCGCATCGTCAGCCGACGATTCCAGCGACTCTAATGAATCAGCGGGTTTCCCCGATGCGGCTGAAGGATGGTCAGCGAGCCATTGTGAGAGTTCGTTCTTGTCGGGTTCCACTGCGATGCCCCCGTTGTATTCCGGTTTCCTCTTTAGTACCTCGGATAACGCTACAAACTCCGCCCTAGTCCCGGCGTTCGCGCTGTTGAGATTAACGGCAATACGGAGTTCTGACCACGCGCGCTCAAGGTAGGCCTTTCGCTCTTGTTTGCTATGCGCACAGTTCGATAAATTCTCCATTCCTTCACTCGTCAACAAATGGCCGAGCCTGCCATGTAGATCCGCATTTTCCGGTTCGAGTGATACCGCTTCTGAGAAATCTTTCTCAGCCAGTGAAAGATCGGGACAGTCTCCTTTCTTGAAATACGCCCAGCCCCTAGCGGCTACGATCACGAGAGACCCACAACCTTTAATTGTCCCCGGATCAACGGAACCTGAGTGAGCACAGGCTTTGGAATAGACACTTATTGCATTGTCAAAGTCGCCGATGCTCATCAACGCGTTGCCGTAGTACAGTTCGGCACTGAAGAATTGTGGATTCAGATCAAGAGCTTTTCGGTAGGCCTTGATTGCCGCGCCATGGTCCTGTCTGTTATCAAACAAAACCCCAAGTTCGGTGTAAAGCTCTGCCGTTGGTTGCATCGCCAGCGCCGTGTGGTAGTCCGCCAGTCCTTGCGCTTGCATATCGACTTTTCCGCTGTTGTCCGTATGCAGCGACTCGGCGCGTGCTAGGCCGATGGTCGCATCAACATCGTTGGGAGAGAGGCTGTGCGCCTGCCGAAACTTTTCCAGCGCTGCATTGATATTGCTTTCCGCGAGGAGACGCCCACCTTCGGCTACAAGCTGTCCGACGTGGCCCTCGGCTTGTTCGGGCGGGTTTGTACCTTGGCCGAAAAGTGGGGCTATCGAAAGCAGGACGAATGCCGCAAGACTGCAAAGGCCTTTCATCTGTGTAGCTCCTTGACACAGCAGACGCGTCTGTGGGTTCGGGGGGAGCGCAGACCTGAAGTGCTATTTATAAGTGGTCTATCCACAAGTGGTAGACCGAAAAGTAGCGTACTCCCAGAATCAAACAGATGCAACAGATTCAGCGCGAACTGGGAGAGCGCATCCGCAAGCTCCGCACGCGGAAGGGCTGGTCACAGGAAGAATTCGCAGCCATCAGCGGGCTGCATCGGACCTATATCGGAGCGGTCGAGCGCGGGGAGAAGAATCTGACGATTTCGACGATGCTCACGCTTGCAAAAACTCTTGACCGAACCATAGCGGAGCTATTTCGGGGCATCGCCTGAAACTCACGCTATTGGAGACTTTTGCCACTCAGACCCGTTTGACGTGCGTGGTGTAATAGGAAGAGCGGGAAATTCTTGTATTTTGAGGGGCTTTATGGGTTTGGTGGAACGTCGCATACAAGAGATTAGCAGAGCGGGAAGCGAGTGACCGACTCTGGCACATGCGTTGTGATCGCATACTAGAACGGGAGAAGCGACAAAACTACGATTGCATCAAGGGAGCAGTCCTTGCGAAGATCGCCACGATCAAAACCGGACTGCCTAGACTCCAAGTGGATTTCACGGAGAATCCCGCGTGGTGGTTCGATGTGCGGAATCCTTTGTTGTGTGGAGCCACTGTCACTGTCACGATGAGTCAAGATGGCGCCGCGCTCTTTATCGAGGTACAGCGGAACCGCAATCCTGATGCCGTGGCGCGTAGCACGGTCCGTGTTGTTGTGAAAGGGGATGATACTTGCTTTGAGTACAACGGGCGTATGGTCACACCACTGGAAGCGGCGGATATTATTCTACTTCCTGTGTTGGAGTGAGTTTGCCGTCGGAGGCTGCACGCGAATTACCCTAGCGTGCAAGAGCGAAACGGATAACCCGATAGACCAACCAGCAAATAGGGCCAACGATAGCGGCCAGCAGTAACGCTGAAACGATTGTGTTGTCCTCTGCTACTCCCGGCTTGTCTAAGTAGAACAGTGCGATGACGGAGAAGATATAGAACGTCAGAATCTCGCGCACGGCACGGCGCAGTTTTTCGCGTAACTGTTCGCGTGTGTTTCCGGTTCGATGCGCTTCTTCGTAGAGAATCGAGGCGCGGGAACGTTTGTCATCCAGCCTCAGATACCGCACGAGTAATCCCCACATTCGCTTACCTCTGGCAAATCCATGCTTGACGGGCATGATACAACGTAAAAATAGAAAAGCCCTCAGTTCCCGCTGAGGGCCAATATCGAGCCGCGTCCTTCTCAGTCGCGTCTGAGGTGGATTATGCCGCAGGCGCAACCCAAAACACAAGCCTTTAATATGGAAGCCACCACATCTCTACAGTGTCCTGATCTACCTCCGTCGCGTGCCCACTGCAAAGTCCCAAAGCGGCTTTGGAAAGTGCGGCTCTTAGATGCCGTTCCCCTTCGTCGTCTGCGTACTCTATGGCAAATATGGTGTAGGGGTTTCCGCAGCCTATGTGGGCACATCGAAATGCAATCATCCATGGCCTCACTTGCCGTTGACTTGGGTCCGGCATGGGATAAACTTCCCGACGGATCATATCGTGAGAACGCTCGTACAGCCGCCCGTTCTCGCTGCATAGAATCTTTATTGGCCAAATGTCCGTGGGTTGATTCTGTGGACCTACGAATGTTCCTAGATGGCTTTGACGCGGGAGCAGAATTTTCCCATCAAGGGAAGGCAGAACGTACACAAGCCCATTACTCATAATGGTCTATCCGATTAATGCATCAAGCGGCCAAATCTCGTTCGTCACTCCCGCTGCCATCGCAGGGGTCACGCGCAAGGATGAATGAACGCGCACGAAATTATAGTGGGTGAAGGTTGCAAAGTCGCAATAGGATTTAGGAAAAAACTTCGCACCGCGCGGGGGGCCTGTATGGGTCGGCAACCTTGGACAAATCGGCTGACCATCGAGGACTGTCAATTTGTTCTGAACGTGTTGGAGTTTCACCGGGCCGGAACGCTTGCCTGTCCCCACGGCTCGATTAGCACACTCAAATGGACGATTCCGGGCGATATATGCAGCCTAGGCCGTCTTGAGTGCCGTGTCGAGCACGGCGGCTTGACCGGGCTGGCGCTCTACATCCGCCGCCAGTGCGTCCGCATAAATATCATTGTCGAGCCGCAACTCATCCCGGTCGGCACTGTGCGCCCTCACCTCGGAGGAAAGCGGTTTTGGTTCGTGTGCGGCTGCGGAAGGCGCGTCGGTCGCCTCTACCTACCGCCGGGGCAAGGGGTCTTCCGATGTCGCCATTGTCACTCCCTGACCTACAAGAGCGCACAGACACACGATCAGCGCCTCTCCGACTTGGCGAAAAATCCCGTCGCCCTGCGACTTGCGTTACAAGCTGGGAACTTCGGCGACTGGAAGCGTGCTCTCTTCGGCGTGAGGGCGACGGGACTGATTTTGGCGCGGCACAACCGCCAGCGTCGGCGGGGTGTTCAGAGTCGTGACGTTCTACTCACCCGCAATCGTGGGGTAGACCGGGTAGAGGAGGTAGACTCTTTATCTCGTACTCACTCATAGGGGCCGCCTTTCCAAGTTCCGCCCCTACACAGAGAAGAGTCTACCTGCTCTACCGTCTCTACCCGAGGCTATTGGCTTATTTGAATAGCTTGGCGCGGCGAAGAGGGGCGCTCTTGCTGTCGCCCTCAAGCATTTCTCGGCGTAACTGCTCTATGCCTTCGTCTGTGTAGTTGCATACATCGCACGCCTTGAGCAGAGTGGCAAGTGTCGGCACGACTACCGTCACGCCGTGAGCAGTCTTCGTATCGAATCCAAGCTCACGCGCAATCGGCCCGATTTGCCGAGGCTGAAGGGTAACCTTGTGATTCCTGAAAATGGACTCGGCAATGTCTCTGAATTTCACGTATCGAAACTCGGATGATCGCCCTTCGAAGATAGCTTCCACAATCGCTCTCAGCACAAGGCCGTCAGGTTCTTCCGCCTGGGCTTCTTTCAATTCGAGTGTTTCTTGTTGGAGCCTCTGGAGGATTTGGCAAACGAAGTCATCATCGTTGCACAATTTTGCGACTCCGAGTAGTGGCGCGTAGGTGTTGAAGACACGCGCTGCGATCCCCGGAGGCTGATTAACGGAGGGCAGATCGAATGCCAGCCCCCGCATCAGCCGTGAACCTTGGACGATCCACGGGTCATCTTCGCAGAACTCCTGATAGGTTCGGCTGCTATCCGCCCGAAATCGCACGAGCACTGCACGGCCATCCAGCGCCGGATCGTTGAAAGACAATCGGCGGTGAAGAACGGTTGCCCCGAAGTATTTCTTGATTTCAGTTACCCACTGTTTTTCTCCTGCATTGACTTTGTACGCGGCTTCTGCCGATGCCCTTTGATACCGATCCGAAAGCATTCGCTCGAAGGCCATGGTTACGTCCTTCCAAGCTTGGTCTGCTTCCTCCACAATCGCAGTCCCTTCATAACTGTCTGCAAGCTCGTCTCTGATAGCTGCTTCCGTCCGACTACGGAGACTGAAGGCACGCGGCTGGTATGCAAAACTTTTGATGATGTGGAGGGTCTGACTCTTACCAGTGCCGAACTTGCCGCGCAGAGCGAGCAACGGAAAAGTGTTCAGGTTCGGAAGTGCATGTGTAGCAAGGGTCCAATAAACCACCAACTTCCGATCTCTCTCATTCAAACCCGTAATTAACTGGAGACCCACGTCCATACTCTCGGCGACCTCTTGCAGGTCCGATGGACGGGGGATTTGGCACGCTGCGGTAGAATCATGCAGAGGTGGTTGCGTCTTCGACACGCGGCCCCTCCCTTACCGCCGACTGCGAATCGGCGGTTTCTTTTGCCTCGCCCAATAGACGAAGAATCTCCGTTGGACTAAAAAGCAGTCGGCGGCACAGCCGTACAGGTTGGAGTCGGCCCCGCCTTATCCATGCCCTGATAGTGTGAGGCGACACTCGAAGCCTATCTGCCACCTCAAGCAATGTGAGCAGTCGGGGAACAGTTTCAGACATTTAACTCACCTCGCCTGTTTCAACCGGGCTTCGACTGCACTCAGCGGAATGCGCCATTGCCGAGCTAGTTTCTCGGCTGGCAGCTTGCCGCTATATAAAAGGCTGTAGACGTATGTAATGGTGACGTTGAGTTTCCGCGCTGTCTCCCGAACGCCGATGGTTCGTGTTTCTTGCCGCATGTCACACCCTCCCAATTGCTTGTTGTATTAGGACATGTTGTCGTGCTAGAGTAAAGTTAAAATGAACACTCCTGCAAAGTCGAATAATCGTTTCAGGTTTTGCACTCTAGCGGGGGTAGAGGATGTTCGGTTGGCTGGGTCCAACAAAATTGTTGGGCGATTTAAGCCGACTCTGATGGAGTTTTATGGACCGCCGAACCGCAGACTGGTCGAAGACTTTCTCAACTGGCCTTCCGATGTTGACGGCGTTTTGCATTTCACGCGCAAGTATGGCCCACTACAAATCTCACCCGTTGAAGGCGCAGAGTTTGACGTCTTCTGGCATCCGTGGACACTTGACCAGAGGAAGCTTCGTTCACTGTGGCGACAAAAAACCTTTTTCGATTTGAATAAGCGCGAACGATCTAACGGCACACTCGCATTCCGAAACGGTTGGCTCACCTACACGGCCGCAAATCTGTACGTGTACCTCTACATGGATTTGGTCACATGCGAGGCGAAACGACTCAGGATATGCAAACGGGCGGATTGTCCTTACCCATACTTCATTGCACGTCACTTGAAGCAGCGGTTCTGTAGCGACAAGTGCGCGGAATGGGGACAGCGCGAATGGAAAAAACAGTGGTGGACAGAACACGGTGCAACATGGAGGCAAGAACGAAAGCAGTCCAAATCGAAAAAGAAAGGTGGGAAGAATGTCACTCATAAAGCGCGGTAAGACGTGGCACTGCCACTTCGTTGTCAACGGTCAACGATTTCGACAATCGTTAGGGACGAGGGATTGGAGAGAGGCTCAGTCCGAAGAGAAACGACTCATCGCCGAAGCTTCCGAAGGGAAGCTAACGCACAATTCAACCACTCTCGCTCGGTTACCGTTCACGCAGGCAGCGGATGACTACTTGAGTGCCCGGAAGTTGGAATTGGCGACCGCAAGCCAAACGAAGGAAAAACAACTCTTGGTGCAATTGCGGGCTTATTTCAAACAGGAACCGCTCAAGGCCATCACCGTTAAGCGGATCACCGATTACCGCACTTGGAGAGCAGAACAGAAAGTCGGTCCGGCAACGCTCAACGCAGAGTTGGGCATTCTACGACGCATCCTAAAGCGGGCGAAGCTCTGGGCACGTGTTGCCGACGACATAAGGCCCCTCAGAGAGCCGAGCACCATCGGGAGGGCGATCACTGAGGAAGAAAAACAGCGGCTTCTCAAAACGGCTGTAATGCGGCCTGAGTGGGAAACGGCTTACCTTGCCGCGATCCTCTGCCTGAATACCACGGCAAGAGGCTGCGAGTTGAAAGGTTTGCAATGGTGGGATGTGGACCTGTTCGCCCGCACTCTAACGATTCGCAAGTCCAAGACGGCTGCGGGAGAAAGGGTTGTTCCCCTCACAGGCGTAGCTGTATCGGCTCTTGCGAGGCTTCGTGGGCGGGCGGAAGGCTTTGGCACGGTAGAGCCATCGCATTACGTGTTTGCCGCGTTCGTCCCCAAGTTCACTTTCAGCGGCAAGCGAGTAGTCGATTACAACGTCACTGGCTTCGACCCGACGCGGCACGTGAAAAGCTGGCGGACGGCATGGAGGACGCTGACGAAGAAAGCGGGTTTGCCGGGGTTTCGGTTCCACGATTTGCGGCACTGTGCCATTACGCAGCTTGCGGAGAACGGCACGTCGGATTCAACGATCATGGCGATTGCTGGACACGTCAGCCGTCGCATGTTGGAACGGTACAGCCACGTGCGGATGGAAGCGAAGCGGACGGCGATGGAAACCCTTGCGGTGAGCACCAGAACGGCGGGTTATGACACAAACCATGACACAAACGCCGTGGTTCGGCGTACTCGCCCCGTCTAAGTTGTTGAGAAAATTGGTGGACCTGGTCGGGATCGAACCGACGACCTCTTCCATGCCATGGAAGCGCGCTCCCAGCTGCGCCACAGGCCCACGATTGAAGACAAAAGCCAACGCCCGACACGTCGGGATCGAAGGAAGTACCCGATTCATTTTCGCCCACATCC
>Ga0182018_10003264_pt1 | contig 14827 bp, 14 predicted proteins | sample 812P2MmetaG_FD_120490 | JGI IMG/M metagenome (GOLD analysis project Ga0182018, IMG submission 120490) | Permafrost microbial communities from Stordalen Mire, Sweden - 812P2M metaG | ecosystem: Environmental > Terrestrial > Soil > Wetlands > Permafrost | place: Sweden: Stordalen | collected...
AACAGCAAGTCGCAGCTCCACAAAGCGCGATTGAAGCTGCGGGATTATCTGAAGTTCATGAGAGCCGAAAAGGCCAAAACTGGGTAAAGGAAGTTGCGGTACTGGGGAGAGGTTGCTATGACGTGTTCCGATGTACAACGAGCTCTGCCGGAGGCGCTCGACCGCGGTCCAAACGGTACGTTTGCGGCTGAATTTGAAACTCATCTGAAGTCCTGCCAAGATTGCTCGGATCTGGTGTCGGACCTGAAGCTGATCACGAGCGAAGCCGGACAACTGGTGGCAGCGGAAGAGCCGTCGCCTCGGGTGTGGCTGCGAATTGCGGCTGAATTGCGCGCCGAAGGCCTGATCTCCGACCCGGCGATCTCTGACTCAGCGATCCGTGAGCAGGAGTTTGCCTCAACATCCGCGGCACGCCGGCCTATTCTTCTCCCAAGTTCCCGGCGACGGCGATGGAGTGCGTGGTGGCTGGCGCCAGTTGCAGCTGGGCTGGTGGCGGCAGGCTCTTACGTGGTAAGCCATAAGCCGGCGCCGCAAGTGGCGCAGCAGGTTACGGCAACTCCTGTCGCAATCCCGGCTCCCGTTACGACCCCAGTTACAGAGACTCCAAGTGCAACTAGCTCAACTCCCGTACCGACCGCGACTCCTCAGCGCCTTGCACGGAAGTCGGTTCCGTCGTCGGTTCCGTCAAAGGATCTTTTGGCTTCGGCAGAACCCGCGCCGAGCGACGAAGATCAACAATTTCTGAGTGTAGTTTCCACGCGTGCCCCTTCGATGCGGGCCACTTATGAGAATCAGTTGAATGCGGTAAACGCCGACATCCGGGAAACGCAAGCCTACGTGAATCGGAATCCGGGGGATGCCGACGCCCGGCAGCATCTGATGGACGATTATCAACAGAAAGCACTTCTGTACCAGATTGCGTTGGATCGTATTCAATAGTCCTCAATAGTTGAACGGCGAATAGTTGAAGGGTGAATAGTCGAAGGGGCGGACCGGCGTTCCCGGCCGCAGGGGCGGCGTTTTTTATGGCGAGTCTTCGGAGGGCGTATCTTCAGTACGCGAGTGTTCAAAACACGGTCGTCGTAACTCTGGTTCTGGCAACCGGCCTGGCTTCTGCGGCCCTCGCCGAGACCAAGAAGGAATACCGTTACACGGTCGGTCCGAACGCCAATGTCTCCGTGGAAACGCAGTACGGGGCGATTTCGGTGAAACCTGGGAGCGCCGATCAGGTCGTGGTGACCGCGACGATCAAGTCGGACTCGGACAAGGTAGAAGTCGACCAGCATCAAAGTGGCAATCGGATTGAGATCGCATCGCACCTGTTGCAGGGCGCAGACCAGCAAACGGGCCGAGTCGACTACGAACTGCTGATTCCTCCCGACGCCACTCTCAACCTCCGTTCTTCAACCGGTCCCCTGTCGGCAGAGCGCTTGCATGGAGATCTAACCATGGAAGGTTCGGACGCCGTGATGAACGTTCGCAACATGGAGAACGGACATGTGCACGTCCGGACGATGCACGGGACGGTCACGCTGGCCGATGTCAGCAACGGATACATTGAGATCTCCTCCATCAGCGGCGACATCCATTTGAAATCCGTGACTGGACCGACGGTTCAGGCCAGTTCAGGCAGCGGAAGGATTTTCTACGATGGCGATTTCGGCTCGGGCGGCCAGTATAAGTTCACCACCCATCGAGGCGATATCGAGGCGCTGGTGCCGATGAATGTTTCGGCCGATTTCAGGGCGCACTCGGTGCTGGGCCGCGTGCATCACGACTTTCCTCTCAAACCCATGCACTCCCGCTTTCCCGCGGAAAAAGGACGTACCTTCGTTGGCACCACCGGCGAGGCCGCATCGGAGGTCGTACTGCGCTCGTTCAGTGGTAGAATCCGCCTCAAGCAACGCTGAAATACAGAAAATCGAAATACAGAAATCAATGAGAGCAGATGGGCGCGGACTTCGGGCTGATAATACCGCCTGACGACATCGCCTCTTACCTGCCCGGGAGCGCCATGGAAGTGCGCGCTGTTTTTCTTGTGGGATTTATGGCTTCCGGCAAGAGCAGCGTGGGGCAGGAACTGGCCCGGAGGCTGGACTGGGATTTTGTGGATCTGGATGCCCGAATCGAGTCCCGCGAGCGGCAAACCATTCCCGAGATTTTTCGGGACAGTGGCGAGTCTGGGTTTCGGCTCGCCGAAACCAGTGCCCTTCGCCATCTACTCACCGAATCGCTGCAACGCAGCAGCGTAGTTGCGCTCGGTGGGGGCGCTTTCATACAGGAAACGAACCGGGTATTGCTGCGCCAGTGGCCATCGGTTTTCCTGGAAGCGCCCGTATCCGAACTTTGGCAACGGAGTCTGGCGGATGGCATCGAACGGCCGCTGCGGGGAGATTCAGAACAGTTCGCTCGACTGTACGCGGAACGCCTTCCCTGCTATCGCCAGGCAGCGATAACTATCGTAACCTCAGGCAAGGATCCGGCCTCCATTTGCGCTGAGATCGAGCGTAAGTTGCAAAGTTGGGGGACTGGAGCCGTTGGCTCGTCCCAGATTTCCCCCGCTCGTTCTGGAACAGGAGAATCACAGTGAAGTTGTCTTTATCTTTATCTTTGTCCCATCGGCGGTTCGCTTTCATGATTGCGCTAGTCTGGTGCATTGCGGCATGTGGATCGTTGGCGTCGGCCGCTCCTATGCCAAAAGAAAAGGAGAAGGAACACGAGGGGAAGCAGGTTGACTCGGGTTCATTCGGCGTGTTCCAGAATGGCCATCGTGTGGGAACCGAAACCTTTTCGATTTATCAGACCGGCAACGGCAGCGTCATCCGGTCCGAGTTCAAGACGGAGAATGCTCCCACCCAGGACGTGCAGACTTCCGAGCTGCAGCTGACCGCGAGCGGGGACCTTCGGCGCTACGAGTGGAAAGAGTTGAGTCCGGATAAGGCGCAATCGGAGGTCGTTCCCAATGAAGATTTTCTGAATCAGAAGTGGAGCGTTGGGGAGGAGAAAGAACACGAGCAGCCCTACCTGATGCCGCCATCGACCAACATCCTCGACGACTACTTCTTCATCCAGCGCGAGGTGCTGGCCTGGAGGTTTCTAGCCGCAGCCTGCAAACAGGACAAAGGGCAAGTGCAGTGCCCGCCGAGGCAGCGCGCGCAGTTCGGAACCCTGAACCCGCACCAGCATGCTTCGGCGCCGCTCAGCGCGGAATCGCTCGGACGGGAAAAGGTGAACCTGAAGAGCGGGCAGCAGGAACTGAACAAACTGGAACTGAAGAACGATGCGGGAACTTGGCAACTCTGGCTCGACGATCAATGGAAGGTGATGCGGATATCCATTATGGGAGAGAATACTGTAGTGGACCGCGATTGAACTGTAGGTCTCAGCTCTCACGTCTCAGGTATCGGCGAGCGCCACGGAAGATTTCTAAAACCTGAGACCTAGAACCTGAGACGTGCTTTACCGAACCGGCTGGGATAACTCTTGACGATTATCGATTCACGCACGTCGCGTGTTCTGTTCACGGCTTTGCTGTTCGCCGTGGGACTGGGTTTTCTCTATGCGGCGCGACACACGCTGATTCTCTTCCTTTTCGCCATCTTTTTCGCCTACCTCATTAATCCCGCCGTGGGGCGGCTGGAGAAACTGTTTCGCAGCCGCGTCTGGGCGATCACGGTCATTTACCTCCTGCTTCTCGTTGCTCTCGGGCTGTTCGGCTTTCTCGTCGGTCCCAGGATTGCCCGCCAAAGCGCCCGTCTGGGAGCGTCGATGCCGGGACTTATAGATAATGCCAGCACCGGACAGCTCTCCGGCCAGATCGGCCAGATTGCCGAACGGATCGGAACCCAGCATGGCTGGAGCGAAGGCACCCAGAAACAGATTCAGGCTTTCTTGCTAAGCCGCCGGGACGACTTGTCTCGCGTGGCACAGGCTGGCGGCGTGCGCGTGGCCGAATCGGTGCAGCAACTGTGGGTGCTCTTTTTGGTACCGATCCTTGCCATTTTCTTTTTGCGCGATGGTGGCAGCTTTCATGAAGTGCTGGTGGCGCTGGTACAGTCGCGCTCGCAGCGCGAGTTTTTGCAGGATGTGCTCCAGGATCTGAATCAGATGCTCGCGCAATTCATTCGCGCCCAGTTGACCCTGGCGGCATGTTCCCTGTTGGCGTACATCGCAATTTTAGGTGCGATGCGAGTTCCGTATGCGCTCATGCTCGGTACCATCGGCGGCGCGCTCGAGTTCGTTCCTCTTGCCGGGCCGTTGCTCGCGGGCGCCGCGATGATGGTAGTCGCCATTTTGGCGGGATACCAGCACTGGGCTTTTCTGCTTTTGTTTTTATTAGTGTGGCGCATGGTCCAGGACTACGTCATCTCTCCCCGCGTCATGGGAGTCAGCGTAGAATTACACCCGCTCGCGGCTCTGTTCGGAATTCTCGCGGGCGGCGAAATTGCCGGCATACTCGGCGTCTATCTCTCCATCCCGGTGATGGCCAGTTTGCGCATCGTCTGGCGTCGCTGGCGCATCTACGTGGAAAAACGCAAGTTCGGACCGCTCAACGAGTATTCATTCCCGCAAGAGTTGGGTAGAGAGACTTAGCTAGAACCCGCCGTAGAGACGGGGCTTGCCCCGTCTCACTCCGCACGGCCACAGACGCTGCGAGCCGCGTCTCTACGAAACAGATTCCGCGAGACCTATAGTGCCCACCACGGCATTCCCTGCCGAAATTTCACTGGTATAAAATCAAAACTTACCTTGTCTAAGAAATATGTCAAATAAACTTGCGGTAGGAATCCTCGGTGCCACCGGCATCGTGGGGCAGAGATTTATCCAGATGCTGGAGCGCCATCCGTGGTTCGAAGTCGCGTGGCTGGCCGCCTCCGATCGTTCCGAGGGCCGGCCCTACGCAGAAGCTGCGCGCTGGCGTTTGAAGACTGCCATCCCCGCTGATGTCGCGAAGATGACGGTTGCGCCCGCCAAGCCCGAAGGCGCGCCGAAAATTATTTTCGCCGCGCTCGACGCCTCGATCGCCCGCGAACTGGAGCCGAAATTCGCCGACGCCGGCTGCGCGGTCGTGTCCAACTCGAGCGCCTTGCGCATGCAGGCCGACGTTCCCTTGGTGATCCCGGAAGTCAACGGCGACCACATCCGTCTGATCGACAAACAATCCTGGCGCAGCAAATCGGGAGGTTATGTCGTCACCAATCCCAACTGCTCCGCGATTGGCCTGGTGCTGGCTCTGGCTCCGTTGCATCGCGCGTTTACTCTCGAGACGGTGATGGCGGTTACCATGCAAGCGGTCAGCGGAGCCGGATATCCCGGCGTGGCCTCGCTCGATATTCTTGGCAACGTGATTCCCTACATTGCGAACGAAGAAGAAAAGATGGAAGAGGAGACGCAAAAATTGCTGGGGACGCTGAACGGTTCGCGCATCGAGCCTGCTCCTTTTGCGATGAGCGCGCAATGCAATCGGGTCGCGGTGGAAGACGGCCACACCGAGTCGGTTGCGATTCGGCTGAAAAAGAAGGCGCGGCCGGAGGAAATCATTGCCGCCTGGAACGATTTTCGTGCCGAGCCGCAGCAACTGCGCCTGCCGAGTGCCCCCGATCAACCTGTCGTGTACATGACTGCCCCGGACCGTCCGCAGCCGCGTTTTGACGTTGACCTCGGCGCGGGCATGACCACGGCAGTCGGTCGCTTGCGCAAATGCAATGTGCTCGACTGGAAGTTCACGGTGCTCTCGCACAATACGATTCGTGGCGCCGCGGGCGCGGCCCTGCTCAATGCCGAATTTCTCAAGGCGAAGGGGTATTTCGGGTGAACAAGAGCAAGGCCATGGAAGACGTGAAGCCGGTCATCATCCCGACGCGAATCAAGGATAAGATCTCGCACGAGCTCTCCTTCCCCATCGGTGCGGAGCGAATTTCTATTGCACTCGCTTCCGTAAAGCAGTTGCCGCAGCTCGTTCTTGATTTCTGTTCAGATCGTTTCGGCCAAGTGCGTTTAGGTCATGACGCATTCCTGAGTGTTAAGTACGCAGGTCGGGAGAAGCCAGTCAATCCCATCTCCTCTTATTCTGGCATCCCCTCTAACAACAAATGGGAGATCGTCGGAAGGCCAGTCTCGCGGATCTTCCGGCACCGCATCCAGTTGTACATCCTCGATTCGGCCCTCCCGCAGATTAAGCAATGGCTGGATCAGCGCGTGAATCTCGATCACGAGGGAAGTGAGGCCCTCGGCTTCTTCTTCGATGAAAAGAAAGAGGAGTTCGTCTCAAAGCAACGAGCACGGTTGCAACCGGTACGAGAATCAAAACGGCAGGACCTGGAGACGCTGGACACTCAGGCCCCAACTTCGAAACCGAAAAAGGAGCACTCCCGCCCATGATTGTGATGAAGTTCGGCGGGACTTCCGTACAAGACGCGAAGGCGATTGAGCGTGTGGCCCACATCGTCCAGGGCCGGTTGGCGGACCGGCCGGTGGTGGTGGTGAGCGCCATGGCCAAGGTCACCGATTCCCTGCTCGCCATGGGAAAGGCGGCCGGCGGCGGTGATCGCAAGACCGCTCTCAAAATGGCGCGCTCTCTGCGCGAACGCCACTATGACACGGCCGGAGAATTGCTCGGCACCGCGCTGTTCACGGAATTTCACGGCGACCTGGGGGCCGATTTCGAAGATCTCGACGAATTGCTGCGCGGCATTGGCGCGGTCGGTGAAATTACTCCGCGCACTTATGATTATGTTGCTTCCTTTGGCGAAGTGCTTTCGAGCAAGATCGTGGCTGCCGCTTTCGCCGCGCGCGGACTGCCCGGCGCGCACGTGGATTCGCGCCAATGTCTCCTGACCGACAGCAGCTATACCCGCGCGGTTCCACAGTTCGAAGAAACCAATGATCGCCTGCGAAAGAAAGTGCAGCCTTTGGTTGACTCCGGCAAGGTTCCGGTGATGGGCGGATTCATTGGTTCGAATCACTCCGGCATCACCACCACGATCGGCCGCGGAGGATCGGATTTTTCCGCCGCGATTTTTGGCGCCGGCCTCAACGCCGAGCGCATCGAAATCTGGACCGACGTCGACGGCATGATGACCACCGACCCGCGCCTATGTCCCGACGCTCGCCGGATCAAGGTCATCAGCTTTGACGAGGCCGCCGAGCTAGCCTACTTCGGCGCCAAAGTTCTGCATCCGGCAACCGTACTGCCCGCGGTTCAGCAAAATATTCCGGTCTATGTTCTGAACTCGCTGAATCCGACCTGTGAAGGCACGAAGATCACGGCGCGAGCCCCGCGCTGCACAAATATTTTCAAAGCCATCGCGCTCAAGAAAAAGATTACGCTCGTAGAGGTCGCCTCGCCTCGCCGCCTGCTGGTGCATGGATACTTGAAGTCCATTTTTGAGGCGTTCGATCAACACGGCGTTGCGGTGGACGTAGTGTCGACATCGGAAGTCAGCGTCTCGGTGACGGCCGAGACCAACGAAGCCATTCCGGCGCTGGCTGCCGATCTGGCGAAGATCGCGGACGTGAAGTACGAGGGGCGGAAGGCAATCGTTTGTCTGGTAGGGGAGAATTTGCGTGACACTGCCGGAATCGCCGCCAAGGTCTTTGGCATCCTTGAGGATGTGAAGATCCGCATGATCTCGCAGGGCGCTTCTGAAATTAATCTGACCTTTGTGATTGAAGAGGACGACGCGGCCGAGGTGGTCCGGCGCCTGCACCATGCGTTCTTCGCCGAGGTGGATCCGGAAGTGTTTGCGTAGATTGTTTTCACCGCCGAGACGCCGAGGACGCGGAGAAACCAAGAACGGGATCTGAACAATTTGCTTTCAAAATTTTCTCTGCGCTCTCGGCGTCTCGGCGGTGTTTGGATTTCAGCATGAATTTTCTAATTCTCGGCCGTGGCAAGACAGGCTCGCTGGTGGCGGAAGTCGCGCGCTCGCGCCGCCATCACGTGCGCGTCCTCTGCGCCGCGGAAAATGTCGGCTGCAGCGCTCTTACTCCGGAGTCGCTCGCCGCAATCGACGTGGTGATCGATTTCACCACGCCGGCAGCGGCGGTTGCCAACGCCGAAGCATGCATCCGCGCGAAGAAGAACGTCGTAGTTGGAACTACCGGCTGGTACGACCAGGTGCCGCGCTTGCGCGAAATGGTGCTCTCAGCCAAGACCGGTTTCCTCTACGGATCGAACTTTTCCATCGGGGTTAACTTATTCTTTGAGATTGCCGCCACCGCCGGGGCCGCGCTTAAATACGATTACTCAGGTCAGATTTTCGAGCGTCATCATGAGCAAAAAAAAGACGCTCCTTCAGGAACTGCGCTCACCATCCAGAACATCGTGCGCGACTCCAGTGGCCAGGTAGTTGAGATCGTTTCCTTTCGCGAGGGTGACGCGGTCGGCATGCATGAGCTGGTCTTCAATTCCGCCGGCGATCGCATCTATCTGTGCCATGACGCCAAATCGCGCCAGGGATACGCCGAAGGCGCCGTACGCGCCGCCGAGTGGCTGGCGGGGAAAACGGGCTTCTACGAGTTCCGCAACGTCTGGCGCGAGCTCTAGACAATGCTCGTCCGCCTTGCTCGGCGATTAAAGAACGCTCCCGAATGAAAAATCATTTCGCAATGTTGCGAACTGGGGATGGGTGTAGACTGGGTCCCGCTTTCAAAGCCAAAATCAAAGTCAATAAGGAGATCCCGCATGAAGAGCAGCAAAATTTTCGCCGGTGCGGCAGTGGCTGTCCTCAACGTCGCTTTGTGCGCTGTCGCCGCTGGGCAGGACAAGGCAACCGCTCAGGAGGTCGTCGCCAAAGTAAGAGAAGCGGCCAGCACTTTATCGAAGACGGGCGACTTGGCGCAGTTTAACCAGAAGCAGGGTCCGTGGGTTTGGAAAGATACCTATATTTTCGTTTTGAACTGCGACAAGATGACCCAGGCGGCTCACCCCCTGAGGCCAGATCTCAGAGGCACGGAAATTTCGTCGATCAAGGACCCGAAGGGGCATGCCATCTTCCCGAACCCGAAGGACATTTGCGAAGCGGCAAGGAAACCTTCCGGAACCTGGGCGGAGTATTCGTGGGCGAAACCTGGTGAGAAGGAAGGCTCCCGTAAAGTCAGCTATCTCCTGGGTGCCAAAGAGACCCCGTACGTGGTGGCCGCCGGCATCTACGACGACAAGGCAACCATCGCGGAACTGTCAAAGCTGAGCAGCGGGAAGTAATCATCGACCTTCACGCACCCCACGTGTGTTAGCTTGCAAACGGCCCTTCCTCCCGCAAGGTGGAAGGGTTTCATGCTTGGCAAATGCAAGCGTGTACGAGAAGAGTTATTCTTAGCACATGCAACTCAGGGGATGTGGTACCGCTTTGGTCACGCCGTTCTCCCAGGACGGTGCTGTCGACGAAAACGCACTGCGGAATCTGGTCGCCTGGCAGGTGGAATCGGGCATCGACTTCCTGATTCCCTGCGGCACTACGGGCGAAACTCCAACGCTCAATCACGGTGAGTGGCTGCGCGTCATCGACGTGACCATCGAAGTTGCCGCCGGACGCGTTCCCATCGTCGCCGGCGCCACCTCGAACTCGACGCAAGACGCCGTGGCCAAAGCAAAAGAAGTGGCGGCACGGTCCGGCGTCAACGCCATCCTCACCGCTTCGCCGTACTATAACAAGCCGACGCAGGAGGGCCAATACCGGCATTTTCGCGCGATTGCCGAAGCGGTCGATAAGCCGATCATCCTCTATAACGTCCCTGGCCGCACCTCCGCCAATCTCGAGCCTGCGACCGTGGCGCGGTTGTGCGAAGTCTCGAATATCGCGGGCGTGAAGGAAGCCAGCGGCAATATGACGCAGATTGCGGAGGTGCTGAACGTGGTGCCCGAGCATTTCATCGTATTGTCTGGCGATGACGCGGTCACTTTGCCGGTGATCGCGCTCGGCGGCGTGGGCGTGATCTCGGTTGCGTCCAATGAAATTCCGCGCGAAATGTCGGAGATGACGCGAGCCGCCCTGAACAATGACTGGCACACGGCGCGCACCATCCACCGTAAATATCTTCCGCTGATGATGGCCAACTTTATCGAGTCAAGTCCGCTGCCGGTGAAGGCCGTGCTTGCAATGATGGGCAAGATCGAAGAAGTCTATCGCCTGCCCTTGCTCCCCATGCGGCGCGACACGCGCTCGAAACTGCAGAAGATCGCGACCGATGCCGGATTGATCGCCCGACCTGCGGCGCTGCCGGCCGCTGCCCCCGAATTCTATGTTTACGAAAATTGGGCAGCGGGCCCGCATAAGGCGATGCTGCATCGCGCATCCTGCGGACAGTGCAGTTCCGGCAAAGGACGCCCCGCCGGGCACGATCCCAATCATTCGCGCTGGCACGGACCATACGGCAATGTCACCGAGGCGCGCGAAGCGACCCATCAGATGCCGGGCGTTCTGATTCGCAGCGAATGCAAGTGCGTGGCGTAAAACAGCTCTTAGCATTTAGCCGTTAGCACTTAGCCTTGTGTTGTTCTAACCTTCCTATGTCGGACTCGCTAACCACTCTGAAGTCAGCCATTGAACGACTATCGACGGCCGAAACCGTGAGCAACAGCAGCGAAGCCCGTCGCACCTTTCTCGACTTCCGTGCGGCTCTGACTCGCGGCGAAGTTCGCGCCGCCGAGAAAGTCGCGGATCGCTGGGTCGTCAACACCTGGGTCAAGCAGGGCATCCTGCTCGGCTTCCGTCTCGGCGAGTTACAGGAGATGTCGGATGGCGATGTGCTTTCTTTTGTCGATAAGGACACTTTTCCAGCCCGCCGTCTGACCCTCGCCGATCGCGTTCGCCTTGTGCCCGGTGGATCTTCCATTCGCGAAGGGGCCCACGTTGCGCCGTCGGTGATCTGTATGCCTCCCATGTTCATCAACGTCGGTGCCTACGTCGATGAAGGTTCGATGATCGACTCCCACGCTCTGGTCGGCTCGTGCGCGCAAATCGGCAAGCGCGTGCACCTGAGCGCCGCAGCGCAGCTTGGAGGCGTGCTCGAGCCCGTCAACGCGGCTCCGGTGATCATCGAAGACGACGTGCTGGTCGGCGGCAATTGCGGAGTGTACGAAGGCACGCTGGTCCGCGCCCGCGCCGTTTTGGGAGCGGGAACGATCCTGACCCGATCCACACCGCTCTACGATCTGGTACGCGGCGAGATCTACCGCGCGTCAGCGGAGCGCTCGCTGGAAGTTCCGGAAAACGCCGTTGTCGTCCCCGGCTCGCGCGCCGTGAACAAAGGCAAGGGAGCAGAGTGGAACCTTTCGCTCTACACGCCGGTGATTGTGAAGTATCGCGACGAGAAGACCGAGCGCGGCGTTGAGTTAGAGGAGTGGCTGCGGTAAATACGCTTTGATAAATCGTTGCAATCGATCAAGTTGTTCGGTATCCTCAGGCGTACGCTGTAAGTCAGGCATCTCCCCCTCTTAGGGGCGTCACGTGGTTTATGCTCCGATACTTGCGGGCGTGCACCTTAGGAGGCTCCATGCAGAGCCGAATGCCAGCTACCAGGAAAAATGTAATTAACCCTTTAGTAGCTTCTTGCCACCCCTTCGCACTCTCTGGTCCCGTATCCTCGCGGGTGCTGGCTCGGATTTTCCCGGGCATAAACGCCTTTGTGATTGTTTTGATCGTGAGTCTCCTTTCCGCGACTGCCAGCGCCACCAGTGAAAGCGTTTTGCATAATTTTACGGGCGGCGCTGATGGTGGCTACGTCTTGCGAAGCCTTGTCTTCGACCAGTCCGGCAACCTTTATGGCACCGCATATTTCGGGGGCACATACGGTGCTGGAACGGTGTTTGAGCTTAGCCCAGCGCAAGGAAGCTGGTCGCTAACCGTGCTTTACAACTTCACCGGCGGAGCCGACGGCGCGAATCCAGCCTCGCCTCTTATTTTCGACGCCGCGGGCAATCTCTACGGAACAACCGATTCAGGTGGCGCGAATTCGAAAGGCACTGTGTTCGAACTAAGTGCATCGCAGGGAGGCGGCTGGACAGAAAATGTACTCTATAGCTTCTGCCAGCAGCCTGGCTGTGCCGACGGTTCCTATCCAGCATCTGGTGTGGTGATGGATAACTCGGGTAACTTATACGGTGCCACAGGTAACGGGGTCTTTGAGTTGAGCCGCTCAGGGTCTAAATGGACGGAAACTCTGCTGTACAGCGGTCAAACCTATTTTGGAGTGACGCTCGATTCGGCCGGTAATTTGTTCGGAGCTGCCTTGGGCGGCTACTACGGGTTTGTTTTTCAGCTTTCCCCGGTGCAAGGCGGCGGTTGGAAGGAAAACACAATTTACATTTTTAAGGGCGGTAAAGATGGAAGCCTTCCGCAAGGGAATGTAATTCTGGATGCGTCAGGTAATATTTACGGCACCACCGGCTACGGGGGCACTTACAACAAGGGAACCGTTTATAAGCTGACCCATCGGAAAAGCGGTTGGATTGAGACAAGACTGCACGTCTTCGGGAACTCGAAGAATTCGCCCGCCACGCCGGAAGGCGATCTTACATTCGACAGCGACGGCAATATCTATGGCGCAACAACTTATGGCGGCGCCGCAAACGCCGGCGCGGTTTTCAAACTAACCCCAAGCAATTCCTCTTTCAAGGAATCGGTTCTATGGGGCTTCTCCGGTAGCAACGGAGCCAACCCCGCCAGCGGCGTCACACTGGATGAAGCTGGCAATGTCTACGGCACGACGTGTGAAGGCGGTTTGTCTGGGCACGGGGTTATATTCGAAATAATGCAGTAAAATCGCGGGCAGGACTTTACTGAATCAGCTTCGGCGTCGTGCATCGTGTCACGATGTTAGCGATTTGGACTGCGAAGGCGGCGCAATCTGCTGCTCGACTGCAATTTTCGCCCTCTCGTCGAGATGCTTACCGCGAAAATGTGCCCGCGCCCGTTCGCCCCACGCCCGCACGAAATAATAGTTCAGTGCGCACCCGATGGCTGAACTGGCAATCGGAATCAGGCGTCCCGCCCACTTCTCCACGACCTCGCTGCCGGCCTTGACCGCAATCCGCTGGATCACGCGCGGCACAAACTTATTGACCACTTCCTTTTCCAGCAATTCGCGGCTGATGTCGACTCCCGCAGCAGTGGCCGCTGCAATCCAAAGCTCAGCAATCTCGTCGTCGGTGTTCAACTCGAAACCATAAATCAGGCTGAGCTTTTGGATGGTCCGCATGGTGATAGCCGAAAGAATGCCAAGGTCCGGCACGATGGTGAGGATTCCGCCCAGACCAAATCCGGCTCCCTCCGCAGCCGCCAGCTTCATCCCGCCGCGGATCACTGATTCCGCCACATCGTCCAGACGCTCCACCGGAAGCGTGTACACGCCCTGGAAAGTGGCGAGCGGCAAGCCGTGCGCTATGCGCAGCTGCATCAGGAAGCGTCCGGGATCAACCTTGATCGTGTCGTAGGTGCGGGTCAGGCCGCCGCGGATCGCGCCTTCAACGCGCCGCCGCATCCACGATTTCTTCTCGTCAGGCATGTTTGAGTATCAGTCTATCAGCCATCGTAGATGCGTTCCTGTAGAGAGGCGGCTGGCCGCGTCTCCCGCCGCGAACGAGGCAGCGCAAGCCGAGACGGGGCAAGCCCCATCTCTACACGAATGTCACGTGTGCTAGCATCGACTTTGCTAATGCCAACAGGAAAACTGCACATAGTTCCGCTGGGTGGGATGGGCGAGTTCGGTATGAACTGCATGGCCATCCGCTATGGCGACGACATCATCGTGGTTGACGCCGGCCTCATGTTTCCTGAAGCTGAGTTGCTGGGCGTCGACATCGTCGTCCCCGACATTTCTTACCTGCTTGAGAATCGCAAGCATGTGCGCGGCATCATCCTTACGCATGGCCATGAAGATCACATCGGCGCCCTGCCCTGGATTCTGAGCGAACTGAATGTTCCCGTCTGGGGCACTGAGTTCACTCTGGCCTATGTCGAAGATAAGCTCGACGAACACCAACTCCTCGATGACTCCGACCTGCGCGAAATTCGTCCCGGAGAACGCTTCAAGGTTGGACCTTTCACCATTCATCCGCTGCAGGTAACGCATAGCCTGGTTGAATGTGTCGCGCTCGCCATCCACACGCCGCTCGGCGTCGTGCTGCACACCGGCGACTTCAAGGTCGATCCGACGCCCACCGACAACCGTCTCTTCGACCTGCATGGTTTCGCCGAGTACGGCAAAGAAGGAGTACTGGTGCTGCTGCAGGATTCCACCAACGTCGAGCGCAAGGGCTACACTCCGAGCGAGCGCGCCGTGCACCGCAAGTTTGAAGAGGTGTTCGTACGCACCAAGCGGCGTCTGTTCATCTCCTGCTTCGCGTCTTCGATTCACCGCATCAAGTTGACGGTCGACATGGCGCGCGAGCACGGCCGCAAAATCTGTTTCATCGGCCGCTCCATGAACAGTTCCTCCGAAATCGCCGAAGACCTGGGATACATCCAGATTCCCGAGGGCATGCTGATCCATCCCGGCGAAATGAAAAACTTCGCTCCTGAGAAAGTCTGCGTGCTCATCAGCGGCACGCAGGGCGAACCGATGTCGGCGCTGTCGCGGGCAGCAGTTGACAACCACAAGCACGCAAAAATCGAAAAAGGCGATACCGTCGTCCTGTCGTCGCGCATCATCCCGGGCAACGAAAAGGCCATCTACCGCATGGTGGACCACCTGTTCCGCCGCGAAGCGTTCGTCATTTATGATGACGGCTCTTACCCGCCCATTCACGTCAGCGGCCACGCCAGCCAGGAAGAATTGAAGCTCATCATCAACCTGGTGCGGCCGAAGTATTTTGTGCCGATCCATG
>Ga0182018_10003265_pt1 | contig 14817 bp, 13 predicted proteins | sample 812P2MmetaG_FD_120490 | JGI IMG/M metagenome (GOLD analysis project Ga0182018, IMG submission 120490) | Permafrost microbial communities from Stordalen Mire, Sweden - 812P2M metaG | ecosystem: Environmental > Terrestrial > Soil > Wetlands > Permafrost | place: Sweden: Stordalen | collected...
AGCCTCCCCGTTGTCGTCCGGCTGCTCGACCCTCCACTGCACGAATTCCTTCCCGACGTCTCTTCTCTGGCGGTGAAGGAGGCGACCGAAGGGCTGACGCCCGAGGAGGAGCGGCTCTTCGAGGCGGCGAAAGCCTGGCACGAGGTGAACCCGATGCTCGGGACACGGGGCGTGCGGCTCGGCGTGCTGAAGCCGGGTCTGTATGCCATGCAGGTTCGTGCCCTCATGGAAGCGGCCATGGAGCGAGCTCGCTCCGGCGGTCACCCAGTGCTCGAGGTGATGATCCCGCTGACGGTCTCCCGCGAGGAGCTGGCGCTCGCACGCTCGTGGGTCACACAGGCGATCGCCGATGCCGGCGAGGCTGACGCCGAGGGCAGGATCGAGGTCGCCATCGGGACGATGATCGAAACCCCGCGAGCAGCCCTTGTCGCCGGCGAGATCGCCGAGGTAGCCGACTTCTTCTCCTTCGGCACGAACGACCTCACCCAGATGACGTTCGGCTTCAGCCGCGACGACGTCGAGGGGCGCATGATGACCGCCTATCTCGAGCAGGGCCTGCTGCCGGCGAACCCTTTCGAGATCGTCGATTCGAAGGGCGTCGGCGAGCTCGTCCGGATGGCTGTGGCGGCGGGTCGCGCCACGAAACCAGGGCTCAAGTGCGGTGTCTGCGGTGAGCACGGCGGCGACCCGGCCTCGATCGACGTGTTCTACAAGGCCGGTCTCGATTACGTCAGCTGCTCGCCCTACCGCGTGCCCATCGCTCGGCTCGCAGCGGCGCAGTCAGTCCTCGCGGACACCTGAGCAGGTCCGGGCGCACCGCGCGCACCTCTGCGATACCTTCGGCGGCACATGGGTATCCCGGACGAAGACATCGTTCAAGTGAGGGCGTCGACGGACATCGTTGCGCTCATCAGCGAGTACACGCCGCTCAAGCGCGTCGGGCGTCGCTTCGTGGCGCTGTGTCCCTTCCACTCCGAGAAGTCAGGCTCGTTCAGCGTCAACGCCGAGGAAGGCCTCTACTACTGCTTCGGCTGCCAGGCCAAGGGAGATGCCATCTCCTTCCTGCGGGCAATCGAGGGCTGCTCGTTCGTGGAGGCCGTCGAGCGCCTCGGCGCCAAGGCCGGCATCTCCATTCGCAACGATGTCGACGAGCGGGACCGCAAAGCCCGCGACGAGCGCAAGGCGCTCTACGACGCCATGGACAAGGCAGTCGCCTTCTATCACGACCGTCTGCTCGCGCACCCCGACGCCGCCCGCGCCCGCCAGTACCTGCGGTCGCGGGGTTTCGACTCGGACACGGTGCGTCACTTCCGGCTCGGATGGGCGCCGGAAGGAGGCAACCAGCTGACGCGAGGGATCACTGCGCCGCAGGCGGCCCTCACGGGGGCGGGACTGTCGATACAGGGGAGCTACGGCCTGCGCGACGTCTTCCGGGGCCGCCTGATCTTCCCGATCTTCCAGCCCGACGGGCAGGCGATAGCGCTTGGCGGCAGGGTGGTTCCCGGCATCGGCGATGGCGACGGCCCCAAATATCGAAACTCTGCCGAGAACCGCATCTACCAGAAGCGCTCCACCCTCTACGGCCTCAATTTCGCCCGCCAGTCGATCGTGCACAGTGGCGAGGTCGTCGTCTGCGAGGGGTACACCGACGTCATCGGCTTCTTCCGGGCCGGGGTGCCAAGGGCTGTGGCGACATGTGGCACCGCCCTTACCGAGGACCACTTCAAGTTGCTTGCGCGCTTCGGCCGGCGGATCATCCTCGCCTTCGACGCCGACGGAGCGGGCCAGAGCGCCGCCGCCCGCTTCTACGAGTGGGAGAAGCGATACGAGATCGAGGTCGCCGTCGCCGGCATGCCGGCGGGCATCGACCCCGGGGACCTGGCAGAGAGCGATCCGGAACGGCTGGGAGCTGCCGTCGCCGAAGCCAAGAGCTACCTCGACTTTCGCGTCGGTCGGGCGATCGAAGCCGAAGATCTGAAGCATCCCGAGGGCCGCGCCCGGGCGGCAGAGGCAGCCGTCACGATGATCGCCGAGCATCCGAGCGATCTCGTGCGGGACCAGTACGTCGTGATGACGGCCGACCGCACGCGCACGGACACCGGTCGCCTGCGGGAGCTCCTCGAACAGGCGCGCAAACGACAGCAGCTGGGTCACGCCAGGCAGGATCCCAAGCGCGGCACCTCCGTCGGTGGGTCGCCCCCGAACGCTCCCGCCGACGACGAGCCGCCGCTTCGGGACGAGGACGCGCCGCCTGACGACACGGCCGGCGGACCGCGCTCTTCCCCCGATCATGTGCCGAGGAAGCGAGGGCCGGTGACACCGGGGCAGCGGGCCGGCCGGGACGCCCTGTCGCTCGCCATCCATGAGCCTGCGGCCATGGCGCATCGACTCGACGAGGTGCTGTTCGCCGACCCGCTGCAGCGCGAGGCGTTCATGGCCCTTGCAGGAGCCGACAGCCTGCGCGGCGCCATCGAGCAGAGTGACGACGAGGTCGCCGACCTCCTCATCCAATTGGCGAATTACGATCCGCAGACCGAGGTCGACCAGGCGGTCGTCGCCCTCGTGCGATCAGTTACCCAGGAGGCGGTCGCCGAGTTGCAGGCAGACGGCCGAGAGGCCCAGCTCGCCGGCGACGACAACTGGCTGATCTCGACGAATCCGATCGTGGTCTGGCTGAAGTCGGAGCTGGAGGTTTTCGCCGACGTCGGAGCCGGCGATCATCCCCCGGCCTCGGTGGTCGAGGCTGCTGACCGGTTGTTAGGGTGGCTTTCGAGTCGCCGAGGGGAGAGTGCGTGAGCCATCCGAGCGAGCCGAGTGCCGGCGGGGCGGACTCCGGCGAGGAGCGGCACACTCGCGTGAGCTCGGCGATGTACCTGCGGGACTACCGGGGTACGACATCGCCTGGGACGGATCCGGTCCGCACGTACCTGAAGGAGATCGGCCGCGTATCGCTGCTCACACCGGAGCTCGAGGTGGTGTGCGCCCAGCAGATCGAGGCCGGTGCGGAAGCGTCGGCCATCTTCGAGTCCTGGGAGGCAGAGGGCGCCCTCGTCAGTGTGCCCTTCACGGAGCGCCGCCAGATCGAGCGGGCCATCAGTGCAGGCCAGGATGCGAAGGACCTGCTCATCGAAGCCAACCTCCGTCTCGTCGTGTCGATCGCCAAGCGATACCGCAACCGCGGCATGCCCTTTCTCGACCTCATCCAGGAGGGCAACCTCGGCCTCATGCGGGCTGTGGAGAAGTTCGACCACCGGCGAGGATTCAAGTTCTCCACATACGCCACGTGGTGGATCCGACAAGCCATCACCCGCGCCGTCGCCGACCAGGCCCGAACGATACGCATTCCTGTCCACCTGGTAGAGACGATCAACAAAGTGACCCGTTCGCAACGCCAGCTCTCTCAGGAGCTCGGGCGGGAGCCCACCGTCGAGGAGATCGCCGCCCGCATCGAGTTCCCCGTCGATCGCGTTCGCGAGCTGCAACGGATCAGCCAGGACACGATCTCCCTCGAACAGCCGCTCGGCGAAGAGGAGGACTTCTCGCTCTCGGACCTGTTGGAGGACCACACCGCCGAGGTTCCCTCAGACGCCGCCACCAGGATTCTGCTGAACGAGGCTGTCAAGCGAGCCCTCGGCGAGCTCTCGGAGCGGGAGCAAGAGGTCGTACGGCTGCGGTTCGGTCTCGACGACGGCCGCATCCGAACACTCGAGGAGGTCGGTCAGATCTTCGGCGTGACGCGGGAGCGCATCCGCCAGATCGAGATGAAGACGCTCGCGAAGCTGCGTCATCCGCAAGTGTCCCGGCCACTGCGCGATTACGTGGAGGGCGATTGAAACTCGGACGCCCGGTTCGATAGCCCTCTAGGTCTGCCCGCGGGTCTCGTCGGCCGAGTCCGCACCGGTGCGCCGGAGCGACGAGCCGACCATCTCGGCCAGGCGATCGCGGGCGACCCCGCCGAGAGGGCTGTCCAAGAACCCGCTGAGCCGTTCGCGAGCGAGGTCACCGAGGGCTCGCACGCGCTCGGACGTTGCCTCGGCGCTCACGTGCTCCGCCCGCGAGCCGGCCGTCCTCGGCCAGTCACCTTGGGCGGCATCGGTGTTCTTCAGATGCGACGCTTTCACAACGCCCCAGGCTCCGGCCGCGCACCCCAGCAGGAAACCCGTCTTGAACCGCATCTCCCACTTCTAGCCCCCTCTGGCGCCGTTCGCCACTCGGCGCTGGGACTACCGAGTAGGTTGCGGTTGGTGATTGTCGATCAGGCGACGGTCCTGGGGCGTCCGGCCACGCTCTGCGTGCTGAGGCGGGTTGGGCTGGCGCTACTCGTACTTACGGCTGTCTCGGTACTCGGCACCGCCTCCGCGTCCGCCTCGGGAGATCCGGCGGTCGATCACTACATCCTGAAGACGCCGATGCCGGGCTGGCCACCGGCGGACCCCGCCGTCGGCCAAGCGGTGGCAACCACGCTTTCGACCACCTTGTCCAGCGAACTGCACCAGACCGTCACGGTGGCGGCCGATGGCTGGTCCCCTCCTACCTCGTCCACTGTCGCCGGTGAACTGCTCATCGTCCTCGCGCGGTTCCCAGGAACCACCGTGCCGGCGGGCGCCACGCCCGGCCAGCTTGCCGACGATATCTGCAGCACCGCAGGAGCCACTCCGGGACTCGTGCTCCCGCTCTCTGGCATCCCCGATTCGGCCAGCGTCCCGTGCGCGACCAGTTCGCAGAGCGCCATCACGGCCGTGGCGTGGGAGCAGGCGAATGTCGCTGCGTTCGTGTACGGCGCGGGTCTTTCCACCACCCTCGTCGACCAGATAGCTCAGTTGGAGTCGGCCGAGATACCCGCCACGGGCATCACCGAGTCGAGCTTCCCATACATACTCGTAGGCGGCGCCGTCGTGGTCGTCATGCTGCTCGTCCTCGTGCTCGTGCTCAGGGTCCGGCGAAGGACGCATTCAGCCCACACGCCGGCAGGCGCCTGGCCGGTCGCCACCACTGGGCCGGCGGGCTGGGACTATCAAAGCGGCTCCGGTGGGCAGCCGGTGGATGCCCAAGCGGCCGTCGCCAGGGCGACGAGTGGGCCGGAACCCTGGGCGGCGGCTGCGGGACCGGCGCCCTGGTCAGCGACGGCCGGCCCGCTCAGCACCGGTGCTGCCGAGCCGGGCGCCTACGCGCCACCGGCGACTGCGTACAGCCGGGCAGCGCCGACCGCCCAGCCCGTGGCGTCTGTGGCGCCGAAACCGTACACGCCGACGCCATTCGACAACGCCGCGCCCTACGGGAGTGCCCCCACGGGCCCGGCTCCATACGCGCCCTCGCGGCCCTCACAACGAGTGGCGGCGGAACGGACGTCCTACGGAGGCACACAGTCCTTTCCGGGCGCAGGAGCCCAGGAGTATGCCGGTCCGGCGATGTCCGGACCAGCGCAATCGCTGGGTGGGCGGTCCGGCTTCGGGCAGCAGCCGCCAACGCCGGAGCGCCCGCTCGAAATCGGGTGGCACCCCACCGACGGTGACCCGTACCACCAGCGCTACTGGGACGGTGGCCGCTGGACGGTGGGACTGGAGTGGGATGGCGCGACCTGGGTCGAGGAGCACTGAGGCACGCGCCCGGCACTGGCCCGCTACTGGCGTGCCATGGCGGGCCCGTTGGATCCCGCCCGTCTCACGAGTCACCCGGGCGGGGCGCTACCATCACGCGCACGATCCGGGGTAGCTCAATTGGCAGAGCACGCGGCTGTTAACCGTGTGGTTGAGAGTTCGAGTCTCTCCCCCGGAGCGAGCGAGCAGGCTCGTGTGAATATCGTGATGCGAGTATCGTGACACCCGTCAGCCAGATGCTGACGGCCGGGTCCCCGTGGGCAATGCCGACTCACCTTTGCGAGGGTTAAGGGAGGGCGAAACGCGGGGACCCGGCCGGTCAGCAGGCCCTAGGCAGCTCCTTCGATCGTCCGCAGACAATCCCAGGGGTGCGTCGGTGTCCCCGGTGACCTGAGCCGTGAACCCAAAATGACGCGAATGCCCCCATTCGCGTCATTTTGGGTCCACAACTCGGTGCGGAGACTCGAAGCGGCGGCAACGGCTCGGAGGGATATCGCCTCCACCTCGGAGGTGGCGACGACGGTCGGAGCCGAGGCGGCACACGGGCCGAACGGCGGTCCGAGCGCCATTAGGAGCGGCTCGGATCTGAAACGATGGCCTCGGTGATGATCGCCCCGGTGGCGTTGTCCCGAATGACGAACAGGAACGGACGATCGAAGGTGACCCTCTGGATCGAGCCATGAGTCTTGTTGGGAATGAGCGATGTCGAGGAGGCGGCGGCGACACTCGTTCCGTTCTCATCGATGCTGAGGAGGTCGCTCTGGCCAACCGTCCCCAGTCGGAGCTGACCTGAGGTGATTCCCGAGAAGTCAGCGCCGCGCATGAAAGCGCCACCGAGCCCCAACGCTTGCAAGGCGTCGTTCAGGCTCGCCTGTGAACTGATGGAGAACTTCGGAATGCGGAGGTCGACAGAATCGGCGTGCGCAGAAGCGCCCAGGCTCCGAAGCGAAGCTTGCGTGAGACTCTCGACCAGAGACGAAAGAGAGCCTCGGCGAGGCTCCACGGCGATCGCCTCGTACTTGTCTCCGGCGTACGGGAGAACGACGCCGACGAGCTGCCGCGTCGAGATGTAGAGCAGGTCCGTTTCGATTTGCATCATCCGAACGGTCACCGGTCCGTTCGCCGCCGTGACGAACCGACCCGGCTTTGTCATCGGCTGTAGGAACGGGACCTGCCATTGCGCCGAGAACCGCACGGCATCGGCCAGCACGAGCGACGTGAACGCTGGGAGCGATGAGGTGCCGAACAACGCCTTTATGCGGCCCTTCGTGGCGTTGGCCACCCAGGCGTTGATCGCCCGGGCGGCGGTGCCTCCCCCCGCCTGGAAGTTCGCCGGTTCGACACCGACCCCAAAGTTCTGCTCGAGCGCCTTCAGGTAATTCGGTCGTACGACGAGATTCCGCTGCACGAAGACGGCGTTCTCGTCAATCAAGCTGCCACCACCGGTGGCACTGGCATCTGCCGTCAGTTCGGCGGTGAGGGCGTTCCATCCAGCCGCCTGTTCGGCAGCGCTCAGCTTCCCACTGCCGAGAACAGTGGCGATCTCACGCTGCGTCGCACCGCTTGCACCGAGCTCGAGCATCGTGAGCGCTGTCTCGACGCTCTCGGGCGAGACGACGAGGTTGCCGTGCTGGCCCGCCATGAGTCGCTGGGTGAGCGCCAGAGCGAAACCCTGCTCGTCGGATTCGACGGCTACCTCGCTCGGAGATCCATAGGCGACGTAGGCGCGCTTGACGCTGGCCGCCAACGAGTGCGATCCGCCCGCCGTGTGCCCCGCCGGCGTCGACGACAGCGTCAGCGACACCGCCAGAGCCACCGCCACGAGGAGCGAGCCCGAGGAGCCCGCCACGATCCTCCGCCGGCGTCGCCGTGTCTCGGCCCTGCGGCGGAGCTCCGAAGGCGGCCGCCACTCCACCTCGCGCGCACTGGCGGCATATCGAGCGACAGCCGCGCCGAGCGGGTCGCTGTCATGATGCGTCACGAGGATCCTCCGGATCCGGCGCGTTCATGCGGGCAAGCTCGGCTGTCAATTGATTGCGTCCGCGAAACAGCCAGGACATGACCGTGCCGGCCGGTGCCGACATCTCGGCCGCCACCTCCGCCACCGTCAGCCCGACGAGGTGATACAGGATCAGCGCCCGCCTCGGCTCGACGGCGAGTTGGTCGAGCGCGTGACGGAATTCGAGCAGGGACTGTTCCTGCTCGATCGTGTCGGTCGACATCTCCGGGGCGTCCGCGCTCGCCACCAGCTGTCGCCGGCGTCGCTGATGATTCTTGGCGAGGTTGAAGGCGACAAGACGCACCCAGGCCTCGGGATCCTCGAGGGACACGACACGGCGCCATCGCAGCCATGCCTGTTCGAAGGCCTGCTGGACAAGGTCTCGGGCCTCGGTCTCGTCCCCCGTGAACACGAAGATCTGCCGGATCAAACGCTCCCGAGAATCCACATAGAGCTCGTCGAAGCTGTCGCTGGCCGTCACCGGGGTCACACCTCACCACTCAGTAACACACCCGAGAGGTGCCCCTGATTGCACGGAAACCGAAGAAATTCAAAAAGTTTTGGCGTGACAGACCGCCTCTCGACGTGCCACCGAACGGTCGGTACCGTCGGCGATGGAGACAGAAGTCCTGTCCTCCGAAAGGGAAATTCATGCCACGCTTTCTCAGTCCTGTCGATCGTCTGCCACGTCAGACCCTCGTCGTCGTTGCGCTCGTCGTCGCCCTCACGTTCGCGTGGTCGGGAGCGGCGAGTGCCACAAGAAATGCTGATTCGCCGGTCGGCCGCGTACCGGCGACGGCGCTCATCACGCCGACCGCGGACCAAGTCGCCCACGTGATCACACCTGCGGTTCCGGGAGATCCGATGAGCGAGCTGCAAGCACGCTTGATGTCGTTGTACCCGAACAGCTTCGGGGGGTTCTACGTCGACAAGGCGGGCCGGTACGTCGTCGCCATGGCCGGACCACCGAACATGGCGTTGCAGCGATCGGCGGAGACCGGCTTGAGCGATGCTGCTCGGAGATTCGGCGTCGAGGACGGTCCGATCCTGCCGATGCAAACGAGCTACGTCAACACAGGTGTCTCGCTCCGGCAGCTCTACGACTTGAAGGCTGCGATCCTCGACAACCCCGCCCTCATCGCCGATGGTATCGATGGGGCAGGGCTTGACGTCGAACACGGTCGTGTCGTGGTGATGTCGCGTAGCAAGCGGGGTGTCTCGGCGGTCGAGGCGGATTACGGCTCCGCCGTCAAGGTGCTCCTCGACTCGGGCTCCGGCCTCTCGGCCGACCGGTACGGCGATACGCCGGCGTTCAACGGCGGCGACCAGATCGTGACGTCGAGCGACGGGGAGACGACGTGCACGTCGGGCTTCGGCATGGAGGACACCACAACAGGCCAGACGTACTTGCTGACAGCCGGCCACTGCGGTGACGCGACCTGGTACAGCACCGCCTCGAGCGACCCCGTGTACGACAGCGCGACTCGTATCGGCAGGACGGCTGGCGGCTCGGTGGTCACGTCGGTGATCGATGCACAGCTGATCTACGCGGACTCTTCCTGCGTCTCGTGGGGAGGGGTGAGCAGCAGGCCGTCGAACGACGAGCGCATCTACATCACCGGCTACGACGATCCCCTTCAGGGAGCGGCGATCGAGACCGAGGGGTCCGTCAGCCAGGAGGAGAGGGGAACCGTGGCGTATTACGACGTGTCGAAGGACGTCGCCGGTGAGAGCCTGCAGGATCTCGACCTCGTCACGACGGACTCGATCGGCGGCGACTCTGGCGGCCCGATGATCTACCCGACCATCTACGGCCCGCTCGCCGGTGGTACCGACGTCGGCTGGTACGAGAGTGGCGACCAAGGCTGGGCCATCTACGAGCTGATCGATGCCGAGGTCTTCACGTTCTCCGCATGGACCGGGGATCCGGTGGTGCCGAACGTCTCCACCACGGGCGACAGCTGCTGACGGCGATCGGACTGAGCGGCCGATAGTGGCGGCGGCCCTCAGCCGTGCTCACGTTCCTCGAGCAACCGGCGGAGCTGCTCGAGGACGCTGAGCGCCCGTTCGCGGGGCAACCCGGCGGGAGCCTCGGGTGGCAGCATCGCCACAGAGCGCCGCAGCTGTTCCACTTCCCATGATGTGAGGTCGGTCATATGACAAGGCTACAGAACATACGTTCGTATGTCACAACCTTTGCCGGCCTGCGCCGGCCGGTGGCCAATTCTGGTTGCTACTCGGAGCGGGTGGGCGCGGCGGGACGTGGTCCTCGAAGATCGAGAAGTCCTGCCTCGCTCGGTCCGAAGCCACAGGCCTCGAGGTAGAAGGCCGCCAGATCGCGGTCGAAGTCGACATGCAGCCATTCGCAGCCTGCCCGCTGTGATTCGGCCGCGGCAACGCGGACAAGCTCGGTCCCGATCCCCTGGCGCTGTTCGCCCGGAAGCACCATCGTGTCGAGGAGCACGGCGTGGAGGCCGCCGTCCCAGACCACGTTGACGAAGCCCACCAGCTCCTCCTCCACCCTGGCGCATCCCCACCCGAGACTGTGATTCTCGAGCTGGCGCTGCCACTGCGCCGGCGTGGGCGGATGGTCAAAAGCCTCAGCGTTCAGCCAGTCCAGCTCGAGCTCCTCGGCGGCCCCGCGCCACTCGTAGCTGACAGGTGGGTCCGTGGTCACAGGCAACAGTATTTCGCACGAGCGAGCCCAACGTGGAGTTTGCTACGTCATGCCTGCTGGAAGCGGTCGCGAGGCGTGACACGAGGCACCGCCGGGAGCTCCTCGACACCCCTTCGACCGCCCGCTACTCTGCCCTCCGAGGTCCATGTGTGCGAGATTCAGGACGCGTGAGCGAGACCAGACCAACCGCTGTCACCGACCATCATCTTCCTGCCCTCAACGGGTTACGGGCACTGGCCGTCCTCGGAGTGATGGCGTACCACCTGCAGTTGGGGTGGGCTTCGGGCGGGTACCTCGGCGTGGACCTCTTCTTCGTGCTATCGGGTTTCCTCATCACGACGCTCCTGCTGGAGGAGTGGGTGGGGACCGGCGCGATCAAGTTGGCCGACTTTTGGGCCCGGCGGGCCAAGCGCCTGCTACCCGCCCTCTTCCTCCTCGTGGCTGCGTTGGCGATCTATCTGGTCCTCAACGCCCAGTTCGGCGGCGCCGGCGCCAATGGGTTGGTGGATCTCCCGGCGCTCCGCGGCGACGCCATCTCGACGCTGCTCTATGTCGGCAACTGGCACTCGATCTACACCCATCAGTCCTACTTCGCGCAGTTCTCGACACCGTCTCCGCTGCAGCACACCTGGTCACTCGCCATTGAAGAGCAGTTCTACCTCGTCTGGCCTCCCATGCTGCTCCTGTTGTTGCGGGGCGCTCGCCACTCGTGGCGACGGGTGGGCCTGATCGTGGCCATTGCCGGCACCTTGCTCTCCGCCGGCCTCATGGCGTTGCTCTTCCACCCCGGCTCGGACCCCACCAGGATCTACTACGGCACCGACACCCGCATGTTCGACCTCATGGCGGGCGCCACGGTCGCCTTCTTGGCCGCCGCCCGACCCCAGCCTGGGCCACGGGCCGGCCGAGCACTCCATGTGGCCGGACCGGTGGCGGCGGCGATGCTCGCCGTCTTCTGGGTGACGGCAGGTACGTCAGCCGGCTTGCCCAAGAACTGGATGTTCGATGGTGGCTTCCTCCTCTGTGCGGCCCTGGCCGCCGTGGTGGTGGCTGATGCTCGGCTCCTTGACCGTGGGCTGTTCACCCGGGTGCTCTCGGTCCGGCCATTGCACTTCCTTGGTACCATTTCCTATGGGATCTATCTGTGGCACTGGCCCATTTTCGTATATATGACGGCTTCCAGGACAGGTCTTTCGGCCGCTCCCCTCGACGTGATCCGGGTGGCGGTCACACTCGTCGTGGCCACGGCGAGCTATTACCTCGTGGAGCGACCGATTCGGCAGATGAAGCGACGCGGAGCCCTGCTTTTCTGGCTGGCACCTCTCGCCGGCGTCGCGGCTGCCGTGGGGATGCTCGTGGCCACGACTCCGGCCGTGGCGGATCCAGGGCCCGTCGCCGCCACCTCGCACACCGCGCTTCCCAGAGGAGCGATCGTCGCCGGATCCGGTGGCTACAAGAGCGAGATCCCGATCCGCCTGCCGAAGGGCACGGTGATCTCGCACGCGCATCCGTTGCGCGTCGCCGTACTCGGCGACTCGGTCATGGGTGATGCATCTTTCGGCATCACGGCGGCCCTCTCATCTACGGGTGAGGTCAAGGTCTTCCCCAACGCCATCGACGGCTTCGGCCTCAGCACCGTGAAAGGCTGGCGGACATCGCTTCGGACGATCATCGCCCAGGAGCATCCCCAACTCATCGTCGCCACCTGGAGTTGGGATCAAGACGGTCCGACGACTCCCAATGCCCTCTATGAGCCCGCGCAGTACACGGCCCTCTTGCGGCTGGCCACGAAGCTGATGCTCACACCGGGCGACGGGGTCGATGGGGTGATCTACACCGAGTTCCCGCGCATCGGGCCCCTTCCAGGGCCAGACCCGGTCGCCTACAACAAGATGCGGGCCGAGGGCACCAACGCCTGGAACGCCATTGCGGCCAAGATGCCGTCCTTCTTTCCCGGAAAGGCGATGTATCTACCGCTCGGACCTTCGCTTCTTTTGAACAACCATTTCACCAGCTGGCTTCCACCAGAGGGACGACTGCTTGCCCCCAATAACCAATGGATCCGAGTGCGCAAACTCGACAACGTGCATCTCTGTGCTGAAGGCAGTTTCCGGTACGCCTACGCGCTCTTGACGGACCTCACGTCGATCTTCAGACTCGCCCCGGCGTCAAGCTCGTGGCCGACCGGCTCCTGGACGACCAACCCGGACTTCAATACCCCACCTGGCTCATGTCCTGACGACCATCCCCCGAACAATCGGTAGGTGGTGTCGTACGGGTCGGCGCAACGCTGAGCCCGCGATTGCCTTGGAGCTGGACGTCGCCTGCTTCCTCGTCCCAGCGACCGGGTGCTATCGGCCGGAGGATTCGGACTCGACACCCTCCATGTAGTCCAGAGCCCACCGCGCCGACGCCTCGCCGACGCGTTCCTCGGCCTCGCGAAGCTTTTCCAGAAACGGTCCTCGTGGGTTCTCGATGACGCTGTCGACGACTGCCTGGTAGGCAGCCGATGCTTCGCGAAGGGCTTGCTGGGAGGCTTGAGCCTTCTCAGAAAGGTTCACCGTTGTCCTTTCGTTCGGAAGATCATCACGCCCGAGATCATCGCGCCAGGCTGACATGGCGCGCAGCACGGCCCTTCGGCATCAGGTGATCGGCACCGCCTTCGGAAGGCTCTTCAGCTGCTTGGCGGCCGCTTGTACCCCGGTGGAGCGGCACACCTGGTCGGGACGGTCGCCGTCGACGGCGCAAATGGCGGCGGTGAGGTAGTTGGCGTTGGCGTCGATCATGCTCCCGACCGGGCTCGCCGGCTCCCAAAGCATCTGGGCGATCTCGCTCCGGGTGAGCCCGCCCAAGAGTTGCGGATTGCCCCACGCGGGCAGCCCGCCGATGTAACGGCCGCCGATGTCGACGAACGGGAACTCGAGCAGACGATCCCAGACCGTCAAGACCCGGTTCTCGACGGCGTTCGGCCTATCGAGCGGCAACTGCTGCGTGTTCTCGGCCTCGACACCCAAGAACGTGACATAGGGGCTCGTGTACGTCGTGCCGTGGAACGTGAACGTCTGAGTGTTCGGATAGGCGTCCGTCGGGGACGAGGAGCCGCCGCTGAGCTCCTGGAAGGCACCGAAACGGCTGAGCGCGACAACGATCGACCAGCGCTCTGTCGCACAGTACGGGCACCACTCAGCGCCGTAGTAAAAGAACGCCGGCTTGCCGTCGACGGGCGGAAGGGAGCCGCCGGAGCGCGCCACGACGTTGACTGCGTTCGTAGCTGGGTTCGACGAGGCGGCGTTCCCCCCGATGCCGACCTGGTCGAGCACTGAGGCGGGGACCGTCGTCACCTTCGCAGCGACGGCTTCGGAGACGCCGAGCGCTCCCGTTGGCACCTTCAGCTGCGTCGTGCCACGGGTCACGGCGACGAGCACGATGACAAGCACGGTTGCAAGGACCACGCACGCGGATCCCCACGCGATCATCGCCGGTGAGAATCGATGCAGTGAAACACGAGTTCGCTGAGCCATGGTCCTCCTCGGACAAGCACAGTGGGCGTGGTCATGGTGTGGTGGTCCGGGCTTCAGGGGGTGCGGACCGGCTCCCCTGTCGTGGCGCTGAGATAGAGCGGGGCGTTCGACGTCTGGAAGTCGAACATCGACAGGATGGAGCCTGCGATCGAATCTGCAGCTCCGTTGCCGAGTCCCGGGAGACGCCAGTTGTATTCGATGAAGCGCGCCACCGAGCTCTGGTCGATGAAGGTGTTGTCGACATAGTTCGCCTTCGCGTAGGGCGAGATGAGAAGGAAGGGGAGCCGCGGCCCGACACCACAGCGCGCTTCCTCGGATGCGCCCGTGCTGTTCGTCGGGACGATCGTGCTCGATCCGCAAGTGCCAGGCCCCGTGAGGGTGTCGAGACTCGTTGCCGATCCCGTGACGATCGGGCCGAGAACGTGGTCATACCAGCCGTCTGAGTCGTCCCAAGTGACGATGACGGCGGTCGAGGACCATGTGCTCATGCTCTCGAGCTGGTTGATCGTGTCAACGAGCCACCGCTGCTCGTCGAGCGGGTCGGAGTAGCCGGCATGGCCGTCCTCGTAGGCCGGTGCCTTCAAGTACGAGACAGCCGGGAGGTCCCCGGCGTCGGCCGCTGCCCAGAAGTCAGCGATGTCGTATTGGTGGTTCGCCTGGTCAGTCTGCCCGACCTTGGAAACCGACGTCGGCGGCAGGTGCATCGGGTTGGCCGTGGAGGAAAAGTACTGGAACGGCTCGTGGTGGGGGACGTAGTCGGCCACCTTCTTATCGCCCACGTTCTCATGCGCCTCGCTGCAGATCTGGGCGGTGGTCGGCGGCGTTCCCGTGCCCGGGACGTACCCGTCGTCGAATCCACCCTCGAACCAACCCCAGGTGGTCCCATGGGTGGTCAGCTCCTCACCGATGTTGTTCCCGCCCATCTCCACTGTCTGAGCCGGCGTGTGTCCATCGCCGCCGTCCGCTGCAGGCGCGTAGGAGCAGATGTCGAAACGGGGGTCGGCGTCGTTGTAGGTCGTGCCC
>Ga0182018_10003267_pt1 | contig 14810 bp, 13 predicted proteins | sample 812P2MmetaG_FD_120490 | JGI IMG/M metagenome (GOLD analysis project Ga0182018, IMG submission 120490) | Permafrost microbial communities from Stordalen Mire, Sweden - 812P2M metaG | ecosystem: Environmental > Terrestrial > Soil > Wetlands > Permafrost | place: Sweden: Stordalen | collected...
GCATCTGTTTCCACGTGAACTGCTCGACCAGCCCGACACCGAAGACGGTCTCCTCGGTCACGTTCTCCATGTCCATGTCCGGGGTCTTGTCGAGACCGCCGAGGGCACGCGGCCGACGCGAGGTGGCGACGTTGAGCGGTGCCAGAAAGATGTGGAGATGCTTGGAGTACGAGACGAAGACCAAGAACCCGACGATCACGCAGATGTTCGAGATGACGAAGACCGTCTCGAGGACACTGTTCACGCCGGTGCCCAACGGGTGGAGCACCTTGCCGACCAAGTGGGAGGCGAACGCCCACCACGTGTAAGGGAAATCGCCCGTGTTGGTCTCGGCACCGCGGTAGAGGAGCAGGGTGATCATCACCAGCGCGATGAGACCGAGCACAAGCCACGCGGCACCGGTGTGGGATCCGTAGAAGCGGGAGTCGCGCTCGCGACGTGCCGGAGCCTGCCTGATGCGGATCACCGCGAACACGCTCAGTGCAACCAGCACCGCCACGATGAAGAAGTCTTCGATGAACCCGAGCACCGGGTTGTGTCCAAAACCCCAGATGGCGAACGTCCTTTTGAATAGGTCTCCATACGCTTCGATGATGGTGAACACCAAGACGGTGAATCCCCAGAAGGTGAGGGCATGGGCAAGACCCGGCACGGTCCACCGAAGGAGCTTCTTCTGGCCGACCACCTCGACGACCTCGGCCTCGGCCCGGACGCGCAGGCCTCGAAGGCGTTCTGGGGCGGGTTGACCCGACCGGATCAGCCTAGAAATTTCCCAGAGGCGACGGCCCGCGATGGCGAATGCCAGGGTGGTGGCACTGAGCCCGATAACGATCCTTACCAGCATCGACAGGAAACCAATCTCGGGATCAGCGGGCGCTCGGCCGGTCGGACATCATCGACTTTCTCCCCCAATAGGACGTCGACCAAACGATAGTGTGACGAACCTTCGCGGGCGTAGTTCAGAGGTAGAACATCAGCTTCCCAAGCTGAGAACGCGAGTTCGATTCTCGTCGCCCGCTCTCTTCGAGAACACCCAGGTCACCGGGCTTAGAGCCCCCGTGTCTAATACTCACTAACGACGCACCACTAACGGATTCCTTCCAAGATCTTGTGTTCACGTCGATCAAGCAGCGGCAGGCAGGCCGAAGTTCAGGGCTGCCGTCCAAACTGGGGCCTTGGGATGCGCAAGGGGACCAGGTTCGCCGAACAGTGGCGAATCAACCGGCCCGCTCACCGAAACGGGTGGACCGACAAACATGGACGTTCATGGCTTTATGAGCCACGAGGCCGATGCAACCAGGGCAATAGCCCCTGCAACGCTAACTCCATAGATCACCCACCGTGCCCGTCGCTCCTCTATCAATGTTTCGCGCACTACGACCTCTATAAACGTAAATGAGAAACTAGCCATCATGATTGTGGCCGCAATCAACGTCGGCACCAATATGTATTGCGACAGGTGAGTAGTTGCTGGAGTCATCAGAACTGCAAGCGGATAATGCCAGAGATAGAGCCCGTAGCTAATGGAACCAATCCATACGATCGGTCGTAGATTGAAGGCTCGGCTCACAAGCGATCGATGCGTACCAAATACCAGCGAGACCAAGAGGACTGCAGCCGCGAAGTCAAGAACAACTCCACCTCCTTGCATCATCCACAGCCGAGGCATCCCAGAAGGGTCCGAGGCAACTTCGACAAAGACCACGATGACGACAAGCGCTGGCGCGGCGAGGCATTCCAGGATCTTCCTCATAGTTGGTGTTGGAAGCCAGCCGTGCGAAGCGAAAGCGAGTGCGACCCCGATGAGCAGATGATAGGCGTTCGTCAGTGTCGAGTAGTAAACAAGATTTATCGAAGAGGTGGACACAGTTGTTCCGGCGTCCACAGCTGAGGCAATTACCCCAAGGCATGCGACAACTATTCCGACTAATCGCCAATGAGCTCTCGCTTTACGAATGAGGAGGAAGACAAGAGGAAAAACGACGTAGAACTGCTCCTCGATCGCCAGACTCCACGTGTGTTTCAGAAGTGAACTAGAGACACCGAAGTAGCCAACGTGCTCACTGATGAGGTGCCAGTTAGCGTAGTAAGCGAGGCATGCGAATGACTCGGATGATAGTGCGGATGGAGAGATCGTTGCCACCGAAATAGTCCGCAGCGCCGCAAGAACGGCGACGACCGAGACCAAAGCGGAAACCAGGAAGAGTAAAGCTGGATAGAGGCGCTTGATCCTCCGCGTCCAAAAGTCACGAAGTGGAGGCGAGCCGTTACCGGGATCGCTCCTATCGAGCAGCAGCGTAGTGATCAGATAACCGGAAAGGACAAAGAATAACTCCGGGCCGATCCAGCCCCCCGAGAAACCCGGGACCTTAAAGTGATAGAGCATCACGACCGTCACGGCAACGGCACGAAATCCATCGAGCCCGTTCAAGCGATGCCTGGTGGAACGTCCCGACGCGGGGGGCGGTACCTCATCCGGCGCGAGAGTCTCCGCCGATACGAAGGAGGTCACGCCGGGCACCCCATTGTGCTCTGCTGAGCGGCATACGGTGGCCATGGCCTGTTGGCGACCGATGGAGGGACCGCTCGTGCCATGCTGGCCGAAAGGTCCGCAGGCGGGGCGACTTTCCACGCCAATTTCAAGAGTGATGGGGCGACGAGGATGCCGCCGGCGACCGAAAAATGGATTCCATCTGCGCATCGCCATTGCACGCCTGACGGTGCTATCAGGCTAAATTTGGGATCGCTCCCGTTTCCACCAAAGAACCGACCGAGGTCAAAGATGCTGACTCGTCCATTAGATCTTGAGGCGACAGATCTCAGGATCTTGTCATAGATCAGCCATCGCCTAGGGTTGTCGTATTGATTTCCGACCAGACCAATCTTGGTTGGTGCTGAAGTAGTGAGGATAACGTGCGCTCCATATGAGGACAGAACCCCGACAGCCTTAGTCATAGCCGACGTCAAGTAGGCTTGAAACTGCCTATTGAGCACCGAGGTCATCCGCTGCGTGGAACCCGGGTTTACCTCTTGTGAAATCGTGTCCATTCGATTGACATAGATTACAACGGCCGGTCGATATCGCCGGAGGAACGATTTCCAGTAAGTAGTCAGCTGCTTCGGACTCTGACACGGAAAGTTAGGAGGGCCTGGCACCCAGACCGATGACGCCCAGCCATCATCCCATGCAATCGACACTCCACAGCCGACAAGGGCCGCGTTTATCAGGGTTACTCCGGACGACGGCGCGGCCGCTGCTAGGCCAAGGCCGAGAGTCCCCGCCATGGAATCACCCACGAGGAGGATCCGGAGTTGGCGATGCCCATGCTGCAACGAAACGATCGGTGGCTGAATTGGATAGCTACGCGTGGCGTTCAGGGCAAGAGCTGTTATCGAAAGTGAAGCCACGATGGCCATCGCGATCAGAATTCGAGGCACGGCTCGTATCGTTGAGACCATTAGCCGTTGCTTTTGATTGCGGTAAGCGCGAGCTTGCACAAGGGGGTAGGAACCTTGTCTTCAGTTAGGCGGCCGGTGAAGACCGTGGCGCTGTTCGGAAATCGCCCAACAGTCAACGTGGGTGTCTGGGCCACCGGTATTTGAGGATTGAACACCAGTACGCCAGGGATAATAGCTCCTTCAAAGAGGGCGCCATTGGGGGCTTCAGCGGGGATCGTGAGATCAATAGTGAGTTTTCGGTCGCGAGACACTTGCCGCCATTCCGTATGAACTACAAGGCGATGACCGATGAACCGATTCCACACTTCGGACTCATAGAGAAGACGGTACTCCCCTCGACGCGTGTACTGGATGGCGAAAAACTGATACGAGGATTGCTCGGACCCCGCTACCAAGAGGGGAGTCGTCACCGTTGTGGGAAGAACTGGTAGTTCGATATCGATAATGCGTCGGCCGCCGGTATATCCGACTTCAAGCTGGTTCCAAATGGGGGAGTTGTACTGGTAAACACCAGCGCAGCCCCCTTTCACGAAGAGTTCGCCATCTACGGGATGTGCCGGAGGCTGCTCCCCGATGGACGCAGGAAATGATAGGGCGATGGGCAACGCCTGATGGATCGAGAGCTGCCAATTCACCAGAGCTGCCCGCTGTTGGGATGTCGGCGACGGGCCGAAGACCAAGCCTTCCTCGAAGCCTAGCGAGAGGTTGACCAAGAGTGAGAAGAGCGCCAGGAAGGCAACTACGACTACCGATATTCCCTGAAGCATCAATGGAAGCTTGGCCCAGCGACCCATAATCCAAGTGAACCCAACAATCGAGGCGCTAATAATGAAGGGCAACAGGTCGGCCATGTAACGATTTGCGATTGTGTCGAAGACCAGCACGGTGATCCCACTGGCAACTGATCCAATGATCGCTGCTCTTAGTATCCATCGACCACCCCGGCTTAACGTCAGACCTACGATGCGCGGTTGAACGACGACTATGAGACCGATCAGGGCGAGGATCGTGAATAAAGGCATCGATGCTGGTACTGAGGAGGATCGCTCTGCTGAGAGGAATGCAGCATGGGCTGAAATGGCAACATGCGATGGGAACCGAAAGAACGGGAAGAGACCAGTCATTCCGAGTGCAGACGGTCGAAAATACCATCCAAGCGTTGAGGACAGATTCGTGAGGCTAATGATTCCGTGGTGTCGATAGAAAGCCGCAACGGTGGGAGATTGCAGTGCAACGAGCTGTTGACTCCAGGGAATCGAAAATAGCGTTCGAAACTTGATCCAATTGATGGCCAGCGGAAGTCCAACGGCCCCAGCGGTGCCCAATGATAGTACGACTACATGTGACACATGGCTGCGGAGGGCAATCTGCTGATCAAGATATCTCTTGTTGGAGTGGGCACAACCCAAAACGGAAACGCAGAGCGCAACAAATACTAAAAGAACTGGTCCGATCGCGACGCTGGTGCGGGTGAGTGCATCGGCGAGTACAACAAGGGAAAGGAGAGCGGCGCATATTGTGGACGCTCTGAGCAGATAGCGCGTGAATAGTGCGATGCTCGCCAAGGCAAGCGCTGCGCCCCAAAGTTCAGTTTCGTAATAGACGCTTGGCGACCCCATCAGGTACAGAAGCACCGAGCTTCCAGCGACGGCTGCTAAGAAACCAGCTTGCCCGACTTGCTCCGAGCCCGATAGTTGCGCTTCACCCCGGAACAGAACACGTACGTTCCATGCGAGATCACTGACGCTCGCGAGAAGGACACACGAGCCGAGAATCATCGAAGCCTGGCTGAGGGAACCAGATATCTGAGGCCACAGCCACACTATCGGCAGCCGTATGAAAGCTAGGAACGGCCCAAAGTACAAGTAGGTGTGACCCTGGAAGCGAATCCCTTCCAGTGAGGCGACCTGACTCGGCACCCAAAAGTGGCCGTTGAGGAGTGCTTGGGCTTGAACGTCGTAGAAGTTGGAGCCAAACGACGTTGTTGTCAGGCTTGCGAAGCCTCTGCTTAGGGCTGCGATAAGTATGAGTAGGCCAATAGCGCCGCCGATCGTGGAAGCGATCACGAACTGGCGTCGCGCTGTTCGGCCCGGAGAACGATCTGGGTTTGGCTCAACCCGACCGCTCCGGTCTAAAGTCCGCTGCTGCGTCAGCCCGCTACCATGATGGACGCGGCCCACGCCAGAGACGTCCGTTCCCCCCTCGATTGAGCCCATGATTTATGAAAGGCCAGTGCACTCGGTCACACGTTGCCGACCCTGCAGGAATACGCTTTTGCAAACGGAAAGAATATACCTTCTGCCAATATATTGACCTGGTTTCGAATGCTGCTGCCGGGTATGGTCGAAGTCGATCACTCGCCTTTGGGTAGGTCATTTAAAGACCTTGTGTAATACCGCTCGGAAACTCCTGGACACGTTTCCCGGTCCATCCTGGGGATTTCCAGACTCAGGATCAGCGGGATATTGAGCGAACATCTTTGGTGGCCGCCAAGTCTCCATGCTTACACCTGCACGGATCGTCTGTTTGGCCGGATCGTTTCTGGTTTTGATTACCTTCGCGCTCGTTGCCCCTCAGGGTGCATCGGTTCTGCGAATCGAGACCCTATATCGACGCTGCTCGCCGGCGCCGTAGGCGGGGACACGTCTGGTTGGGTTTGCGGGTAACCACCTGGGCCATACTTCGCGGATGCTCGCTCGGTGGCGGCAGCCAGTGTCCCCGGGCCGGGTGGCACGGTTTGTGCGATGAGACTCAAGCTCGACCTCCACGACGTGTACAACCGAGGGCAGGACATCGACCGAGCACTCCAAGGGATCATTGATGAGGCGATTGCCAAACGGGCGACGGTCATCGAGATCATTCCCGGAAAGGGCTCGGGACAGCTGAAGAAGCGCGTGCTGCGATTCCTTGATCAAAAGGAGATCAAGGCCCAGTATCAGCGGGTCGAAAAGGACTCGAGAAACTTCGGTCGGGTTTTCGTCCACTTCCGCTGGAAGTAGCCGGTTCGCCGAAGCCAGTCCGACGCGGCTACGCGATCTTCTTCAAGCTGGCTGGCACGGCATCCATCGGCTTGTGCCAGACCTTGATCGGACCGGCTCCGGGGCTCGTGTAGTAGACGGGACCGATCGGGGTCACGCCGATGTACGTACCGCTCGGAAGCGTGATCGGGGTGGCCGAGGTCGACATCTTGTACAGCTGCTCACCCTCGTAGCCATAGTGCACCGTGGACGAGTAGGAGTAGGGCACAAATCCGCTGGTGATGAAGTTCTTCCCGTTGGCTGCGATGGCGTTCAACAGCCCTTGGCGGGTCAGGTTCTTCCCGGCCGCCTGGAGCGCTTGGACGATCGTGTAGCCGAGGTTGAACCCGACCAGCTCATCAGCGGTGATCCCCTTGGTGGCGACCAAAGAGTCGTACTTCGTGAGGAGCTTCGTCGCCACCTCTACCCACGGGTTGGTGGTTTGGTTCTCGAACGGGCCGTAGCCGTCGGTGATCGCACCATTGAGAAGCGACTGCCCCGCGGGAGCCGGAGTGGTCAGCGCTGCCGGAGAGCCGATGGAGGGCGGGTCACCACCCACGCTGTCGATCACCAGCTGGGGGCTGTAACCCAGCGTCGTCGCGGCGCTCACGAACAGTTCGACGGCGATCGGGATCGCGGCCAACACGACCACCTGAGCGCCGGCGGCCTGAAGGGCGGCAGCCTGCGAGCTCAAGCCGGGTCCGAGACCGGCGGCGGTCGCCGCGTAGGTCTGGCGGTTGACGACCGTGCTCTGCTTGATCTCCATGCCCAGGCCCTTGATGACGTCCTGACCGAACTCGTCATCCTGGGTGAAGTAGCCGATCTTCTTGCCTGTAAAGGTCTTCGCCACGTAGGAGCCGAGGATCTTGCCGTCGACCGTGTAGGGGGGCTCATTCCCACTGCTGTAGGGGTACTTGGCACTGCTCCAGCAGTTACAACCCGAGAGAATGAACAACTCCGGGATCTTCTGGGAGTTCAAATAGGGCTGCACCGCCGCCTGCGTCGGGGTCCCCAGGGATCCGACGTCAGCGAAGATGTTGTCCTGGAGCACCAGCTCATGGGTCATGGTGGTGGTGATGCTCGGGGTGTACTGATCGTCCAGGTACTTGAAGATGATCTGGCGGCCGTTGACGCCGCCATGTGCGTTCACCGCTGCGAACACTGCGGCCATTGCCGGCGCGATGTCGTTGTAGGTGTCGGCCACACCGCTCAGCGGCTCGGTCGCCCCCAAGGTGATGGACGTCGCCGTAACCCCGGGCGTCGAGGCACTGGCCGCACCAGCCAGTCCGGACACGCCAAGCGCCATGGTCCCAGCCATGGCGCATGCGACGGCGCCAGTGACCAAAACACGCGTACGGCTACGGGCCGAACGCAACGAGAATCGCTTCATCGATACCCCCTAGTTGTCGGGTGCATAGTCACACCCCTTGCTTCTTGATGGTCATCACCGGCTCGCCGTCGCTTACCGGCGGGTCAGTAGATTCCTGTAACGATAGCGTCATATTAGAAACCCCGCCGGACGAAAAATACGCGCCTACCCGGGCCCCCACCCAACGGAAGCCCCCCTGGATCCCGCCAGGCGCCAGAAGCATCGTCACGACCAGGACCAATCCGAAGATAATGACGGCCAGGTTGGCGCTCACCTGCGTGTTCGCGTGGAAGGCATTGGCGATCGAGGTCGCCCAGTCGGTCGGCAGGTAGACGATGATGATGGCTCCCCACCACACTCCCATGAGGCTCCCGGTCCCCCCGATCACCATCCCCGCCAGCAGGTAGATCGAGAGGGAGAGGGCGAATTCGCCCGAGTTCACAACCCCGGCCGACAGAGCCAGGAACGCCCCAGCCAGCCCGGCACACCCGGCGCTCACCATAAAGGCGGTCACCTTGGTTCGGGCCACATGGATGCCCGCTAGGGAGGCCGCGATCTCGTCGTCACGCACGGCGCGGAACGAGCGCCCGAATCGGCTTCGCAAAAGGTTGGCCACCAGCACGAGCACGATCAAGGCCCCGAAGAGCTGGATCCAGGTCACCCATTCGGTCGGGTTGACCCAGGCCGGCCCGGTCGGCGGAGGCGTGGTCAGGCCCTGGTCTCCACCGAAGACGGTCTCGTACTGGGTGGTGATATACGGCAGCCCGAGCGCCACCGTCAACGTCATCCCGGCCAGGTACGGGCCGCGCAACCGGGTAGCCGGGATCCCGATCACAAGGCCCGCGACCGCCGTCGCGACGACCGCGACGAGGAGATCCGGGATCAGGCCCCAGGTGGTGTGCTCCACCAAGAGGGCGTAGGTGAACGCCCCGACGGCCATGAACCCACCGTGCCCGAGGGATATCTGTCCGTTGATCCCCGTGAGCAGGGTCAGCCCAACCAGGGCGATGGCGTAGAAGGCGATCTGTCCCACCTGGTAGTCGTTGAAGGCGCTCAGCCATTGGGTGAGGAAGTACAAGATGACCATGGCGACGGCCATAAACGAGAGGTGGCGCAACATCGGTTGGCGGGGCAGCCGGAACCACCGCTTCCCCGTGAGCGTCTGAACCGTGCTCCGAACGCCGCCCATCTAGACCCGCCTCGGGGCCGGGCGGGAGAAGAGACCCTCGGGCCGGATCATGAGCGAGACGATGACGAGAGCCAGGGCCGCCATGGGTTCGAGCGACCCACCGAGATACCCGCCGACATAGGCGAGCGAGAGACCGGTGACAAGGCCACCGACGAGTGCCCCGACCGGGCTGTCGAGACCGCCGACCACGGCCGCCGTAAAGCCGTAGATGAGGATCACATCCATGAAGTTTGGCGTGAGCTGCGCCGTCGGGACGACGAGCAGCGCCGCCAGGGCCCCGGCCGACACCGCCAAGGCCCAGCCCAAAGTGAGCAGTGGTCGTACCCGGACCCCGAGAAGGCGTGCCGTCTCGGGGGCGAACGCGACGGCCCGCATTCGGAGCCCGAGATCGGTACCGCGAAAGACCGCCAACATGCCGACCATGAGCACGAGCACCGCCACCACGGTGAACACGTCGAACGGGGAAAAGGCGATCTGGGTGCCCCCGAGCTTCTGGCCGACCACGGAGAACGGCGCCGGAAAGACCCGGTTGGTACCGCCGTAGATGGCGCCGGCCAGCCCCTCGAGCAAGATCAGGAAGCCGAACGTGACGATGATGGCGTTGAGCGGCGACTTGTTCTGGACAGGTCGGATGACCACGATCTGGGTAACCGCGCCGAACACGAGGCCGGCGGCGAGCGCGACGACGAATCCCAGCCAATAGTCGGCTCCGTCGCGGAGCACCCCGTAAGCGACGTAGGTGGTGATCATCGCCATCGCTCCTTGGGCGAAGTTGACGACGTTGGTGGACCGGAAGATGAGCACGAGTCCGAGTGCAACCGCTGCCACGATCATGCCCGAGGCGATTCCGCCCAAGGTGAGGTTGAGGAAGAACTGCATGATCGCGGCAGCTCCTAATAGCCGAGGTAGTGGTGACGGAGTTCGGTGTCGCCGGCGACGGTGGCGGCGTCATCGCACACCACCACGCGACCCAGGTTGATCACGACGGCGCGTTTGGCGATCGACAGGCTGCTACGGGCATTCTGCTCGACCAGGACAACAATGAGCTTCGAACTCGCCGTGAGGTCGCGCAGCACGGTCATGAGCTGCGCAGTGACAATCGGGGCCAGACCGAGTGATGGCTCGTCCAAGAGAAGGACCTTGGGGCGCGACACCAGCGCTCGGCCAATGGTGAGCATCTGGCGCTCGCCGCCCGACAGGGTGTTGGCGTGCTGGCGGCGGCGACCCGAAAGCGGCGGAAACAGCTCGTAGACCTCGTCGAGGACCGCGCCTCGTTCTCGCCGACCAAACCGCCACAGAGCGCCCAGTCGGAGATTCTCCTCGACCGTCATCTCCTCGATGACTGAGCGGCCCTCGGGCACGTGGGCCACTCCGTGACGCACGATCTTCTCCACCGACATCTTCTCGAGCGGTTCGCCGTCGTATCGGATGGTTCCCTTGCGCGGCCGGACCAGCCCGCTTATCGCACGAAGGAGGGTCGTCTTCCCGGCGCCGTTCGCACCCAGCACCGCGGTGACTTCCCCCTCGGCCGCAGCGAACGTCACGTCCGTCAGGGCGTGCACCGCCCCGTAGGAAACCGACAGGTCGTCGATTTCAAGGACCGGCATTGGTCACCTGCGAAGCCGCCGAGACATCCTGGCCGAGATACGCGGTCGTCACCTCAGGGTTCACCCGAACCTCGGCTGGAGTCCCGGCGGCGATGACACGCCCGAAGTTGAGGACCACTAAGCGGCTGCAGATGGACATGACCAGGTCCATGTGGTGCTCGACCAACAGCACGCCCATCTTGGTCCGGAGGCTCACAATGAGCTTCCCCAGCTCGTCGAGCTCGCCCTCGGAGAGACCGCTGGCGGGTTCGTCCAGCAAAAGCAGGGTCGGATCAGAGATCAGCGCCCGGGCGAGCGAAGTGCGCTTTTGGATCGCATAGGGAAGCGTCAACGGGAGCCGGTCCGCGTACTCCGCGATCCGCAGCTCCTCTAAGAGGTCGAGCGCCCGGCGTCGAATGCGCGACTCCTCGCGGCTCGAGCGCCACAGACCGAACAACGCCGATGCGAAGTCGGCCCTGGCGGTTGCCTGGGCGCCCGCCATCACGTTCTCGACCACGGTCATGCCTCTCCAGAGGCCGACGCCTTGGAGGGTTCGGGTGATTCCGGCCTTGGCCAGGTCGTGGGGTTGGTGACCATGAAATTTGTTCCCGCGGTACGTGATCGTTCCGGAGTCCGGCCGCACGAACCCGCAAATCACGTTGAACAGCGTGGTCTTACCCGCGCCGTTCGGGCCGATCACTCCCACAATCTCACCGGGACCCACCGACAGCGACACGTCATCAAGTGCGATGAGGCCACCGAACGCCACGGTGATATCGGTCACCACGAGACCATCGGTCTCTGCGTTGGTCATGTCCCTCCACGGACAAAGAAAATGGCCTTCACGGCTCCCCCAAGTCGCGATCGGTCTCGCCCAGCAGGGCATCCGCGCCGACTATGTGAAGTATGGGTTACGGCCGCGTCGGATGCAATTGGCCCCAGCCGGCGAGCGATGGTCGAGCGAGATGGCCTCGACTACTGCGCGCGGCCAGCCGGCGGCGCTCCTAGCTTGCGGTGATCCCAAGTGACGATGCGGTTGGCATGTACCCTCACCCCCACCCGGTTGTGCAGCATCGCCTCGACCTGCGAACGGTGTTGGCCCTCGTTGTAGGGCGCGACGTGGCGCTCGAACACGCTCACGCCGATCTCCCACAACCTGGCCGGTTCCTCGATCAGCTCCGCCCAGCCGACGAGCTCCACGCCGCGTAGTTCGTTGTAGCCCTCACCCGACTCGACGAGGCAGGTGATCCGCGGGTCGCGCCGAAGGTTGACGGCCTTCTGGGATTTCGCCTTGGTCTCAATTGCGATGTCGTCCCCGAGGAATCCGTACCACATGGCCACGGCGTGGATGGTCCCGTCGTGGTTGAACGTGCACATCGTCATCGTGCGCGCTTCGGAGAGCAAGCTCTGGGTTTCGGCCGGCGACATCTGGATCTGGCTCCGACGCTTGACGCCGTCCCCAAAGCCCCCGGTGGTGGTCGGGCCGCTCACCGTTGGCGGTCCGACCGGCATCGTGGACCGGGACCCGGCACCGATTCCCAACATTTCATCTCAGGGTCACCTCTGGTTAGCGGACGATTCGCGGGCCGTTCATGTCGCGCTCTTACGGTACCGGCGATGGTTCCGAGCTGCGCTGACGACTGCGAGTCTGTCCGACGCTCCGGGCCAAGAGCTGCCCGGGCACCGTGGAGCCTGAGCGCCGAGGCGACGACGGGGATCGCCCCCCTTCCCCGTTCGTCGCCCCCCTCGCGTCATACCGTCGCCCGCACCTGTGTCCTACGGTGAGCCTGGTGGTCGAACCTCGCGATGGTGCCAACCAGCGGGACTCGCGCCCACTGGTGTTGGTCGTCGATGACGAGGAGTCGTACCGCCAGGCACTGGCCTCGGGGTTGTCCCAGGAGGGCTTCGCCGTCGAGTGCGCCGCCGACGGCCACGAGGCGTTGCGACTCTTCCATCGGATCCACCCAGACCTGGTGCTGGTCGACGTGATGCTGCCCGACCAGTCGGGCGTGGAGCTGTGCCAACGGTTGCGGGCCCTGGCCCCGGTCCCCATCATCATGGTGACGGCCAAGTCCTCAGAGGTCGACATCGTGTTGGGGCTCGAGCTCGGAGCCTCGGACTACGTCCCGAAGCCCTTCCGGCTGCGCGAGCTCGTGGCCAGGATGCGGGCGGTCCTGCGCCGCGGGGTCGCCTCCAGCGCGGTCGGGAACGAGGAGGTCGTCCACGTCGGCCCGATCCGCCTCGACAACGGGCGGCGGGAGGTCACCGTCGACGGTACCGTGGTCGATCTGTCCCGCAAGGAGTTCGACCTGCTGGCGCTCCTCATGTCCCACGCCGGCCAGGTGGTCACGCGGGACCGCTGTATCGACCGCCTCTGGTGGGACCAGGACCTGGCCGACACGCGCACGTTGGACACGCACATGAAGCGGCTCCGGCGAAAGATCGAGCGGGACCCGGCCAACCCCCGACATCTGGTGACCGTCCGGGGCGTCGGCTTCCGCTTCGAAGCCTGAGCCTGGGCGGCGCCATCGGCGCGGCGGGCACGAACTGGCCAGGTACGCTCGGCTCCGTGCGCACCGGTGACGTGGCCATCGACTTCGAGTTGCCCGACGAGAACGGGACCCCCCGCCGACTGAGCGACCTGCTCAAGGCCGGCCCGGTGGTGCTGTTCTTTTACCCGGCGGCCATGACCTACGGCTGCACGCGTGAGAGCTGCCACTTCCGGGACCTGCAGGGCGAGTTCGAGGCCGTCGGCGCACAGCCGATCGGAATCAGCGCAGACCCCGTAGAGAAGCAGAAGAAGTTTTCCGACATGCACTCGTTCGGCTATCCGCTCCTCTCCGACACAGGTCGTTCGGTGGCCGAGCAGTACGGCGTCCGCCGCCGCATCGCGGCGCTCGGGAACCGTCGGAAGACCTTCGTCATCGACTCCAACCTGCGGGTACTCGCGATCGTGGCCTCCGAGGTGTCGATGGCGTCGCACGCCGACAAGGCCCTCGAGGTCCTTCGGGCACGTGCAGCGGCCTGAGGAGGCCTCGACCGGCGAGCTCCCGATCACCGACCGCACCGGGCTGCGGCGGCTGAAGGAGCGCGGGACCCACGACCAGGCCGTCCTGTACGCGATCTTGGACGAGGGGTTGCTCTGCCACGTCGGGGTCAATGACGGGACGCCGGTTGTGACCCCGATGGCCTATGCGAGGGTTGACGACCACCTCTACCTTCACGGCGCGCCGGGGAACCGCACCCTCCGCCTGATCGCCGACGGCGTGCAGGCGTGCGTCACGGTCACGCTCTTGGACGCCCTCGTGCTCGCCCGATCGGCCTTCCACCACTCCATGAACTACCGGTGCGTGATGCTGTTCGGTGCCGGCGCGCCCGTGGACGACCCCGCCGAGAAGCTGGCCGCCAGCGCGGCGCTCCTCGAGCACATGGCCAAGGGCCGCAGCGCCGACGCCCGGATGCCAAATGCGTCCGAGCTCCGATCGACGCTGATCGTCCGCTTTCCGATCGACGAGGGCTCGGCGAAGGTCCGATCGGGTGGACCGAAGGACGACGAGGAGGACCTGGCCAAGCCGATCTGGGCCGGCCAGGTCCCGTTCGACCTGGTCGCCCGGCCGGGGATCGCTGAAGACGGGTTGCCCGAGGGCACGGTCGTGCCGCCGTACGCGACGAAATACCCGTCGCGGCGCCAGGCGGCAAGGGGTTCGGACACCCGCTAGCTAGCCCCGCCCGGCGACCCCTCGCGGCGTCCCCTTAGGCTGCCCCCGGTGGCCCGCCGGATCCTCATCGACCCGACGCCGCTGCGCGAGAGTCGCGAGTTCCGGCTGCTGTTCACCGGCCAGCTGGTCTCGACGCTCGGCTCCCAGCTGACCGTCGTCGCAATCCCCTTCCAGGTCTACGCAGAGACGCATTCGTCGCTCCAGGTCGGAGCGATCAGCGTGGCCCAGCTCGTCCCGCTCGTGGTTGGGTCCCTGATCGGCGGGTCGGTGGGCGACGCGATCGACCGCCGCACCTTGTTGTTGGTGTCGAGCGTGGCCCTCATGTTCTCGAGCGGCGCGCTGGCGTTGAACGCGCTGGCGCACCACCCGGCCATCTGGGCGCTCTACATCATCAGTGCGGTCGCGGCCGGGCTGAACGGCTTCTCCAACCCGGCCCGCAACTCGGTCGTGCCGTTCCTGGTCGGCAAGGCC
>Ga0182018_10003268_pt1 | contig 14803 bp, 24 predicted proteins | sample 812P2MmetaG_FD_120490 | JGI IMG/M metagenome (GOLD analysis project Ga0182018, IMG submission 120490) | Permafrost microbial communities from Stordalen Mire, Sweden - 812P2M metaG | ecosystem: Environmental > Terrestrial > Soil > Wetlands > Permafrost | place: Sweden: Stordalen | collected...
GTTCCTTTGCCTGCGCTTCCCTGAGCAAGCTTCGAAAATACTCGCTGACGTTGCCATATCCCTTGGTTGCTATCTGCGATTCGACAAACGTCTTAAGCGAGTCCGGCAACGATATGGTCACAGTCGCCATCGCGAGCTTCCTCCACGGTGCCACCCCACCATATAGGATCTCCCAATAGATAAGAACAGATAAGAAAGCGGGGAATCGGCTGGTCGGAGTGAGAGGATTCGAACCTCCGGCCCCTGCGTCCCGAAGGCAGAGTGAAATTCGTGAATTTATCAATATAATCATGCAGTTAGACGCTCGCCTTCGGGCGACTGCGCGGACTTTGGCGCTGGCTTCCCCCAGAAGGCCAGCACTTCGGGCAGCATCGTGGCGGGGGCCAGTTTCGCGTATCGCTCAACCATGGTCGCGGAATGCCACGCGCCATCGTCGCGCAGCTTGTACGGGTCGCGGTAGACGAGGTAGTGCCACGTCGCCCAGGTGTGGCGGCAATGGTGTGGGGTCAGGCGGCGGCCAACGATCTTCCCGTTCTTCACGGCGGTCGCGAACGCGCGCTTGATCTGCCCGCCAGAGGCACCAACCTTCGTGTCGTTGGTGCTGCGGTACGGATCGCCGTTGGGCTTGCGGAACACACGGCCTGTGCGATCGCCGGGAATGTTCGCAAGAGCGGCGACGGCGCGCGGCGGGAGATCGACGATCCTGTCATCACCGCTTTTCGTTCCGCGCTCGCCGTTCTCCTTCTCGCCACGAAGCACGACGCGGTTGTGCTGCAAATTCACCATCGTCCATTCCAGGTCGATGGTCTCCCCCATGCGCGCGCCGGTGCACAGCAGGAACTCCAGGAGGGGCCTGACGTGCTTCGAGGCGGCGGCGACCAATGCCTCTGCCTCAGATGGCGTGAGCCAGTCAGTGCGCCTCCCACTGGCCTTGGGGCTCTTGAATTTGGGCGGTTCGCACCTGCCACGGTCAGCGGCCCAGTGCAGGATCGCGGAGGCGGGCGAAATAACCTGACGATGAATCGTGATCTTCTTCGAGGTCGCGCGGCAAAGTTTCTTCGCGGCTCCATCGATCGCTTCGAGATCGATTTTGTCGCAGGTGATTTTTGGTCCGAAATGCGTGACCAGCCTGTTGACGCAACGCCTGATGCACATCGCTCGCGGTTGGTCGTTGATATACCCCAACGCGGCAGCAGCGAAGGTCATTGTCGGCTTGGTGCCGTGAATGGCACTACGGTACAGTTCCGCTTCCCTCGCCGCCCTGGCTTCTTCGGCGAGCGCGGCGTTGTCAGTGCCAGTACTTTCATAAACGCTTTGTCCGCGGACGGTCCCACGGATGTAGAGCGAGCGCGTGCCTGGCCTGGTAACGACTTCGAGGCCCGGTCTGCCTCGCTGCTTGACGGGTCCGGTGGTTCGTCTTTGCTTGGATGCTTTGTCTGACATGAAAGTGCTTCCATCAACGCAGTGTGCGACGCCTCAGTAAATCGCACTGATCGACCAATGTGCAATACAGAAATCTTGGAAACCGAAACAATTTTTTGCAGTGTACGCAATGATATTCCGAGACTCGCGGCTTCCTCCTGGAAGGTCCACGCGGCAACCGGTCGGGTGCCAGTCATGCCGCCGCCGATCGCCGCAGGCCGGCAACGATCAGTTCGATCGCCAGCGCGTGCCACCGTTGTATCGCCTTGTGATCGGCCCCAAGCGCCGAGCCGATGCGCCGCCAGGGATACAGGTGGCGGGTCGTGACGGGATGCACGAGGCTCCGCGCGCCGACCACGCGCCGCAGGACATATCGGTCGGTGGGGATCAGCGTGAGCCATGCGAAAGCCTCATCCATCCTGGTGATTTTCTCGGCGGTCGGCATCGCGGGACGGACACGCTCGGGGTGCCAGCCGTACGCCTCGATCGCCGTGCGGACAATCTCGATCGAGGAACTGCGCAACCGCGTCGACCAGCCGGTGCCGGGCAACGCGAGCAACGTTGCTCCCGCCTCCTCCAACCGCTGGATCACATAGTGCGCGTCTACCGGTTCACCACATGAGGAGTTTTCCCCCGCTGCCGCCGCGCCGATCCTGGCCCGGGCCTCGTCTGGCGCGATTTCTTTAATCCGGTTCCGGATCGTTTCAACATCGTCGGCGATGGCGTCATCCATGGCGGTTCGCTTCCCTGACCGGAGTGAGGTCGAACGGCGCGACGCCGGCGCTGATGAATTCTCCGAGCGTGAGCCCATTGTCTTGGATGATCTCGCGCGCCAGAGCTGGCTGCTCGTGTTCAAGGACAAGCGACGCGATGGCGGCAGCGAAACCCTGAAACCACGCGGGAGGTTCTTGCACCCTCGGCGCGGGTTCCTTTCTGACGGGAACAGGCTTCGGCGGCGCGCCGTCCAGCGGATGTTGTCTGCACCGGTCGGTCCCCTCGATCGCAGCGCCGCGGCACTGGCGTGGAACCTCTGCCCGTGCCTTCGCGCTGCTGTCGGGATAGACGATCCCCTGGCAGCGCCGGCCTCCGCCATGTTCCGGCGAAAGGTTCGCCACGAAGGCGATGTCTGGCAGGGGTTCAGACACCGGCGGCGCCCTCGGGCTCCGGTGACGTGGTGCGCATGTCCGTCAGATACGACTCGGCGGCGGCGCGAGTATCGAACCACATGATCTCGCGGCCGTCCGTTCCACCGTCGCCATCGTCGACCGGAACCTCAATGGCAAATTGTTGTGACACGATCGCGATCCCGTTGACTTCGACAATCTCCATCTGGTTACAGTCGCTTTCCCGGACCGCTTCGTCGGGGTGCACGAAGCGCTCATCCAGATTTCCACACAGGACGTACTGTGTCGCCTCGGGTAAGCTTCGCCAGTTTCTGGCCAGGAACGCACCACGCCCGTCCTCGACCAGGCGCGCGCCGAGATAGTCCATTGCCCGCTGCCATTGGTGGCGCTCACGCAAATGTTTCAGTGCGTCATAGGCAACTCTGATGGCGCGGAGCTCATCGTCCGCGTCGAATGTATTGGTCATATTCGGTCCTTTGTTACGTGGTCACAACCCGGCGACGGGGGCCGACGTCGCGGATGTAGAGCGGGATGAAGCCGCACAGGTACCATCCTTCGCGCATCCACTCCGGCCCCCTGATGCGTGATTGCATCCAGATCTTCTTGACGATCATGTGAAGCTCACGCCGAGTTGGTTTTCGTATGTCGTGACCTCGGCCTCCATGCCGGCCGCGAGCGCTTCGAGGTATTCCGGTTCTTCGATGATCCCCTTGGCGATGAGCAGCCGCGCGAGGGCACTATGGTTGATCGCCGCGATGTTCACGTCGCCTCGCAATCGCGCCGGTTTGGCCTCGTCGCTGACCCCGCGGAGGATCATCATCTGGACGGCGGTTTGCATCCCGTGCACGGCGGCACGGTAGCGATCGTCCGTGCCTGATGTCGGAGTAATCTCGGGCAGCGCCGGCATCCCGTGACCGATGGCGATATCGCGATCTTCTTTGCTGGACATTGGCTACTCCTGGTCGCGGGCCTGCTCGCCGGCGTCGGTCAGATGAATACGGTTGGTGCCGGGGTCGATGCGGACCAACCCCTGGCCGTGCAGTTCGTCCCAGAGCCTGAAACCGAGCGGTTCGTGGTCCTCAATGAAAGCGCCGACCGTGGCGCCCCCATTGGTGTTGCTCACGTATCGAAGTTCGTTCCTGCGAATGTGTGACATCGTCGCCGATCCAATCCCGTGTGTCAGAGGCTGTTGATGTCCTCGTTGCGGCTCATGAGGTACAGGTCGAAGTCGTGGCGCAGCTCGGGCTTGTTCGACGCGAATTCGAGCACGCCATGGCTATTGCGTTTCAGATCCTCAAGCGGATCGAACCCGTTGCGGAGGAACATGTCCCAGCGCGATTGGTAGCCGCGGTCGGGCTTGCGGCCATGGAACAGATGCTCGATCGTGCCGCCGACGTAACCGAGATTGAAATTGATGTGCCGCACCGCGCGGTTCGCCCAACGATGGACCTCCCGGTGGTAAGCATCCGAGCAAGATTTCGGCACCGATGCCGCGCCCTGGCCGATCAGAGCGAGGGCCATGTGGTGATCGCCGCTACCCATTCCGCCGAGTTCAAACAGGCCACCGACCCAATCGAACGCCTGCCGCGTCATGGCCCATGCGTACCCGGAGTGCGGATAGGTGTTGGAGCCACCGTCACTGATCCAGAATGACTCACTGGTCGGGACAACCGGATGGCGGTGAAAGTATTGCCGGCAGAATGAGCGATGGTGGGCGATGTGCTCATCGTTCGGCCCCAGGTCGTAAGCATCGCTCCAAGGCTGGATGACGTCATAGTGCTGGAGCGCGTGCAGCGTTCCCATGGCCCAGTCGGGTTGGCGGAAGATCACGTCGGCGTCGATCCAGGCGATGTACTTCGCCTCCGGCGTGCGATGTACGCCGATGTTCAACAGGTTCTCCTTGTTCCAGACACGGGTCTTCGCCCGCACCGGAATGTGGCGCACGCCTTCGATGTCATCGCAACGATGGTCCAGTTCGCCGTACGCACACTCGACCACGGTCAGACTGACACCCGCCTGGACCATGGCGGTGGCGAACTTCTCCCAGTTCGCGTGGGGCTTCTCCCAGTTGATCGGATTACTGCGCGCGGTGAAGACGTGCAGATCTTTCGCTGTGATCGTCATGTAAACTCCTGGTGCTTGTTGTGGTCCGTCGGCGGGGACAACCCCCACCGAGCGGTCAGGCGCCGTCGGATCAGGCGCCTCCGAGTTCGATCCCGGTGAGGTCTGCCGGTTCGTCGTCGCGATCTTCGGGGGTCAGCCCTTCGTCGTCAGGGACGACGCCCACGGTGATCAGATCGCCCATTCCCGGTTCGGGTTGAGGATCGGCCGACACGGCGATCGCCAGCGGCTGGATCGGCGGCGGGTTGTACCGGGCGTGCCAGCGGCGGACTTCGTCCTCGGTCTTTTGCGTGAACGCGAACACCGAGCCGCCCGGGTAAAATTGCTGTGTGAAGCTGCCGTCGTGCATCGGCTCCTCGACCAGCACGCCGGCGACACCAAATCGTTGCGTCTCGCTGACCCGCCCGCGGTGCGCGCGGTGCCCCAGGATTTCCATTAAGCCCCAATCGAACGGGCCACGCTCGGCCCCCTGGCTGGCGATGTCGCGGACAAGTTCGGGCAGCCGTGACAGGTTTTCGTCGCCGGGCCGCTCGACCAGGAACGCGGCATCTCCTGTCGCCCGTCCGACCTCGGTGAGCAGGCATCTGATCAGGTTTCGATCGGTGATTGCTCGTGTGGATCGATCGCTTTCAGTTTGCAGCACGACGGCTACCTCGGCCGCGATGGACTCGGCGCGGGGTGCATCCACCGTCGCGTGTTTGATGCCGGGGTTGTGCCAGCCTCGCAGGACCGCGGCCCGCGCGAGTTCCTTCACGTCGTCTGTCGTCATGGCTCTAACTCCCGTAATAGGGTTCAGTTGGAATATCTAACATTTCAGAACCGGGTTCTCCGGGCTCCGCCAGCCTGATCCAGGCATAGTTCGGGTCGCGGTACTCCTGCACGAGTGGCCATTGCTGGTGCAGCGCGAGTACGGCGTCATGGGTCATGTGGATGGTGCGCAGCGGCTTGGCGCCGGGCGGCACCGGGTATCGACTCATGGCTCCGGTGTGCCAGAGGATGCGGTGGCCGATCCGTTTGTTGTCGGGGTCGACCAGCCGCTCCAGGCACTTTTGCTGCCACCGCGGCGAGACAATGATCCTGATCCGGCCGGCGGCGGTCGAGTTCGCCAGCAGCAATTCCCATTGCGTGAAACGTGAGGCCAGCACAGGGCGTTGGCTGGCCCCAGGCAACCGGGGCCGAGCGAGGGTCAGCATCAGCCCACGGTCCCCTCACGCTCAATTTGTAGGAGATAGCCGATCCGGTCATCGACCGCCTCGGAAACGTCACGGCCGAGCTCGACCATCTCCGCCCGCTTGTGCGCGGCGAACCAGGCAATGAGTTTCACGTAGTCATCGTGTTGCGTCATTCTGTGAACGTCGGCGGATGTTGTCCCAGGCGTCATGATGTATGCCCGGATCTCCGCGACCCTTTCGTGAGCGGTCTTCGGCTTCGGAGGGTCAGGCGGCGGCTGGGGTGCTGGTGACACCCGATCGCCACCGCCCTCAACATCCTGGGTCGCGGTGTCTGGGGTGCGCGCCTCCCCATCCCTCCCGCCACCAACGGATGCGGTCTCGGCTGTGTGGCCGGAGGGCGGCGAGGGGTTCCGGTCCCCGCCGCCCTCCGCGGTGCCGACGCGCTCATGCGCTGGGTTGGACGGAGCAATTACGGTCGCTTCTTCGTCCTCGCGCGGCTGTCCTGCCGGCACCATCTCGCGCTCCCTGGTGGGAGCAAATATGTCTGCGAAATTGTCGAGTTTCGGACCCGGCGCCGCGATCGCCAGCGGCTGGCGCTGCTCAGGCCGTTCGGTGTCCTCGGCATCGTCCAGGTCGATTTCCTGGTCGATCATCAGCGCGCCCTGGAAGCGCCGCGCCGACGCGGTGTCGAGGTCGAGATTGATCCACTTCGTCGTGTAGAGGATCACCGCCTTCAGGATCATCTCGTCTACCCAAAGCGATGACCACGGGCCGTATTGCGCGCGGCTCGCGTTCTTGAGGTTGAGCAGCCGGGCCCTGGACATCCAGCGTTTGGTGACCGTCCCGTCGATGCCGATGATGAAACAATAGGCGGCGCGGACGTGGCCCCAGAACGCTTCCGTCTTGGCGATCGGATTGCCGGTCCTGCCGTCTTTGCCGCCATACAGGTCGTTGTAGGCGGCCTCGTGCAGATCGACGTCCGAGACATGGTCGATGATGTCTTCCTCACCCTCGACTGTGCGAAAGTGTTCGTTTTGGAAAACGATCTTGGCCCGAACCGATTTGATGGCGCCGGTCTCGCGGCCGAGTTTGATGATGCCCCAGACCATCGCCTGGAACACCAGCCGCGTGCCGCCCGCGTCGCTGTCGTAACGGGGCACGATGGCGCCCTCGCGGCCGTCGGGCATGAGGCCGTGGCCGGCGGCGTCCAGCACCGCCTGCATCAATGACGCCCGCCACGCGGGGAAGAGATAATCCGGCTTCTTCGTCACCACCGTCTTGGCGGCGTCGACGAACACCCGGATGTCGATTTTCTCGGGCAGCAGCACCCGGAGTTCCTTGGCCCGCTCCGGCGCCGTGAGCCAGCCGAAAAAGGACTCGGTCTCGGTCGCCTGTTGCTCGGGCGTCATCTTCGGCGCGTCCGCCCGCTTCTTTCGCTGGCCGCCACCGCTGGCGGGCGCGTCCCCGGCGGACGGCGGGGCGGCGTCAAACCATTCCGGCGGACCTTGATCGCTCATTGAATGGGAACCTCTGTCACTGAAATGCGGCGGCTGCCCTCGCGGCCTTTGATCATCTCGCCGGGCTTCGCGGGCCGGGCCTCGCGGGCTTCGGTAACCGCGACGGCGATGCGATATCCGGTGCACTCGGCGATGGTGATGCCCTTCAATTCTTCTTCGAGTTCGTTCTTGCCGATCCGCAACTGGCGCTTGCTCTCGCGTAGGTTCGCCACCGCATTGATGACGGTGTGGCAAAGCTGCTGGATCCGCTCGCCCTGGATGATCACCGGGACGTCAGGCACGATGCTCTGGTAGAGTTCGCGCAGCGTGTCGGCGGTCGATTGCGTGCCGTCGGTGTTGGGCACGCGGCCGGCGCGGACCCCCTCCCAGAACTCGGTCACCTTGTCGCGCAGCGCCCCCGCGACCCGTGGGTTGGCGCGGTAGACGTAACGTTTCAGTTCGTTGTTCCCGACCAGGCAACAGATGACGCCCCAGGAGCAGCCCGAGCAGTCGATCTCGTGTTGAAGCTGCAGCACGATCCACAGCGGCGGCTCGCCCGCGGTCCAGGTCCGCTTGTGTTGCAGCCAGTCCGAGTTCTTCAGTTGCAGGACGCCGGGGCCGGTGCAGCCCTTGTCGCGTTCGAACCGGGTGGGTTCGGTGATCACATAGTCGAGGCTGCACGCCATGCCCGGCGTGTGAGGGGAAACGCAGTAGCCGCCCTTCTCGATCGACCACCCGAAGAAGATCGCCGCCATTTCGGCGATCTTCGGTTCCATCATGCGGCCGAACCAAATGCGCGAGCCTGGGCTGTCATCGACCCACGGCGCCCTGACCCGGCCGGCCTTCACCATGTGCAAGGTGTACGGGCTCTGGATGTATTCGGGATGGTCCTCGGGGGCGAGCGAGAACAGGCCGGCGATCTCCGACCCGCCCACGTTCAACAGGCGGGCGTCGTGCCATTCGGCGCTGCCTTCCTGGAGGTCGCGGCCGATCATGAGGCGACGCCGCCCCTCACGCCCAGAGCTCCTTGCGCCGCGGGGCCAGCCCTGTGTGTTCGTTCCGGCCGCGATGGTAGACGAAGTCACGGACCCTCCTGGCGGCGCCCGCCCCGGCGTTCCTGACGTCCTGCCGCCAGTGGTATTCGAGAGGGTGACCGTCCATGGTGCCGCGGTCCTCGCCGGTCTCGCAGCAACCCTCCTCCTCCGGCTCCATGTCCTCGCCGTGATAACGGTCGGGCCAGCCGGTACAGGCTTCGTTGCGCACGCTTTCGGCGTAACGAGGGTCACGCAGCAGGGTCAGCACGTAGCCGTCCGCGTCAGGCTCGCCGTCATCGTCCGGCTCAGCCTCGGCGTCGGGCTCGCGGGCGTCGAGCATGTCGATCAGCCCTTCGATGATGTGGCCGATCTGCCTGGACGGCAGGGCGGATGCTACGGCGAGCAACCGGCCGGCGAGGATGGCGGGGCTCACAACGTCGCAGTTCATGCCGCTTGCGCCGGCGGTTGGCCGGTCAGTCCATCGGTCAGGACGGTGCCGGCGTCGGCGGACGCGACGCTCAGGATCGACGCGCCGAACGTGCCTGACGACACCATGATCAGGTCGCCGGACGCCATCATGTCGGAGGCGTCGGCGAAGTAGTTTTCCTGCCTGATCCGAGCGAGTGGATCGGGGCCGGACTTGTAATGCCACAAAGTAAAGCCGTTCGCGTAAGCAAGAACGGACAGATCACGAATGCCGAATGCCATTAATTACTCTCCCATCAAAGAATGGATTGTAGTCTTGAGCACTTCGGAGACCTTCCGAAGGTTGCCGACAGTGGGCGGGTTCCGGTCGGTTTCCCACTGCGCGATGGAAGAGCGGCCGACCCCAACAGCGCCCGCCAGCGCGTCCTGGTTCATGCCGACCGACTTGCGCCGCAGCATGATCCGCTCGCCCAGGGAGCCACCGGGTAAGGGTTCTCCGGGAACGGTACGCTCGAAAGAGGGGAGCCCGGCCGCGATGGCGAGGATGCCATAGGCGAAGGTCCGGGCGTCGTGGACGGCGATCCGGGTGGCGAACATCGCGCTGTCCCCGTCCGGCCGAACAATGGTGACCCCAACCGCGATAGGCGGGGACTCCGGTCCCGCGAGGGAGGCGCGCGACACCGAGAACGACCCTTCCTCGGTCTCCAGGTAGACTGCCCTGGTAGCCGACTCGACGCTGTTCGGTGGGGTAAGGGTGTCGTTCATACCAGGACCGTTAATTCATAAAAACTGAATTAGCAATCCTTCATTTCAGGTTTTCGGAATTTCTTTTTTCATACGATCGTTTGGGCGACGTGAACCGGGCGTCATAATGAAGGAGGGGTTAATGCACCCCCACATCATCCTTGACAGCGGTCGATTCGCAATCTCAGGTTGAGTGTTCAGGAGGGAGCTTTTCAATGAAGGATTGTAACGACTGTGTGCTGATTGCCCAATGCGATGCATTCTTCATTGCTCAGACGCGGTTCCTCGCCGCCTGTGAGATTGACGACGCCGGTGCCATGGACGGCGCGGCCAGTGATCGCCGGGCCCTCGGCCGATCGATCTCCAACGCGATCCCGATGACGGTCCCCGGCTTCCACGCCAAGGCGCGCGTCGCCCACTCCCTGGTATGCGAGGGCGGCGACCAGCCCAGACAGGAAGACCTGACCGCGGTTGTCGCGGCGAGCCTGCTACGTCAAGTGTTTGAGGGCGATTCCCCCAGGGACGGAAACGCGCCAGGGACCGTTGCCGCAGCCTGACGGAGCGGCTTCACAAGCCGTTCGGCAACGCCCGCCAGGCTGCCTCTGTAAAAGAAGTCCATGGTCAGGCCGGTGTCCTCGCAAAGGCGGGTCAGGAACCACGGGTTGGGATAATTGTCGCCAGCCTTCCAGTTCGCGATGGTGCTTTCGCCCTCGCCGTACGTCTCGGCCCAGTCCTTGCCGCGTGCGCCCAGAGCCGTCTGGGCGACCCTCAGACGTCTAGAAACTTGCTGCATGTGTAACTGTCTTGAGACGGAATCCCTTGTGCGGGACAAAGCGCACTCCTGTCGGTGTGACGGTTGACAGTATGGCCGACATTGGAAGTCAATTCAACTATTATGAAGAGACCCTTGACATAAATTCATATATACTGAATTATTTATCCATGAACGACTGCTTTTGTCCGACCGGCGACCTCGAAACCTCGCGCGGGATCATCGAAGCGCTCGGGGGGACCGCCGCCATGGCCACCATCGGAGTGGGCGCGACCGCTCTCAGCAACTGGCGCAAGCACGGCATTCCCCGGCTGCGATGGGCCGACGTCATGGACCTCGCGGTGACGCGCGGGGTCGAGGGGATAACCACGGCGGTCCTGCGAACAGCGTGCGCGAACGACGCGAAGCCACGGGCGACCGCCGCCAGCGGCACGGCCGCGAGCGAGGCGCCAACCACGTGACGACCGAGGCCCTGCGCGCGGCCCACCGTGCGGCCGCACGCGCTCATGTCGGGCGCACACGCTTCCGGAAGATTTAACCCAAAGGAGTATTTTATGGCGAAGAAAACGCGAGGTTCGGCTGGTGCCGGACCATCGCCAGAACCCGGTGGCGGCGACGCGCTCCAACGCAACATTCCGCCCGAACTGATTGCGAAAGCCCTGACGGAACTTACGGACTTCGACCTTGCGATGGCTTCGATCGCCGGCAAGAAGGGCGCGGCGATCAAGCGCTACGAAGCACAGGGTCTCGACCGCGAGGTAATGCGCGGACTTCAGACGCTGGCGCGTGGCAAGACGCCGGATGAGGCGATGGCCTTCATCCTGAAACTGTTCAAATACGGCGTCGCCGCGGAAGTGCTGCCCAAGGCCGACGACAAATGGACGAAGTCGGTCAAACAGGTCGAGATGTTCGTGCCCGCGACCGGCGCGGCGGCGGAAGACCTCCGCTACGCGCGAGCCAAGAAGCAAGGCTTCCATGCCGGCAAGAAGGGCCACGACATCCAGTCGAGCCCATATCAGAGCCGCCCGGACTCCCCCGAGTTCACCGGCTGGCGGAAGGGCTGGCAAGAGGGCTCCGACCTTCGCAAGCTCCTCAAGCCAGGGTCTGAAAACGTGGTGACGATCGGCTCCGCGCCGCAACGTCGCGCGTCGCGGAAGGGCGCCGCGGGGGCGGACGATGCGCCGACTACGGACGCACCGGCGACCGCGGAGTCGATCGTCAACGACGTGGCGGCGGAACTGGATAGCGATACGCCGCCGGTCGGATCGGGGGTGCACTGATGTCTCGGCAGGGCGGTATCCTCTGCCTCGACATCGCGACGGACACCGGGTGGGCCTATGGCCTGCCCGGCGACCCGGCGCCGGCGTGGGGCGTCTGGCGGCTTCCCACCCATGTCAGCCGCGGCGCGGCCGGCGCGGCGCTGGAAGACGAACTGGAAAAGAAACTCGACGAATTCAGGCCGTGCCGCCTGGTCTATGAGGCGCCGTTGCCGGCGAATCTCCAGACCAACGCGGCGTCGGCGTTCCTGCTGATCGGCATGGCGTTCGCGACGGAATCCTGCGCGCACCGCTGCGAAGTTCCGGTGTTCTCGCGATCGTCCGACACCTTCCGCAACGCGGTCATCGGCCGCTCGCACCTGCACGACGACGAAAAGCACGAGCGGCCCAGACCCACGGTTAAGACCCGGATCGTCGCGCCGTGGATCGCCGCCAGGGGCTGGAACATCCCCGACCACAACGCGGCCGACGCCGCAGTGGTCTGGGCTTACGAGACAGGCATCCGTCACGCGATGTTCAACAAGCGGCGGGCGGCGGCATGAGAGTGGTCCGCATCAGCAACAGAGCGCTCTTCGTTTACCCGGCCCGCGTCCGCCCGCCCATCCATCGGCTGCTGCACGTCTACGAAAGGCTCGCGCCCAACGGCCGGGTGGAGTTGGCGAACTTCAAATGCGGGGCGTGCAACTTCCTCACCCCGATGACAGCGGTCAATGGTGAGGCTGACTTGCGGATCAGGCGGGAATGCCCCCGCTGCAACGGTGTCAGGTGATGGCGACCGTCGTCACCCCCATCTGGACCGACCCTGACGGCACGCGCACGGCCCGGTACCACTATCCCGCGGTAAAGAGCGACACGGAAGTCTGGCGTCTGGTCAGGCTCGGCCAGGCCGAGGCGCGGCGGTCGCGCGGCACCGATGTCGTGGTGCTGATCGGCGATGACCTCACGTGGAAAACCACCGATGTCATCCGGTCGGCTACCTGATGTCGCAACCCGACCAGGCACGCCACAAGGATTCGCGCGAGATGCTGCGCCGGCTGATCGCGATGGGATTCCGGGCGAACTTCGAGCCCAGAACGCCCAAGGGCTATGCGACCGAAATGCTCCGCGTGCTGCGCGCCGTCGGCGCCGATCGCGCGCGGCTGTTCGCCGGGGCACACCTGCTCGTTGGCTCGCGCGGGGCGATCGAGGGGCAGAGCGGACTGTTCGACGCGCGGCGGACGGAAATCAAACTCCCGGCGGCAAAGCCGTGGACGCCCCTGGAAGTCATCCAGTACGAGGCCGAGGCGCTGGGGTGGCCGGTGCAATCGCACCCGATGTACCAGCCCCTGCGCAATGCGATGGCACTGCTCAGCGAGGCCGAGTGATGCGCTTCACCGCATGAGCGAAGACCCGGTATTCGGCCTGTCTCAACGGCTGCCCCCCAACAATATCCAGGCCGAGCAATGCCTGCTCGGGGCGATCCTGGCGAACAACAGGGCGCTGGAGCGGTGCCCAGGTCTTGAGCCCGAGCACTTCGCGGACCCGGTGCACGGACGACTTTTCCAGGTCTGCCAGAAGATCGTGCAGGCGGGCGGAGTCGCGGACGCGGTTACGTTGAAGAATCGGCTGGAACACTCCGGTATCCTGGATGAGGTCGGGGGCACCGCTTACCTGGCGCAGCTTCTGTCTTCGATGGTCGGCATCATCAATGCCGGCGAGTATGCCCAGGCCGTCCGGGAAGCCTGGGTTCGCCGTCAGGTGATCGAGATCAGCGCCCAGGCGATCAACGGCGCATTCGGCAGTGACCCCGACCTCGACCCCGCAACGATCGTCACCGATGCCGTCGACCAGATGATGAAGGTCTCGGAGGTCGCCGATCCGCGAACGGCCGGCACCTGGGCGGATGCCGTCGATGCCACGGTGGATGGATCGGACGAGGCCGCGCGCGCCGGCGAGGGGCATTGCCTGCTGACCGGGATCGCCACGTTGGACAATCTGTGGGGCGGCTTCTGGCCGGGGTTCCTCGACCTCCTGGGGGCCAGGCTCGGGCAGGGTAAGACCGGGCTCGCCATGCAGATCGCCGAGCATGTCGCGCGTGGGCTGCCCGAGGGTCAGGCCGTACAGATTTTCAGCCTCGACATGTCGCGGGAAGACCTCGCCGTCAGGATGCTCGCCAGCGCCACCGGCATCCCGTCGGACAACATCCGCCGCGGCAGGGTCAGCATGGCGGAGGGCGAGGCGCTGGTGCTCGCCAGGAAGGATCTGCGCGGCCTGCCGCTGCTGGTGCCGGACAAGGCGGGGATGACGCTGTCCGAGGTCTGCATGGGCGCCAGGATAGCGGTGAAGCGCAAAGGCGCGGTGCTGGTGATCGTCGATCACATGATCCGCATCCGGCCGGACAAGTCCATGCGCAACATGTCGCGCACCGAACAGGTCGATCTGATCGCCTGGACGCTGAAAGAACTGGCGAAGGAACTGGGCGTCCCGGTGCTGGCGCTGACCCAACTGTCTCGCATGACCGATCGGCGCGAAGGCGCGGGGAGCCAGCGGCCACAAATCTCCGACATGATGTACGGCGGGGAAACCCACGCGGACAACATCGCTCTGCTCTGGCGCGAGGAGACCTATCTGGGCGCGAAGCCGCCCGAGCCACCGGCCCGGCTCAAAGCAGAGACCAAAGCGGAGATGTCGGCCGAGTGGTGGAAGAAGAAGGAAGCGCTCACCAATAAGGCGGAAGTCATCCTGGCGAAGCGCCGCTTCGGTCAGGTCGGGGCGGTGATGCTCGACTTCGACGGCCCTCGCACGCGGTTCGGGATCGTCCGGGACGGCGGCGCCAGGGACATGTGGCAGCCGCCCCCGGCGGACAGCGTGATGCCGGAATGGGTGACCGAGTGAGCAACGCAGCTCTGAACTGGGCGTTCTCGACGGCGCTGCCGAAGGCGGTGGACAAGCTGCTGCTGGTGTGTCTGGCGAATTATGCCGACGACACCGGGCTGTGTTTCCCCAGCCAGGCAAAGATCGTCGGCGACACGTCGCTCGACCGCAAAACGGTGATCGCCGGAATGGGTCGTCTGGCGGCACGCGGGTTGATCACGGACACCAACGACAGGAAAGGAGCCACCCGACAGGTCGTGGTCTGGCGGCTGGCCTTGAACGGTCCCGTAAACGGAACAGTCCCGTCTTTCCCGGTAAACAGTCCCGTATTTCCCGATGAAGCGTCCCGTATTTCCCGCGAA
>Ga0182018_10003269_pt1 | contig 14800 bp, 14 predicted proteins | sample 812P2MmetaG_FD_120490 | JGI IMG/M metagenome (GOLD analysis project Ga0182018, IMG submission 120490) | Permafrost microbial communities from Stordalen Mire, Sweden - 812P2M metaG | ecosystem: Environmental > Terrestrial > Soil > Wetlands > Permafrost | place: Sweden: Stordalen | collected...
AACGAATGTCGGCTGCGACACGACCTCCTGTGGCGCCTGCACTGTGCTGCTCGACGGCACATCGGTGAAATCCTGCACCGTGCTCGCCGCCCAAGCCGATGGCTCGAGTGTCACGACGATCGAAGGACTCGCCGAGACCGATGGCACGATGCATCCCGTCCAGCGGGCATTTCACGAGCACCACGGGCTCCAGTGCGGTTACTGCACACCGGGGATGGTCATGGCCGTCGTGTCGCTCATCGCCGAGCGTGGGGATCACGAGCTCACCGAGCGGGACATCCGTCTCGGGCTCGAAGGGAACCTCTGCCGGTGCACGGGGTACCACAACATCGTCGAAGCGGCGATGGCAGCCGCTCGCGCGCCGGAGCTGCGGTCATGATCCCGGCGGCGTTCGATTACGTTCGGGCGGAGTCGGTCACGGAGGCACTTGGCTTGTTGGCCGAGCACGGCGACGACGCCAAGTTGCTCGCCGGTGGGCACTCGCTGCTGCCGTTGATGAAGCTGCGGCTCGCGACGCCCGCCGTCCTGGTCGACATCGGGCGCCTGTCGAGCCTGTCGTATGTGCGCGACGGTGGTGATCATCTCGCTATCGGTCCCCTGACGACCCATCACGCTCTGGCGAACGACCCGCTGATCACAGGCGAGCTTCCGGTGCTCGCTCATGTGGCCGGTCAGATCGGTGATCCGCAGGTGCGCCATCGCGGCACCATCGGTGGTTCCATCGCCCATGGCGACCCGGCATCCGACCTGCCGGCTCTGGTCCTCGCCCTCGGTGGCACATTCGTGCTCACGGGAGCGGACGGGACGCGTGAGGTGGATGCTTCGGCGTTCCATGTCGGGTTTCTCGAGACGGTGCTCGGCGGAGACGAGATGCTCTCGGAGATTCGCCTACCGAAGATGGGCGAGGGTGGCTGGGGCTTCGAGAAGCTCACCAAGCGCGCCCAGGACTGGGCGATCGTGGGCGCTGTGGCCGTGCGCCTCGACGGGAACGGTTCGGTTGGCGTCGGGCTGATCAACGTCAGCTCCGTGCCCGTGCGTGCGACGTCGGTCGAGGCGTCGGTTGCGGCCGGCGCCAGTGCCGCCGAGGCGTCGCTGCAAGCGGACTCCGAGTTGGACGTCGTCGGCGATGTGAACGCCACGGCGGAGTTCCGCCGGCACTTGAGCCGGGTCCTCGTTCAGAGAGCCCTCGAGCGGGCACTCGCATGAGACGGCCGCGGCTCGTCGTGCTGCCGGCGCCGCCCGTGCCGGTGCTGTCGCTCGTCGGGACGGATCCACCGTGAAAGAGCTTCTCGACCGTATCGACGTGTGGTTGGCCGAGGGCAAGCGGGTTGCGGTCGCCAGGGTCGTAGGCGTCGAGGGCTCAAGTCCCCGCGACCCCGGAGCGACGATGGCCGTCAGTGAGGCCGGCGAGGTGGCGGGTTCGGTGTCCGGCGGTTGTGTGGAGGGCGCTGTCGTCACCGAGGCGCTGTCGGTGCTCGAGTCCGGCACGGCCCGCGTGTGCACGTTCGGCTACTCCGACGAGGATGCCTTCGCTGTCGGCCTGACATGTGGCGGGACGATCCGCGTGCTCGTGGAGCCGCTCGACTGGTGAGCTCGGAGGGACGGGCCCGTCCGCTCTATGCAGCGTTCCGGGCGGCTCTTCGCGAGTCCCGCCCGATCGCCCTCGCGACGGTGATCTCGGTGTCTGACGACGCCGTCGGGCTGGCCGCTCCCGGCGCAAAGCTGCTCATCGACCGCCAGGGCGCTGGCCGTGATCTCGGCCCGGCAGCCACGGGTGCCACTGCCTCGGCCGCTACCGGCTCGGCCGGCGAGGGCTCGACCGGCGAGGGCGACGGCGTCATCGGGAGCCTCGGCGACCCCGACCTTGACCGGGTTGTTGCTCGGGACGCACTGGCAGCCGTCGAGAGTGGCCTGACCGTGACTCGCCACTACGGCGCTCACGGCGAGGCTCGGCAACGCTCGGTGGAGGTCTTCATCGAGGTTTTCGGACCGCCTCCTCGCCTGGTGATCTTCGGTGCGGTGGACTTCACCTCGGCCCTGGCGTCAGCAGCGAAACTCTTGGGGTACTACGTCGTCGTCTGCGACGCCCGGGCCGTGTTCGCGACGCCTGAGCGGTTTCCCATGGCGGACGAGCTGGTGGTCGAGTGGCCGGATCGCTATCTCGACCGAACGGGCGAGTCGCTCGGCTCACGTGATGCGGTGTGCGTTCTCACCCATGACACGAAGTTCGATGTGCCGGCGGTTCTTGCCGCGTTGCGAACCCGGGTCGGCTATCTCGGCGCCATGGGCTCGCGTCGGACCCACGAGACGCGCTTGAAAGGGCTGCTCGGTGCCGGAGCCGATCCGGACGAGCTCAGCGCACGGCTCATGAGCCCGATCGGCCTCGACATCGGCGCCCGAACACCCGAGGAGACGGCCGTTGCCATCTGTGCCGAGATCATCGCCAAGCGGACGGGCGCCATGGTGCCGTCGCTCAGATCAGGAACGGGTCCGATCCATCACCGCTGAAGGTCCCTTGGCAATGTGTTTTGAGGAACCGTCCGCCCGCATACGCTCGACTCAATGTCCATCGCCGGCGTGATCCTTGCTGCGGGGGAAGGATCACGATTTGGCGGACCCGGTGAGAAGCTCCTCGCACAGGTACGCGGTCGGCCGCTCGTCACCTGGGCGATCGAGCCGGCTCGAGAGGCCGAGCTCGATGAGCTCGTCGTCGTGTCCGGGGCTGCGGACCTGGCCGACGTCGTGCCGGACGGCGTGACGCTGTTGCGCAACGACGAGTGGCAGCTTGGGCAGGCGACTTCGCTCGGCGTGGCGCTGGACTGGTGCCAACGCCAGGGTCATTCGGCGGCAGTCGTCGGGCTTGGCGACATGCCGGGGCTGACCCCCTCGGCGTGGCGGACCGTGGCGGAGGCCGAGGGTGGTCCGATCGTCGTCGCCACCTACGGGGATCGACGCGGCCATCCGGTCCGGCTCGACGCCACCGTCTGGACCCTCCTGCCGACGAGTGGCGACGAAGGAGCCCGGAGCCTGATATCAAGAAGGCCCGAACTCGTGACCGAAGTAGCCTGCGAGGGCAAAGCGACCGACATCGACACCCGGGAGGATCTCCGCCGATGGAGCTGACGAACGAATTCGAAGTTGCCGTCCCCGTGGCGGAGGCTTGGGCAGTTCTCACCGACGTGGAGCGAATCGCCCCTTGCCTCCCCGGCGCGGAGCTGAAGGAGGTCGAGGGCGAGGAGTACCGGGGTGTGGTGAAAGTGAAGGTCGGTCCGATCACGGCGTCCTACAAAGGTGTCGCACGCTTCGAGGAGCTGGACGAGGCGGCCCACCGCGCCGTGCTCAAGGCCGAGGGCCGCGAGACCCGGGGGCAGGGCAATGCTTCCGCCACGATCATCGCCACCCTTTCCGCCTCCGGCTCGGGTACGAAGGTCCAGGTCGTCACGGATCTCGCCATCACCGGAAAGGTGGCCCAGTTCGGGCGCGGCGTCCTCGCCGATGTATCCGGCAAGCTGCTCGACCAGTTCGTACAGAACCTCGAGACCATGGTGCTGGCACCGACGGCCGCCGCCGGCGGCGCGGAAGAGGGCGCCGGGACGGCGGAAGGGCCGCCGGGCGATGCCAAGGCCGAGAGCGCAAAGGCGGCCGAGGCAAAGGCCAAGCCAGAGGCAGGGCCAGAGGCAAAGCCGGAGGCACGGAGCTCCGGCACGATCAAGGCCAGACCTGCAGCCGGAAGCGCCGGCAAAGCCGCCCGCGACAGCAACGGCAAGGCTGCCGCGACCGACGACGACGAGATCCCAGCCGAGGGCGAGCAAGCCGAGCACGCCGAGGAGGGCGCCGGCGAGCCCGATCCGTCGAAACCCACCATCCGCCACATCCAATCCGCCCCGGTGGAACCGGTCGATCTCATGAGCGTGGCCGGTCCGTCGCTCGCCAAGCGCCTCATCCCGTTCGCGAGCATCGCCGGCGCATTGTTCCTCGCGCGGATCGTCGTGTACGCGCTCCGCCGCAGAAAGAAGTGAGGAGCAGCGACCGGGAGGTGGTCGCGGGGCTGTTGGGGAGGGAGCCGAGGGGTTTCGAGGTGGTCGTGCGCGACGCCGACGGCGAGCCCGTCGTCATCAGCAATCCGCCCATCCTGGACGACTCGACACCGATGCCCACGATGTTCTGGTTAGTGGGCCGGTCCGTGTCGACGGCCGTGAGCCGCCTCGAGTCGGGCGGCGGCGTGAAGCAGGCGGAGGCGGCAGTCGACGCCCGCGAGCTCGCGGCGGCCCATGCCCGCTACGCGGCTGAGCGGGATCGTGCCCTGCCGGCCGGCCACGACGGCCCGCGGCCGTCCGGCGGGGTCGGTGGCACACGCAGGGGTGTCAAGTGCCTGCACGCCCACTTCGCCTGGTACCTCGTCGGCGGGGAGGATCCGGTCGGGCGATGGGTGGCGGACGAGCTCGCCATCGATCGGAACGACTACGTCGTGCTCGCCCGCTGAGCGTGGAGGGCTCCCAGGCGTCGGCTTCAGTCGACCGGGCGGTGGCGGCGATCGACTGCGGGACCAACTCCACCAGGTTGCTGATCGCCGCGGGTGACGGGAGGACCCTCGACCGCAGGATGCTGATCACCCGGCTCGGTGCGGGTGTCGATCGCTCCGGCCGCCTGCAGCCGGCGGCGATTCGCCGAACCCTCGATGTCCTCGAGGAGTACCAGCGGGCGATCTCGGCAGCGAGCGTCGTGAACGTCCGAGCCGTTGCCACCTCGGCGCTACGGGACGCCGCCAATGCCCCGTCCTTCCTCGATCCCGCCGCGCTCGCCCTCGGGACCGAGCTCGATGTTCTCTCCGGCGTCGAGGAGGGGCGCCTTTCGTACCGTGGCGCGACATCGGAGCTGTCCCGAGAAGGCGATCCGTACCTCGTCGTCGACGTCGGGGGCGGATCGACAGAGCTGGTGACGGTGCTCGTGGGCGGCTCGATCGAGGTGATCTCGGTCGATGTGGGGTGTGTGCGGGTGACGGAGCGTTTCTTCGCCGGCGACCCCCCGACCGGGGCCGAACTACGAGCGGCCCGGGCGCACGTCCGCGGGTTGCTGGACGGAGCCCGCGCCGGCCGGCCCGCCCTTGCGGACGCCAGGACGATCGTCGGGGTCGCCGGCACCGTATCGGCGCTGACCATGCTGTCGGTCGGCCTCGAGTCCTACGACCGCTCCGCAGTGCATCACGCTCGGCTGGCACGATCTGAGGTGGCCCGGCTCCTCGACGAACTGGCGGCCGTGACGCTTGAGGAGCGACGTGCTCGCAGCGGGATGGAGCACGACCGTGCCGACGTGATCGTCGGGGGTGCTCTCGTCCTCCTCACGGTGCTGCAGGTGTTCGATGGCGAGGAGCTCGTCGTGTCGGAATCCGACATCCTCGACGGGATCGTGGCTGAGCTCCTCGAAGGCCCTGCGCAGGCGAGCTGACCGGGAGCTCAGGCGGGCTGCGCCATCGGCGGCGGAGCTGTCGAGATTTCGGGAGGCGGCCCGAGGACGAGGCGGGTCGCAGTCTCGACAAAACCGTCCGTGTCGCCGTGATTCCGCTCCGCCCACTCCTCACCGCCGGAGCCGAATTGCGATCGCAGGACGTCGTCGTCGAGCAGCGCCCGCACACAGTCGGTCATCTCGCCGGCGTCGCGGTACCACAGGCCGCCGTTCGACTCTTTGGCGTGCTCGGCCGCCACCGAGCCGTCCGGGACGACGACCGGCGTCCCGAACAGCAGTGATTCGATCGTCTCCCGCCCGATCGGTCCCTGCGAGCGCACATCGACGGTCACCTCCGCCCCAGCCATGAGCCGCCAGAGGTTCATCCTCGTCGGCGCCCAGGTCATGTCGAAACGCCGCCCGATTCCGGCGGTGACGACCCATCCAGCGCGCCGCACCTCGGCGATGGAGAGCTGACCGAACACGTTGCGAAGGAACTCGTGCGACGGGCAGCGGCCCCCGGCTGGGTCGTCGTCGAAACCCGAGATGACGAGCACGTACTTGCCGAACGGGCTGAGCCCCGCCATGACGGCGCCCGCCGCCAAACGGTTGACAGGAAGCGCAATCCGAAGGCGGCACAGTTTCGAGTCGGCATCGTCACCGAGCAGTCGGGCGATGCGATCGGATTCGGCGCCGGAGAAGGCGCCGATGGCGTCCATCGGCCCGAGCACGGCTTGGAAGGCCATCGAGGAGAGCACGGGGTCGTCACCGCAGAGGGGGAGGACGACGACCCGCGGTCGGTCGGCGCCGACCGGGAGGGCGTCGCCGAGCCAGAAGGTCGACGGGCCGGCGAGGACGACGGCGTCGGGCTCGAGGCTCATCGTCGTCACGAGAGCGTCTGTGGAGGGCAGCGACGCCGACGAGAGAATGCCTTTGGCAGCCACCTCGGGCACGATGGCGCCCGCCTGGCGCATCAACGATGCCCGTATCAGGTCCTCGTGGAGCGGCAAGTCCCGGGGGCCGCGAGCACCTATGGCGTGGCCGCGGCCGGTCGGGGCGGCGACGGAGTAGACGGGAAAGACGCCGTCGTAGCGCACCCGCGGTTGGCGGTACCGCTCGTTCGAGCGATCTTCGATGCTGACGATCGACACGCTCGCCCGCAACGCAAGCGCGCCGGCGCACAGGCGCGTGGCCGCTGCCCGCTCGCCCCAGTTCGCACCCCAAGCCTCGGCCACGACGACGACCCGCGGGCGCGGAGCCGTCGGTTCGGCGACGCCGGCAGGAACGGCGGCGCCGGCCACCTCGACGCGGTCGCTGCGGGCCCCCGCGATCTCGCTTTCAGCCATTTCCCCGCTCGTCGAGCTGGTGGGCAAAGTCGATGACGTCCGACCGAACCGCCTCCATCACGCGGAGCTGCGCGGTGAAGTTGTCGTCGGTACGTCTTGAAACGGTCTCGACGGCCCGGACGTTGACCCCCATGTAGTCCTGCATCCGGTCGAAGTAGGGGGCGAACACCGCCATGACCGCTCGGTGGATCGTTCGTTTGATGATGCCCTTGATGCCCTTTTGGCGGGGCGGTGCCAGCAGCTCCTGCACATCCCAGTTCTGGTGCATCCAGCCCAGATGGGCGTTCTCGTGGACAGGCGACCGCACCGCGCTCGTGATCGCCGAGTCGAACAGCTCCGACGGGGTCCAATTTCTCGGTGCGGCTTCGGCGGTTTCTCGCCGCGCCGCCCTCAGTTCGTCGACGACTCGTTGAGCATCGAGAGGAATGTCTGCCATTTCGCCTCATCTTCATCACTCGGGAGCTTGCAGTTGTTGTCGAAACGGCCCAGGTTGCGGTTGTAGTACGGATCCCCGGAGAGCATCAGGGATCGCCAGCGCCTCCGGAAGAACGGTGCTTCTGTCGTGTCCTCGCTGTGACCTCGGCTCTTGGACTCATAGTGGACGAGCTCGGCGAGCGGCGTGTAGACGACGAGGAAGTCCTTCTGCCGAAGGCGCAGGCAGTAGTCGATGTCGTTGAAGGCGACAGCAAGGTTGGCGTCGAAACCCTCCAACTCCTCGAACAAGGACCTCCGCGTCATCATGCAGGCGGCCGTGACTGCTGAACAGTTCCGCGCCACGGTCGTAAGGGACATGTACCCCGGATGATCACCGGGAAGCCCTTGCTGGACGTGGGTTGCCCCCCACCCGACGCCGACGACGACGCCGGCGTGCTGGATGGTCCCGTCGGGGAAGAGCAGACGGGCGCCCACGGCGCCGACCTCGGGCCGCTCCGCCTGGGCGACCATCGCTGCGAGCCAGTCTCCGGACCGTGCCTCGACGTCGTTGTTGAGAAAGAGCAGCAGCTCGCCGCGGGCCTTGCGCACCGCCTCGTTGTTGATGGCGGCCCAGTTGAAGGGCCCCGGGGCGGCGAGGAGGCGGACGCGGTGGTCGCGGGCGAGATCCTCCATGAGGGCCCGCGTCTCCGGGAGGGCGCTGTCGTTGTCCACGAGCAGCAGTTCGAAGTTGTCATAGCCCGGTTGTTCGATGAACGACCGGTAGCAGGCGGCGGTCAACCCGGGTTCGTCGCGGAAGGGGATGATGACGCTCACGAGCTGTCCCGACGAGGGTTCGCGGATGAAGTGGTAGCTGCCGGGCACCGTGGGGTGGTGCACGACGGTGGCGTGGATACCCCGCCGGGAGGCGGCGTCCTCGAGGGCGCGGCGGCCCGCTTCGAATGCCCAGGGTTTTGCTGAAGCGTCGCCACTGGCCGAGCCCACTGTGGTCCTCCAGTGGTAGAGGACTTCGGGGATGTGCACGATGGCGTCTGTCGTCTCGCTCACCCGCAGCATCAAGTCGTAGTCCTGGGCGCCGTCGAAATCGGAGCGCAGCCCGCCGAGCTTGGTCACGATCTCCCGCCGCACGACGAGAACGTGGCACATGTAGGCGTTCGACAGCAGAAGGTCAGGGGACCAGTCGCCCTTGAAGCTCGGTGTGTGGCGGAGCCCTGTCTCGTCGATCTTGTCCTCGTCGGAGTAGATCAGATCTGCATCGGGCCGCTCGCCGATGACACGAGCGATCGCATCGAGGGCGCTCGGGTGCAGCTCGTCGTCGTGGTCGAGGAAGACCACGTACCTGCCGGCTGCGATGCCCAGAGCGTCGTTGGTGGCAGCCGCGATGCCACCATTGGTGGTTCGAGCGACGGTCCGGATGCGGGCGTCGAGGCTGGCGAGCTCAGCGAGCTGAGCCGCGAGCGCCGCGTCCTCCGAGGCGTCGTCGCACAGGCACATCTCCCAGTCGGAGTGACTCTGGGCGAGGACGGACGCGACGCAGCGGTCGAGCAAGGCGGGCGGCGTCCGATAGCAGGGCACGACGACGCTGAAGAGCGGATGCCTCGAGCGGGCCTGTGCCGCTGGCGGCGTCGACACCTCGGGAGCGCCGCTCTGGCGTGGGGCGACGCGTCCTCTGCGTCCTGCCCACCGTGCCCCGATCCTGAGCGGATCGTGCGAGCTTGCCGTGTCGGCGGCCGTGGCACCGCCCGTCCGGGCGGACTCGCCCCGCAGCATCAAGCAGTGCCGGTATCGCTCGGGGTCCTCGGCTGCATTGAGCGGATAGGGGATCGTGGCGGGGGCACCGTCGATCGTGCCCGCAGGTCCGGGTGCCACCTCCAGCGTGGTCGCCAACTCCGCCCCCAGCCAGTCCACGGCGCGCCACATGCGGTTGGCGTCTCGCCGCTGATCGAGCAGGTATGCCGTCCAGGGCGACTCTGCGGTCGTGAGCTCATGGTCGAAGGCCGGGTGCGGTCCTCGCAGGCTGAGCAGCTCGGCATAGAGCGCATGCTGGGACTCGAGCACGAACGCATCTGAGGGCTCGGCCGCAGTTACCCCGGCGGTCGAGGGCCGGTCGTGGAGCTGCTGGCGCTCGTGCCGCTCCCGGCGCTCGTGCCGCAGGGCCGGCTCGAATCCCAGCTCCCTCGTCCCCGGCGATCCCGTCTCGCCGGCGAGAGCACCGATCGTCAACGACGCCAGCCAGGCGTCCATGCCCTCTCGCCAGGCTTCGGAGTCGGCGAGGGCATCGGAGAAGGCGGTGACGTACACCGGCAGGCCGGAGAGGCCGGCGATGGCCCGATGGTGGTAACGCTCCCAGAGCGCCAGCCCGACGGGCAGCTCGAGGCCGTCCCGCCGTTCGAGCGAGCGTGCCACCTCGAGCGGGTGCCGCAGGCAGAGCACGGCGGCGATCGGCCTGTCGATGACCTGCCGCCAGAACGGCAGCAACAGCGCCGTCCGCGGGTCCTTCCAGCAAACAGCGCCGTCGAGGTCGCCGAAGGCCTGCCGGAAGGCGGCAGCTGCCCGCTTGGCCACCATCGCCAACTCATCGGAGGCGACCGGGTCGGCTGGTATCGGCGGCGGATCATCCCAGGCGCCCCCGAGCCTGCGAAGGACATCGTCGGACTGCTCCATCAGCGAGGCGCTCTCGAAATGACCGCGATCGTTGCCGCGGCGCGGGCCGAGGAGATCGTCTGGACGGGGAAGCAGGAGCCCGAGCGCCCCGAGGGCCGATGCCACCGCTGAGGTTCCGCTGCGATGCATGCCGACGACGAGCACTGCATGGGCGGCGGGGGTGGTGGGGGAAGGGTTCATGCCGTCAGCGGACGGCCGCGGATTGCCTGTAATGCGGGAATCCACGTGACAATCGTAGGCGGCTGGCCTCCGGATCTGCCACGATAGAAGCGTGACGAGTCCTGACCCGTCGCACGGGGTGGCATGGCCGAGTTGACCGCCCCGGGCGTCTCAACCGAACTCTCGGGCCGGCGGGTCAAGCTGCGGCCGCTGCGGGAGGAGGACTTCGAAGCCTGGCACGAGGTGCGGGCGAGGTGTCGCGATTGGCTGCTTCCGTGGGAGCCACGGCCGAGCAATGCCGGCTATCCACCGGAGGATCGGCAGAGCTTCGTCGCCAGGTGCTCGATGCGCGAGCGCGAGCGGCAGCTCGGGACGGGTTTCGCTTTCGGGATCTTCGCCGGAGCCCGGTTCGTCGGGGAGGTGAACCTCTCCTCGGTGCAGCGCGGCCCGTTCCAGAACGCCTACGTCGGCTATTGGGTGGACCAGGTGCACGCAGGTCGGGGCTACGTGCCAGAAGCGTGCGTGCTGCTGTTCCGTTTCGCCTTCGAGGATCTCGGGCTTCACCGGCTTCAGGTCTCGATCATCCCGCGTAATCGGGCGAGTCGCCGAGTGGCCCAGAAACTGTGGCTGCGCGGCGAGGGGATCGCCCTCCGCTACCTCGAGATCGACGGCAAGTGGGAGGACCACGTCCGCTACGCCATTACGAACGAGGAGTGGATCGAGCGGCGCGATCGGTACCTGCGGCAGTGGCTCATCGACCAGAACACACAGAGCACGTACTGAGCTGTCAGGTCGCGGCGTCGCCGCGTTCGTGACGGTCCACGCCGGGCTGCCGCCGGAACCCTCAGCCTTCCACCCGGCGCACGACCGCGGGAGAGTGCTTGAAGAACGCCTCGACGTCGGCGTCGTAGCGGTAGCGGGGCTCGTCGCCGATCACTCGCTCGAGCCGGGCGATCTCCGCGTATCGCTCCACTGCCCCTGCAGAGGTGGTCGAGAATTCGAAGCCGGCCGCCTTGAGGCGCGTCGTATCGATCCCGCGCCCGTATCGCAGCAACGTCTCGAGCTCTGCGGGCAGATCGAGCAGGCCGAGCCGGATGAGCGGTGCGGCCGCCTGCCGGGTGAAGAACGGTGAGATCGGGAGTCGCCAGACGCCGGCGATCTTGGCAACTTCACTGATCGGGATGCGGCCGTCGCCGGCCACGTTGTAGGTGCCGCCGATGGACTCGAGCACGACCGTCTCGAGGCAGCGCACGACGTCAGACTCGGCGAGGAACTGGATGAGGGGGTCGAAGCCGGCAATGCTGGGCATGACGCCTCTGGCCAGATTGCGACTGATCGGCGTGGTGATCTCGCGACCGAGGACGTTGGCGAAGCGAAGCACGCTCACCGTCACACCCGGGTTCTCGTCGGCGAAGTCCCGCACGTAGCTCTCGACCTCGGTGAGGGAGCGTTCGAGCCTCGAGCGCGGCGGCCGGGAGCGAGGCGTGTCCTCCGTGAACCAGGCGGGATCGCTCGGATGGCAGCCGTACACGAGCGACGAGGACTTGACGACGACGTGGCGCACCGACGAGCCCGCCGCGCCGGCGGCGGCCAGCAGGTTCATCGTCCCGATGACATTGATCTCGTGCAGCGCTCGCCCCGACATGGAGGAGGAGTCGACGACGAGGAACGTGTGCACGATCGTGTCCACCTGGGTCGCCTGCACGATGCGCGACAAGAGCGAGTAGCTGCTGTCCGCCCTGACGTACTCCGTCCGCTCGAGAGCTGTCGACGGCGTCCCCGTGCCCATGCCGAGCAGCATGTCGACTCCGGGGTCGCGTTCGAGCGCGGCGGCCACCCGACTCCCCCAGAACGTGTCGAGGCCGGTAAGGAGGATTCGGCGGCCCATCAGCCGAACCAGATGCTGCGACGGTGCGCCAGCATGTCGAAGAGCGCCTCCTGTAACCGCTGGCGGATCGCCTCGGCTTCCTCCATGATCCTGCCGCGGGGATACTTGCCGAGCTTCGGCGCCACGTCGAAGTGGACGGGCTCGAGCACCCGGAAGCGGAACTTGGCCGGTAGGTAGAGGACGGACCCGAGCACGGGCCCGAAGAGCAGATGGTTGGCTGTGACCGGCAGGTAGGGCAGCTTGAGCGCTTTCGCCGCCGTCGGCAGCCGGAAGAGGATGGGCATCGACTCCTCCGCCCCGACGACAGCGATGGGCACGACCGGCACGCCGGCTCGCATCGCCGTCTCGACGAAACCCCCCCGCCCGAACCGCCGCAGCTGGTAGCGCTCGGAGACGAGCTTGCTCGGTCCCTTGATCCCTTCGGGGAACACCAGTGCCAGCTCTTGGTGATCGTGAAGGATTCGATGGGCGTTGTCCGGGTGCGCCGGCACGCCGCCGGTCCGGCTCCAGCCCGTGCCCACGAGCGGGATCGTTCGGAAGAAGTTGTCGGCGAGCCCGTAGACGGGCCGACCGAGCTCGGTCTCGATGCCGTGCATGATCATGGGGGCGTCAGAGGGCACGGCCCCCGCGTGGTTGGCGACGAGGAGGGCGCCGCCGGAGGTCGGGATGTTGTCGATGCCGTCCCACTCCACTCGGAACCACCTCCGGTAGTAGAAACTCCCGAGCCGTCGCGCCACTTGCCGTGCCCGCTCGGAACGTCCCCACTCGTCGACGTCCGAGCGGCGGGCGCTTTCGGCGAGGGGATCGCTCGGCTGAGGATCGAGGCCGGGAAAGCGCAACAGCGTGGCGCCGCCTCGATCGGGGTCACCTGTCTGCGACGCTCCCGCCTGGGCTGGTACCCGTGGCCTCGAAGCGCTCGCGCCGAGGATCTTGTCGGACTGTCGGGCCATCGATGGATCGTATCGGCGCACTCCGACCGGAGCACCCCAGGATCGCAGCCGCTACGGGCGCCCTACGCCGACGAAGCCGTACCAGTACATCGAGTAGTAGGCGACGTTCGTGCCTGTCTCGGCAGCCTGGATGATCGTCTGGGCGCCGTACGGTCCCGATCCCACATACATGGCCACGTGGGTAATCGGCCACGGCCCGTCGTGGGCGAAATGATAGAAGATGAGATCGCCGGGCTCGATCTGCGCCGGCGTGATGTGCTCCGATTCTGCGTACTGCGCCGTCGCCCCGTGCTCGAGGTAGACGCCGGCCGCCTGCCAGGCGAGCATCGTCAAGCCCGAGCAGTCGACGCCCCTCGAGCTCGCCCCGCCCCACAGGTAGGGGACACCGAGGAAGTTCTTCGCGCCGGCGACTGCTTCGTTGCCGGCCGAGTTGGTGCCCGCAGGCACGAGGCGACTGCCTTCGCCCGTGTCGCCGGCGGAGCCCGAAGCAGCCCCTGCTCCCTGATTGTTGGTCGGGCTGGGATTCTCCCCGTCGACTGCCCCGGCCGTGCTGGCCGCCTGCTGGGCGGCCGCTTGCTCCTCGGCCGCTTGGGCCGCCTCCTGCTCTTGCTCGAGCTTTCTGGCCTTGGCAGCCGCAGCGGCAGCAACAGCACGCTCGTGCTCGATGATCAAGGTGGCGAGACGCCCCTTAACCTCGTGCAGGATGGCCGAAACGTCGTTGGTCTCGGTCTCGGCGGTGTCGCGGGCGGCCGCCTCCTTGGCGACTTCCACCTGCGCCTGCGCCGCCTGATGTTCCTGGAGCGTGACCTTGGCTGCGACCCGGTTCCTTGCTCCGACGAGTGCCTGCTCGGCGTTCCTGAGCTGGTCGGTCACACTGCCGGCGTAGGCGGCGATGCTGCCGGCGTCGCTGATGTTGCCGTCGATGACGGCGAGATCAGCCGCGGCTCCGTCGTCAGTGACGTAAGCGTTCACGGCGGTGCTGCGAAGATTCAGAAAGGCGGCGTTGACGTCTTTGTGCAGGACCGCAAGCTGGGCTTCGGTGCGGCGCAGGATCGTCCGATCCCGACCGAACACGATCAAGGACTCGTCGTATGCCTCGGCCGCCACCTGAATCTTGTTCTGGTCAGCCGACAGCTGCGCCGCCAGGGCGTTCGCCCTTTGCTGCAAGCTGCCGATCTGGCTCGGTGTGGGCGCCGACGCCGCTGCCGGCGTATCCGCACCGAGCAGGGCGAGCGAGCCGAGGACCACTGTGGCTGTCGTGGCGATCGCCGCGAGCCGTCCCGTTCGGTGCAGTCCCGCGTTCATAGGACATTCACTTTGACCACATAAAGCACAGATGTCAACAGTCGTCACCCGTGCAACAAGGAAGACGACGTGAAAGGGCTACGTTTCGATGTCGGTCGTCAGCAGCGGGGACGTAGCCCAACGGCAGAGGCAGGGCGCTTAAAACGCCTCCAGTGAGGGTTCGAGTCCCTCCGTCCCCACTCCGTTGTCAGATGCACAACGCTCTCGACGTTCAGCAGCCTGATTCCTTGTCCGGTCGCTCGACGACCTTGAGGGGCCTACTCCAACCCCGTGAAGGGCGCAGATCCGTTACGCGCCCCGTGCCCTGCCAAAACGGCCGGTATTCGGTACGCCGATCTGTGCGCGAATGTCACCGCCGCCCGAGTGGGGCGGCGTGGGGATCGACGTCTGGAGCGTTCCCCGATACCCCGGCGCGCTGGTGGTGAACAACGCTTCCAGCCGGACGGGCCGGACGAAGGGACCTGGACCCTCCCCGCCTGGCAAAATGTTCTCCACCCCGGTAGCGAAGGGCGCTCGGGTGAATGTTCCCTTCGGCGGTGGTGCTGTAGCGGCCGTCGGGAGGCGACGACGATGGGACTTGAACATAGGCACAAGAGGGCCGGACGGGTCACCGG
>Ga0182018_10003270_pt1 | contig 14797 bp, 13 predicted proteins | sample 812P2MmetaG_FD_120490 | JGI IMG/M metagenome (GOLD analysis project Ga0182018, IMG submission 120490) | Permafrost microbial communities from Stordalen Mire, Sweden - 812P2M metaG | ecosystem: Environmental > Terrestrial > Soil > Wetlands > Permafrost | place: Sweden: Stordalen | collected...
CACCGAGAGATCGCCGCGCGCGGTCGCCTGGGCGCGGACCTCGGGCGAGACCCCGTGGGCGGCCAGGACCACCGTGGCACCGTCGGGCACCTCGTCGAGCTCCTCGACGAACACCGCTCCGCGCGCTTCGAGGTCCGAGACCACGTGGGCGTTGTGCACGATCTGGCGGCGGACGTAGACCGGCGCGCCGAACCGGTCGATGGCCCGCTCGACGATCTCGATGGCCCGCTCGACGCCCGCGCAGAACGAGCGCGGTGCGGCGAGCTCGACCCGGCGGGGCGCCACCGCGCCCGCCCACGCCTCGAGGGCCGGTCGGACCTTGCGCAGCGCGGCCAGCGCCTTGAGGCCGCCCCGCACCGGTCCCCCGTCCAGCGAGTCGGCAACCGAGCGGACCACCACGAACGGTAGGTCGCCCAGGGTGTCGGCCAACCACGCCGACTCCATGTCGGCGGCCAGCGCGCCGTCGGCTCCGAGGGCAGCTCGCTCGGAGCCCCGGGCAAAGCGCGGCACCGAGACAAGGGGTCCCAGGTGCACGGGCAGACCGGCCCGCTCGAGCTCCGCCGCGACGAGCTCGGCCGACGGGAGCGGGCGCGTCCGCCCGTCGACCGTCCGCAACTCCGTCGCGACCACGAGGTCGCCGGCGGCCAGTCCCGGCGCGACGCCACCGGCGACGCCGATCATCGCCACTGCGACGGGGCGATCGCCCACCTTGAGCTTGGCCGTGGCGGCGCGTTGGGGGCCCATCCCGATCACCTGGACCCGCCCGCCGACGGCCAGCGCCTCGATGCGCAACGCGCTCAACACGACCAGGTCAGCCACGGCCATCCTCCTGGGCCAGGTACCGCCCCAGCGCGGACAGCGGGAACACCATCCGGTAGAGGTGGTAGTTGATGTAGAACGCGCCCGGGAACCCGGTGCCGGTGAACCACGGCTCGTCCCAGGTGCCGTCGCCGCGCTGGGTGTCGACCAGGTACTGCACGCCGCGGGCGGCGGACGGACGCTCGCCGGCCGCGACCAGACCCTGGAGGGCCCAGCCGGTCTGGGACGCCGTCGAGTTCCCGCGGCCCCTCCAGGCCGGGTCCCCATAGGAGCGCAGGTCCTCGCCCCACCCGCCGTCCTCGTTCTGGTGCTCGACCAGCCATGCGACGGCCCGCCCGATGACCGGGTCGGACGGTGCGGTGCCCGCGGCGACCAGGGCCACGATGGCGGCGCCGGTCCCGTAGACGTGGTTGGCCCCCCAGCGGCCGAACCACGACCCGTCGTCCTCCTGCGCGTCGAGCAGCCATCGCACGCCGCGCCGGAGCGCTGCGGGGTGCCTTCCGAGGGCGGCCAGCATCTCGACCACGTGCGCCGTCACGTCGGCGCTCGGCGGGTCGATGAGCTCACCGAAGTCGCAGAACGGCAGCTCCCGGCAGAGCGTCTGAGTGTTGTCGACGTCGAACGCCCCCCACCCTCCGTCCTTGCTCTGCATCCCGAGCAGCCAGTTGATGGCCCGCTCGACCGACGGGTGCCCAGCCGAGTCGGTCCGAATCAGCGCCAGCACGACCTCGGCCGTGTCGTCGATGTCGGGGTACCAGTCGTTCTCGAACTCGAAGGCCCAGCCACCCGGCTCGAGCATCGGCCGCCTGACGCTCCAGTCGCCCCGCTTGGTCACCTCTTCGGCGACCACCCAGCTCGCGGCGGCGTTCAGGTCGGGGTCGTCCGGCTTCACCCCGGCATCGGCCAGGGCGATGATCGCGAGCACGGTGTCCCAGACCGGCGACTGGCACGCCTCGAGGCGGCGGCCCGACTCGTCCTCGATGGTGAACGCGTCGAGCCCGCCGAGCCCCGCCCGCATGACCGGGTGGCCGAGCCCGTAGCCGCGCAGCTCGAGCGCCATCATCGAGTACACCCACGGCGGTTGGATCCCGCCCCACGACCCGTCGTTCTCCTGGTGGGCCACGATCCACCGTTCGGCCCGCGACAGCGCGGCCCGGCGGAGGAACCCGATAGGCCGGCGCTCGTAGCGGTGCAGCAGCCGGTCGAGCAGGGTGAAGCGCCCGCCCCAGGTGGACAGCGAGGCCTCGGTGGACCGATGCCGCCCGGTCCGGAGCTCGTCGATCCCGACGTCGATGCCCCGCACCGGCCGGTAGTGCGAGACGACGCACAGGGCCACCACCGTCTGGCGGGCCCAGCACGCGAAGTCATAGATGTTGAGCGGGAACCACTTCGGCAAGAAGACGAGCTCGGTCGGGAGCACCGGGAGCTCCTCCCACGACCACAGGCCGAAGAGGGCCAGCCAGATGCGCGTGAAGACCCGCGTCGCCTCGACCCCACCGGCGGCGAGCACGTACGCGGCCGCCCGAAGCATGTGCGGCGCGTCGGGGGCGTCGCCGGCCAGGCGGAGGGCCAGGTAGGCCTCGACCGTGGTCGAGAGCTCGGGCGGGCCGCCGTAGAAGTTGGCCCACGTGCCGTCGTCGCGCTGGTTGGACCGGATCCACGTCGCGCTGGCCGCGGTCTGCTCTTCGGTTCGTATGCCGAGGAACTGGCGGAGCAGGAGATCCTCCGCGTCCATCGTCACGTTGGTCTCGAGCTCGCCCTTCCAATAGCCCGGTGACTGCCGCATGGCCAAGAGGGCGTCGCGCGCCGCGTCGAGGCACTGACGGGCCGACCTCGGCTCGTCAGGGGTCACCGTCGGGCGCCGCTGGTCGGTCGACGTCATCGGTCGCGCTCGGTCACGAATCGGGCGATGGCGACCAGTTCGGCGGCGTAGCCCGGCACGAGCGGCACCGACTCGAGCGACTCGAGCGCCTCGGCCAGGGCCCGGTCGGCGATGGCCATGACCTCACGGCGGGCCCCGGTCGCGTCGATCAGCCGGGACGCCTCCACCACCTCGTCCCCGCTGAGCTCCGACGCGAGCAGCCGGTCCAGCTCGGGGCCGCCGGTGGCTCGGGCGATCACGACGGGAAGGCTCTTCTTGTGGGCGATGAGGTCGCTGCCGACCGGCTTGCCGGTCTTGTCGGGCTCGCCCCAGATGCCGAGCACGTCGTCGACGGCCTGGAACGCCATCCCGAGGCGCAGACCGAACGAGGTCAGCGCCTTGATGGTGGCGTCATCGGCCCCGGCGAGGACGCCGCCGATGGCGCTGGCGCACCCGAGCAGGGCCCCGGTCTTGCCCTCCTCCATCTTCAGGCACTCCTCGGCGGTGATCGCGTCGCGCCGTTCGAACGCCATGTCGTCGGCCTGGCCGCTGATCATCGACGACGTCGAGTCGGCGAGCAGCTGCGCGGCTCGGACCCGGGCCGGCGTCGGGTCCTCCAAGAGGAGCTGGGTGGCCAGATTGGCCAACGCGTCCCCGACCACGATCGCCCGGCCGGTCCCGAAGGCGGCCCACACCGTCGGCCGGTGCCGGCGTTCCTCGTCGTTGTCGATGATGTCGTCGTGCACGAGGGAGTAGTTGTGGATCAGTTCGACCGCCACGGCGCCCAGGACCCCGTCGCGCTCGGTGCCCCCCGAGGCCGCCGCGCCGATGACGGCCAGCGCCGCTCGGACCCCCTTGCCGCCCCCGGCTATGTGGTGCTCGGCGGGCTCGCGGAGCTCGGGGTCGAGCCTGGCCACGGCCTCGGCAAGGGCAGGTCGCACCAGGGCGCCGGCGCGGGCCAGGGCGTCGGCGGCCGACGCGGCCACGTGCTCGCTCACGACGCCACCTCTTGGAGCTCGGGCGTCACACCGGTGCCGAGCCTGGCCAGGGCGGCCGCAGCCGCGGCGGCGCCGCTCCGCACCGCCCCCTCCATCGTCGCCGGCCATCCCGTGTCGCACCACGCACCGGCGACGAGCACCCGGTCGAGCGTCGTCGCCACCCCCGGCCGCAGGGTTCCCGAACCCGGCACCGCCCGGAAGGTCGCCGAGCGCTCGCGCGACACCACGCCGTCGAGCAGCACCGCGTCACGCACCGCCGGCACGACCTCCCCGAGGGCGTCGAGGTAGCCGGACACGAGGTCCTCGGGTCGACGACCGATGTCGGCATCCGCCGCCGACAACGAGATCGAGAGGCACTGCTCGCCCTCGGTGGCCCGGTCCGCGTCGCCGTAGTGCGCAGAATCGGTTCGGTCGAAGACGAACTGCACCGGCGACCTCACGCAGGCGAACATCGAGAGATCGGTGACCCGGCGGTCGAGCACCAGGTGCACGTTCACGATCGGGGACGAGCCGAGCCCGTCGAGCGGGCCGAGCGCCCCGGCCGGGAGCAGCCCCGCCGTCACCTCGGGTGGGGCGGTCACGATGAGCGCGTCCGCCTCGATGCTGCGGTCCCCGAACGACACCACCCGGGTCGCGCCGGTCGTGGCGTCCACCGCGTCGACGGAGGCCCCGAGCACCACCGTGACCCCCGCCTCGGCCAGCGCCCGGGACGCCTGCTCGCCGTGCAGTGCACCGAGCGGCACCTTGGACCAGCCGATGTCGCCGGCGTCCGCCGCGTCGAGGAGACCGGTCCGAAAGACCATCGCGGCGAGCGACAGCGACGCCTCGTCGGCGGAGACGTTGAGGGTGGGCAACGCGATGAGGTTCCACAGCGCCGCGATCGCCTCGGGGCGTTGCCCGTGTGCGCCGAGCCAGGCCCCGAACGCCACGTCGTCGAGGGCCGGATCGTCGAGGTCGAGCCTTCGAAGCGCCCATGCCGGACGGGCCAACCGGACCCGGTCCGACACCGAGAGGTGGCGGTAGCGGGCCAACGAGCCGAGCAGGTGCAGCGGGGCCGGGAGCGACGAGCGGCTGATGACCGCCCTCTTCGCGCCGGGCGCGAGCACCGGGACCTCGAGGCGGTCCTGCAGGTGCACCATGGCACCGGCCCCGATGCGGTCAAGGAACGACCGGTACGAGGTGCAACACCGCAGGAACACATGCTGGCCGTTGTCGAACCACCGGCCCTTTCGCTTGAACGACCACGTGAGCCCGCCGAGCTTCCCCCGGCGCTCGAGCAAGGTCACGGTGGCCCCGCCGTCGGCGGCGTCGAGCGCAGCCGAGATCCCGGCCAGGCCACCGCCCACCACGACAACGTTTGGTGCGCTCACGACGACATCCCCGACAGCGCCCGAACCGCGACCCACGCCTTCTCGCGTCCGGGCAACGAGACCCGGCCCGTCGTGACCGCAATCGGATCGGCCTCGATCCGATCGAGCAGCCGGCGATAGATGCCCGACATGGCCCCGACGCAGGCCCGGCTCCGCCGGTCGAGCAACGGGAGGAGCTCGAGACCCCGGGCGAACCAGGACCGGGCCCGGGCGCACTCGAAGGCGACGAGCGCCGCCACCGACTCCGGCGGGCCCGAGAGGTCGGCCGGGCACCCGACCGACGCGGCGTCGGCCGCCGGCAGGTACACCCGACCGTTGCCTCGATCCTCGAGCACGTCTCGCAGGATGTTGGTCAGCTGCAGCGCGACCCCGAGGTCGTCGGCCAACGCCACCGCGCCCTCGCGTTCGTACGATCCGAACACGGCCAGCGACAGCCGGCCGACGGTGCCCGCGACGCGCCTGCAGTAGCCGACCAGCTCGTCGATCGTCTCGTAGTGGGTGCCGTGGACGTCCATCTCGCAGCCGTCGATCAGCTCGCCGAACGCGCTCATCGGGAGCCGGTACGAGACAGCGGCATCGGCGATCGCCATGAGGACAGGGTCGTCGGTGTCGTCGAGCGAATCGATGTCCTTGCGCACCCGGCTGAGTCCGGAGAGCTTCGCCTCGACGGTCCCGTCGCCGTCACCGATGTCGTCGATCCGCCGCGCCAACGCGTAGACGGCGGAGAGCGCGCGCCGCTCGGGCGGGTGGAGGAGCCGGATCCCGTAGGCGAAGTTCTTGGCCTCGCGTTTGGTGATCGCCTCGCACTCGTCGTAGGCCTGGATGATGTTCATCGCTTCGGCCCGTGCCGGGACGGGAGGAGCGCCGTGGCCAGCCACCTCGTGGCGAAGCGGCGCGGCGTCGGCCGGCACCGCACGGCCACCACGTCGTACGACGCTCGTTCGATCGAGTCGAGGGCTGCGCCGCCGCCGGCGCTGAACGCGGCAACCGCCAGGCGGGCCCGGAACGGCAGCGACGCCGACAGCGGGGCACCCTCCGCCAGCAGCTCGCGTGCCCGTCGCACCTCGTGCGCCACCACGTCGCGCAGGGCCGGGCGATTCGCCTCGTCCACCAGCCCGTCGGCCGGGCACCCGAACACCGCCAGATCCTCCAAGGGGAGGTAGATGCGGCCCATCTGCGCGTCCTCGGCCACGTCCTGGAGGTGCTCGACGAGCTGCAGCCCGATGCAGACCCGGTCGGAGCGCTCGATTCGCTCGGGGGTCGCGGCCCCGAAGATCGCGAGTACCAGCTGGCCGACTGGAGCCGCCGACAACATGCAGTACGCAACCAGGTCGTCGAATGTCGCATAGCGCGCCACGCTCTGGTCCTGGCGGTTCGCCTCGATCAGAGCGCGGAACGGGGCCAGGGGGAGGCCGAACCGGGCGATGGTCGGAGTGAGCGCGCGGAACACCGGCTGTTCGGCGGTTCCGAGCGCGGCGCGATCGAGCTCCGCCTCGGCCCAGTCGAGCTGGGCCAGCCGGTCCCCCTCGGCCTCGTCGCCGATGTCATCGACGAGCCGGGCGAAGCCGTAGACGGCGAGCAGATGGGGCCGCACGGCGCGGGGCAGGGCGCGCGAGGCCACCGGGAAGTTCTCCGAACTGGCCTTGGACATCACATCGGAGGCCGACAACGAGGGCGGGCTCTGCGGATGTCCTGTCGCTGGTGATGCCACCCCCACGCTCCTCACGTATAGCGCCAGTGACCGACGGTCCACCCTTGTTATACGTGAAGTGGCGGCCCGTCAAGGACAGGCGCGCGAGAACAGACCCGCCCGTCGGGGCGGGTGCTCCGAAATTGCTTGGGTCAGACGGTCGGTGCGGCGGCTAACGCAGCCCGAGGGCCGGTCGCACCAGCCCCAAAATGACCGTTTCTACGACCTTGCGGGCGGCCGGGATGGCCCCCTTGGCCCCGAGGCGGGGTCGCAACCGGGCGGCCAGGCCCTGGGCCACCGAAGCGACGATGCCGGCCGACTTTGGCTCGTCACGCAGCTCCCGGGTCGCCGCCTCGAGGAGCAGCGGGGCCAGCGGGGCGAGGAGCGCCTGCAACGCACCCAGGGCTTCGGCCTCGCTCAGGGTGCCGCCGCGCCGGTCCAGCGCCTCGCCGACCGCCTCGACGGTGGAACGGGCTGCGGCCACGAAGATGGCGTCCTTGGAGTCGAAGTATCGGTAGAAGGTCCCCTTGGCGATGCCGGCGGCATCGCAGATCTCGCTCACCGAGACGCCGTCGTAGCCGCGCCGGGCGAAGGCCTCGCGGGCGGTGTCGAGCAGCCGCTCGGCGGCCGGGTCGCCGGTCGACACCGAGCCGTCTGCGACCAGCCCCTGCCATGCCTCCTCGGTCAGGCCGGCCGAGTCCGATGCGAGGAGGGCGGGCAACACCCGGCGGACCGTGTCGAGGGGCACCTGGTGCGCCCGCAGGGACCTGATGGCCCCGAGTGCGACGACGTGGCGCTCGTCGTAGGAGAACCGGTTCGGCGCCACCTGGGCCGCTGGCGGCAGCAGGCCGAGCTTGCGGTAGTGATGGATGCTTGGGACCGGCACCCCGCTGCGCGCGGCCAGCTCCGAGACGCCGAACACGGCGTCGCCGTCCACCTGCACCCGGGCGTCGGTCTGTGTCACCTCGCCTGTTCTACCACCCAAACGTTCGCTCGGGACATGCAAACGGTTCGGACCGGAGCCGACCGATCCCCCGCTGCCCGATCCCGGCGAACCTAGCGTGAGCGGTGGTGGGCACCCCGATGGACAGGCGCCAGTTCCTACGGCGTGCGGGCATCCTCGGGGCCTCGGTCGGCTCGGCGGCCCTGATCGGAGCGGCGGCCGGCTGTTCCAGCCCCGCCGCGGTGATCCCGACCCCTTCGACCTCGACCTCGACGACCGGGCCGGGTCCCCTCAACTGGGCCGACCTCGCCGGGATGCTTTCGGGGACCCTCGTCCTGCCGTCCAGCTCGGCCTACGCAACGAGCAAGCTCTTGTTCAACGAGCAGTTCGACGGCATCAATCCCGCCGCGATCGCCTTCTGCGCGACACCCACCGACGTGCAGCGCTGCGTCGGGTTCGCGCGTGACCACGCCATCACCGTCGCCGCCCGGTCCGGGGGTCACAGCTACGGCGGGTACTCGCTGACCAGCGGCCTCGTGATCGACGTCACCGAGATGGCCGGCGTCAGCGTCGGATCCCCTTCGACGGCGACGGTGGGCGCCGGAGCCCACCTCATCGACGTCTACAACACCCTCGGCAACGCCGGCGTGCTGCTCCCGGGGGGCTCGTGCCCGACCGTCGGCATTGCCGGGCTCACCCTCGGTGGCGGGATCGGCGTGTTCGACCGGCTCTTCGGGCTCACCTGCGACAACCTCCGCTCGGTCGAGATGGTCCTGGCCGACGGCAGCCTCGTCACGGCCAGCCCGACCGCCAACGCCGATCTCTTCTGGGCCTGCCAGGGCGGGGGCGGGGGCAACTTCGGCGTCGTGACCTCCTTCGAGTTCGGCGTCCACCCCATCCCGCCCGACATCTCGCTTTTCACGCTCGACTTCCCGTGGGCGGCCGCCCAGGAGGTCCTCGGGGCCTGGCAGCACTGGATCACGACGATCCCCGACGCCCTCTGGTCGAACTGCCAGCTGCTCGCATCGGGCTCGGGCTTCAACGCCCGGGTGGCGGGCGTGTTCGCCGGGGACACCGGAGCGCTCGGCGCGGCGCTGGCGCCGTTCCTCTCGGCGGTCCCGGCCTCCCCCACCTATCGGTTCGTGGGTCCGGAGAGCTACCTGAACGCGATGTTCATCGAGGCCGGCTGCGAGGGCCAGAGCGTCGGCGAGTGCCACCTCCCGACCCAGACCCCCGACGGCACGCTCAGCCGGTCGGGATTCGCGGCCAAATCCACCTTCGTCGTCGACCCGCTCTCCTCGAGCGGGCTCGGTGCGGTCGTCAACGCGGTGACGTCCTCCCAGCAGGTCGCACCCGGTATCGGCGCCGCCTTCCTCTTCGACTCCTACGGCGGGTCGATCAACGCGGTCGCACCGTCGGCGACCGCGTTCGTGCACCGCGACACCCTGGCCGGCATCCAGATGACGGCCAACTGGGGATCGGGACCCGAACCGAGCTCGTCGGCGTCGTGGCTGGCCCAGGCCGCCTCCGATGTCGGCCCGTACACGAGCGGGGCCTACCAGAACTACATCGACCCGACCCTCTCGGACTGGCAGCAGGCGTACTACGGGGCCAACCTCGTCCGCCTGGTCAAGGTCAAGGCGTCGGTCGACCCGGACGCCTTCTTCCACTTCGCCCAGTCGATCCCGACCACGCTCGGTTAGCGACACGTGATCAAGTACATCGGTTCCAAACGGCGACTGGTCCCGGTGCTCTCGGAGATACTCGGCGCGTCTGGCGCGCGCAACGGGCTCGACCTGTTCACCGGGACCACCCGGGTCGCCCAGGCGATGAAGGCGCTCGGGATGACCGTCACCGCCGTCGATTCGGCCCGGTACTCGGAGGTCTTCGCCCGCTGCTACATCGAGACGGATGCCCGCGACCTCGACCGCCATGAGCTCGAGCTCGCGATCGCGGACCTCAACGCGACCAGCCCGAGGGCCGGCTACGTCACCGAGACCTTTTGCCGCGAGTCGCGGTTCTTCCAACCCTTCAACGGCGAGAAGATCGACGCGGTCCGCGACGCCATCGAGCGCGACTTCTCCGGTGGCCCGCTCTACCCGGTCGTCCTCACCAGCCTGCTCGAGGCGGCCGACCGGGTCGACTCCACGACCGGCGTCCAGATGGCCTACGTGAAGCAGTGGGCGCCGCGCTCGTTCAAGCCGCTCGAGCTGCGCGTCCCCGCACTGCTCGACCGTGCCGGGGCGGCGGTCCGCGCCGACGCGTGTGAGGTGGCCGGAAGGTTGGGGCGCTTCGACGTCGCCTACCTCGACCCCCCCTACAACCAGCACCGGTACTTCACCAACTACCACGTCTGGGAAACCCTCGTCGCCTGGGACGCCCCCGACCACTACGGGGTCGCGTGCAAGCGGAGCGACGCCCGCGACGTGGAGACCAAGAGCGCGTTCAACTCCAAGCGGTCGATGCCCGCCGCGCTGGCCAGGGTCGTCGCCGACGTCGACTGCGAGCTGCTGATCCTCTCCTACAACGACGAGTCGTGGCTGACCCTCGACCAGCTGGTCTCGATGTGCTCGCACCACGAAGTGGTGACCACGCTCAGCTTCGACTCGGCCCGCTACGTCGGGGCCCGGATCGGGATCCACAATCCATCGGGCGAGCGGGTCGGCACCGTCTCGCACCTGCGCAACCGCGAGTACCTGGTGGTTGCGGGGACCCGCCACGCAGTCGAACGGGCCACCGGGTCCGGGAGCGCTTCGGTCGCCTGACGCGGGTCAGCGGAGATCGAGGACCGTCACCAGGGCGTCGTCGATCCCCACATCTCCTCAGCGCTGGCATGTTCGACAGGATCGCCCAGCCGGTTCACATCGACCGCGCCGACTTGTTCGACCAGTACCCGAGTCCTCTCTCCTCCCACCACGAGCTCTGGGCGGAACGAAGCCGGCCGGGCACTCTGCGATGTCGGCGCGATGAGGACGATCGACCGGGGCAGCAGCGCATCTGCCTGGACGACCACCCCGAAACGGCGACCCCGCTGCTCGTGCCCCACGCCCTTCCCGAGTCGTAACTCATAGACGTCACCCCGACGCACGAAGGTTCTCCATGAGGGTCGCCACCTCAAACATCTCCTCTTTGTCTTGCTCGTCGGCGTCCAGGGCAGCCACCTCCGCACGAAGCGCGTCCTTCCGGCGAAATGATGCGGCGGCGTCGAGGATCGACCTGCGAATGGCTTCTGACCGGCTCAGGCCGGACGCCTCCAATGTGTGCAGCGCTCTCCGAACCTCGTCATCGAGGCGTACCGAGACTGCATTTGCCATGGAGGCAGTGTATGACATTTCGTGATACACACATCGAAATGGTTGGTGCAAGAGAGCGGGAAATGGCGAATCCGGAGAACTGCGGAGGATCAGCCCGGAGCCTGTGACTGGTCAGACGGGCTCATAAGCCGAGGGTCCCTGCGTCCAATGGAGGCTCATGCAACCAACTCCTCTGAAATCCAAAGAGTCGTTGGCCGCCTACTCGCCCGAGGCCCCCAACTGTCGCAGGACCCCCGTCGTCCTCAGCCGGAACGCCGCCATCTGCTCGCTGACGTTGTACTGCTCGGCGATATCGGGTGCGCGCATGCCCCTCCGCACTGCGAGATACAGGAGCCGTCGCGGCAACAACAAGCACCCTGCGAGCCAGTTCGCCTCCTGCTCGTCCTCGGCATCGCACGTGAAGAACGCGAGACCGGCAATGGTCTCCACTGTTTTCATTTCGTGCATCAACATGACGTGCGAAACCTCATGAGCGATGTCGCTCTGAGTCCTCCCTGGGGAGGAGATCGGGTTGTACACGATGATGTGTTGGTCCCCAATCGTGAAGGTGCACGCCGAGAACGCTCCGGGTTGGATCTCTTCGAGCGTCTGCAGCCTCTCGCGACTTGTCAACTCGTCGGCACGCCGAACGATGGCACCCACATGCGTCGCCAAGTCGAGAGCATCCACGTGATCAGATGGGCGCTTGCCCATCTCGGTGCGGGCCTTCTCAGCCTGCCGCTCGGCCTCGGCCTTGAATCCCCTGCGCACGTCCGCTCACGAACCGCCAGCCTGCAACTTGGACTGCATCTCACTCAAGATGTCAGCCAACAAGGTGCTGGCCCCCGGCGTGAACGTCTTCGCCGATCGCAGGTGCAGTGACAATGTCGGCTGCTCGCCGATTAGCCGGTGGTACATCTCCTCGACCATCTCCATGATCTGGTGTGCAGCGTCCGCTGGCAGCCGGCGATCGGCGCGCAGATGGCGCGCGATGACCTCTGGAGTGGACGCCTCCCCAGCCCCTTCAAGGAACCGTTCGGCGGGAAGTTCAAGCCACTCCACAATGCGGCGGAAGTTCTTGAGGTCTGGTACGTCGCCCCGCTCGACACGGGACAACGTGTTTGGTGGCACCCCCATCAAGTCGGATAGGTCCCGGAGGCTGAGATGTTTCTCGCGCCTGCGAGCACGGAGGATCGCCCCCAAGTTGGCGATCTCAGGGTCAGGCATGTCGCCGCGCCTCATTCACCATCTCGGGTATCCATCTTCACTCAGATCTGCACGGTTGCGGGGGACGGGAGACGAGGCGGACGGTTCCTGGTCGGGATCCTGGCGACGAGGCGGCCACGCCCCGCCCCCGTACCAGACACCGGTGGCCTTCCAGACCTCGTAATTGAGCAGCCATTCCGATGTCCACGGGACGGTGGTGTCCACCATCAACATGGTCGAGTCCCATTCACCTTCGAGGTGGAGGCAGAGTGAGCCGTCTGCGAAGAGGTGCGGTATCGATTCGCCCGGCCGTCCTTCCAGAGCGGGATCGAGCACGTCGACTTTGGGAAACCGTCCCTCGGTGAGGGTGATGCGCACCGTGTACACCCGGCTGAGTTCGTTGGGTTGGAGCGTTCCCGTCCAGGTGAAGCGGGTCGGCATGAGCTTCGTCTTGGCTTCCGGAAAGCGGGCGCGCAGTGCGAACGCCTGCCGTACCAAACTATTGGCCACCGCGCCCCGGGAGCGCGTCACGAGCGCGAGATGTGCGGGTGCCGATCGACTCACCCGCACGTTGAGCGGAGCGCTCGCCGAACGACGCGGCGATCTTTTCGAGCACCCGATCAAGGCCGGACCCCATGTCGGTGCTGTACCCCGTGATGTCCAAGTGCACCTGCTCCATCCACTCGAAGAAGCGGCCACTACGGAGGGGGTGGCTGCGCCAGCGGTCGGCGAAGTTCTCGTCCAGCTGCACCGGGTTGGCGACCCAGTAAATGCCGTTGCGCACCTCAACGAGGCCGGGCATCTTGGCGGTGACGTCCGCCATTGCCTCGTAGAGGGTGCCCCCACCGGCGTACGCGTGGGCGGCCAACGTGGTGATGATGATCGACGCCGGCTTGTCTTTGGGGGACTTGGCGAAGTGCATGTCGCGGTGCCGCTTGAGCGCCTGGACGGTGCGCTGAAGGGGAGTCTTGACCTGCCACGACGGGACGTCAACCACGTCCATACTCTTGGCCAGGAACTCGTGCTCGCGGAGAAAGTCCTGACGCATGCGGGCGTGGAACCAGTCCGCATAGTCGATGGGGTTGGATGGCTGCCATAGACGAAGGTCGCGGTCGGTGAGCCAGATGGCGTTGGGGGCGGCTTCCGCGTTGGGGATTGCCGGCAACACGTCCATGTGGAAAGGCTCGCCCGGGTAGTACAAGGTCCAACACCGCGTGCCCTCGCTACGCGAAGGCGATCCGTCCGGATTGCTTCTGACGTAGCCGGCAATACCGGTGCCGCAATCCGCCTTCAACGCGGCCTGGGTGGTTGCGGCCTTGACGATGTCGCGGCGGCAGACCAAGTCGACGTCGTAGTCGTCGCTGTCCTTGATCGGCTGCACCACGGTGCCGAGGCGGAATGACCCCTGCGGGTAGACAACGCCGTTCTGGGGTAGCGCATCCCAGTACTTCGACAACCATGCACCGAGATCCTCATAGCGAGCGACAGCGAGGCGGTACACCGAGTCGGGGATGTCGAAATCGGCGATCGAGATCCCAAGGAGATCGTCGAGCTGGCGGTTGCCATCAGGGATGGTGAGCATGACCATCCTGCCTTGCACTGGGGCCGTGAAACGGCACGTACGGATTGGGAACGTGGGAGCCGAACACCGCTTGGAATTCGGGGCAGAAGATCCGACTGTGGTGCGCGGCCTTGGCGATCAGGTCGCTGGCATCGCACGTGTCCAACGCCACCAGTTCGTCCGGAGCGGGCGGGTTGAGCCGGCGGGCGTTCTCAACGCCGATCAGGTGTTGGACCTGGGTGAAGGCGCCGGTGCTCTGACCATTGAGGAGCAGCTCGACCACGTTGGGACTCCGGATCCAACGGAGGAGCCCGGCATTGTCGAGCCGGGATCGCCGTGTGCGGGTGCTCGTCGTGGTGCCGACACTGAGTAGGCGGATCTCATCCAGCGGGCGGCCGAACATGCTGACCGCCTCGGTCACCCCGACCATCGCCGGGTTGTTCGCCCAGACGCCGCCGTCGATGAGGCGGACATGGTCGCCGGGGAGGCGGAAGGCCGGAAAGAACGTGGGCGCGGCGGTCGTTGCCATCGCCGCCACCCACATGGGCACTTTGTGGTCTCGGCGAAGGCGCTGGTGGTGCGGAGTCTTTAGAAGGTATACGTCGTTCTCGCCGAGGTTGTAGGAGGGAATGACCAGAGGAACGCGGCTCTCACCAAGGAGGGTCTCGCCGAACACCTGGCAGAGCGCTGCTTCAAGAGGCGCGGGCCGGTACTTGGCCACGAAGAGCTGGCGCACATTCCGCCACCCGACGGGATTGCGGAAGATGGCGCCCATCTGGGTGACGTAGAAGTCCACGATCGCCGCTGGGGAGAGGCCGGCGCCGAGACCGAGGGCGATGATCCCGCCGGTGGAGGTCCCCACCACGAGGTCGAACATCTCGACGACGGGCCGACCGAGGTCCTCCTCCAGGCCGGCCAGGAGGGCAGCGGCAAAGATGCCCCGGACTCCCCCGCCGTCGATGGCGAGCACCTGGAACCTGCGATCGGCCATACCCCAATTGTACCATCTGTGGTATGCCTGTCTGGAAGGCACCGAGTTCTCGACCGTATGTTGGC
>Ga0182018_10003271_pt1 | contig 14795 bp, 13 predicted proteins | sample 812P2MmetaG_FD_120490 | JGI IMG/M metagenome (GOLD analysis project Ga0182018, IMG submission 120490) | Permafrost microbial communities from Stordalen Mire, Sweden - 812P2M metaG | ecosystem: Environmental > Terrestrial > Soil > Wetlands > Permafrost | place: Sweden: Stordalen | collected...
ATATACAGCCCTCGAGGCCGGTGTGTTTTTTGGTGGCGATGGGAATCAGCATAGCGTCATTCCGCAGCAGAGGACACATCGGCCAGTTTGCACCATTCGGCCGCCATTTCGCGCTGAATGCTGCGAGCTTTTCGACTGGTTGCGATCCGCACCAATTTTAAACAGTGCTCGGCATAATCAATATATTCTTCGCATTTGCTGATTTTCCGAATTGCCATGGTTCCTCCCAAACGAATCAACCCTGAGGCAGTGTGCATAATTCTGGGGATTGACCTATGCAATATTGAACAGGAGGCAATAGCGCATCGGCGTCCGTCGCAGGAGACCCACGACGTCCGCGCCGGGCCCGCAGCGTCACCAAGTGCGGTGCAACGAAATGCCTGCTTTTCCTGCAGCGCTGTCCGCCAAGACGAGGAGCCCCGGACTATGTCCGGGGCTCCCAAGCACGTCAACATCGACGCCTTGTCATTATTCACTCGCCGTGGAGCGAGTCGGATTCACGCGAGATTTCACTGCGGATACTCGGATCGGGATCCCGGCCGACCACGCGATCGTGGACGACCACATCGTTGCTAGCAGAACCGCCGATCGGCGTCGTCTTTTGACTCAGCGGTTGGCGATGCGTGTCCCCGGCGACAGCGGGGGTCGCGAATAGCGCAATGCCAAGAGCGGAAAAGACCAACTTCGTGTTGAGTGACGTCATCGTTGTGAACTCTCTTTTCAAGTGTTGTCCCCGATAACGCAGGTGCCAGCACCAAGCCAGTCTGTACATCCGTAGTAATACGATAGGCGTCGTCTTAGCTTGCTGAACGTAAACGTCGTCCAACAAAATGGATTGCTGCGTTCAAAGGACGTCAATTATTCCGAACCGCAGTATTATCGCTGACGCTGGCCAACGGCAGGCTTTGAACCAATTCATCGACTCTAAAGGACGCAGAATAGCCATCGCGCTACCCTGGGCATTCAGCTCAAACGCGTCTTAAGAGCAAAAAATGTCTTGTGCGTTGACCCGTTCTATTGCAGCAGCCAAGACACCAATCCATTCCGCGCAGCTTTAGGTTCGATGAGGATATCTTTCGGTTCGTTCCTCTTCCCAAACTGAGCCCTTTTAGATTCACGATTTTGTTTCCAGTCCTGATTTGCGCTGTGAAGCTCAGCCGATTGATGTTCTTTTCGCCACCCGCAGCTCTGGCACAGCACGGAAAACTCTCGGGGCAAACGTCCTGCGCCTAGAACCGGGATTTCGAAAGAGCACTTCGGACAACTCACGCAGCTCACGTCGGCGTCGGGGGTTGCAATTTTCCGAAAGACTGCCACGGCGGCCTACTTTCGTACCTGAGATTCAGGCATCTCCACGCAACTTCACCTTTTCGATGGGAACGGCCCGGGTGCAATCGGACCAGGAGTTCGCTCAGCCGCAGGGATGATGATAATGGTTGCGGGGTTGCTGTTGCGGCCATTGTAGACGAGATAACTACCAAAAATGATGACAGCTACAGAACCCGCAATGGTCCAGTGCGTGCCGCGGTTCGTTCCAAACCATTTGTAAAACCATTTTCGCAGCTTGTTCTTGTCGTGCCGAGGCGCCGAGAGGGCGGTCATGTCGTTCCTCATATTTTTGCCGTGATATTGGCAAACGTCCTCAGAGGTGAGATGTTTCCACGCGCGCAACGCCTTCTGATCACGTCCCTAATTCCCCCTAAGTTTATTAGTTCGGAAGCCAACAAGCCTGTGTACGAACCCGGACAAAGGTCTGGACAAGTGGTGGAATTATTACCTATTCTGAGTTGATTTCATTGGGTCGCTATCGCAAAGCGATCAAGGCAGTCTCATCTCACGGGGTCCCTTTGAGCACCCCCTTCTTCGCCACCGATACTTTGTCGGGCGATCGAAAATTTACGCGGTTCTTTAAATCGTCTGCGCCCGAGATGGGAGTTGGTCATGCAAACAAATGCAGGGCATCCCTCGTTCGACGTGATGGGCTTTCTTACCCAAGACAACACGCGATGGACTTTGGTAAAATACGAAGAAAATAAAATTGTCTATTCACAGGGTGACCCGGCCGATTCGGTTTTCTACATTCACACCGGCAAGGTCAAAGTTACGGTCATTTCCCGGCTTGGGAAGGAAGCCATCGTCGCGATCCGGGGACCGGACGAATTCTGCGGCGAGGGAGCCATGACCGGGAAGCCGTTGCGCTTGGCTACGACTACTACAATGTCGAAATGCGAGATCATTCGGGTAGAGAAGGAAACAATAGTTCGCCTGCTCCACCAGGACCAAGAGTTTGCCGACTATTTTCTCGACCATCTTTTGACTCGGACTGCCCGGGTCGAAGCGGACTTGGTCGACCAATTATTTAATTCCAGCGAGATGCGGCTGGCACGTGCTCTTCTTCTGTTGGCTAATTACGGTAACGACCTTGGTCAGGCACCGATACCCTTGAAGATAAACCAGGACATGCTCGCCGCGCTGATCGGTACGACGCGGTCTCGCGTGAACTTTTTCATGAACAAATTTCGGAAATTGGGCCTGATCAAATACAACGGCACGCTTGAGGTGCAAAAGGCTCTACTGAACTTCGTTCTGAACGAACGGCCACATATTGAGCCCTGAATTGCAGGGCATGCCGCCACCTTACTCTCGCGACAAATGATGCAGGTCGCTGCCAAGCGCAGCGCGCGATCTGTTCCCCTCAACTATCTCCGCGACATCAGCAACGAGAAGCCACAATTGCTCTAAATAAAGAAGTGCGGCCGCGGCCTCTGCCGAAGCAGTTTGCTCAGCACACCACACGCTGATCGCAGCGCGCGCTCTGTACGACGACGAAGTCGATTGTTCTGGAACCATTCCAAACAAGCGTGTCAGTTAGAATCCATTCCCCAGTCCAACTTTAACTCGGATAATGAGACATCGGCAATGCTATTCTTTCAGCATCTAGTGTAGTATTCACGCATGCAACCCTTGCATCACAGGTGGCGACGCGGTTGTGACAGTGTGACGGCAGTAGGCGCAATACGCGTCACGTTCTGGAGCGCTAGTTGCCAACTTGACGGCGCGAACTGACGCATTGAATGCGTCAGCGCAAAATGGATCGCGTTCAAACCCGGCCGGCACAGGGAGTGCGGACGTCTTTTTCGGCTTTCCTGGTCCTCGCTAAATCAATCCGCATAGCGGCGAGGACAAGCCACTCATGGGCTAGAAAACCCGCCAGCTCTTTAAATTGCGGGCATTCCTGGGCTACTTGCAAAAGCAGCAACGTGCGATCCTGACAATAGCTTGCAATGCGCATTTCCGGCCTCAGCGGCTACCGGCCGTAGCAAAGCATACTAAGCCTTAAACCGAATCACTGCAATCTCTGCGCGTGAAATATACAATCGCCCGAGGAGGCGACATGTCGGTGCGGGCAACAAATGACCCCTGCGGCCAGAAGCGGATATTCGCTGCCTCCCCGAAACGGCATCCCGGACTGTGTCTGACACCGGACGAAGGGTCTGGACAGGTGGTCGTATGACCATGTACTCTAGAAGTGGAAAATCCTGAGTGACTATAGCAAAACGATCAAGACATTTTTTCCTCATTGGGTCCTTTTTAGAACTACCTTATTTCACCGATGCATTGTCGGGCGATCGAAATTTGGCGGACGATCGAAATTCGCGCGGTTCTTTAAATCGTCAGCGCCTGAGAGGAGTTGGTCATGCCAGGAAATGCCGGGCACCCTTCCTTCGACGTGATGGGATTACTTACCCAACACAACACACGGTGGGCTTTGTCAAAATACGAAGAAAATCAAATCGTCTATTCACAGGGTGACCCAGCGGATTCGGTGTTTTACGTTCACACCGGCAAGGTCAAGGTTACGGTCATTTCCCAGCTCGGCAAGGAAGCCGTGGTTGCGATTCGGGGACCGGACGAGTTCTGCGGCGAAGGGGCGATGACTGGGACGCGGCTGCGTTTGGCTACAACGACCACAATGTCGGCATGCGAAATCATACGGATTGAGACGAAAACCATCGTCCATCTGCTCCACCATGACCATGAATTCGCCGACTATTTTCTCCACCATCTTTTGACTCGAACCGCCCGGGTTGAAGCGGACTTGGTCGACCAATTGTTCAATTCCAGCGAGATGAGGCTGGCACGGGCTCTTCTGCTCTTGGCCAATTATGGTGGCGACCTTGGTCTGGAACCGATACCGGTAAAGGTCAATCAGGATACACTTGCCGCGCTGATCGGGACGACCCGATCTCGCGTGAACTTTTTCCTGAACAAATTTCGAAGGTTGGGTCTGATCAATTACAACGGAAAGCTGGAAGTGCAAAAGTCCCTGCTGACCTTTGTTCTCAATGAACGACCGCATATTGAACTCTAGAATTGCGAGGCACGTTTGCGATCCGAGGATTTGACTTGATCCCCGAAGGCGCTACGGCAAGCGAATATGATGAGGAAGCCTTAATTGGACCAGTAAGGCCACACTGTTTGATTCATTTCTGTCTAACCAGAAAATGATCATTCGGAAAACTGCGTAATTTTCCGGATGTTCAAGCCGATCTCCATTTCTTAATAACGGCGCCAGCTCTGTAATTAGAGGCCACAGAGCCTTCACTCGATCACTGCCGGTCATTGCTGATCGGGTGAAAGAAGCCTGCGAGTTCTTGAGAGGATTAAAGTGCTTTGCAAGGTTTTGCGATGCCAGCGATTGAAAGCCGCAATCAGGCGACACTGACGCGATCAATGTCATGGCTATGCACGGTACGGCCGGAACCGGCCACTCGCAAATCCAAAACCGGCCACCGGCAATGCCGGAACAATTCGGCTGGGCAAGCCATTAACGAGTATGGCCATGGCAGCTAAAGCGATTCAGCCTTTGAATTTGAGGCATACCGCGGGCGCGATTGCCCGCAATTACGGCGATAAGGGCGCGATCGTCATCACATTCGGCGAGGATGGCTTGACCCGAGTAGGGGTCGAAAACCTAACGCCAGAAGAACTTCGCGAAGCGCTCTGCACGGCAATCCATTATTCGTTTGTCTTTGCAGACGAGGCCGCCAAAGAATCTGACGAAACCGCCTAATTCTTATCTTTTTTCCGCGCGTACGTGAGGTAGGGAGCGGCCCCTCGTATTTATGGGCACGGCAGAATCGGCGGGCTCGAACGCTTTCGTCGCTTAGAATTCAACCTGATCTAGATTCCAAACAAGATTGCATCCGATCGCGGACGCTGCCACGTTCGTCGCAAAGTGCGCAAGGCCCTTACATTTCACCCCAAATTTTACACGCGGTGAATTTGGTGTGCGTTATTGAACAGACATCTTCCGTAAAATACGCAAGATTTCAGTCCGAGAAAGAGTCCTGATTGGCGGAATTTTCCGGCAGCAGGTAAAAAGCCTGATCTAATGACGGCTGTGAACGACAGTAATGATGTTCTAACGGCGGAAGAGATTCGCGCCGCCGTTGAGCGCGTTGTTACCAGTCCGCGCTTCCGTCGTTCGCCCCAACTCGTGGCGTTTCTCCGCTTCGTGGTGGAGTCGGTACTCGGCGGCAAAGCCGGGCAGATCAAGAGCTACACCATCGGCATTGAGGCTCTCCGGCGTGGCGAAGACTTTGACCCCCAGATAGATCCAATTGTTCGCGTCGAGGCCGCCCGGCTTCGCAGAGCCCTCGCGATCTACTATGCGGGCGAGGGCGCCCGGCGCTCGGTCACGATCGAAATACCACTAGGCAGCTATGTCCCGACGTTTTGTCGCTGCAAGAACCATCGTCCGATTGCAGTGCTTAGCGCGATCCTGATGCGAACAGTTAGCTTTATGCGAACTCCATCGCGAATGAACCCGTTCCGTTCGCCCGAGCGCAGCACCCGTCAAAGCGGATGACCGGGCTCCAATGCACCGCGATTTTAGCAATCGTCTTTGATTGTGGGTGCGAATTACAGGCAAACGTCTTCGCTCATTACGTAACGAGCTCCCGAACTGACGGCGCCATATCTTTCTCATTACCTCATGTTACGGCGCCACTTGGAACGACTCACGTACAAACACGTATTGCGTAAAGCATTCGGCAGCATTCAACCGGCACATAGAGGCAAATGCCGACTCTCGCGATGTTAGACCAGTGATAGCCGCCTCACTTGAGATTCGTATGCGTGAATCGCGCATCGCTCGCGAACCGTGAAGACAAGCCCTCTAACGCAACAGGCTAACCGACATGTTGCAAACTGGCGTGCATAGCAGCGAGATTTACATCGTCGACGACGACGCGATGGTGCGCGAGTCGCTGTCGATTGCGTTTAGCCAAGCGGGATATCAGGTGAGGACCTTCTGCGAGGGAACATCTGTAATCGCTGCCGCTCGGGTACGGATACCGGCTTGTATCGTTATGGACATATACCTGCCGGGCACATCGGGATTGGATATCCTCAAACAACTCGATGCCGCGAATTACCAGGCGCCGATCTTTGTCGTCTCCGCCCGCCGGGACATTTCGATCGCGGTCGAGGCGATCAAAAATGGCGCGTGCGATTTTATAGAGAAGCAGACAGATGTCGCCTCGATCGTCACCCGTGTGGGTAAGACGATTGCCACTTGGGCAAGCCGCCAACAGAAGGACGCGACGGTGGAAATCCGATGGCGTCATTTTCCCGGGCGCCACCTTCTGTCCCGCCGGGAGATCGAGGTTCTGGCGCAGATTATGGGCGGCGCGTCGAATAAAGAATCGGCGACGACTCTTGGAATAAGCTGTCGAACGATCGAAACCCATCGCCAGCATATAATGAAAAAGCTCGGCGCCAAGAATGCAGTTGACCTCGTTCACATCGTGTTGGGTACCGATAGCCGCAGGTCCCAAGATGCGAGTCCACGTGCAGCGCGCGACCAGATCATGCGGGTTTAGTCTGACACAATGACTCATCATCACGGATTGATAATTTGGCCCGGAATATCACGCCCTTCGATTGTCAGGTCTCTGGTGTCAATGATCAAATGCGCGGTTGGCCGTTCTGTCGACATTATCGTTCTCACGGGCCCGCGTGCGGAGCGGCAGCTGATCGGGCCTCAACTTTCTCCTATACGACGGAGCTCGCAACGTCATGACCGATCCTCGTACCGAAATCCTCCCGGGGGATGACGTCGGACTCACTCTGCGTGTCGCCAAGACTGTCAATCCCTCAAGTAGGGTCCACGCCACGCGCGACAGCGTGTACTCCGCGCAATCCAGACTGCCGGTCGCCGCTAAAGTGGCGTTCGCCGCCGAGTCGGTGACGCGAGCCCTGATCGGCCGCACCGTCGCCGCTGTCGAGCGCGATCTGATCATGGAGACGCTCAAACACTGCTTCGGCAACCGCACGCACGCCGCCGACATACTCGGCATTTCGCTCCGCACGCTACGCAACCGGCTCAATGAATACGCGACCGACGGCGTGCCGATCCCGCCGCCCGGCGGCGGCGACATGCGGATCGCCGGGTGAAATCGCGACGGAGGGCCGAGGCGGCCGTGGAGCGCGGTGCGAGAGTTTTCTTCACGGCTAAGTCAGCGATACGCGGAACGGCTGACCCCGGAGTCAACGGTAAAGGTTCACGTCCCAATGCTGGCAGTTTGGCGGTGCAGACAACAAGCAGATGATCATGAAATTGATCAACACAATTCTTCTGATCGAAGATAATCTTGGGGATGCCCGTCTGTTCCAAGAGATGCTCGGCGAGCAAGATTCGCACCACATCGAATTGACGCATGTGCCGTGCATGAGCGACGCCGAGAAATATCTTTCGCAGCGTTCGGTCGACATGATCCTGCTCGATCTCGGGTTGCCCGATGCACAGGGGTTGAGTGCGATACGGCGGGCCCACGCCGCAGCACCATCGGTACCGCTCGTGGTGCTAACGGGTTTGGACGACGAGTCGCTGGCCAAACAGGCCTTGCAAGAAGGCGCACAGGACTATCTCATCAAAGGCCAAATCGAGACGCGCGGGCTTCTGCGGGCGCTCGGCTATGCCACCGAGCGCAAGCGCCTGGAGCGATTGAAGGACGAATTCGTCTCGACGGTGAGCCATGAGCTGCGCACGCCGTTGACTTCGATTTCCGGTTCGCTGCGCCTTCTCACGAGCAACGCCGCCGGAAACCTGCCGCCCCCGATGGCCCGGTTGCTTACAATTGCGTATACCAACAGCCAGCGCCTGGTACGGCTCGTCAACGACATACTCGACATCGAGAAGATGGAGGCCGGGCGCGTCGCCTTCAATTTCCAGCGCGCCGAGGTTCGATCGGCTGTTAAGCAGGCGATCGACGCCAATCAGGGATTCGCCGAAGACTATGGCGTGCGAATTCGGCTCGAGGACGCTTGTGTTGCCGTCGAAGTGCGAGCCGATCCGGATCGGCTGCTCCAGGTCGTCACCAACCTGCTTTCCAACGCCATCAAGTTTTCTCCGGCGGATGGCGAGGTGGTGGTGGCGATCGAGAGGGAAACCGACGCCGTCCGCATTACGGTGCGCGACCACGGTCCGGGTATCCCAATCGACTTCAAGCCGCTCATCTTCGAGAAATTCGCCCAGGCCGATGCCGGAAACGACCGGAAGAAGGGCGGCACTGGGCTTGGCCTCAGCATCGTCAAGCAAATCGTCGATCGGCTCGGCGGCGAAGTGGGCTTTGCCGGCGCGCCCGGCGGCGGCACGATCTTTCACGTCCAACTGCCCTGCTGGGATCATGTGGCCAGCCTCGTAATCGATCGCGATGCAAAACCGGGTGCAGTACGCCTTTTGCTTTGTGAAGACGATATCGAAGCGGCGATCACATTGCGCGAGCAGTTGAGGCGAGTCGGATTTGCCACGGATTTTGCCTATTCTGAAGCCGACGCACTGAGATGCGCGGCGACGGCCCAATATCGCGCAATTCTGGTCGATATTCACTTGCCGGATGGCGACGGCATAAGTCTGATCGTGCGCCTGCGCGAGCTACCGCAATATCGCGATACGACAATCATCGTTGTGTCCGCCGATCCCAGCCGTGGGCGCGACGACGCCAGGTCGTCCAGGCTCAATGTCCTGGATTGGCTGAGCAAACCGGTGGACTTCGACTGCCTTATGGGGCTGCTTACGCAACCTGTCGCGTCTGCCGCGAGCAAGCGTCCGCGAATTCTTCATGTCGACGAAGACGATCTCATTGCTCGCGCGCTCGGCGAAATTGCCGATGTCGTTACAGTCAATTCGATCGAGGCGGCGCGGCACGCGTTGCTGGCCAGCGATTTTGATCTTGCGGTGCTTGACCTGGCCCTTGCCAAGGCGGCCGGCCCCGATCTGCTGCCCGAATTGCGCGACAGCGAGGGCAATGTGATTCCGATGGTCGTTTTTGGTGCCAACGGCGCGAACCCGGCGGATGAGGCACAGAAGCGGGCAACCTTGACCGAGTCGCTCACATCAATCGAAAGGCTCGTGGCTACAGTGCGTGAGCGCCTGGCATCCCGGCAGCGAGCGAAACCAGAGAAGTCGTATGCCTGACATTCGCATCCTGTTCGTGGACGACGAACCGGACATCCGCGAGGTGGTGGACGTGTCGCTTTGTCTAGACCCGGAAATCAAGACTCGGGCCTGCGCTTCGGGCGCGGACGCGCTGGTCACGGCCGCACAGTGGTCGCCGTCACTCATCCTGCTGGATGTCAGTATGCCGCTCATGGACGGACTGGCAACGCTGGCAAGCTTGCGCGAGAACCCGCGAACTGCCCACATTCCGGTTCTGTTCCTGACCGCCCGCATGCAGAGCGGCGAGATCGAGCGCTACATCTCGCTTGGCGCCCAGGGCGTATTGTCGAAGCCATTTGATCCGATGACGCTCGCAGCCCTGGTACGGCGCCACCTGCCAGGCTCGGCAGGCCGTACCTTCTGAAGAAAACACCGTGAACTCCGTCCGCTCTCTCGCCGTCGCGGCCGCGCGACGGAGCAGCTCGCGGAAAGCTATATCGAGGGCAGAGTCTCGCCGCGCGTTGTCCCGTTCGCCGATCTGCGCGATCTCGGTGCCTGGTTGCAGCGCACGGGGCGCGACCAATGCGCCATTGGCGCGCCGCCGCACGCGGCTCACGCGCGAGAAGGCTTGACGCTCGAGCCGTGCCCGGGCACCTGCGTAATAGTACGCACGCATCGGCGCTTTATTTCATCCTAACTACGTTGGCAGAACGCCGCCGGGCAGCTGATCGAATTGAGACATTTTGCGTTATCCCAGATCGGCGCGCCTTAGGAGATCCGGACGATGCGGCGAACGGCCAAAGGTCCGGGCCGCCTAACAGATCACCGCGCGTATCTAGACATCCATCTCGACTGGTTCCGCGCGCTGAAGTGACTCACTGATGCGATCGCGGTCGCGTCCATACGGGAGTCGAAGTGTGCCGCAAGCAAGCATGAGCCGAATGCGTCTCGGCGCCATTTTTGGGTTGGCCGTGTGGCGCAATCGTCCCATCCGTTATCTCATCCTCTGCGGTATGGCCCTGATTGCGGCCATTGTAATCGGCACCGCGATAATGGCCGGCCATCTTCGCGAGCGGGCATTGCTTGAAGGCGAGCGCGAACTCAAGAACACCGCGTTGATCCTTGCCGAGCAGATCGACCGAACGTTTCAGGGAATCGATCTGGTGCAAACCAGCGTGGTGGAGAACATACGATCGCTGGGAATCGCATCGAGCGAGGATTTTACGCGACGGATGTCGGGTGAAGACGTGCATCAGATGCTCAAGGTGAGCGCCAGCGGTCTCGTCCAAATCTATGCCATCTCGCTCATAAACGCCGATGGACGTCTTATCAATTTCTCGCGCTTTTGGCCGGCTCCGGATATCAGCGTCGCCGATCGAGGATTCTTCATCGCACTTAAGACCAAACCGGAGATGACGTCGCACATGAGTCGACCTTGGCACAACCGCACCAACGGCGCGTGGACGCTGTTTCTCGTCCGTAAGGTCACGGCTGCGAATGGCGAGTTTTTAGGTCTTGTTTTGGGAGCCATCGAACTGTCCTATTTCGATAAGCTCTTCAGTTCCGTTTCACTTGGTGCAGGCAACTCGATCACCTTGTTTCGCAGTGATGGCATCCTGTTGACGCGGTTTCCGCAAATCGAGCCCGCTATCGGGAAATATTTCAAATCCACCATCGGCGCCATAGGCGACGGCGATAGTGGTGTAGTTCGCTTCGTCGGCCACTTTGGAGGGAAGGATCGTCTGCTGGCCGCTCACCGCCTCGCCCATTTCCCGGTTGTGATATCGGCCGCTATCGACACCGCCGCCGCTCTCGCCATCTGGCAAAAGGAAACAGACGTGCTTCTCGGTGCGGGAGGGCTCGCGGCCCTGACGGTCGCGATCATGATCTTCCTGATCGGGCGACAGCAGGCATTGGCAAATAATTCATCCATGCAGATGCTGGCGCTGGAAAAGCAGCGGCTCGACTTGGCCATGAACAACATGGTGCAGGGCCTGATCATGTTCGATGCGGCGGAGCGGGTCGTCGTTTGCAATGATCTCTATATCGAGATGTATGGATTGTCGCGCGAAGTCGTGAAGCCGGGCCGCTCATTTCTCGAAGTGCTTCAGTACCGCGCCGCGGCCGGCAGCTTTTTGCATCATGATCCAGAGACGTATCGCGCAGAGGTCGTTGCGGAATTGGTATTGGGCAAAGTCTCAAGCAGGATTTTCGAAACGGCGGATGGGCGCGAGGTGCTAATGACGAACTCGCCCTTGGCTGGCGGTGGCTGGGTTGCGACCCATAAGGACATCACCGAGCGCCGAAAAGCGGAAGCGAAGATAGAATATATGGCGCACCACGATGCGCTGACCGATTTGCCCAACCGGCTGCAGCTTTATGAGCAGTTGCGGCAATTGCTGGCAAGGACCAGGCAAGGACAGCACGCAGCCGTATTCTGTCTCGATCTTGATCGCTTCAAGGACGTCAACGATGCGCACGGCCATCCGGTCGGCGATCTTCTCCTCAAGGCGGTGGCGGACCGGCTGCGTCAATGCATTCGCGATGCCGACATGGTGGCGCGCCTTGGCGGCGACGAGTTCGCCATCATGCAAGCCGGCGCCTCTCAACCGACGGACGCAACCTCGCTGGCGTCACGTCTCATCGAGGTGATCGGCGCCCCCTATGAGCTTGACGGCAAACAGGTCACGGTCGACTTGAGCATCGGCATTGCGCTCGCGCCGGGCGACGGACTGGATCCGGAACAGCTTCTGAAAAACGCCGATATGGCGCTGTATCGGGCCAAGTCGGACGGTCACGGCCTCTATCGCTTTTTCGAGCCGGAAATGGATGCACGGATGCAGGCTCGACGGAATCTCGAGATCGATCTGCGCAATGCGATCGCGAACGGCGAATTCGAGCTGTTCTACCAGCCGTTGGTTGATATGAAGACGGAATACGTCACGGGCTTCGAGGCACTTATTCGCTGGCACCATCCTGTGCGCGGCATGATCCCGCCGCTCGATTTCATCCCAATTGCGGAAGAAACCGGGCTCATCGTGCCCATGGGAGACTGGGTGTTGCGTCAAGCCTGCGCGGAAGCCGCGACTTGGCCGAGCAATGTGAAGATCGCCGTAAATCTGTCGCCGGTTCAATTCAAGAACAGAATTCTTTTGCCGTCCGTCGTATCGGCGCTTGCGGCTTCGGGGCTATCGCCAAATCGCCTGGAATTGGAAATCACCGAATCCGTCCTGCTGCAGGACAGCGGCGCGACTCTCGCCGTCCTGCACGAGTTACGAGGGCTCGGAGTGCGAATATCGATGGATGATTTCGGCACTGGGTATTCCTCGCTCAGCTACCTGCGCAAGTTTCCTTTCGACAAGATCAAGATCGATCAATCTTTCATTTTCGACATGTCGGACCATGACGACAGCCTCGCGATCGTGCGGGCCGTGATTGCCATGGGCAGCGGGCTCGGCATCGCGACGACCGCCGAGGGAGTAGAGACAGCCGAACAATTCAAGCGATTAAAACTGGAAGGATGCACCGAGGTCCAGGGCTATCTGTTCAGTCCGCCGAGGCCCGCGGCGGACGTCAAGGGGCTGCTGGCTTCGATCAATCCCAAACTCAAGGCGATTGCCTGATGCATCATGGTGTGCCGATTCCGAGCCGTGTCGGGCATCGTCGCAGCCCGCGGCGATCATCGTCGCTTTTGGGCAATGCGTCGTGGCCCATATAAAATATCAAAGCGGTATATGTACGTATTTTTATATGATCATTGAACGCCAAATAGTACCAACAAACGGTATCGATGCGTATTTTTACCTATGTAATTAGATCGCCGAATGAACGCGCTATTATTGCAATATTACATTTTACTACGGCAGTGTCGCGGTTGGAACGCATCTGGCGAGGTCGCATGGCCGACATTCGCATTCTGCTCGTGGACAATTCGTCGAACATCAGCGCGGCGGCCCTGACGCAATGCGGCCGAAACGGGATTTTACGATGTCTGAAGGAGACAACATGAATTCCGTGCGCGCCTCATCCTCGGTGAGTTCGGCAACGCGTGACGTCGGCGTTTGCGGTAAAGACGCGTCGCGTTTGTGGGTGCACGTGTAATGACCAAGTCCCCGACAAATCGAATCGTGCAATTTGCATTCGGCTCTGCCGTCGCGATCCTGCTCATCGTGGGCGGCTTGTCCTATCGCAGCATTGTCATTTCGAGCGAAAGTAACCGCTGGGCCCAACACACCCGCGAGGTTCTGGAGAATCTTCAAGAATTGCAATTGGCAATGGAGACTCTCACATCGAGCGTCCGCGGCTATGTTCTGATTGGGGACGAATCCTATCTCGAACGCTACCGCGCCGCTAAATTGAGTCTGGGGCAGCATGTGGCAGCCGTTCGCGACTTAACGGTGGATAATCCCGAACAGCAGCGCAGGATTCCAACTCTCGAAAAGTTGTCGGCCGAGAGTTTGGAGCTCGCGGAGCAAAACATTAAGCTGCGCCGAGACCTGGGGCCTGCGACTGCAGAGCAGTGGACTCGAGCCGGACCGGGCTTGCAGATCATGGTCGAGTATCAAACGATCGTTCGCCAGATGCAGGGCGAAGAGCGGCGATTGTTGGTGCTGCGCGACGCGGACACTGAGCGGAGCTTGAGTCAGACCAAAATTATTTTGATCCTTGGAACCATCTTGGGACTGTCGATCACTGTCGCGGCCGGTTGGCTCGTCTTGCGCGACAGCGCGCGGCGTCAGATTGCGGAGGAGGCGCTGCTGGAAAGCGAACGCAAGTATCGCATGCTGATTCAGGGGATCAAAGATTATGCCATCTATATGTTGGGACCGGATGGCGAGATTCGTACCTGGAATCCGGGCGCGGAGCGAATGACAGGTTGCACGTACGGGGAGGTCGCCGGTCAGAATTTTTCTCGTTTCTTTCCGGTGGAAGACGTCAAGCTTGGCAGGCCGCAGGAGATACTGCGGAAGGCCGCCGCTGGCGGCGAGTACGAAGAACAAGGCATGCGTTTGCGCAAAAACGGTACGCGCTTTCAGGTTCGTACCACGCTTACGGCGTCGCGCGACGCGACCGGGACTCTGCGCGGGTTTTCCGTCATCAGCCGCGATCTCACCGAGAATACGGAGTCGGAGACCAGATACCGCGGCCTCTTGGAGGCGGCTCCCGATGCGATGGTGGTGGTGAACCAGAGCGGCGAGATCGTCCTTTTGAATGTCCAGGCGGAGAAGCAGTTCGGCTACCGCCGCGACGAACTCCTTGGGCAAAAGGTTACCAACATCATTCCAGTCGGTTTCGCGGAACGGCTGGTCGCGGACGATCTGCGCTCCGCCGAGGCCGCGTCGTCGCAGCA
>Ga0182018_10003272_pt1 | contig 14794 bp, 10 predicted proteins | sample 812P2MmetaG_FD_120490 | JGI IMG/M metagenome (GOLD analysis project Ga0182018, IMG submission 120490) | Permafrost microbial communities from Stordalen Mire, Sweden - 812P2M metaG | ecosystem: Environmental > Terrestrial > Soil > Wetlands > Permafrost | place: Sweden: Stordalen | collected...
TACGAGATAGGCCGGCCAGACCGCCGCGTGCTTCACGCGAGCTATCTTCCCACGAGCGTATCGAGGCCCCTCGGGCGAAGGCGTCGTAGCTCTGGCGCTATGCACCTGGGGCTCTTGTCTGCAACCGGGCTCGCGGCGTCGTTGCATCTCGTGCCCCACCCGCAAAGTGTGGATTTACTCTCGTGTCGCGGGCAGGCTTCGGCCGTTCCGCTGACGGTGCTGCAGGGATTCGATGCGGGGGCGCGCGCCGAGCTTGACGAGCGCTGGGCCGCGCTGCGAATCGGCCGCTTGCGCACGGCCTCGGGTGGCGGCGCGGAGATAACCGTGCGGCACGACGGCTCGCTGCCGGCGCAGGCGTACCGGTTGACCGTTCGCGACGGCCGGGCCTCGATCGAGAGCTCGGACGCGGCCGGCGCCTTCTACGCGGCCATGACGCTCGCTCAGCTGCCCGTTCGCTCGGAGGGAAATTGGAGCGTTCCATGCGTGCGAATCGAGGACCGTCCCGCGCTGCAATGGAGAATTCTTTCCGACGACGTTTCGCGCGGCCCGCTTCCAACCATGCGCTACTTCGAAGAGCGAATTCGCACGGTCGCCGCATTTAAGATGAACGGCTACTCGCCGTACATGGAGCACGTCTTCGTGTCCCCCACGGATCCGCTGCCGGCGCCGCTCGACGGAGTTACACCAGCGCAGCTGCACGAGCTGGCCGAATATGCGGCGCGTTTTCACGTGGCGCTTATTCCCGAACAGCAAAGTTTCGCGCATATGCACAACACGCTTCGGGTGGAAGAGTACGCCGGCGCCGCGGAGCTGCCGCACGGCTTTCTGCTGGCGCCCAACGCCCCGCTCTCCATGGAATATCTCTCGCGCATCGTTGCGCAAGAGCTCGCCGCGGTTGGCCGGCCGCCGTTCTTTCATATCGGCTCCGACGAAACGGCGACGCTCGGTCTCGGGTCGACGCAAAGCTACGTCGCCCAGCGTGGACGCTCGAACGTCTATGCCGAGCATATCGTCGCGATGAATTGCTTGATCGCACCTTCGGGCGCCCGGCTGATGCTGTGGGACGACGGTATCGAGAACGATCCCGGAATCATGAAGTTGATTCCGAGCAATGCGGTCGTCGTGAACTGGCATTACGGCGCCGAGTTGAGCTTCGAACGCTACATCCAAACGATCGCGCGCGGCGGTCTGCAGCAGATGGTCGCTCCGGGCGCGAGCAACTGGAACGAAATTTTCCCCGCGATCGATACCGCGCTCGTCAACGAGCGGCGCTTTATCGATGAAGGTAAGGCTGCGCACGTCCTCGGGCTCTTCCAAACCGTTTGGCACGACGATGGGGAGACGCTCTACGAAGCGACGTGGTATCCGGTTATCTACGCCGCGGCCGCGGCGTGGGAGCGCGGAGACGTCGAGCCGGAACGCTTCGCCGCAGACTTTCCTAGCGCGTTTTTCGGCGTCGACGACGATGTCTATGGCGCTGACGTAGCATCGCTGGGCCAAACCTTGCGCCTGTTGGAGCCGCCCGATTATGCGTACGGGCAAACCGACGCACTCTTTTGGGCCGACCCGTTTAATTCCGCGGCCGAAAACCAAGCGGCGAAGGCCGACTTGCGCCAAGTTCGGCTCTGGTCTGAAGCCGTCGAGGCGAACCGTTATTTCGCTCGGCCGCCGTTGCATGCCGATGCCGCTTCCGTGATGTTTCTCGCTGCACGTCGCTACGATGTTTTAGGCCGGAAGTTTCAGATCGCCCGGGAGGTGCGGGCGATGTACGCCGATGCGCTCGCGCACGAAAAGACGGATTCAGAGACGACGCTGCGCGATCTGTATTGGTGCCGCTACTGGATGTGGGAGCTGCGCGATGCCTACGAGGATCTCGCGCCGCTTTACGCCCGAGCGTGGCGTTACGAAAACCGAGAAGGCCATCTCGCGAGCAACCTCGAGCGTTACCATCTCGCCGCGCAAACGGCGATCGAACGGGCCGACGCTTTCTATCGCGTGACGCGGGAGTACGTGACGTCGAAAACGCTGCCTCCGCTCGAGAGCGTCCTGTCATCGTAAGCGCGCTCCTGATCCTCGTCGTCTTCGCGATCTTCGCATTGCTGATGTACCGGCGCGCGATGCCGGCATTGATAGCGGTTCCTTGCATGGCTCTCCTGATGTCGCTGGCGGCGGGTGTGCCGTTCGCAGCGCTCGGCAACATAATTACCGGTGGCGCGGTGAAGCTCGCCCCGTTCTACGTCGCCGTCATCTTTGGCGCGCTGCTTGGGCGGGTGACGATCGAGACCGGAATCGCGCGAACGATCGTCAATCTCGCCGCCGAGTTTGGCGGCGAGCGGCCCTTCGCGTTGAGTCTGGTATTCTGCGCGATCGTCGCGGTGCTCTTCGCTTCGCTTCAAGGCTTGGGCGGCATCATCATGGTGGGTTCGATCGTGCTGCCGATCATGATGACGGCCGGGGTTCCACGCACCATTGCGGCAACGCTGTTTTTAATGAGTTTCGCGCTGGGCTACATTTTCAACATTGCGAATTGGACGTTCTATACGACGTTTTTCGGCGTCGCGCGCGAGCAGCTCGTGCGATACGCGATTTTGCTGGCTCTGATCGATGCCGCCTTTTTGGTCGCGTATGCGGTCGTGTCGTTTTGGCGCGCGCGCGGATATGCGACTTGGGCCGTCCGAGCGCCGGAGGATTCCAACTCGCAACGCGTGCCGGCCGTCGCGCTCGTCACGCCCCTTATACCACTATTGCTTTTCTATGCGTTTCACTTAGATGCTGCAGTGGCATTCCTGGTTGCCGCGCTCTTCGGCGTGCTCGTCACGCGTCCGGCGCTAGCCGTGCAACGTCTCGTCGCCGCCGCAATTCGCGGCGTCGAAGACGTCGCGCCGGCGGTGCTGCTCTTCATGGGGATCGGCATGCTGCTGGTCGGAACGACCCAACCGCAGTTCGTCGCAGCGCTTCGGCCGCTGGTCGCGGGGGACTGGCTTCGCAGCCCGGTCGCCTACGTGCTGTTTTTTGGGGTCGCAAGCCCGCTCGTGCTCTATCGCGGCCCGCTCAACCCGTTCGGCGTCGGCATAGCCATCTTCACCGTGTTGTTGACGGCGCACGTCTTACCGCCCGTTATCCTCGTGGCGGCCGTGATGGCCGTCGTGCAAGTGCAGAACGTCTGCGACCCTACCAACACCGCAAACGTCTGGGTTGCAAATTTCACCGGAGTACCGATCCAAACGATTACCCGGCGAACGTTGCCCTATCAAACCGCCGTCGCAATCGTCGCAACGCTCGCGGTCGTCGTCGGCTCTCCCGCGCTTTTTGGCAGGCCGGCATTTACGTCGTTCTATCATATGGGCGCTGCGGCCGAGACGTTGCCGGGATTTTACGCTCCACCCTCATCCCGCGATCGAATCGGCGTCGACGACGATGGAACTCCCTTTGGACGTGTGGGTGCCGACGTGGCGGCCGCCGAGCTAACCGGCGGAGCCTGGACGACGATGCGGATTCACGACGATCCGAACTCTACCGACTGTTCGCGCAAACGATACGCCGTATACCTGCGCGTCGGCAGTTCGACTTTCGCACTCGCAAGCGGCGACGATCTCGACATCGGTTTGCGGTTCGAAGACTGCGGCGGCTGGATCGTCGACGAGTGGCACGATCACGCCGTGATCGCGCCACAGGCCGACGCGGGCGCAGCGCGCGCGCTCGCAAGCCAAGGCGTAGCGCGACTGCGCGCTTGGGCGCTTTCGGATCCGGTGCGCAGCGGCAATTTGTTCGCCCGCGGTGCCGCAGTGCGACCGGGAGATAGACCGGCGTACTTCTACTCGTTGTTTCGCACGATCGACGGCAACATGCGCGTTTACGTTCGTGCCGGAGGACCCGCCTATGCGGCGGGTTTGCGTTCGGGCGAAGTGGTCGAAAGCATCGACGGCAAAGCCTGGTGGCTCTACGGCACCTATCCGGCGCAAGAGCTGGCCTATGACGGTAAGCCGCATACTTTTGAAGTTCTCCAAGGCGGCCGCGCGGTCGACATCGCGCTGCGCGCGCCCTTTACGGCAACGGCCAGCGATGGAGAGTAAGCCCGACTCGATTGCGCGGTTTGAAAACCGGGCGCCATCGTACGCCGCCTTTCGTCCCGGTTATCCGCCCGAGGCAATCGAGGCGGTTCTCGCGGGGCTTGGCGATCCGTCGACGCTGACGATTGCCGACGTCGGCGCCGGCACGGGAATCTCGTCGCGGCTGTTTGCACGGCGGGGTGCGAAGGTAATCGCGATCGAGCCGAACCTGCGCATGCGATCGCAGGCGGAGTCCGATCCCAACGTCGAGTGGAGCGAAGGCACGGCGCAACATACCGGTCTGTCCGATGCGAGCGTCGACCTGACCGTTGCCTGTCAGGCCTTTCACTGGTTTGCGACGATCGAGGTGATGCGCGAGTTCGCCCGCGTCGGCCGCCGGCGCGCCGCGATATTGCAGTACGAGCGCGACGAACGCGACGCGTTCACGAAGGCCTACTCAGAGGTCGTACGAGCCTATGCGAACGACGACACCGAGGACTTGCGACAGCGTGGCCTCGAGGCGTTCACTCGGTTTCCGGAGTCGCGGATCTCGCGCACCGAGGCATTCTCGCTTCAAGAGATGGATCGGGAGGCGCTGCTCGGGCGCGCGGCCTCATCCTCGTACTTGCCGGCATCCGGCGCGTCGGCCCAGGAGCTGCGCCGAGATCTGAACCAGCTCTTCGATCGCTATGCAAGTGGCGGGCGCGTCGCATTGCATATGGTTACCTACGCCTTGATCGCCGATCTCCAGAGATGAACGGGGGGCGGAAGCTTCGGGTCGGCATTGACGTCGGCGGAACGTTCACCGACGTCGTCGCAATCGATGCCGCGACGCGCGAGCTTGTCGCTCGCGTCAAAGTCCCGACCACGCACGATGCTGCGCGTGGAGTCGCCGAGGGCATCGTCGCGGGCATCGAGCAACTGCTGGCCGATTCGCACGTCGATTCGGCGTGCGTTGCCTTTATCGCACACTCGACAACGCAGGCGACCAACGCATTGCTCGAAGGGGACCTCGCGCGGGTCGGCGTGCTCGGGCTACTCGATGGCTTGGCATGGCTATCGCGGCGGCAGATGCGCTTTCGTGCCTTTTCCGTGAGTTCGGGGGCGGTTTTTGCTCCGCGGTTTGCTTTCGTGCGCGCCGGTGACGGCGACGCGTTGCGTGCCGCCGTCGACAAATTAATCGCCGCCGGCGCGGAAGTGATCGCGGCCAGCGAAAGCTTCGGCGTGGATCGCCCGGAGCAGGAGTCCGCTGCGGTCGCGTATGCTCGCGAGCGGGGGATCGAGGCGACCAGCGGCCACGACGTCAGCACGGCGTACGGATTGCGTTCGCGCACGCGCACGGCGGCGATCAACGCCGCAATCCTGCCGAAGATGGTGCGCACGGCGCGGATGACCGCCCAGGCGGTAGAGCGTGCCGCAATCCCCGCGCCGTTGATGGTGATGCGCAGCGACGGCGGCGTGATGGACGTGCGCGAGGTCGGACGCCGTCCGATCCTCACGCTGCTCTCGGGACCGGCAGCGGGCATCGCCGGTGCCCTGCTTTACGAGCGCTTGAGCGACGGCATCTTTATCGAAGTCGGCGGAACGAGCTCGGATTGTTCGGTCATCAGAAATGGCCGCCCGCAGATGCGATCCGCGAGAATCGGCGGATACCGCACGATGCTGCGAACCCTCGACGTGCGAACGCTGGGAATCGGGGGCGGCAGCATGCTGCGCCTCGATGGCGGCGCCATCGTCGACGTTGGGCCGCGCAGCGCGCACATCGCCGGCTGTGCGTATGCGTGTTTCGTTGCGCCCGCGCTGATCGAGGGAGCGCGAGTCGAGCTCATCGCCCCGACGCCGCGAGATCGCGCGGATCACGTCGTGCTCGTCGCGCGTTCCGGCGTAAGAGTCGCGCTGACGCTCACCTGCGCGGCGAACGTCGCTGGAGGAGTTCCCGACGGCGCGTTCGCGCGCGGCAACGGCGAGACGGCGCGTCGTGCATTTGAGTTGCTGGCGCAGCATACCGGCGGCGACGCGCTCTCCTTGGCGCAGCGAGTGATCTCCCTGGCCGTCGCGAAGCTGCGCGCGGCGACCGAGGCTTTGGCCGGTGATTACGCGCTCGACGAGCAGCGCGTAACGCTGGTTGGCGGCGGCGGCGGCTGCGGCGCGATCGTGCCGCATTTGGCTTCTGCGATGAAGGTGCCCTACCGGCTCGCGCGCGACGCCGAGGTGATCGCGCCGATCGGCGTTGCCTTGGCGCTAGTGCGCGACGTCGTGGAGCGCACGATTGTGTCGCCCTCTCCGCAAGAGATCGCGCAGATTCGGCGCGAGGCGGCCGACCGCGTCATCGCCGCCGGTGCCGCTCCCGAGAGGGTCGTGGTCGAGGTCGAGATCGATACGCAGCGCAATAAAGTTTGCGCCACCGCCTCGGGGGCGACGGCCCTCGTGGAAGCCGCGGCCGGCGACGCGTGTGGCGAGTCCGATCGTCGAGCGATCGCAGCGCAGTCGTTCGCGTGCGTCGCTGCGGAGCTCGATCTAGTCGAGCTGACCGGCGTTTTGAGCGGCTACGGATGCCGTCGCGATCTTCGCGTGATCGACGAACGAGGCGTCGTCCGACTCGCGCTGCGCGATTACCGGCTTATTCGAACGACGACGGCCAGGGTTGAATCGCACGTACGTGACGCAGTCGAGACCGCGACGCAGTTCGGTGACGTGGGCCGGGCGCTGCCCGCGCTTTATCTGCTGCGAGCTGCGCGCATCGCAGCGTACGAAGGCCTGACCAGCACGGAGCAAGCCGTTGCACTAGCTACCGAAGAAGTCGAAGGCTGCGCGCCCGACGAGTCGATCGTCATCCTCATCGAACCGCGCAGCGCTTAGGAAGCAGCGTAACACGGCACGGTTTGTAGGGCTGCCGTTCAGCCTGACCGAAATGCTCGCAGGGCGATACACAGCAAGCGAAAACGAAAAGGGAGAGTAAAAATGCGACGCCTCCTAATTACCGGGCTAACATTGTTCGTGACCGGGAAGATTCTCGAATAGCAAGCGTAAACGCCGACGAACGCAGCGACCCGACGATGAGACGGATTGCATGGCGCCCGGTGCTGTTGGCGCTCTGTGCTCTTGCGGCGCTCGTCCAGGTAGCGGGTGTGCTTGACGCAACTGGAATGGGCGGCGCTGCACCCTGGCAGGGCTGGTGGGGAGCCAATACCAGTGCCTCTTCGAAACCATTTAATCTCGTGGTTACGTCTGTCGACCGGGGCGGCCCAGCCGCACGCGCCGGCCTCCTTCGAGGTGATCTTATCGATGTCCGTGCGAACAGCGTCGTCGAGCGTTACTCCCTTTTCGAAGCGCCCCTCAACGGGCGCCCTCTCATCCTCCGGGTTCACCGGGGTTCGCTGCAAAGAGAACTTACGGTCATACCGCGCGCGCCAATACTTACGTGGAACTTCTGGGTCTTCACCTTCGCCGCTCTCTGGCTTCTGCTGTTTGCAATTCTGATTGCATGGCGTGGTGCCGATCTACCCCAGATGCGGCTGCTATCGCTGTGGATCGCGACCTTTGTGCTTACCGGCGCCTTGATCAATTTCGCGGCGCCCTGGGCTTGGGTGTACGTCCTCCTGAACATCTCGGCGAGCGTGGTTGGAGCGTTGTCGGTGGCGTTGTTGGCGGCGTTCGCAAGCGGCTTCGCCCAGCCGCTCTCGCGGCCTCGGCGTATCACACGATGGCTGTGTTACGCGTTCTTGGCGATCTTCATCGCGATCTCTTTAGCTGGGACCGCCGGAGTGATCGCGCTGCGGTTCGACCCACTCCCGTTCGTTGAGGGGAACGTGGGTTTAGTTTTCGCCGCGGCCGCCGTCCTCATGGCAGTGCTCTGCGGCCTCCTAGCGATCGCCGCATCCCGCGGTGTCGAGCGTCAGCGAGCGGTATGGACGCTCCTCCCTCTCGCAGCTTTCTTTTGTTTTTTCATCGTAGGTTTGATCGCAACCTCGTCGTCGCCATCGTTCGCCGACACGATTGTCGTTGGTCTTGTTAGCACTCTGGTGTTGCTCACCGCACCGGTTGCGCTGACGTACGCGGCGCTGAGCCGCCGGCTGATCGACGTTGGCTTCTTCTTGAACCGAGCCGCCGTCTTCACGATCGTTTCGGCGATTGTGATCGGCGCATTTGTTCTAGCCGAATGGGCTGTCGGCGCCTGGCTCGCCAGCACGACCCACACGACCAGCGCCTTCGTCGGGATGGTCGTAGCGCTCGGTCTTGGCATCTCGCTGCGGTACATTCATAGGTACGTAGAGCGATTCGTCGACCGCGTCTTTTTCCGCAAGCGGCACGAGGATGAGTCGGCGTTACGCCGCTTCGCGCACGAGGCATCCTATATCTCCGACCGGTTCGCGCTGCTGGATCGCGCCGTGCGGACGGTCAAGGAGCACACGAGCGCGGACGACGCGGCGATCCTGGTTCGCGACGGGCCGGCGGCTTACGCTTTCGCTACGGACGGCCAGCGGGCGGAGGTCAGCGAGAATGATCCGGGCATTGTCGCGCTCCGCGCGTGGAACAAGCCAATCGACTTGCACGCGCTTCCTGATTCGGAGTTACGCGGCGAGTTTGCGTTCCCCATGATCTCACGCGGCGACCTTGTCGGCGCGCTCATCTGTGGGCCGAAGCGCGACGGTGAGGCGTATGCCCCCGACGAATCGGAGGCATTGCTGGCTCTCGCGCATGGCGTAGGGACGGCGCTCGACACCCTGTCGAGCCAAAGCAATGGCGTCATAGAGTCGATACGAGAGACGCAAGCGCTGATGCTGCAAGAGCTTCAGAGGCTTCCGCATGCAATCGTGAGCGCGTTGCGGGAGAACGGCGAAACGGACAGCTAAGTCGTCAGATCTCCTAATTTACTGGTGGTTGGCGAATCGCGAGCCCTTCGGTTTCTTCGAGGGCAATCGTGCTCTGGTGGCGTCCGTACGAGAAGTAGAAGATCAGGCCGACGACGAGCCAAATTACGAAGCCGAGCCACACCAGCGGAAAGAATCCCCATACCAGCGGGTTTCCCTGCCGCAGGAAATAGATCAAAAAGAGTGCGGTAACTGCGGAGAGTACGGGAATCAGATAGGGCCCGAACGGAACTTTGAACTTACCCTGCGTCTCCGGATGGCGGTTGCGCAATATCGGTACGGCGATCGAGACGAGCACGAAGGCGCTGAGCGTCCCCATATTGGTAAGCGATCCTAGGATACTGATCGGAAAGAGCGCGCCTGCGGCCGCGATCAAAACACCGAACAGAATTTGCGAGATCCACGGCGTGCGCCACGTCGGATGCAATCGAACGAACATCGGGGGGATGAGTCCGTCTCGCGACATCGCGTAAAATATTCGGGTTTGTCCGTACATCATGACGAGGAGCACCGTCGTCAAACCGGCGATGGCGCCGAACGAAATGATCACGCCCGCCCAAGCGAGCCCGATGCTGTCGACCGCAAACGCAACGGGGAAGTTGACGTTGAGCGTGTAGAACGGCACTATGCCGTTGAGAATCGCGACGACGATAATATAGAGAACCGTGCAAACAACGAGGCTTGCAATGATGCCGATCGGCAGATCGCGCGACGGATTCCGCGCCTCCTCGGCCGTCGTAGAGACGGCGTCGAATCCGATGTACGCGAAGAAGATGAAGGCGGCGCCGCCGAACATACCGGCCCAACCGAAGGGGAAGTAGCCGCCCGCACCGGCGAGAGGGCCCGGCGGAAGGTGATAGTTGGCGGGATTGATGTGACCGAGCCCGATCGCAATGAAGAAGAGTACGACCGCAATCTTAATTGCGACGATGACCGCGTTGACCGTCCCCGATTCCTTCGTTCCGCGTACGAGCAATGCGGTGATCAGAAAGATGATGGCCGCTGCGGGCAAGTTCGCGATTCCCGGCGTCGCATCCCAATGACTGTGCTGCCACGCCTGTGGGATGTTCAGATTGAACAGCGTGTGCAGAATGAACGTGAAATAGCCGGACCATCCGACGCTGACGGTCGCCGCGCCGAGCGCATATTCGAGGACCAATGCCCAGCCGACGATCCAAGCCAGGAACTCACCGAGCGTCGCATACGTATAGGTGTAGGCGCTGCCGGAGATCGGAATCTTACTGGAGACTTCCGCGTAACAGAGCGCGGCCAGCGCGCTCACGATGCCGGCGACGACAAACGAAAGCGTTAGTGACGGCCCCGCGCGCGTTGCGGAAGCGACGCCGGTGAGAACGAAGATGCCGGTGCCGATGATCGCGCCGATCCCCATGGCCGTGAGCGCCCACGGGCCGAGCGAGCGTTTGAGGCCGTGCTCTTGATCCCTGCCCTGTGCAAGAATGCGCGAGAGAGGCTTGACTCGTTGCATCAACATGGGCGGTCTCCTAACGCAGAAAGCGAATGGCGAACGGGTACGTGTAGGGCCGGCCCTGGTTCGCGGCGACCGTCCCAGCGATGATGAAAATAAGCGAAAACAGCAAGAGCAACAGGAGGGCCATCGCGATCGCGACCCAAAAAACGCCGAAGGTTACGCCGCCTGCGGGTCCGGACACATACCGTCCCGCGTTGCCGGCGATGAAGCCGAGCATCACGCCGACCGCGGCGATAATCCCCACAATTCCCGCGATGGAAACCGTGATCTGATAGTTGAGGGATGCGCGCGCATGCTCCGCCACGAATTCGGAATCGTGCGCTTTTATCAGATAGACGACCAGCGGTCCGACGACGTGACCGAACGGCAATCCTGCGACGGCGATAAGCGCACTCAAGTGCGCGGCCATTGCCCAATTCCGGTCCTGGGAAGCAATCTGAACCTGCATTCCGCTCTATTGCCGGGCGTTAGGAAATGGCCTGCCGTGCGGGGCGACGAATTGCGCGTAGATGCGAGCTCCTACGCGCTCCGACTCACCTGAGTTCGACGTGCTGGTCGTCGGCGGCGGCAATGCGGGTTGCGCGGCGGCGATTGCCGCGGCGCGTCACGGTGCCGATACGCTTCTGCTCGAGCGTTACGGTTTTTTGGGCGGCACTGCAACCGCCGCAATGGTTGGTCCGTGGATGACCTTTCATTCCTCGAAAGAACGCATCGTCGGCGGCATCGCCCAAGAGATGGTCGAGCGGCTGATGCGCAAGGGCGCTTCGCCGGGTCACCTTGCCGATTCGTCGGACTACGTTGCGACGATTACGCCGTTCGATCCTGAAGTGCACAAAGCGCTGCTCTTCGAAATGATGCAAGAGGCGGGCGTGTCGTTGCTGCTGCATGCCTACTTCCTATCGGCGCAGCTCGATGGAGAAGCCGTTTGCGGAGCAACGTTTGCGACCGTCGGCGGCACGCGTGGCTATCGCGGCAGGGTAGTCATCGACGCTACCGCCGATGCGCTGGTGGCCGCTTCCGCCGGCGTCCCCACGCAACAGGGCGACGAGCGCGGACGCGTTCAGCCGGCCACGTTGATGTTTCGGCTGAGCCACGTCGACCTCGCGGCCCTTTCCGCGTATCTGCGCGAACATCCCGACGAGATGCGCAGCTCGCTGCGTCCCCAAGAGCGCGTGCCGGCCGCGCTGACGGCCGTTGCAGGTCTGAACGAGCTCTGGGAAAGAGCGCGCGCGGACGGGCTCGTCGACGTTCCGCGCGAACTTGTCTCGTTTTTTATCTCTCCGTATCCCGACGAGGTGACCGTCAACATGACGCGCGTCGTCAACATCGATCCGCTCGATCCCGACGACCTGACGCGGGCCGAAGTCGAGTCGCGTCTGCAGGCGATGCAGTTGTTGGAGTTCTTTCGACGGCGCGTGCCGGGTTTCGCGGGTGCGCGGATCGCGGCAACGGGCACGCAAGTGGGAATTCGCGAATCGCGGCGCATCGTCGGCCGGTACACGCTGACGCGGGACGACGTTTTGCAGGCCCGGCGCTTCGACGATGCCGTGGCGCGCAGCGCGTATCCCATTGACGTGCACAACCCAAGCGGCAGCGGAACGGCCACCCAACGGCTCGCGCCGGGAGAGAGCTATGAAATCCCTTACCGCACGCTCTTGCCGGTCAATCGCGAGCAGTTGCTCGTTGCAGGGCGTTGCATCTCCACGACGCACGAGGCGCTGGCCTCGACGCGCTTGACGCCAACAGTGATGACGCTCGGGCAGGCGGCGGGAACGGCGGCGGCGCTGGCTTGCGCGCGTGGCGTAGCGGTGGCCGATATCGATACGAACGAACTGCGAGCGCAGCTCGTCGCCGACGGCGTGGACTTGCGCCGGAACGCATGAACGCCGTGTTTGAATTGTGCAGGGCGTATGGCGTGAGCGTTGGCTTCGCCGAACTGGGCGACTGGGGTAAGGATGAACTTCGTGCGGAGTATGATCCGGCGGGGCCGGAGATACGGATCCACATCCGGTTGGAAGCGGATCTCGTCGTGCGGGCTGTTGGTCACGAGCTCTACCACCATCGCGAAGCAATCGGCGAGGTAGTAGTGCTTGGAAACAAACGCGCGCGGGAAGCCGCCGCGGATGCCTACGCGGCGCAGCTCGCGGAAGACTCGACGTGAGCACGCTGGTTGCCGGAATCGACGGGGGCCAAAGCTCGACCGTCGCGCTTATCGCGGATGAGCGCGGGCAAATCCTTTCACGCGGCACGTCGGGCCCCGCCGACGAAGTCGACGCCGATTCGAACTCTACGCGTCTTCGCGACGCGTTACGAGAAGCACTCGCCGATGCGTGCCGACGTGCAGGCCTTTCCGTTGAAAGCGATTTCGCGGCGATCGTCGCCGGCGTTAGCGGTTATGAAGGGCGCGTTTACGGTGCGATGCCGGAGATGCCGACGCAGCGTTTTATTCTTATGCACGATGCGCCGGTTGCGCATGCGGGCGCGCTGGCCGGAACGCCGGGTGTCGTCGTGATTGCGGGTACGGGTTCGGTCGTCTACGCGTGCGACGAAAGCGGTCTTTCGCAGACGCTCGGAGGATGGGGTTTTCTCTTCGGCGACGAGGGAAGCGCGTTTAGCATTGCTCGCGATGCGCTGGCACTCGTGATGGCCGCGCAGGACGACGGCGACCGCTCTCTCCGCGAAGAAGCGCGGGCGGCCTGCGATTTCTTTGCAATGGGCTCGCTTCACCACGTCGCGCGAGCAGTTTACTCAGGAGAGCTGACCCGCGCGCGGCTTGCCGCCTTTACGCCGGTCGCAATTCGATTCGGGCGCTTCCGCAAGATTGCCGAGGAAGGGGCCGACCGGCTTGCGGCGCTCGCGCATCGCGTGCTAGCTGCAATGAAAGAGCCCAGGGCGGCACTAACCGGCGGACTCTTCGCCGACGCGGACTTTTACGAGCGCGTCAGGAGAGGCATTCTCGCCGCTATGCCGAGCGCCCAAGTCGGCCCCGCGAAGTACGAGCCTGCGGCGGGCGCGCTACTGCTCGCCTACCGCGAGCTGGGGCTGCCCGTGCCGGAGCTCCTGCGATGAATGTGCTCGAAGCGCTGCGCGGCGGCCTGATCGTTTCCGTGCAGGCTTGGCGTGGTTCTGCGCTCGACGATCCGCACGTTATCGCGGCAATGGCAGGAGCCGCCCAAGAGGGAGGGGCCGTTGCCGTCCGCATTGAGGGCGTCGAGAATCTGCTCGCCGTGCGTCAGCGCGTCGCCTTGCCGATCGTGGGGCTAATCAAACGCGAATATCCCGGATTCGAGGCCTACATTTCGCCGACGCTTGCGGAGGTGGGATCGATCATTGGCGCCGGTGCTGAGATCGTGGCCTTCGACGGGACCGGCCGGCCGCGGCCGGACGGCAGCCTGCTCATCGACACGATCCGGGCAGTCCATGCAGCGGGCCGGCTGGCAATGGCGGATTGCTCTACCGCGAAAGACGGGGCAGCGGCGAGCGCTGCCGGCGCCGACATCATAGCGACAACGCTGTGCGGCTATACGGCGACGACTAAAAACCACACGCTTCCCGCGTTCGATCTCGTTACCGAGCTTTCCCAACTGGGTAAGTTCGGCGTATGCGAGGGCGGGGTTCGCATGCCGGCCGACGTGAGGGCCGCGCTAGATGCCGGAGCCGATGCCGTCGTCGTCGGAACCGCCATCACCAACGTGGACTGGCTGGTTCGGGAGTTTGCAGGGGCAGCCAATAGGGGCTCTTAACAGCCCGTTTAGTCGGTGCGACTCGCGCGCGGAGCGCATATAGTACGGTGAGGGAGAGCATTTTTTGGTAGAGAAAACGGCGCAGCCGGCTCGGCTCGGTCGCGGCTTTTGGGTGGTCACTGCAGTCCTGGCGGCACTGGCGATCGCCGCGATCGTCTTTTGTTACGTCTTTCCGCTGGAGCGTTACCTGCCCGCAGCGATCGTAACCGCACGGCAGGTCGACGAGCTCATTCGCTTCATGTCGGCGACGGGCAGCGCGCTCTACATTTTCGTCGCAGGCTATTTGGTCTATTTCGCGATCGCCTTCCGCGCCAAGGCCTCGGACGCGCCCGATGCGATCGGCGTGCAAATTCACGATAACCGCAAGCTCGAGTTTTGGTGGACGGTTATCCCGCTGCTCTTCGTGCTCGTGCTCTCGATCGTGAGCGTTCGAATCTGGTACGAGATCCTGTTGGAGCCGGAGAACGGCCTCGTCGTCGAGGCGATCGGCCATCAGTTCTATTTCTCGTTCCGCTACCCTCAGATCAACGGCGAGGTTACCGACGAAATGCACGTCCCATTGAACGTGCCGGTGACGCTCAACCTCACGTCGGCCGACGTGATCCACGGATTCTGGGTGCCGGCGATGCGGCTCAAGAACGA